>Ga0209295_1000025_pt1 | contig 319509 bp, 291 predicted proteins | sample Porto_5metaG_FD_187428 | JGI IMG/M metagenome (GOLD analysis project Ga0209295, IMG submission 187428) | Marine algal microbial communities from Porto, Portugal - Porto_5 metaG (SPAdes) (version 2) | ecosystem: Host-associated > Algae > Red algae > Unclassified | place: Portugal: Porto...
CCTGCCTTGCAAGCAGGAGGTCAGCGGTTCGATCCCGCTTGGCTCCACCATTCCCTGATAGCTCAGTTGGTAGAGCACTCGACTGTTAATCGAGTTGTCACAGGTTCGAGCCCTGTTCGGGGAGCCATATGGAGAGGTGTCCGAGCTGGCCGAAGGAGCACGATTGGAAATCGTGTAGGCGTCACAAGCGTCTCGAGGGTTCGAATCCCTCTCTCTCCGCCAGATAATTTTTTTAGCAAGGCCCGTTGGTCAAGGGGTTAAGACACCTCCCTTTCACGGAGGTAACAGGGGTTCGAATCCCCTACGGGTCATATTATGGAGGCTTAGCTCAGCTGGGAGAGCATCTGCCTTACAAGCAGAGGGTCGGGGGTTCGATCCCCTCAGCCTCCACCATATAACTTTTATAACGACGCGGGGTGGAGCAGCCCGGTAGCTCGTCGGGCTCATAACCCGAAGGCCGCAGGTTCAAATCCTGCCCCCGCAATTAACTTTCCTTGAGAAAGTATTATGGAACCGTGGTGTAGTTGGCCTAACATGCCTGCCTGTCACGCAGGAGATCGCGGGTTCGAATCCCGTCGGTTCCGCCATTTTTTAATTAAATATACACCGTGCCGGTGTAGCTCAACTGGTAGAGCAACTGACTTGTAATCAGTAGGTTGGGGGTTCAAGTCCTCTCGCCGGCACCATTTTTAGTAATTACATCTGAATTTGTGATAGAATGTATATTATAGATGAAGTTGCTAATACTAAGATACTCTAAGTGGATGAATGGCTTACTCTATGGCGATCGTGGCGAAGTGGTTAACGCACCGGTTTGTGGATCCGGCATTCGGGGGTTCAATTCCCCTCGATCGCCCCATGATTTTTTAATGGGGATTAGCCAAGCGGTAAGGCAACGGACTTTGACTCCGTCATGCATAGGTTCAAATCCTATATCCCCAGCCATTTCATTATGAGTCATTAGCTCAGTTGGTAGAGCACCTGACTTTTAATCAGGGTGTCGAAGGTTCGAGCCCTTCATGACTCACCATTATATTTTGCGGTCGTGGCGGAATTGGCAGACGCGCACGGTTCAGGTCCGTGTGGGCTAACCCCCCGTGGAGGTTCGAGTCCTCTCGACCGCACCATATGTTTTGCGGAAGTGGCTCAGCGGTAGAGCATCGCCTTGCCAAGGCGAGGGTCGCGGGTTCGATTCCCGTCTTCCGCTCCAATTTTTGCGCCCTTAGCTCAGCTGGATAGAGCGTTTGACTACGAATCAAAAGGCCGGGAGTTCGAATCTCTCAGGGCGCGCCATTATTTTTATAAGTATCGGGATGTAGCTCAGCTTGGTAGAGCACCTGGTTTGGGACCAGGGGGTCGCATGTTCAAATCGTGTCATCCCGATTTTTTTATTTTGCGGGTGTAGTTCAATGGTAGAACTTTAGCCTTCCAAGCTAATAGCGTGGGTTCGATTCCCATCACCCGCTTCCTAGTAACATACAGAAAAGCCTTTGCTCATAGCAAGGGCTTTTTTGTGTGTTAAAAAGAATAAGTGTATTCCTTTCAAAATAGGGTCAATTGTCATTTGATTAAGGATGGAATCTTTGTTTAAATAAACAGATCAATTCTTATCTGATTAACCGTATTTATAAAGGAGGACAAACAGTAATGAAAAGAGCTCTGGTCATTGGCGGAAATGGAACACTAGGTAAAGCTGTTGTTGCGAAGCTGAGAGATCATTCCGTTGAGGTTATTACAGCGGGTAGACAATCTGGGGATGTTCAGGTGGATATGACGTCGACAGAGAGTATTACTTCTCTCTTTGAGACGGTGAGTAACATTGATTACGTCATTGTTGCGGCAGGCCAGACCCATTATGCGAAACTGGAAGAACTGACACCTGAGAACAATATGATTAGTGTGCAGGGAAAACTGCTTGGACAGGTTAATATCGTGTTGATTGGTCAGCACTATATTAACGACAAGGGGAGTTTCACGCTGGTCAGTGGCATTATACAAGACCAGCCTATTGAGCAAGGTGCATCAAGCGCTATGGTCAATGGGGCTATTGATTCGTTTGCCAGAGCGGCAGCGTTTGAGTTACCAAGAGGCATTCGTTTGAATTCGGTTAGTCCTAATTTGTTTGTAGAGTCTGCGGAAAAATATAAGGATTTCTTTATTGGATTTAATCCCGTACCTGTAGAGAAAGTGGCTAATACGTTTATCCAGAGTGCACTTGGGATCGAAACAGCCCAAAATTTTAAAATATATTAAAAGCCGGACAGTTATATATGATATTGATGATTACCTATCCCTAATTAATTGTAGAATGAGAAGGGTGTACATGAAGTGCATTTAAATGTTAAGCATGTAGAATGTTTTTTCTTGAAACAGGACTGAGTGAAGCCATTTGGAGTATAAAATATAAAGGAGATTCACCGAAAAAACGGTGGATCTCCTTTTGTTGAAACAGACGGTATGTTTGGAATCAGGGAGCAGGTAGTCCAAGAACTTCGAGCATTTCATTACGTTTGAGCGATTCGGCAATGGGGCCGTCAATGAGCCATTTCTTAGCATTGAGGACATAGACATGACCATTTTGAACAGCGGGTAGGCTTTTCCACACTTGGAGTTGCTGGATTTCGTTAAGTTCATCTTTTGTTTTTTGCAACGCTTCAGCTGACCCATCTGAGCTAATGGAAACGATAAATAGATAGTCTGCTTTGATGTCAGGCAAAAGCTCTACCGAGATACTGGCATTCATCCGTTCCGGATTCTCTGCCTCAAGTTTGGTAACGAGAGCATCGGGAGTGAATCCAATCTCATAACCTGCTCCTACATAACTGGAAGCCGGGAATGGCGTGGATGGAATGGACGAGAAGAACAAACGCATATCTTTCTCTTCCAGGCGTAGGAATGCAGCTGTAGGTTTGGTCTTGGTGATATCGGCTGCAAGCTTCTGAGCTTCAGTTACTTGGTCTTTATTTTTCTGTAAAAGTTGTTCAGCCCGCTCTTCAATATCCAGCGCAGTAGCTACCTGCACGATAGATTCCTGCCAATTACGGCGATCATAAGTGATCGTTGGCGCGATTTTCTCGAGTTGTTCGAGAATTTTGGCATCCAAACTGGCATTGGCAATAATGAGGTCTGGATTAGCGTTGACTACAGCTTCAAAATTGACACTTTCATTAATGGGTTCGACAGCCACGCCTTGGGCTTCAAGTTGCTCGTTCAGGTAGTCTTGCCGGCCAATAGGTGTAGCGAGTACCAGTGGTACCTCCAAGGAGAGGAGAATGTCCTCCATATTAATGGACACAATCCGTTCAGGATGTGCCGGGATTTCTTTGCTGCCACTGGCGCTCTCCACGGTCTTAGTAGCTGATTCAGCGGATGAGTCACCATCTGTCCCCGCAGCTGATTTCACGCCATCTGCAGATGGCTGCGAAGTGCTTGCAGGTGTCTGTCCACACGCAACAAGTAACATGGCGAGTATGAACAGTATCCCCGTTATTTTGACATAATGCTGTTTGTACATCATAATCCCCCTGTGTTTCTATTGATATTGATTCTCAGTACACTATATATTGTAGCGGTCTAATGTTGGGGGAGACATAGCCTTCTGTGCTATCCGGTCATGGATTAATGTGCTGAGTTCCACCAAAAAGTTTCAGGCTTTCATCGATGATCTGATCATGAGCATATGGTGAATAATCCAACCAAGGCATTTCATCTAGCAGATATACATGCTGGTTCTGCACGGGCATCAAATGTTGCCATAGCTGAGTATGTTGTAGTTTATGCCAACGCTGCTGGGATTCCGAGTCCTGGTCCACAATTAGTAAAATGCGATCTCCAGCCATTTGAGGCAACTCCTGCTCATCCAATGCGCGATAGACTTGCCCTGGAAGCAGATCGTGTGAAGGTGAAACACCGAGATCGTTATATAGAACAGCACCCCCATTACGTCGCCCGTAGATTAACAGATGACCCATCATGATATGAATGATGGAGACCGTATCCTTACCGATTAGATGACTAAGCTGCTCTTTGGCATGGGTTACTTTGTCATCATACTGCTCCAACCATTGCTGAGCTTCTTGTTGCTGTCCCACAATGGAGGCAACTTGTACGAAATGTTCCCGCCAGCTCAATCCTTTCCATGGAATAACGATGGTAGGTGCAATTCGCTGCAAGGTTCTTTTTAACGTATGAGCTTCGTACTCGTTACAGAGTATGAGGTCTGGGCTCGCTTGCATCAACAACTCAACGTTGGTTTGCCAGATACGAGGATTCATACGTTTGCTACGTCCCAGATGATAAGGGATATTTGAGAAAAACAGATTCCTATGTTGATCACGTCGGTTATCGATCAATGCCGCATGGGGGATGATCTGCAATGCCAGCAGGTGGCCAGTCGTTCCAAAGGAAAGAGCAGCGATTTTCCTGTGTTTCTGTCTTTGATAGGTAGAGGGAGATACGCCAACATATTTTTTGAATTTGCGGCTAAAGTAAAACTCATCCTGAAAACCAACCTGTGAGGCGATATGTTTGATGGTTTGGCCGGGGACGAGCAACATCTCTTTGGCCCGGTCCATGCGGATGCTATTCACGTATTCCATGGGACTGATGCCAGTGCGGTTTTTGAATACCCGCGAATAGTGCCATACACTCATGCCTGCCACTCCAGCAAGAACTTCCCGAGATAGATGTTCAGCATATCCAAGCTCAATAAGTTCAAGCGTTTGATCCAAAGCAGAGGTGTGTTCGGAATCTCCTACTGTACTTTCTTTGGGAGGAGCATACACATGGGTCAACAATTCATGCATCAAAGTCTGAATACGAAATGGACGATTTTCTTGAGGTACAGAGATGCATTCATGGAGCTGGGAGGCAATTCTGGTACATTCCTGAAAGAGTTCATGCGGTAATTCATCGGCGTAAGACGAACGAAGTAACCCTTTTTGGTAAACCTCCATTACAGTAGATCCAGAAGTGGTTTTGTTCATATCTGAAATGGGCTTTAACAGATCAAAATATATCGCGAGTCCCTGTAAAGGATGAACTTCATCCGTTGTGTATTCTATCGCTGTTCCTGGCAGGATTAGATACATCTTGCCGAGTGTGGCATGGTTTTGCCTATGCCCAATACGAATATTGGCTTCACCGCCAGTACAGATGAGCAGAAGATGTGAGTCCGTTAATACGAAGGGTGGAAGAAAAGACGTTTGATCGAGAACTTCGGATGTCTTGAATCTTGCATATAGGTCACGGGTATGGTCACCGTTAGATATCAGTGGAAAGACTTGCAAAGTCACCAGAATCCCTCCTTAACTTGCAATAGTAACATTACATATGATGTATTTGAGAATCATTATCAATTATCGCATATTGTCATACAAATAAGAAGTCCATTATGTATAAGTCGAACTATCATTTAGACGAGAACGTAGAGGACAGAAATAATCTGAAGAAGCGAAGCGTGCGTCTAAAAGCTTTCTGAAAGAAAGCTACATCGGAAGCATAGGCTATTCCTGGATTTCCACCTTTTAAATTCAAAAAACTTGGGGTAACAGCGATCGGAAGGTTGTTCTGTCATCGGAGTGGTAGTGGAGAGAATATCACTACGCAAAAAAAGACAAGCCCTCTCCTACGATGTCCGCAGGAAGAGGAACTTGTCTTTTTAGTTAGAGCTGACGATTAGTATCTTTCCAGAATGGTCTGTGTCTTCAAGCCATCGGCAGGAATCAGCCAGTTGTTATTATCCAGCAATTGCAGCAGTTGGGTACGCAGTCCGGATACGGCTACAGCATCATCGGTTTTGAAAGAGACCTCTACGATATTCTCAATACCTGTACCTGTAGCATTCCGAATTGGCCACACTTCGAGTGTAAGTTCTTGACCATTCCATGTACCTTCATATCGTTGGAATGTGATTGGACCATATGCACGGGATTGAGTCAATTGCTGTTTGCCCCAGTTGGAGGAAGTCCAGTTTTTCAATTTGCCCGGAAGCTTGTCCAGTAACATGTTCAAGGCTTCTTGCTCCGAAGGAAGTTGAACACCTGTTGCTTTGGTATCGACTTTTTTGGTGTTGGAGAAGCTCAAGGTTTGTTTGCCATATCCCCAATCAATCTCAGCCTCGTAATTATCATCCGATTTGTCGAATCCTTCTTGGTTAGCCAGAGTCAGCGCTGCGTTGATGTCGCCATTAATTACAGGGTAGCGTTTTTTATAAGTCAATTCGTAGTTATTCTTGTCATCCTTTTTGCGAAAACGAACGTTCCATCCTTGTTGATCCAATCCGAGAGCATTGGTGTCGAAGTACTCTACGTTAATGTTTCTTGGCGTGGAACTCAGGCCGAGTGTCTGAATCACTTCACTGCGTGGTGTCCCATCTGTATTCAATACAAGTTCCGGCTTGGCCAGAAACTTTACTTCATAAGCAGGAACGGCATTGGCCGCAGCTGAAGCCTGGGGTGCTCCCAGAAATGTCATTCCACTTCCCAATGTTACGATGCTCAGCATCAATGAGGCAGTTACCTTTTTCCACTTTTTCAAAACCAATCACTCTCCTAATCTGGATTAACGTACAGACTCACTTTATCGCTCGAATATATGAAAGCGATTAAAGGGAAGCGCACATTGCGTTAACCCTGCATAGATTTGATGAATGGCAAACGATACTTTATAGCGGATCAGGGCAATCAGCTATGGGAAATGGGGAAGCAGTGGCTCACCTCTCGTAGCACTTCTTTGAAGCGGTTTACCTGAACGGAAGGGTGGCGGTCCTTGTTATGTACAGTATAGATATGGCGCGGCGCTTGCTCTCCCGGAATGGGAAGAACCTGAATGAGCCCCTGCTGTTCCTCCCACTGTACCGCCATCCGAGACATGAATGAGACATGCCCCCCGATTAACACCAGCTGTTTGATCGCTTCCAGGGAATCCATCTCCACCGTACTCCGCAAACGAATATCATGTTGCGCAAGCCATTGATTGGTTAACCGACGAGTACTGGATTCATTGCCATGTAAGGCAAAAGGAATCTGCGCGATATGATCAGGGGTTAATGCATCCTTCTGGGCCAACCCATGTTGCGGAGAACAGATCAATACCAGATCGTCTTCACACAACGTCTCAGCTTGCAGTGCAGGTCCAACAAATGGCTCGGAAGAGATCACCCCCAGATCAATCTGATGTCGAATCAGCATCTCGCGAATAACAGGTGATGGTTTGACGGATAAGACGATACGAATGCCCGGGAATTCCTGCGAAAAGGTGTTGAGCATGGCGGGCAGCAGATATGTAGCTGGTACATAGCTTGCCCCAATGTGCAGGGTGCCCCGATAGAGACTGTCGTATTCCTTCACTACCCGTCTTGCCTCTTGGGTCAGAGCATTGATTTTGACGGAATAATGGAGCAAGGCCTGTCCGGCTTCGGTTAAAAAGGTCTTTCCACTGCGCGATTCAAATAATCGCACACCCATCTCTTCCTCCAATGACTTCATATGAAATGTAACGGTGGGTTGCTTGATCCCCAGTAACTCGGCCACGCTTGTCATGTGATGATGCTTGTCGATCAGCTCAACAATTTGCAATTTGATCAGATTCAATGTCCCAACACTCCTCTCTACTATAGATTTAATCTATGAACATCAACAGAATTCATCTAAAAAGTTAATTCCAATTTTACATACAAGACATACAACTCGCGAAAGCGGACGTTAGACTGAGAACAGTGCAAGAGATCAAGTAACAGAAGACAGGCAGGGATGCTTATGAAATTAGAGATAACGGGAATTCAAAAATCATTTAATCAAACACCCGCACTGTTGCCGACAGATCTAACGCTTGAACATGGAAAGTTCACGACACTGCTCGGCCCATCGGGCTGTGGCAAAACAACACTGCTCCGCATGTTGGCCGGGCTGGAACAGCCGGACGTGGGGGAAATTCGTGCAGATGGTCAGTGTATCTACTCTGCGGCGAAACGGATTGATATACCAACACACAAGCGTAATCTGGGCATGGTGTTTCAGGATTTTGCATTATGGCCGCATATGACCGTATACGAAAATGTAGCGTTTGGCCTGAAGGCCGGAAAACAGAAATCTGATCTGCGCCAAAAGGTGAACGAAGCACTTGGCATGGTTCGCCTGCAAGGCATGGAAGATCGATATCCTCATCAGCTGTCTGGTGGACAGCAGCAACGGGTTGCTTTTGCCAGAGCCGTAGCGGTCAGACCTGGTGTGATCCTGTTCGATGAACCACTGAGTGCACTGGATGCTGTACTTCGGGAAGAGATGCGGATTGAGATGATGTCCTTGGTTCGGGATATGGGACTGACTGCGCTGTACGTCACACATGATCAGATTGAAGCGATGTCGATGTCAGATGAGATTGTGGTGATGCAGAAGGGGCGGATATTGCAAAAGGGAAGCCCGGAAACGATCTACTCGGCGCCAAGTGATCCGTATGTCGCTTCGTTTATCGGAAAGTCCAACTGGCTTACACCTGATCAATCGATGGTGCGTCCAGAGCATGTCACTTGGAACAAAACAGGTCATGACGACCTGTGTTATCCGGGAACTGTACTCAGCGTCAGCTATGTAGGTGAACGTTACGAAGTGCGAGTGCAGATGGAAGGGCTAGGCGTATGGACAGCCTATATGAACCAAAGAGTGCGCGTAGGGGAGCAAGTTCAGCTCTATGTTGCTCCCGAGCGGATATGCCGAATGGATGGTTATGACAACCCGAGTGTGAAGCACAGAGAAGTTATAGCAGCGGCCAATTAAAGTAGTGAAAATCAAACAGAAACCAAGGGAGATGGACGAATATGTTGGGTATGAAAACACGGAAAAAGAGCGCAATGCTGTTATTAACTGCGGTCATGAGTATCAGTTTGTTCGGGTGTAGTACGGGGAACACAACTACAGGCAACACAGCACAACCCGCGGGTGAAGGAAACACAGCAGTAGCGGCGGAAACAACGAAACCGGCTGGCGGCAAGCTTGTCTTGTACAGTGCTGGCCCACAGAAGCTGGCAGATAACATCGTGAGCGGATTTACGGACAAAACGGGGATTGAAGTCGAGATGTTCCAGGGAACGACAGGAAAAATTTTGGCTCGTATGGAAGCAGAGAAATCCAATCCGGTTGCAGACGTTGTAATCCTGGCCTCTTTACCTTCAGCACAGGCTCTGAAAGCAGATGGACTGACTATGCCGTACCCGGAAGCAGCGAATGCAGACAAGCTGAACAAGGATTGGTCGGATGCAGAGGGCAACTATTTCAGCAGCAGTGCTTCCGCACTAGGTATTGTGTATAACACCAAACTGGTATCTACACCACCAACAAGTTGGGCAGAGCTGGCTACGCCTGCGTGGAAAGATGCAGTGAACATTCCTGACCCTACATTATCAGGTTCAGCACTCGACTTCATTACAGGGTACCTGAGTGCGAATGGTGAAAAAGGATGGGATCTGCTGAGTGCCTATAAAGCCAATGGTGTAGCGATGGCGGGCGCCAATCAGGAAGCACTTGATCCGGTCATTACGGGTGCCAAAAGCATTGTAGCAGCGGGTGTGGATTACATGGCGTATTCCTCCAAAGCAAAAGGTGAACCACTGGATATCGTATATCCGGAGGAAGGCACGGTAATCAGCCCAAGACCGGCAGCGATTCTGAAATCCAGTCCGAATGTAGAGAACGCCAAAGCATTCATTGACTACCTGTTGTCCGATGAGGCACAGAAGCTCGTTGCAGATGCCTATCTGATTCCTGGCCGCGAAGACATTGAAGCGACCAACCGTGCCAATGTGAAGGATATTCCACAGCTTAAAGTGGACTGGAATTGGATGAGCGAACATGGCGAAGAGACAGCGGCGCGTTTTTCCGAGACTTTTAAATAAGTATTTTTGCATAAATCCAAAGATCGTCTTTCAATAAGCAAGGTATAGATCGAATGCTTCTATTCGTCTATACGTTGGTTGGATCAGGATGCTTCTTCCTGTCCAACCCTTGTACCCGCCAGCGATTTGATTCGAATTATGCAAAATACCGAAAGAATCAATAGGATAGAGACAACTAGGCAAAAGGAATACCTGCTGTCTGTGGAAAGTCATGTGAGGTGAACGTAGTGAAACCTGTTGTAATGGACAACAACCGAATTTTTCGGAGAGTGGGCGTGATTCTGGCCCTCTTTCTGCTGACCATAAGCATTGGCGTGCCGCTCTTGCTGATCTTCTGGCAAAGTGTGTATCCGGACGGACAATGGGACTGGATGGCTCCGATTCGCACGATTACAGGTCATCATCTATCAGGTGTATTGCTGAACTCCGTCTGGCTTGGCATCTGCGTTGTAGCGGTAACCACGCTGCTGGCGCTGCCGCTAGCCTGGATGATTGCGAAGACTCGGATGGGTGAGCATCGCTGGGTCGATGTAATCTTGATGATTCCGTTCATGACCCCGCCGTATATCGGATCGATGGGCTGGATTCTGTTTATGCAAAAAGGGGGATATCTGCAACAATGGGTTCCATCATCAGCGGGCTGGAGTGAGCTGTTCTTCAGCTTCTGGGGCATGGTGCTCATCATGAGCTTGCACCTGTTCCCGTTCCTTTATCTACTGCTTCGGGATGCATTAATCCGCATCGGTGGCAATCTGGAAGAAGCGGGAGCTGTGCACGGTGCACGTGCGGGGTACCGTTTCAGACGCATTATTTTACCCTTATTGTTGTCGTCTTACGGCATGGGGATCATGCTGGTCTTTGTCAAAACGATTGCGGAGTTCGGAACACCGGCAACCTTCGGGCGCAAGATTGGCTATTATGTCATGACCTCCGAAATTCATAAGTACATCTCCAGTTGGCCGATTGATTTCGGTAAGGCGACTTCGCTGGCATCGGTGCTGCTGTCCGTCTGTCTGGTGATGTGGTATATGCAGTCAGCCATGAGTCGAAAGTTCACGTATCGTCTGGTTGGGGGCAAAGGGCAACGTTCGAAGCGATATTCTCTTCGTGGCGGAGCAGGATGGTTGTGCGGGGTGTATCTTGCGATCCTGTTGATCCTGTCGGTAGGTATCCCGTATTTCTCCATCATCGCTGCTTCGACCATGAAGCTACGAGGATCGGGACTCGCTTTTGATAACCTGACACTGGATCATTACAAGGAGCTGTTATCTTGGGGATCGGTGAGCATGAAGGCAATTGGGAACAGTCTCGGGCTATCCCTCGCGGCTTCCACAGTTGCCGTTGTTATAGGTACGGGGTTTGCGCTGGCGATCGGCAGATCTTCTTCATTCATGCAACGTGTGATTGACTTGTTCAGTCTGTTGCCTAATACGGTGCCGGGTATCGTGATGGTCGTGGGTCTGATTCTGTTCTGGAACTCACCCTGGATGCCGGTCACGTTGTATAACACCTACGGCATGGTTGTGCTCACGTACGTTGTTCTCTTCTTGCCTTACACGGTGCAGTATGTAAAATCAAGCTTTACCCAGATCGACGGAACATTGTTCCAGGCTGGGCAAGTGTTTGGCGGGAAGCCGCTATATATTCTGCGGCGTATCCTGATCCCGCTGATCCTGCCCGGCATGTTGGCAGGCTGGATGATGACCTTTACGATTGCAACAAGGGAACTGGTCGGATCGTTGTTGATTCTTCCGCCGTCGATGCAGACGTCGGCTACGTATATTTTTGCACAGTTTGAACAAGGTCAGGTATCCCTCGGCATGGCGATGGCCGTCGTGACAGTAGGCATGACGGTGCTGATGCTGCTGGGAATCGAAATGCTGAATTCAAAGAGAAAGTGGAATGCATCATGATCAAACTGAACGTATGGGGCGGTGCCGGGGAACATGGACGTTCCGCCTATCTCCTGAGCGGGAGCAATGTTCGCCTTTTGCTGGATTGTGGTGTGAAAAAAGAAGGCACGGGCGAGTATCCGCTGATTGACCCGGAAATTGTTCCGCAACTGGATGCGGTCTTCTTGTCCCACGCCCATGAGGATCATTCGGTCGCCCTCCCTTTGCTGTATAAGATGGGTTACCAGGGTGAAGTGTGGACGACGAGGGAGACGAGGGCGCAGCTGCGTACGTATTTTGCCAACTGGCGTAGGTTTGTAGAGCGTATAGGCGAAGAACTTCCTTATGATGAAACAGATGAGCAAGCTATCCGTTATCGGTATCTGGAGGATGAGGTGGTATCCCAGACCTGGTTCGAACCCATTCCCGAAGTAAAAGTGACGTGGGGACGGAGTGGACATCTGGCTGGATCGGTGTGGTTTGGGCTTGAAGTGGAAGGTAAGCGGATTTTTTATTCCGGGGACTACACGTCCGAATCGATGCTTTTACAGGCGGATTGTCCAGCGGAGGTGTTCACGCAGGTAAGCATGATTCGTGAAAATACGTTGTTTGATACTCCGAGCAGTGAGCGGTGGGATGCGGAGGAACTAATCGCTATGAACAGTGGGCAAAAGGCTGGAGAATTCATAGCGTCACAGGATCGGATATCTGTTGCATCAGAGGCGTCACCAAGAACACTCGTATCCACGGAGACACTCATGAAGCAGGGAAATTTCACATCCAAAGAAGCAGATGGAGTAGGCAGAGCAAGCGGAGTAGATAGAGCAGCAGTATCTTCAGTCGGGCTGGTAGATCTGGCGATTGTTGATGCGGCCTATGGTACGGACCAAGATACACAGGCTGACAAACTGGAACAGCTCGAACGAGCCATTCGCCATACGATTGCACGCGGTGGAAAGGTGTTGCTACCCATGCCTGTCGTAGGGCGTGGACAGGAGATCATACTGTGGGCACAGCAACAGTTCCCGGCTGTTCCAATCACAGTGGAACAAGGGCTGGTGGACGGCATGAAGCAACTTATGCATGTTCCATACTGGTTGAGGGAGCAGGGAGAGCATATCACTGGAAGTTCGTTACAAGACAAAATTGATTGCTTTCTGACCGGACGGGGATGGGGTCTGCCTACGACCACCCAAGAGCGGGAACAATTGTTGGAGCATCATGCTGCATCGCTATGGTTCATTCCGGACGGGATGATGCAGTCCTCGCTTGCTCGTTGGTACTATAGTCAATTATCAGACAGCGAGGAGAATCTGATTCTGCTCACCGGGCATGTTGCTCATGGTACATTTGCTGATAAGTTGCTACGGGTTCCTGACAAGTATGGAGTGTGTGAGGTAAGGAAAATACGTTATAAAGTGCATCAGGGCTGGAAGGATGTTGAACGGATGATGCATCAGATTCCAGCAAGGCACACGGTCCTTGTGCATGCTGACCGGGCAGAGACGAACAGATTAAAAGAAGGTTTGCTCAAGAATAGCCCGTCACCGGGAACAGTTGTACATTCACTGTCTGCTGGTGACGAGCTATATGTGTGAATTGTGCGCATGAATCGAATCGTTACGTTATCTGAGAACGTCCCTGGGGACGTTCTTTTTCCATTGTTGTGTGATCATTTAGGGTTCGCGATGAATGGGGTGCTCCAGTTCGGCATGACCCATCAAACTATCAACGGCTTCACCATCCACCAGTATATCCAGGCTGTTCACTTCATCAAATTGAAACATCGTTGTTGTTAAAGCTTCCAATGCGAGCAGTTCTCCACTGGTACCGAGATTGGCTTCAGCGGGGATATGAACATCCAAAGTCACCGTACCCTCAGCATATTGGACAGAGAGCAATTCAACCTGCTCCCAGAGGGAAACGAGTTCCGAATCGGTGTTCGTTTGCAGAGCTGCAAATGTTTTTTCATATTTTTCGGAGTCATCCTTGTACTCAATTTCCTGCTCTGTTTTCTCAAGCTCCAGCACCTGAGAGTCTGCCAAGTAAATGTCGACGACTTGTGTATTCATTTTGTCCAGATCCACCTCCGGTTCGGATGGGTTTGGTGACTGCGCCTGTCCCCCCTGTACAGCAGGTTCATTCGATCCGGATTCACTCACTGGCTTCTGAGCACATCCGACTCCGATAAGGATCAAGCATGATAAAATAAGTGCACAACCTAGCTTCTTATTCAAAGAATCACTTCCTTCACCTGATTTGTTTGATGATTTATAGACCCAAATACTCCTTGATTCCATCGGCTATCGCTTGAGCGGCTCTCCTCTGAACGTCATCGGACGACATCAGCTCTTCATCGAGCAAATTACTCAAGAATCCCACTTCCAAAAGCACTGCAGGCATGGTCGTGTCTCGGATCACTTCCAAGTTACCATTTTTCACACCACGATCTCTGAGACCCATGGCTTTCACCAAACGTTGATGAATGATATTGGCTAGTTCCTTGCTGTTACTGCGTTGGTAATAGTATGTCTCCGTACCTGTCGCCTGGGGTGCAGATTTCACGCTATTGCCATGGATGGACACAAATACATCCGCATTTAATTGATTGGCGAGTTGAACACGCTCAGGGCGGGTTGGATAAGTATCACCCTCACGTGTCATTACCAATTCGATATTTGGCTCATTGAGCAACAGGGCTTGTACTTTGTGAGCCAATGCCAGATTGTATTCCTTCTCAGGTTTATTCGTGATGCTAATCGTCCCCGGATCACTGCCACCGTGTCCTGGATCGATGACCACAACCTTGCGTCCTGAATCACCTACTGGAGTGACTGGAGCAGGTGTGACATTGTCACCCGCAACATTCAGATCAATAATCAGTTTATCGGCAATGACGTTCTGGCTGTACTGGACATCCTTCACATTATTCAATTCTACGACAATGCGAACTTGCGCCGGTTCTCGTTTGAACAGCGAATATCTCACTTCCGTCACATTAGGATAACCGCTCACATCCAGCTTGCCATTGAGTCCTTGATCCAGCGGTTGGGAGATATCACCAAAGGTGGCTCCGGGCAAGTCCACAACCAGACGATCAGGGTACTTGAGGGTCGTTACTATCGGCTGAACGGCCCTATCGGTGGATAAAACGAGCTGATTATTGGCAAATTGGATATCGGTAACCCGAGCGGTAGAGCTTGAATCCCCTTTTCCAGGACTATTTCCTGGTTCAATAGCAGGTTCCTTACTGGTGTTTGTTAAGTATACGATCTTATCTTGATTGTTCCATCTTACCTTAAGCCCCATTTGTTCACTGACAAATCGAATGGGCACCACCAGTGTTTTATTCAAAATCTGCGGTGCTGTGTTCAAAGTGACTTGTTTGTCAGCAACCATGGCTTGCTTTTGATCGACGGTTAGGGAAATCGTCTGTTGATCTTGCTGAATTTTTACAGTGCGTGCTTGTTGGTTCCAATCGACTTTGAATTTCAAATTTTCGGCAACGACACGAATCGGGATCATCACGTTTTTATTGATAATCGTCACCTGTACATCATTTGGGAGGACTAATTCCTCTCCATCCATAAAGATTTTCGATGAACTTGCAGCGGCATTTCCCTGATTAGGGAACAAAACGAGTAAGAACAGGCTCAGAAACAGTAGTAAAATGGTTTTCTTCATTATGCACCTCGGCTAGTATTAGATCTTTTTTTAATTCCAGAATATACCTACATAATATAAACGGTAAAATTGTAAAAATGTTTCTTTTTTGACTAAATAAAAAAGACGATCCTACTGAAGGATCGCCTCTTATTGCTTTTTATGAAAATAAAAATTATTGCAATTGCAGTGCTTTGGCTGTTTTTGCCTCAACTTCATCCAAAAGTGAAGTCATGTCCATACCTGCATGATTGCCGAGCAGGATAATGGTGATATCATCGGACAGATTACGTGAGAAGGCTGTAGCGAACCCACCACCACTACCGTTGTGGAAGACAGTACGATTCGTGCCATTCTCTTTGAGAATCCAGGCGTAGCCATAGTTTTTATCGGAGTAAGGTTCATACATCTGTTCAATCGTATCCTGGCTTAGAATCTGGTCCGTATACAATGCACGATCCCATTTCAGCATATCGTCCACCGTGGAATAGATGGTTCCTGACCCGGATTGAGATACATAGTAAGGAGCAGTTACCCATGCGTTATCTTGTTGAACAAAACCACTAATGGTATGCACATTACGGGAAGCCTCTCCCGAATTTTTCATGCCAAGTGGCTTCAGTATAGTCTGCTGCACGTAATCGGCATAACTCATGCCGGATACCTGTTCAACGACGTAAGCCAGCAAAACATACCCGCTATTGCTGTACAGATAAGCACTCCCTGGTTCAAACTTTAGCGTTTTGTGGCGAATCTCCTCTACAGTCTCTTCCATAGAAGTTCCTTCACCCCGACCGAATGCCGATGGCAGACCTGAGGTCTGAGATAAGAGCATATGTAGCGTGATCTGATCTCCCTTCGGTATACCGGAGATGTACTTAGAGATTGGATCTTGTACATCAACCTTTCCTTCTTCCGCCAGACTAAGAATGGAAGCGGCCGTGAAGGATTTGCTCAGCGATGCGATTCGAGTCTTCTGATCCGGACGATTCAGCGTTTGTTCGTCGGCAAGTCCGTAGCCTTGCTTCAGAAGTACTTCACCATCACGGGCAATCAGAGCCATGCCTGGATAGTTGATCTGGCGCAGATACGCATCTACGCTGGCAACTTCGCTGTTCAGCAGGCTAACTTGATCGGTTACCATATTCACACTCATCTGACCTGTAGCTGTGCGTTGGACTTTGATATCAGCCTTGATTGCATTAGCCATGGCCCGGACAGGAACCATCAACGTACCGTTAACCGTACGTGAATTCACACCTGTTGCCAGATCGACCTGGTTTACCTTAATGGAATTGCTACCAGCTTGAAGTATCAGCTTGTCTCTGCCAACGGTAATGGTAGCCGTCTTGGTGCGATTATCCCATTTCAATGTGCCTTTAACCGATGTGACCACATCCCGTAGTGGAACAAACGTTGAACCTTTGATGATAAGAGGTGCGTTCTTCCAGGATTGTTGCTCACCATTCACTTCAATGTGAACTGCTTGCGTCGCCTGTGCTGAAGATGCATGAATACCAGCTTGTCCCAGAATCGGGCCTGCGCACAGGATGAACGCTAACAGAATGCGGAACATGGATAAATATACAGTGGAAATGTGTTGCCTTTCATTTGACTTGCGTAAGATTTGAATCCTCTCCTTCCAATCGTTTCATGAATAACCAGCTTATGAGCATTGTAAACGATCTCGCTTAGAGGGTCAAAACGAAAAGAAGGATAAGGTAAGTCCATCTAACCTGACCGAAAAGATTAAATTTATTCTAATTTAGTATATATACATAATATTTTTACAGCGATTGTCCGATAAAAGGATGGGTGAAGATTATGATGGGGGATAGTTAAAATGAAGAAAAGGATTCGAAATTGGTTTACTTTAACCGTAAAAAAACGCCTGATCGCTGCATTGCTCCTGTTCCTGATAGTACCGAGCATTACCGTGGGATGGTTATCTTATCAAAAAGCTGCTGACCAGGTTAAGCTGGAAATTATTCGTTCTGCACAGGCCAAAACAGAAATGCTTAGTCTGCAGATAAATCAAATGCTGGAAATGGAGAAGGATAACGCAGCACAGATGGCTGCGGGTATTACTTCAAACGATATTATTAACAAATCCCCTGCGCTTCAAAGGCAGATGGATCGGATGTCTCAGAATCATAAGGAACTGGGTGTGCTTACCGCAGGTGCAGATGATGGCAGCTGGATGAAGTCTCCTGATCCCGGAGAACAGATCTATGATCCGCGTGAACGTTCATGGTATACGATGGGCATGTCTCAGGACGAACCGGTAATCTCGGATACATTCCAGTCGGCTACAACAGGCGAATGGGTCGTCACGGCATCAGCCAAACTGGCTGACGGCAAAGGGGTATTCGGGGCCAATGTCAGTCTCAATCATCTGAAAGAATCCGTTGATCAGATACGCATTGGTAAAGAAGGAAAACTGTACATGCTGGATAACGGGGGTAAATTCCTGTTCCACTACAGTATTGAAGCGGGTACGCAATCGGATGAAAGCTACATTAATGAGATGTATACGAAGGAAAGTGGGACCGTGAAGTATACATATGATGGTCGCGAATTAGAAGCCGTGTACTTTACCAATCCGGTGACAGGTTGGAAAATTGTTGGTGAGATGGTTCCTTCCGAAGCAACGGAAGCCGTAATGCCTATTATGATCCGTTCAATTACGATTGTGGCATCGGCATTGGTTATTGGGTTGATTTTGCTTATATTCATTATCCGCAGCATTCACCGACCATTACTGCAATTAACGCAGGCAGCATCCAAAGTAAGCGCCGGGGATCTTACCGTTCGGGTTGGTTTGCAGCGCAAGGATGAGTTCGGACAGCTTGGAGAAAGCTTTGATACGATGACGACTTCACTGCGTAGTGTGCTTGGAGAGGTACATGATACGTCCAGCCAGTTGGCAGCATCTTCTGAAGAGTTGATGGCAAGTTCCGAGCAGACATCCAAAGCCACAGAACAGGTGGCTGAACTGATGCAGGATGCAGCGGCGGGAACGACTTTGCAAAACAACAGCCTTGCCGCTACTGGCCAACTTGTGGGCGAAATGTCCATTGGAGTCAAAGAAATCTCATCAAGTGCTGAGGACACCGCTCGTATCGCTCTTGATGCTTCCACCAAGTCGGAAGCGGGTATGGTTACCGTAGAAGAAGCGGTTACGCATATTCAGCAGGTGAATGACGAGAGTAAGGCCATGTCTGTGGTCATTGAGGATCTGCGCGCGAAAAATGAAGAGATTCTTGTGATTGTGGCCGAGATTACGGCCATCGCCAAGCAGACCAACATTCTCGCATTGAATGCATCAATTGAAGCTTCAAGAGCTGGCGAGCAAGGTCGCGGATTCGCGGTCGTAGCCAACGAAGTGAAGACACTGGCTCACAGTTCTGGCGCATCAGCCGAGCGCATTAACGAGCTTATGCATGAGATGCAGGAGAAAACCAATGCAGTGCAATCGACCTTTGCCCGTACAGGAGAAGGTATGGTCAAGAGTTCGCAGATGGTTACGGAAGCGGGCGAAGCCTTCCATAACATTCGTACTGCCGTACAATTGGTGGCTGCACAAGCTGGAGAAGTATCCGCGGCTTCCCGTCAGATTGATGGGGGTATGGGGCATATCAACAAGGCCGTAAATGATACGATGGTTCTGTCAGACAAAATTGCTTCTGGAACGGAAGATGGATCAGCGGCTGCTCAAGAGCAGTTGGCTACAATGGAAGAGGTAGCAGCATCTTCGGCGGCATTGTCACGTATGGCTGAAGATCTGCAAAGCATGATTGAACGGTTTAAATTGTAAAAATGATTGAAATGAAACAATGAGTCATAATGAATACTTAAGGAAGGCATAGAAAAGTCCTTTCTGCGATGAGACTGTAGGGTTGCGACCCTGCGGTCTTTTTTCTGTTGAATAAGGGGTATTCGCTATGTCTTTAACACAACATTTTTTTCAGCTTTGTTGACATCAAACAAACAAAATTATATTATGTCTATAAATTAACAAACAAAAATATAAATTATTTGATTGATATTTGATTAAAATGACCATAACAATAATAAAAGGGAGCTTTTACATGAAATCATCGGAATCCGGGTTGCAAACAGCTTCGTTGGAAGAGATCAAGCGTGGTTATATGGAGGAAGGTCCTGCCTATATATGCGTCTGCTGCGGATACAGGACGGAAGCGGGGATTATTTACCCTGAAGAAGGGGTGCTCTATGAGGCAGCCCGCTATATGCGTGTTCATATCGAGAAAGCTCATGGATCGGTATTTGAGTATTTGCTGGAGTTGGATAAAAGCGTAACCGGATTGTCTGATGTGCAACGGGGCTTGCTGGCCCAATTCTATGAAGGCAAGAAGGATGCTGAAGTACAGAAGGCCCTTGGCATTGGGAGTGCTTCCACAATTCGGAATCACCGGTTTGTATTGAAGGAGAAGGAACGGCAGGCCAAGATATTCCTGGCATTAATGGAGCTTCTCAAGAGTAAGGATACCCAGGCTCCAGCTGAATGGGTATCGCCTGTGACAAGACATGGACATACGATCCATCGTGACTCATTTGATATAACAGAACAGGATCGGGAGAAGGTGCTGAACAAGTATTTTCCAGAGGGTACCGGCGGTCCACTAAAGACGTTTCATATGCAGCAAAAGCATAAATATATTGTGCTCACCGAGATTGCCAAACGATTCGATACAGAGCGCAAATATTCCGAGAAACAGGTCAATGAGCTATTGAAGGAAGTCTATGACGATTACGTGGAAATACGGAGGTATCTCATCGACTATGGCTTGCTGGAACGTGAGCCAGATGGCAGTCAGTATTGGCTGGAGAGCCGTGCAGATCAACAGAGCGCTCAAGATAGCACACAGGGTCGTAAAGAAAAGGGGGAGCAGGAGAACATGAATCGTCGCAAAGAATTGCAGGAGCAGGCGAAGGAAATCAAAACGGAAGCGGGCGTCTACCAAATTCGGAATGAACGTAACGGCAAAGTCTATATTGACAGTACACTTAATCTGAAAACCATTAACGGACAACGGTTTATGCTACAGATGGGTAGCCACCTGAATCGAAGATTGCAGGCTGAATGGAATGAATATGGAGAGAATGCCTTCGTGATCGAGGTGCTGGAGACATTGAAGCAAGACGATAACCCGTATTACGATTCCAAAGATGCATTGGCCAAATGTCTGAACCGCTGGTTTGAACAGTTAGAGCCCTACGGAGATCAAGGATATCACGGAGATAAAAAGCATTCTGCTGAATAGGAGAGGCATTTTCCTCTCTAAAATGCCTGACCTTTTATAACCCAAAGCCCCTTTGCCAATATGATGGCAAAGGGGCTTTGGGTGTTACAGACTACTTATTATTATATAAGTTGAACTAATCTTTTACACGATAACGGAGAGGACAGAAAAAACCTGAAAAAGCGAAGCGGTCGCCTGCAAGCTTTCTGAAAGAAAGCTACAACGGAAGCATACGCTATCCCCGGATTTTCCCCTTTGGAAAAGGGAATCAAAAAATCTGGGGATAACAGCGATTGGATGGTTATTCTGTCATCGTAGTGTTAGTGTAAACAATCTTTAGTTCAACGTTTACAGCTTGAATTGTTCCACCAGCTTTTGCAGCTTGTGAGCCAGATGTGCGAGCGAGTCAGCAGAGGAAGATATCTCCTGCATGGAAGCAACCTGCTCCTCCGTAGCTGCAGAGATGTTCTCTGTTCCGTCCGCATTGGTTTCGGATATGGTGTGGATCTGGTCAATGGATTGTACCACTTCAGCTGTACTTGCAGACATCTGTTGTGAGGCTGCTGCAATGTTCTCAAGCTGATGATTGACGACTCCGACAGCCTGACTAATCTGGGCAAAAGCTTCATCTGCAAACTGCACGGCACGAATGCCGTTGCTTACATCCTGTTGCCCAATCTGTACACTATGATTGGCCATTGAAATTTCCTGTTGAATCGCTCCGACCATCTCTACAATCTTCTGGCCGGAAAGGCTGGATTGCTCCGCGAGCTTGCGGACTTCGCTGGCAACAACGGAGAAGCCGCGTCCATGCTCACCTGCACGTGCTGCTTCAATTGAAGCATTGAGTGCAAGCAGATTGGTCTGTGCAGCGATGTCTGTAATGACAGATATCATCTCACCAATGGATGTGGAATGCTGTTCAAGTCGTCCAGCAGTATCTGCCATACCTTGTACAAAGCGACTGACGGAATCCATCTCGGATACGGCCGTCTGCATGGTGGCATTCCCTTTATCCGCGAGTTCACTTGCTTGCATGGCAGCTTCAGATACTTGTTGCGTACTGTGCGTTACCTGTCCCACACCTCCGGCCAGCTCATTCATCTGTTGTGCCGTATGCTTGAGGCTACTTGCTTGTTTCTCAAGTCCAGCTGCGGATTCTTCCGTGATCAAGGCAACTTGCTCTGTTGCTTTGGTTGTCTCCGATGAGTTGACTGCCAATTGTGTTGAAGAAGCAGTTAACTCGTCAGCCGTGTGTCGCACGTCCTGAATGACGGTTCGCAAGGATTCGCTCATTTTATTGAAGCTGGTACTCAGCTTGCCGAATTCATCCTGCCCCAATACAGCAACCTCGATGGTCAGATTACCACCACTAATTTCGTCAGATGCCTTTACCAAGCGGTTCAGCGGTTTGGTGATTGACTGCACAATCCAGAAAATGATGATGGAGCTTACTGCAATTGCAATCGCTACAACGACAAGAGTGGTATAGAGGATCGGCCGGACAGACGCTGTCACTTCACCACTGTCAATCACACCGACCACGGTCCAGCCCGTCGTTTCATTGGTGGCGAAAAAGGCATGTTCCTGGTTTCCATTTAGTGTATAAGTCAGGCTTCCGTTCTTCTGTGCAAAAATATCTTTATAGGGTTCCATGGTTCCTTCAGTCCCTGGTTTTTCGGTAGGATGTACAATGATTTTGTTGGCATTATCAATGATATAGACATAACCCTTCTCGCCAATCTTTGTGGAATTAACGGTCTTGGAGAGGGCTTCAAGCGACAGGCTGACAGAGACGACACCATGGCCATCCGCTGAGGTCTGAGCTACCGAAGCAACAACATTGCCGGTATTGCTTGATATGTAGGGTGTAATTACGGTAGGGACATCTTTGTTCTGCGTAGCAGCCTGATACCACGGGCGTTCGCGTGGGTCGTATCCTTCTTTGTTCACTGCAGTTACAGGGGAGTTAATATACACACCCTGATCGGTACCAATGGAGGCAAGTTCTACGTCATCATGCGTTTCCTTATACGCGTCGAGCAAGGTACGGATGGTCTCCGTTTCGTCACCCTGGTTGGGTCCGACATTGCCTGCGTCCAGCTGACTTGCCAGGAAATCAACATTTTTGCGTGTTGCACCAATGATCTGGTCAATGGTCTGGTTAAGTACGGTAACACTACTGATTGCGTTCTCATACATTTTCTCTTCAACCTTGGCATCGGCTGTTCGGAACGAGATAATACCCAGACTTATTGTTGGAATGAGTAGTACGATGGCAAATGACAAAATCAGTTTTTCTCTCATCTGCAGCGTTCTTGTGGCCCCTTGTTTACGAATCTTCTTCATACACATTCCCCCTCTGTGTAACCCATCCCTATGTCTGGTGGACAAGTCAATCTGGTAAAAGATAGTTCATTCCATCCTTTCCAGATGTTTCTGGTGCTATCGTATGACAAAATTCGAGTTTATTCAACATGATTTATGAGTTTTACGAAAATTTTTTCGGATTTATTAGGTATTTAGGATTACATCTGTTCTGCAAAAAGTAATCTGTCTCTCCCTTAGTGCACATCTTGTGGTATATTTCTGAATTAATGTGAAGTGAATTTTGCAAAATGCATAAGGCATGCACCTGATCATGTTGAATACACAACGAAGTTGTTTTCATGAAGAATGAACCTGAATGGATATACATCGATATATATCGGTTTATGGAGACCAAAATTGGAGAGGGGATGTACCGGAGTTGGACCAAAGTACATTACAGATATCTGGACAGGAGAACACAGAAGAGGTCCAGGATCAGGCTACATTCATGCAGGGAGTCAAAGATTGTATCCCAACGTTGCTTGGCTATTTGAGTATTGGCTTTGCTGCGGGTGTCATTGAAATGACAGCAGGTCTGAGTCTGGCGGAAACGGCTCTGCTCAGCCTGATTTTATATGCAGGATCGGCTCAGTTCATTGCAGCAGGCATGCTCGCATCGAATGGATCAGCAGTAGCCATCATGTTCACCATATTTTTCGTAAATTTACGTCATTTGTTGCTCAGTGCAGCTGTATCACCGTATTTTCGTCATCTGACCCCGCTTAAAAATATGTGGATTGGTTCACTGCTTACGGATGAGTCTTTCGGTGTGGCGATGACGCGTGCCATTGGCAGGGAAAGGCTCAGTGAACGCTGGATGCATGGTCTAAATATTACCGCATACCTGAACTGGTTCGTGGCTAATATGGCGGGAGCGTACTTTGGACGCTGGATCACCAACCCGGAACGACTGGGTCTGGATTATGCCCTGCCAGCGATGTTTATTGGGCTGGTCGTACTCCAGTTGATGCATCGTAAAAACAAAAAAATACACATTAATGTGGCTATTATCGCCGTTGTCTGTGTAATCTTCGCCAGCATGGCTTCACTTGGCAGCATGAGTGTCATTGTGGCTGCGGTCATTGCGGCAACGATGGGAGTGTTCATGGAACGATGGAAGTAAGATGGGATGTATTTTGGATTATTATGGGCTCGGCACTGTTAACATTTATTCCGCGTGTACTGCCACTGATGCTGTTCAGCAAGATACAGATTCCAATGTGGTTGTTGCGCTGGCTTGAGTATGTACCTGTAGCGGTTATGGCAGCGCTGATTGGCCAGGAACTGTTCATGTCGGACAACCAGTTGGTGCCGATTACGCACAATGCAGCTCTGTGGGCATCCCTTCCTACGATTGCAGTCGCTATCTGGACACGCAGTCTGCTCGGAACCGTATTGGTCGGTATTGTAGCTATGATGATTTTGCGATATTGGATCGGATAGTTGAACTAAAGAATATTTACACTAACCACTTCGATGACAGCGATTGGAAGGTTGTTCTGTCATCGTAGTGTCAGTGTAAATATATGTAGTTCAACTTATATAGTGATGAAAACGCTATTTTCTATTGTGACCGAAAGGGATAAAATGGAGACTGAGGTATTCAGTGTTTCCATTTTGCATAAGAGGAAGGAACGATTTCAATCATGAGTACAAGTCCATCCGTTATATTGTTTCAAGGAGACTCGATTACAGATGGGGGAAGATCACGCAATGATGATCCGAATCATTTTCTCGGCCACGGATATGCGTATCTGATCTCCAGCAAATTGGGTATGGAACTGGCGGGCAAGCATAAGACGTTCTATAACAGAGGCATCAGCGGGGATCGGGCATCCGATCTGTATGCACGCTGGAATGAGGATACGATTAGTCTGAAACCGGATCTGATTAGCATTCTAATTGGGGTTAATGATGCCTGGCGCACGATGAATGGTGAACCTAGCGGGATTACGGATCGTTTTGGACGAGCTTATCGCCATTTGCTTGAAGAAACACGGGAAGTGATGCCCGATACGGGACTGGTTTTGCTGGAGCCATTTATTCTGAAAACCGGAGCGACTGTGGAGAAATGGGAAGCCTGGGAAGAGTATATCGGTCAATATCAGAAACTGGCCCAAGGTCTTGCTGAAGAATTCGGAGCGGTGTGGGTGCCATTGCAACAAACGTTCAATGATGCTCTGAAGCAGGCGGATGCGGCATACTGGTTGTGGGATGGTGTACATCCAACCGCAGCAGGTCATGAGCTGATTGCACGTCAATGGTTGTCTGTTGTGCAAAAATCTCCGCTTGCGATTGTGTAACCAAAACGGAGAACCTGACGAAGGTTCTTCGTTTTTTTTAGTTTAGGAAGGAGAAGGACTTCAGGTCGTGGAAAAGGTTCTAATGGATAATTCTTCAAAAGTGCTATTATATCCGGTAAAATGAAATCGATTACATTATAATGTTTGTATGACAATCCATTAACGAAGAGTGGTGAATCCAGTGGTAGATTCCATTCACGAAGTCGAAGATGAAAACATAAATAAATGTGGAAACGAGAGTAAAGTAGTGAGTTCCCTAAGTGCCAACAGACTCCGAGAGAAGTTGTCCCGTCCTGAATTGGCCACGTTATATACGGACTTGAAGGCATATGGTGAACGTGCTTTGAACGAACCCATGCCTTCCTTAACGTTCCGTCTATACCGCCAGTTCAGCGATACGGGTGAGCGTAAAGCCTACGAGGAGGCTTATTTCGATCGAAGAGGCAGACTGGCTGCTGTGGCGATGCTCGCATTGGACACGGCTAAGCAGGATGCACTGCAAGCGCTGGAAGAAATGTTGTGGGACGTATGTGATGAGTATACGTGGTGTTTGCCAGCGCATCTGGGTACAGGTGAGGTCAACCAGGTGGATGGAAACATCGATTTGTTCGCCGCAGAGACGGTACAGATGTTGGCCGAAGTTGTAATGATTCACGCCGAGCGGCTGGATCGCCTTGTCATAGAGCGGATCAGATCTGAAGCAGAGCGGAGAATCTTCACCCCGCTTTACCGGGATCAACGGAAGTTCCACTGGCAGACAGCGGATCACAATTGGTCTGCTGTCTGTGGTGGGTGCTGTGGCATGGCCGCATTGTTGCTACTCAAGGATGAGACCGCACTACAGGAATCGATCTGCCATACAGTCAGCTGTATGAACGCATTCCTGAGCGGTTATGGCGAGGATGGCGGCTGTGCCGAAGGCATTGGATATTGGGTATATGGATTTGGTTATTTCACCTATTATGCGGAGATGCTTCGTGAATATAGTGAGGGCGAACTAAATCTGCTGGCAGGTTCCAAAATAGCAGCAATCGCAGCCTTCCCGCTACGAGTTCATCTGTCGGGCGGCACATATGTGAATTATTCGGACAGTGCCGAACAGGAAGAGATCCCTTCTGGATTAATTTCCTTACTTGCATCCCGGATCGGGTTGCAGGTGGATCTGCCGCTTCATATTCCACTGCTGACCGATGATCCCTGTCATCGCTGGGCACATCTGTTGCGGAACGTGATGTGGAGCGATCCAGCAGTGTACGGCGATGAAGGAGCCTTTGGACTGGCTGAACGTGGATTTATTTTTCAAAATCTGGGCTGGATGATTGCAAAAGGCTCGCTCGATTCTCCGGATACAAAACGTACGAACGGCGCACCCCTTCATGTGGCTATTTCCATTAAAGGCGGGCATAACGACGAACCTCACAACCATAATGATCTGGGGCAGTTCATTATCCATTGCGGTGGTGAGAATATTCTGTGTGATCCAGGAGCAGGGTTGTATAGCCAAGCGTATTTTGCACCAGGCAGAGAGCAACTGTTCCACATCTCATCATCCGGGCATAGCGTTCCGCTCATTGAAGGCCAAGAGCAAAACCCCGGTCGGCAAGCACAAGCCCATGTGTTAGAGACAAAGCTGGCAGAGGGTGGCGGTGAGCTGGATACTACTTTGGATCTGACATCCGCATACTCTGGGGCTGCTTCACTGTCTCGTTATACGCGCCAATTCCATTGGGAAATGGCTTCTGACGGTAGCAAAGTTAGAGCAGAATTGCGTCTGATTGACAGTTTTCAATGGAAAAGCAGGATGGTGTCTTCGGCTGAATCCTTCTCTTCGGTGGACGATTCAGATGCAGGATGTTCAAGCGTTGTAGAGCGATGGATGAGCAGAGTACAGCCTGAAGTGGTGAAGGGCGGTGACCTTCGCTGGCAAGGTGTACATGGAACAATCCATATGACATATGATGCGAACCAGTGGCAAGCCCTTACGGAGGCAATAGACACAGTTGATCATGACAATGTTCCCGTCACATTCTATCGAACGTCACTGTCATGGACAGGTGTGATTGATGAGACGGATGTTCGGATAGAAAGCCCTAATTCGCTTGAAACGGTATGTGAAGTGCGCTTCATTATTGAACCGAAAATGGGAGAAACCGAGGTGAGCATGCGTGAATAAGTATACATCCGAGTCTACGTATCCATGGAAAGATGAACTCGAACGTTACCGTTCATTGGCAGAGCAAGCGGGCCCTCCTCCGGCAGACGGCTGGAATAGGGAGCGCAAGTTGGCACTTGTTGAGAGTGTTGTTCGCGCTTACACACCATATCAGGACAGCCAGGGTGCAATTATCGACCCGTTCTCGGGTGTGGAGAGATATTATTCTACACCGGCCTATGCGATGGCTGCGGCAGTTCTGGTTGATGCGGGACGTACAGATCTGCTGGATTCCGCAACGGCAGCCCTGTCACAGAGCATTGATGCCGTGGTCAAAGGTAGCGCACCTGACAATCACCCTGATTTTTTCCCGGTGCTTATAATGAGAGCTTATATGTTGTTGAAGTCACATCTGCCTGAACAAGCACAGATCTGGGCTGAGGCATTCAAGACGATCCACCCTGAACAAGATTATGTATTTACGATGAGCAAGATGAACAATCCCAACCGCATGATTAACTGGAACGCTATTATGATCTCTGGCGAATATCTGCGGTGGCATGAACAGCTGGCGAATGAGGGTACAGCGTGGATGGATCGTTATCTGGAAGCCTATCATGTGCCCCGATTTACGGCCCTTGGGTTGTATCAGGATGGACCGCTGGACCGCCCAAATTGTCCATTTTCCTATGATATTGCCACCCGTTATCACCTTGGGGTGATGCTTGAAGCTGGTTACGAGGGAGCTACTGCCGATATGTTACGTGAGCAGCTACGCCATGGTGCGTTCAGCTCGCTTCTGACGCTATCACCGCTAGGTGAGATTCCACCGCGTGGTCGCAGCTCCCAACACCAGTGGAACGAAGCAGCCGCAGCTTATGTATGCTCCACACATGCAAAACTAGCTTTGCAGGCGGGAGATCAGGTGATGGCGGGTGCTTTTGCACGTGCGGCTAATCGGTGTTTTGCTGCAGTGGAGCGCTGGAAAATGGATGATGGGCGCCTGAAAATTGTGCGCAATGAATACGGGCCAGAAGATCGGCACGGGTATGAAATCTATACCAACCATACCTGTTACAACCTGTGGACGGCAGCAGCACTGGCCCACGCTTGTCTCAGTGATCCTGGAGACGATGTGAGCGAAGTGTACCTTCCTTCCGAGGTGGGCAGCCGAGTTTTGCAGACCGATGGGTGGTTCGAAACCGTGGTTGCTTCCATACCTGGTCAGCAGCTGGTGTTACACACAGCGATGAATGATCCGTATACGATCCCTGGTTTGGTACGGATTCAGCAGATGGGGTTACCTGGTCTGATTGGTCCGTCCGCTGCCAGCCATGTGCAGGCGGGATTTACGGAATTTGCCGAAGGCGAGGTCCGTCCGCTCAGCTACTGTCCTGCCTGGAAGACCCCAGATGGGGTATGGCATAGCCTTGCAGAGGGCATTCCATCCGGTGGTGCATATGATCGGGATGTTGGATTAGACCCTGCCCAGGGAGGTGGTTCCATTGTGTATGAGAAGGTGGACTATGATACGCGGAACCACGTGGAGCAGCATCTGGCGGAAAGAGCGGCAGAAGATGACGGAGAAGGTCAGGTTAATTCTTTTGCCGTGAGATGGGTCGGTCCATTCCCCGGAATTGAATTATTGCGTACCCATTATGTGCAACAGGCGGATGTGCTGACCATAACGTATGAATTCGAAGGTGAGATCGCGGCGGCAGGGGCGCTCATTCCATTGATGTTCAGTGATGGTCGTGAACAGGCCGTGATTAATCATACGAATCATAGCGTACGAACGGCGTATCGGGGGGCCTATGTAGAATCTACAGCACTGGATCAGGGAGCCATTATCCATCTGGAGGAGCAGGCTGTGGCTTCCCGTAATGGGTTGCTGAAGGAAGCGCGAATTGAAGTGAGCGGAGCCCGTAGTCTGACATTTTCGATCCGATTGGGTGAGGTTAGTGATATTTAACTGATAGATATTGAGTTAGGGCATACGACGCTATAGATAAGTTGAGGATGAGCTGGAGCATCCAGCATAGATGTCCGGTATTGAATCGAGGAGGGATATGTTCATGAACACATCAACGTCGGTAAAATGGCTCGAGGAAGCATGGCAACAGGGAACTGCCAAAACGATTCGGAATGCGAAGCGGATCAAGGATACATTTCCACATATTGCTCTACAAGGTACGTATGATCGGAATGATCCGGAGTGGTGGACAGCAGGTTTCTGGCCTGGATTGTTATGGCTGGTCTATAGGGATGCTCCAGAAAGTGAAGCGGTCGCTCCGCTATATCGCATTGCCGAAAGTTGTGAGCGGCAACTGGAGGGTTGTCTGCGTGATCCCGAATCGGTGGATCACGATCTGGGGTTCATCTGGCTGCTTAGTGGCGTAGCCAACTACCGCCAGACGGGCAGCGCGGATGGACGGCGGCGTGGCATGCTTGCCGCCAACCTGCTCGCTGCCCGCTTCCACGTGCTCGGTGAGTTCATCCGCGCCTGGAACTTCAGCTCGTCAGCAATGGATACGCGCGGCGTAGCCATCATTGACAGCATGATGAACCTGCCGCTGCTCTACTGGGCATCCGAGCAGAGCGGCGACCCTCGCTTCCGCTGGCTGGCGGAAGCGCATGCGGACACCGTCGCGCGCGAATTCATCCGCGCTGACGGGTCCATCTGCCACGTGGTGGAGTTCGATCCACACACGGGGCAGAAGCTGCGAGAGCATGGCGGACAGGGCCATGCTCCAGGTTCCGCCTGGGCGCGGGGTACCGCCTGGGCGTTGCACGGGTTTGCGCTGTCTTTCCGGTATACGGGCGAAGCCCGATATCTGGAGACAGCGGAGCGCGCGGCCGATTTCTTCCTCGCCATGCTTGGCGAAGAGATCGTGCCGGTGTGGGATTTCCGCGCACCTGCGGAGCATCAGGTGGCGTGGGACTCGTCCGCTGCGGCGATTGCCGCGAGCGGGTTGCTTGAGCTGGCGAAGCTGTCGCCACGCGGGGAAACCTATGCCGCCGCGGCAGAACGTATCGTCCGCGGCTTGCATGAGAACTATAGCTCCGGCGACTCGGCAGCGGAAGAAGGTCTGATCATGCAGGGAACGGTGCATTACCCGGAAGGGCGAGGGCTGAATGTGCCGATTATATACGGCGATTATTTCTATATGGAAGCGCTGGCGAAGTTGCGTGGACGTGAGGGTTTATTTTAAAAGAAGAGATAAGAACTACGCACAGGATGAACTGAAGGTGAGAACTGATCAGCAGTCAGTAGCGTCATTAGCCAAACATCATCATCTGTCCGCGTGCTCCGCCTCCAATACTAGTAACGACATCCCTTCAATTGGAGGCGGAGCACACCTAAGGGTAATCTTGAAGTAGACGAGTCAAGCCAAGCGGACAGGCAGATGATGTACATAAAGTGAAGGAAGACGAAAGAAGAACCTAACATGGGAAGGTCTCACTCGTGTGGTTCCCGTTGGGGTACAGATTTGTAATTGTTATGTTCTATTGAAAGGATCAGATCTCACTTCGAAGGCGTACGTCTCAGGATAACAAAGTCGGCAGAAGACTGATCCGGATAGCGTTGCGGAATAATCTCATGAACTTTAAAATCAGGATAGTCGAAGAGATAATCGAACAGATTACGGTCCTGGATTGTATCGATCCCCGGGTTGCCGGCTTCTTTCAATCGCGTGTATAACACCACCCATGCTGTGGAAGAGTGCAGAACATCATAGAGGGTATTGCGAAAATCTGTTTCATCCGTAATGTGATATAGCACATCCAGACAGACTGTTAGATCGGCTTGCAGGAAACCTCGGTTAATCCACAGACCTGGTGTATACAGCATGAAACTTTTGGACGTATCCTTGGCAAACTGGGAAGCACAGCGTTTTACGGAAGAAGCAGCCACATCAACACCCAGGTAATCCTCATAGTTCATGTATTGCAACTGGTTGCCATCCCCACATCCAAACTCAATGACTCGATGAATGCCCTCCCGCTGGATCAGTCCGTTGACGACTTCGGCTTTGAATTCGGCCAATACCCCGTACGAACCTCTTCCTGAAGTCTCACCCGAACGATACGTTTGCTCCCAATACCCGATGTAATCAAAAGGCTGACGCATATGTTTCCCCCGATCCTGTGAAATGAAGTTCAAGACAATCACTATACATAGGTTATGCGCAATATTCGTAGGTATGAATTAGTTAGAAAATGAAGAAAGAATGAATTAATTTCCACAGAATTCCCTGAAAATTTCCTGAAAGTCTAAACATCTGGAAAGGACTTGCCGACATAAAACATAAGGAAAAAAATGATGATAATCGGGGGGAAATGATGTTAAAGCCAAGATTGACCAAGTACATGGTGATGATGCTGGTGTTGATGCTGAGTATTTCCAACGTAGGCTTGGCCGCTGCGGCAGACAAAGAACTGTCCAAAATTGTGGTTTCCAAGAATGAGATGTCGCTCGAAGTTGGTGATTCCAGTTCCGTTACGGTGACAGGGGTATATTCTGATAATACATCCGCAAACGTAACAATCAGTTCAACCTGGAGTAGCAGTCATACTTCGATAGCAACTGTATATAATGGCGCAATCACGGCCAAAGAAGAAGGTATTGCAACGATTACAGTAGCGTACCAGGGTCAGAGTCAGACCGTTCAGGTCAAAGTGACGAAGAAGGTCAAAGCCCTTTCGAAGAACGTGCAAAGTCTGGATTTGCGCACGGGAGATACGAAGGACATCGTTTTGACAGCAACCTACAGTGATAATACACCGAACGATAAGGCCTCCGAGATAGCAGAATGGTCTACCAGTGATGAAAAGGTTGCTACCGTTGTGAATGGTAAAGTAACTGGACAAAGTGCAGGTACAGCCGTTATTACAGCCAAAGTCGGTAGCCAAAGCGTCACGGTGGATGTTAACGTTGAAGTAGTTAAACGTGTAGATGTAGATAAAAAGCAAGTTAACTTGCTGTTGAACAAAAGTGAAATTGTGAAAGTGACGGCCACTTATCCAGATGGGACAACCAAAGATGTAACGGATCTGGCGGAGTGGACATCCAGCAATGAGAAAGTCGCAGACGTTCTTAAAGGTGAAATTACAGGATACTCGGCAGGCTCTGCCAAGATCACAGCTAAATATGGTACGAAATCAGTATCCATTGACGTGGATGTGGATCTGACTAGCAAACTGAGCGTGGAGAAACAAAGTATTTTCTTCCGTTTGGGTGGGGACAAGAATACAGCAAATATCGTATTAACAGCTTCTTATCCAACCAGTAGCGATGTGAATGTAACGGATCAGGCGACATGGACATCCAGCAACGAGAAGGTTGCAACGGTATTCAAGGGACAGATCACAGCCATTAGTGCAGGTTCAACAACGATCAAGGCAACCTATAGTGGTAAAACAGTAGAAATTGCTGTGGATGTAGATACGGCAAGATATTTGGATATTAAAGATGTGAATGACAAGCTCGCCATGAGTGTTACCGGTGATAACAAGTCTAAGACATTGGTAGCCAATGCCGAATATATTGATGCCAGTACAGAAAATGTAACTTCCAAAGCAACATGGACTTCAAGCAATCCAGATGTCGTATATGTATCGAACGGCGATCTGATTGCATACAAATCCGGTACGGCTACGATCACTGTAGCTTATGGCGGTAAAACGGTTAAATTCACAGTGAATGTAGACGTAGCAGACAAGTATGAGATGGACAAGAAGAAAGCATCGGTAGCCGTGGGCGGAACGACTTCTGCCAAAGTACTGGCGTTGTATGGTGAAACCTCCAAAGATGTATCCGAAGATGCAACTTGGAGCAGCAGCAGCGATAAAATCGCTGAGGTAGATAGCAAAGGGGTAATCACAGGCGTTGCTACAGGTAAGGCAACCATCACAGCGAAGATTGAAGGCAAAACGCTGACTCTGCCTGTTGAAGTAGGTATGGCTAGTGGACTGGAAGCAGATGTGAACTTCGTTGTTCTGTCCGCCAAAGAGACACAGACCATCCTTCTAACAGGTACGGATGAAGACGGCAACACGCTGGATGTAACATCCGAAGCAACTTGGAAATCCAGCAACTCACGTGTGGCTGATGTGAAAAAAGGTGTAATCACGGGTAACAGCAGTGGTAAAGCTAACATCACGGCAGAATACGGCTCCAAGAAAGTGACGATTCAGGTCGAAGTGGATGTTATCTCACGTATTGAAGCTTCCGAGCCTGCGCTTTCCCTGAAATCAGGCGATACAGCTGATTTGACGGTAACAGCTTTCTTGAGCGACGGTAGCGAGCGTGATGTTACGGACAAAGCTGAATGGAAAACGAACAGCTACAAAGTAGCTCAAGTGACCAAAGGTAAAGTCAAAGCTACAGGTTCCGGTAAAGCCAAAATTACTGCAAAATACGGTAGCAAGTCTGTCACAATTGCTGTAGATGTAGATACACTGAAATATTTGCAGACAGATAAAGTAACGTTGACCATGAAACCTGGTGAAAAGGTTACTGTAGCGGCTACTGCAACGTATGCCGATGGCAGTGAAGCCAATGTATCCAAACCGGCTCTCTGGAAATCTTCCCGTATTGCGACAGCATCGGTGAAAGATGGAGTCATTCAGGCGAACGGCAAAGGTAAAGCAACGATTACAGTAACATTTGCAGGTGTGAAAACCAAAGTAACGGTAGTGGTTGAAGCGAAGTAAATTGATTTTAGTATTCCTTGCGGAATTTAAAAAGCAGAGATGACAGTATCTATACTGTCATCTCTGCTTTTTTTTTGTTGCTCGTGGATTACATTTTTAATTATTAATAGTAAGTTTTGAGATATTATTAAAATAAATTTGGATGTATGTTTAAGCATAGATACACTGAAAATTGATATTTACAACTAAAGTATAGTTTACATATATTGAAATATATGTAATAATAAATGTGGATGTCATCCAATAAAACAATTATATGGAAAGGGATGATTTTTTGAATATTAAACGTATGCTTATGGTTATGTGTTGTACATTCTTAGTTACTTCCCTAATTACCCCTGCTATTTCAGCAAGAGAAGAATTTGATATAGTTGAAGCAAAACAAGAATTAGTTAATAGAGCCTCATTGAAGTCAAAGAATTTAGTGGAAATCAATGTTGATATTGATTACACGTTGGCGAAATTAACAGCAGAGGCTAAAGATGAAGAAGAAATTACGGATGTGATGGAAAGTTTAGGTGTATATAAACTTGAGATTCCTAAGGAGTATAATGATGAGTTTTTAGGTGCATTAGCAATTGATAATAGTAATATTACCATGACTAAACCAAACATTTACTATGATAGTAACAGTAAGGAGTGGGTAGTCGTTGGCGGTGGTTATTGGAAAAATGATAATTGGATCGAACATAATCCATTGGTTTGGCCAGGGATAGGTAGGGTTGGAGAAACATATAATGTTGGTGGTGTGGAAGGCTTTGGAGTTGGTTACACTAGTATGGGCGGCACATACAAATCGAAAATTAATAGTGTATATGGGTATATCTCTGATGGTAATGGTAATGAAGTAACTACAAGCAATAGATCAGACGGAGACGGAAGTAAGGGATTCGGTTTCCAGATTCAAGATAAAATTAGAGTTAAGAAAACTTGGCTTGGCATAACTCCAACAACAGAATACTTTTCATATATTGGTAAACATTTTGCGGGATTAGCGAGATACTCATCGGATTTTTCAAGTTCAACTGGTGTAGCAACAACATACTATGTCCATACTTGGAATTCGACTTCCATTGACAGTGTTAAGTTTGGTGTATCTAGTAAAACTGCTGGGGTTGATGTATCTTATAAAAACGCTGGATCAAGTTTTCCTGCTTTTAGCAATGACGTTAGATTTTAAACGAATAAATGTTTATACTGTTATCTAGTCTATACTTATACAAACATTAGGAGAATGACATGATGGCCCTACCATTGGCTTTTATAATAATAATATTTGTATCCGCTGTAATTGTTTTTTTATTAAACACTCTATTGAGGAAAAAAAGTACATTGCAAATCGGTTTATTGGGAATTGAAATGGGGATTTTCGGTCTTTTTTTAACAAGCCAATTTCAACTCAACAGTTGGTTAGGTATGGCAGGAATTATTTTATTAGTCGCGGGTTTTATTCTGGTGACTATTGCTGTGGCAAGAAAAAGTTAAACAATGCAGGATTAGGTAGAATAGGCATACCGTGAACGGTATGCCTATTTTTTATGTCTAATAATTAGATTGATATAAACTACATCGTGTGAGACAGTACCAGCGCACCATAGGCAAATGCGATGACGATCAGAATGGCTGGGTGCAGCTTGGTCTTGGTCATGACCCAGAGCGAGATGCCTGCAATGATCAACGTCTGCCAGATGCCGATGGAATCGGTGGATAGCTGACCGAATTCCCATGTGAGCAGAATCATGAGCACAGCGATAACAGGCTGCACAAGCAACGTCATACCTTTGACTTTCGGTGACGTGCGATGTTTGTTCAACAGACGAAGTAATATAATTAGTGCGGTTGCGGAAGGTACGATTGTAGCAAAGCTTGCGATAAATGCTCCAAACCAGCCTGCTACGTGATATCCGACGAATGCAGCAATTTTGGTTGCAATCGGTCCGGGAAGGGCGTTACCAATCGCCAGTACATCACCGAATTGCTCTGTGGTCATCCATTGGTAATGGTTCACAATCTCTTCCTGCATTAGCGGAATGGACGCCGGGCCGCCCCCATATCCCAATATGTTTGCTACGAAAAATCCCCAAAATATTTCCCACCATGTCTGGAGCATCCTTAGGACACCCCCTTATCGGATTTACCTTTGGATTTGAAGCGCTGGACCAGATCCAGATGGAAGACACCATATCCAAGGAAAACCGCGATCACAATCCCTGGATGGATATCCAGTAACTGCAACAGTACAAAGGCAATCACGCCGAAGAGGGCGGCAAAAGCTTTGCCGAGTCCCTTCCAGGCTTTCATGGCGAATTCATAAGCCATCATGCCCAGCATGACAAAAATGACTGGCCGCACGGCGGCTACCATGCCTGCTACCACTTTGGACTCGCGCAGCGCGTACATGGAACCGAGCAGCGCAATAATGGCAATACTTGTCGGCAAAATATGAGCGAGTACGGACACAATTGCGCCCAGTACACCTTTGGTTTTATAACCCAGATAGGCGGCCATCTTGGTCGCGATGGGACCCGGCAGGGCGTTGGCGATAGCCAAAATCTCGCCGAACTCCTCATCACTGACCCATTTGTAACGTGTAACGGCTTCGTAACGGATCAATGGAATAACCGAAGGGCCACCGCCATATCCGAGAATTCCGGTTCGTACCATTCCGATCACGAGACCGTTGTAATCTTTCCAACCCATGCTGATTTCCTCCTAGAGTCTCATGCCCATCCGGCTTTTATAACGTTTCAACAATAGCTGTGATTCCACTTTTACGATGCCTGGCATCTTGTAGAGCTTCTCGAGCAAGAACTGCTCCATCTCTTCCATATCCGCGAAAATACCATGCATGTGCAGAGTACTCGGGCCTGTCATATGATATAGGCTGGTGACGGCCGGCTCTTCGTCCAGTTTCTCTGCCACTTCATCCAGGAAGGGCGGTTCTACATCGACATTGAAAAAGGCCGAGACTTGAAGCCCAACCTTGCCAGGGTTAATGACCACGGTGAAGCGTTCAATGATTCCTTTTTCGGATAACGCATTAATGCGCGCCTGGACAGCTACACGTGACAACCCGATCTGCGTACCCAGATCCGTATAGGATATCCGGCTGTTCTTGTGAAGCGCGGCGATGATTTTGCGATCCATCTCGTCGAGATTATACATTTGCGGAATTTCTCCTCCTTTGGAGGAGCGTTTCTCTGACATGTTGACCATCCTTTTCTCTCGCTATATAAAATGAACAATGTAAATATATTAATCATACAATGTGTATGTGGCATTCATATTTTAATGACGAATCGTAATTGAAGTCAATCTATTTATCATGATTATTGAATTTAACCGATTTTGAGCTTTCATTTTGTTATTTTGACCAATCGGAAATATAAAAAGGCCACTCGCGTAGTCCAATAGCGAGCAGCCGTTAAATAAGCTGGAGCGAAGCGCAAAGCACGATGCGAAGCATATTCGTTATGCTTTTGCTGTCTTCGGTAGCAAAAGGGTAACGGTTGTCCCTTCCCCAGGTTCGGATGAAACCCTCAACGTTCCTCCTGCACCACGGGCACGCTCTTCCATGCTGAACAATCCAACACCATTGCCAGCCGTTGCTTCGCTGAATCCGGCACCCTGGTCTTCAATAATAACCATCGTCATGTCCTCAGCATCTTCGACAGTAACACGTGCTTCGGCAACATCGGCATACTTTGCGACATTCGTTAAGGCTTCCTGAATAATCCGGTATATGGCAATCTCCCGGTTCATCTCCAGTCGCTTGCGCAAATTACATTCCAGATCGACTTCGATCCCGTAGTGACGGGTGTAATTCTCGATATACGTCCGAATCGCTGGAACAACACCCAGATCATCCAGAACGGATGGTCTCAGCTCCCATGCCATACCGCGCACATCTTCCATAATACCCGTGACCTGCTTACGCAGTGCTTCGACGCCGGGCTGGGGCTGGTCTGCCAGCAGTCGGTCCATCTGAATGACCAGAGAGAAGAGACTCTGTCCAATCCCGTCATGCAGTTCACGCGAGATCCGGCGTCGCTCCTCTTCCTGAATGTTCATCACTTGGGACATCATCTTCTGCAATTCGGCTTCGACGGATTTCAGCTTGGTGACCTCACTACGTACAGCCAGGTATTGATATGGCTCACCGTCGTTATCGAGGAAAGGCACGATGGTGGTGTTGACCCAATAATAACTGCCATCTCTGGCGCGATTGCGAATTTCCCCGTTCCATACCTTACCTGAGGATATCGTGTCCCACAGGTTTTTCATAAAGGTTTTGCCATGGTATCCGGAATTAATGATTCGATGATCTTTACCAATCAGTTCCTCGCGCTCATACTGCGAGATTTCACAGAATTTATCATTTACATACTGGATTTTTCCTTTGCGGTCCGTGAGGGCAACAATGGAGGACTCATCCAGAGCAAATTTCAGATCGCTCAGTTGATGCAGGGAACCCTTTAATCTGCTGCGAAATTCATTATCCGTAATGTGATCGTCGATTTCGTTCAGCAGGAGGCGTACGGGCTGGTCTGCGAGTCCACTTAATCTGTTCTTGCGTGCACTACTCAAAGTTCAGCAACCCCTTTTTCATGGCGAACTTCACTAGTTCCGGTCGTGTACGCAGGCCAAGCTTCTCCATCAGATTGCTTTTATGGGACTCGACCGTTTTGACACTGATGATCAGATGTTCGGCGATTTCCTTGTTGGCGTATCCCTTGGCAATCCAGGACAAAATCTCTTTCTCTCGCTCGGAGAGTGTGTCATACGGACCGGCGCTTTCCTGTTTGGCTTTGTCCAGGTATTCGCTCATCAGGCGTTTGGTCGCACTTGGGTACAGATAAGCACTGCCATCTGCTACAGAGCGGATAGCGGCCAGCAATTCTTCGTGCGGCGCACTTTTGAGGATGTAACCGGAAGCTCCGGCATGGATCGCACGGAACAGATACTCCTCATCATCATGCATGGTTAGAATCAGGATCGCGAGATCCGGCATTAATTTTTTTAATTCAGCAGTAGCTGTCAGGCCGTCTTTGCCTGGTGGCATACTGAAATCCATCAAAACGACATCTGGCTTCAATTCTTGAGCCTTGGCAATGGCTTCATCGCCGTCAGCGGCATCTCCAACGATATGTATATCATTCTTTCCTTCAAGTAAGGCGATCAGCCCGGAGCGCACGACAACATGGTCGTCTACAACTAATAGTTGAATCACATGATTTCCCCCTGTCCGCTTCCTCAGTTCTATCTATATCATAACAAAAAAAGAAGCCATTCAGAGCTTAAATCTCCGAATGGCTTCTCTCACTCAACGTGTGGACATAAACATTGAACTTTAATGTTCTGTTTTGCCGAAACGCTCCTGAATCATGTTAGCAATTTCCTGAACCTGTGCCTCCACAGCAAGAGGATCATAAGGCCAGAACCGTTCCCCATCAAGCTTAAACACTCGATTGTTCTTCACGGCGTCCAAGGATGACCAGACGGGTGAACTTTCATCCAGCGAACCTCCATTGGATAAATCCAGGAAAATATAATCACCTGCATAATCTGCCAGTTTTTCCTCGGATACAGTTACCGTGTCTTTGTCCTGATCAATCAGTTCCTTTTGCACAATGTCTGGTGCTTTCAGCCCGAGCTGTTGGTAGATGGCTTGTCCACCGCGGTTGACACCATCTCCATTGATGTACCAATCCTTACCGAAGAGACTAAAGTTGGAGAAGGTCGTACCTTCCTCGATCAGTCCTTGAATAGAGTCTTTGGCTGACTTCACTTTTACTTCGAATTGGGACAACCAGTCTTCGGCTTCCTTTTGTTTGTTTAGGATCTTTCCAAAAGCAGTGATTTCCTCATGTACATTGTCGTATGTACCATAAGGGATGATGAGGGTTGGTGCGATTTTGCGATATTGCTCATTCAATTTCTCATCTCCACCTACAGTGACGATCAGGTCGGGCTCGAGCGAAAGAATTTTTTCGACTGAACCACCGTCAATACGACCAATGTCTGCTACGCCTTCAACCAGATCTAGCACATAAGGGCTTTCCAGTTCATAATCCGGTGCGCCTACTGGCTTTACGCCAAGTGCGAGAAAATCAGCGAGGTAACCCTGCGTCACAATCCGCTGCGGGTTCGCCGGGATTTCAACGTCTCCATTAACGGTGGATATGACCTGCGTTTCTGCGGCGCTACCTGCCGGTTTCTCTTCTGTAGCTGCAGGTGAGGAAGGTTTGTTTTCTGTCGTTTCTGCCGCTTTGCCTGAGCAGCCAATAATTCCGATCACCAGTACCAGGAACATGAGCCCATTCCACCATTTTGATTTAACCCCTATCATTCTGCTTCTCCCCAATCAATAATGATTATCTTTCTCAATAAAACCTCCTTAGTATCGTAGCTTTTGGATACAAGACTCGTCCATCTCAAAATGTGACCTCTTGAGCATGGACAATGGTTACCTGTTCTTTTCACCATTCTCCCGAATCAGAATATCTACCATAAGCTGAAGTTGCTTTTCCAGAGCCAGCGCATCATTACACCAGAATTGTTCCAGCTTGAGTGGATATATCCGGCTATTTCCGTTATTCATAATCTTGTTCCAGTGTGGTCGTTCCCTGAGTTTGACTTGTGCATCATGATAGAGACCGCCTTCATGTGAGGAAAGCACGAGAAACATATGGTTTGCCGCATAATCCGTCAATTGATCTTCCTGGATAAACTGATGATTGTGGGATTCCAGAACGTCACGCAGGATATTGGGGGCAGGTGTAAGATTGAGTCCGTAATATACGTTGTATGCTGCTCTGGCGGTTACATTCCAGATACAGATCGTTCCATCTTCCCAGAGTTCATATAACCCAACGGTTTCATCAGGCTGGATCGCAGCCTCAAGTCGTTCAGCTTCACTGCTGACCAGTGCGGTGTAATGCTCTATCCAGTCTTCGGCAGCCTGCTCCCGACCTATGATTCGCCCGATGAGTTGAACGGTCTCCAGTCGATTTAACTGGTCCCATGGCAGGACCATAACCGGAGCAATCTGTTCCAGTTGTTCGAGCTTATGGGGCAAATAGTATAGATAATCTGGCGCAATGATCAGATCAGGTGGTTCAGTTCGGAGGATTTCTTCCACACCATGTTCATCCAAATCCAGCACATCATGCAACTCGTCTTGGATCAGCGGTGACATCGCCCAGGGTAGGAATGAGGCGGCAATGGGTTGAACGCCTAAGGCTAACAGATCTCCTGTGTACTGTACGGTAGCAATTCGTCTTGCGCGGGGCTGTGGTCGGTATTCACTTGGGCTAATCCCAGTAAGCTGCTTGAATTTTCGACTTAAGTATAAACCGTCGGAGTACCCCACAAGTAGCGCAATTTCATTTAAAGTGGCCTGCGTGGACAACAGGTATTGCTTCGTCTTGTCCATACGAACTCGGGTCAAGTGAGCCTGAAAGCTGCGTCCAACCTGTTTTTGAAAGAACCTGGAGAAGTAGCTCGCATTAAAACCAGTTAATCTGGCGAGTTCTTCACGGGTGAGATGACTGTCATAGTGATGATTCATATAGTGAAGTGCTTCACGAATTATATTGTCTACCATTTCTGCAGAAGGTTTAATCGCCAGCTTGAATAATTCGAGCAATTCACTCAGCAGGTAATGGGATCTGGCTTCTTCGGTCTGGACACTTCCTGTCCGGTTTTCGGAAAGTTCCTGGATGATTGCCAGCATTCGCAGAACCTGTGGACTTGCACCGGTTTTTGAACCATGTGAGGGCAAGTTCACTGATGTTAGCTCATAAACACGCTTGTCAGGACTCTCTTGCGTTAATGCATAATCCTGAAAACCGATATGATGCAGGGTGAAGGCAGAAGGCTGGATACGTATAAGCTCCAGGGAGCACTGGGGATGTAGAAAAAGTAACTGTCCTTTATTTAAAACACCGTGCTCATTCCCATATCTATAGTTCACCGTCGCTGTGCATGTAATCAATGAAGGCGTTCTTATGGAAATGGTACTGTTGTGCTGTGTGGATTCCCATGGAATAACACTAGCATTTGTCAGTACGAACATATCTGTGGCCTCCTTAACTGTATATTCTATCTATGAATATATGGATATCTGGACTCGATTATATCAATCTGTGTGAGTGACGTCGATGTATACAGATGAGCGAGACAGGTGAACAGACTAAGGCTCGCTCTATTGTGAATAACGATAATAAAAAAGTCTTGGTACTCCCCTAAGGAAATAACAAGACTTCTTCCGTATTAAAGACAGATGTCATTATCCAAACACCTTCGGCTGAAGATGTAGAGCGACTTGCTCGGTCTGCCGGACCATGTTCGGTGAAAAGGTACAAGGCAGCCTGTTGCCAACGAGCAACACGGCACCAGGCACGCTTCCTTCCTGGAACACAGGTACCGCTATGGCACTTACCAGCCGCTCAGCAAGCATTAACGGGCAACGACCGGGTGTGTGCCCCCCGGTGGATTGTGCATCAGATAGGGCTGTGCGTCCAGTTCGAAGAGCTGTGCCTACCAGATCTTGTCCGGGGCGCATTTCCATGCGTTTCACCCGTTCATTACTAGCCCCAGAGGTATACTTCCAGCGTAGCATCGTCCCGTTCAGACAGGCAAGTCCACAGAAGTCGCTGGATGTGTTCAGGCGCAGGCCGTCGATCATCTCCTGAATGCCAGATGGCAGTTCATCATGCATGAGAGGACACTTCCTTTTTCGGATTATAACGTACGTAAAGTGGAATCAATATCATTAACCTTTGGATAGGATCATCTTAAAGTAAGGGTATTACGATGTTAGTTCTATTGTAGACCCTTTCTCGTACATTGTAATTCAGGGAAAACCCCTATTTCCGTTCCATAATCTACTGAACCTGGGCAGTGAAGGACTCCTGAATCAGGTGCACCAAGGGATTGAAGAAATGCGAAGGATGAGGCATATCGGTGAAATGTGACTTTTCTCACAGAAAATTCAGGGAGTTTCTCGTTAAGGATCAGGTAATCCCCCGATAACCCTGGCACAACTTTCACGGTATGATGGATACATAAGGAATCACCGAGGGGGACGAAGGTTATGGGTACAGTATTTGTAGAAAGAACAACCCAAAGAACAGAGCAGAAACAAACGGAGGCGGGCAAAATGACACGAGAAACAGGCGGAATCCTTTCGTTCGTTACACCTGAGCAATGGGACCTGATTGAAGCGAAAATGCAGCCCAAACGGGTGAAGTCGGGGTATAGTCTCTTTCTCGAAGGCGATGAAGCCGGATATCTGTACTACATTCGTTCGGGACGAGTGAAAATGACCAAGTCGACGGAGGATGGCAAGGAAATTATTTTATCCATTCAGCAAAGCGGCGATCTCATCGGTGAATTCGGCGGCATCGGCGGACTGAATCATAGCTATAGTGCAGAGATGGCGGAAAAAGGGGAACTGGCCATTATCTCGCTCAGCGATCTGGAAAGTATACTCAGCAAACATGGCGACCTTGCCTTGAAATTCTTGCAATGGATGGCACTGTCGCAGCGGATTACCCAGTCGAGATTCCGTGATTTGCTGCTCTATGGCAAGGCGGGTGCCCTCGCTTCGACATTGATTCGTGCCAGCAACTCGTATGGGAAGGTTACACCGGATGGTATTGTGCTGGACATGAAGCTGAACCATACGGAGCTTGCCGAGATGATCGGAGCTACCCGGGAGAGTGTAACGCGGATGCTGGGGGCATGGAAGGAACAAGGCACGCTGGATATGATGGAAGGCAAACTGATGATTCGGGATCTGGCAGCATTGCGCTGCATGTGCGGATGTCCGACATTCCCAAGCTGCCCGGCAGAGCTGTGCCGGTTGTAACATAGCTTGTACCGAGGCTTCACCTCCATTGGCGATTGGGGTCGTTACGGAGAAACAGAAAACAAAAGCTGACGTCCCATATATGGGAGTCAGCTTTTTGCGTTTCCATGAAAATGTTCATTAGTATATTCTCTGGCGAGAATCGAATAGAGCACCGAGTCATGAAAGGAACCTTTGTAGAACCAGTGCTCCCGTAGCAGACCTTCACGCTGCATACCAATCTTCTTCATAACGTTCTCCGAAGCCGTGTTGTAAGGACGACATTTGGCGTAAATCCGATGAATGCCAAGTTCGTTGAAACCGAAACCCAGTAAAGCACTGGCTGCTTCGGCGGCGTAACCTTTCCCTTGGTAAGCGGGATGGAGGACATAACCGATCTCTGCATTGGTTTTCTCCATAACGTGAATACCCACTCCGCCAAGGAGAGTCTCGTCACTTTTTGTACATATCGCAAGTTCAAAGTCGTCTCTTGGATGTGCCTGCTGTGTGTCCAACACAAACTGCACGTATGCCCGTGTATCCTCTTCCGTATTCGGTCCCCATGCTGTATGCTGTGTAACTTCCGTCATGGAGGTATAGGCATGAATCCTCTCCCAGTCCGTCTCCCGAATCTCCCGGATAATCAGTCTGTCGGTCTCCAATTGCATCGTTGTTCACTCCTTCACGTTTGAATCACTTTAATGTACATTATACAACAAAAATAGCCCACAACAGATTCAACGAATGAATCGGTTATGGGCCATGATGTAGATCTATGATGTATGTCGAATGCTATTGTGGTTGTTTACATTGAACTGCGGGATACGTATATGCCAGCTTGCGAATAATTTCCTTTTGCCATTTCGTATCACCCAGATTGGTTGCCAGGTTCAGAAGATCCAAGTAATCGTCAAGCTGCAGGTCAGCCTTTTGCAGAGGTGTATTCATTCGATGTTCGTTCCCCTTTATCTATAAAATCGTAAAATCATGAAGTAGACAGGTACATAGAGACAAGTTCAAGAATGATAATCATTATCACAGTTATATACTCATTATGCAATGAACGATGGCAAAATGCAATCCCAAGTCCGCATCGAATTCAACTTTTTTCTGAAAACAGGCTCATCCACAGCACATAGGGGATATATACACCCAGATATGCAGAGGGATACAGGAACCAGCCATTCAGCAGGAAATGGTGAATCTCGGTGGTGAGTGTGGTCATATGAGCATTCGTCGCATACACATCGCCAGCGATGACCGTTGCCGCACTATAAAAGCAGAGCAGCGCAACAATATGAAACAATCGTCTAACCATGCGGGAACGAAGAGCAACATAAGCCATAATCAGCGGAACAATCAACAAGAGTATCAAAAATACCAATTTCATCATTGTTTTACTCCTTCGGTAAATGGAATCCTAATGATCATCAGTATGGGCAAATGGATGCTATCTCAAAACTTTTTCAATAATTTTACAAAAATAAAGAGGAATTCATCATATGAACCATTAAATTAAAGGAGGATAACCCATTATCAGGTAATTTGGAGGAGGAGAAAGGAAATATGAAGAAGGCGTTATGGCAGCACTGGATCGGGGCATTCCTGGTCTTTATCATGATGGCAACCGCATTGCTGGGGCCGGGTTCGCAAAGTCCGGTACATGCTGCAGCACCACTTACGGTATCTCAGGCCATCGCTGCCCAGAGCGGTGGAGGAACGGCGACGGTTGAAGGAATCATCGTTGGACATGCTACCGGGTCACTTACCGCGAAGTTTACATCTCCGTATGCCAATGATTTTAATGTTCTGATTGCGGATTCAGCATCAGAGCGAACTAATGGCAGATTATTAGATGTACAAGTTCCCGCATCTTTCCGTTCGCAATATGGACTGGCTTCCAATCCGAGTCTTGTAGGTAAAAAGATCATCGTAACTGGAACCTTAGGTGCCTACAACAGCTATGCAGGAGTCAAAAACCCAACGTCCATCGCACTTTCCTCCGGAACAACCAACCCTGATCCAGAACCGAACCCAGGCACAACACTGCCGGATGGTACCGGCAAGAAAGTGTTGTTCGATAATACCCATGCCCAGACAGCAGGTGCTGCCGACTGGATTATTGACGGAGCATTTTCGGATTTTGCCAATGGTCTGCGAAACGCAGGTTTTGCCGTGGATCAGCTGGAACGCAGTATCCCGTATACATTTGGTGAGCAAGCCATCACCTATAATAAATTGAAAGATTACCACGTCTTTGTTATCGGCGAAGCCAACGTGCCGTTCAAGGCGACTGAGCAGGCTGCGCTGGTGCAGTATGTACAGAACGGAGGAAGTATCTTCTTCATCTCCGATCACTATAATGCAGACCGCAACAAAAACCGCTGGGATTCTTCCGAAGTATTCAACGGTTATCGCCGTGGTGCCTTCCTGAATCCAGCCAAAGGGATGTCCTCGGCTGAAGCTGAATCACCTGCCATGCAGGGTGTGATTAGCTCCGATTGGCTGGCGACGAACTTTGGTGTTCGTTTTCGCTACAATGCTCTAGGCGATGTGAACGCATCGGATATCGTTACCCCTGCACAATCCTTCGGCATTACGGCTGGCGTAAATTCTGTAGCCATGCATGCCGGATCGACCATTGCAATTATGGACCCGAGCAAAGCCAAAGGCTTGGTGTACGTACCAAGTGGTGTGTCCAAGTGGGGGAATGCCGTGGATCAGGGTGTATACAATGGTGGTGGACGAGCTGAAGGAGCCTATGCCGCCATCGCGAAGATTGGTGCGGGCAAAGCCGCATTTATCGGCGACTCTTCCCCTGTGGAAGACGCTACTCCGAAATATTTGCGTGAAGAAACCGGCGCTACCAAGAAGACCTATGATGGATTCAAAGAAGTGGACGATGCTACTTTCCTCGTGAATACCGTGAAATGGCTCGCAGTCAAAGAGAGCTATACCAGTCTTGCGCAAGTGCCAGGACTGACATTGGATACGGCAACAAGCCTGCTTCCGATGGAAGCTCCGGCTGCATCGACCGAGCCGCAACTTGAGCCATGGGCTGCACCCGCAGCAGGGTACAAGTGGTATGACCCGACTACATTTAAGGCAGGTTCATATGGAAAAGCTCAATAAGTGAAATAGGAAAAGATCAAATTATTATGCGAATAGGGCCTGACCGTGAAGGTTTGCGGACAGGCTCTTTTTTGCTTGCTATACCCGTTACAATCAAGACCTTAATTAGCTCATACAGCCTTGCTACCATTGCATAAATACCTGCTCCGAAGGGGAAGTTATGGGTACTAATGATGTGGTGCGAGGTACAACAGGTCCAACCCAAAAAAGGAGGCGACGAGGGATGAATCGGCAAGCAGACTGTGACAGTTCTTCGATGAGACAGAAGCTCAAGGCGGACCTCCATCGTGTGGCGGATCGAATGAACCTGACGTTATCCCGGTTTGACAATGACAGTGCCTGTCTGTTGGGACAATTTGCAGAGATTCGAGCGGAGATCAAGCAGATTGAGGTGCTCGCCTCTTCGTTTTATCTGGATTGTTATCTGTCACCCTTTACCGAGAAATTTGCCGAATTAACATCGAGCGTACAACATCTATCGGACCGGAGATATGGTGCGCTGATTGTGATTGAACGCGAAATTCCGTTGGAGTCGATCATCCATTCAGGGGTGGCGGTGGATGCGAGAGTGACGCATGCGCTACTGGAATCGCTGTTCATTCCCGGTGCGCCTCTGCATGATGGGGCTGTGCTAATTCGTGGTAATCAGATTGTATCCGCGGGGAATGTGTTGCCATTGTCGCAGGCAGAAGTGCATGAACGAAAGATCGGCACCCGTCATCGGGCGGCATTGGGACTAAGTGAATTGACGGATGCGGTTGTGCTGGTCGTTTCCGAAGAGACGGGGCAGGCCTCATTCGCTGTGGATGGCGATTTGCATCCAATCAATGTGGTTGAGATCCTTTCTTAAAATGTGAACCGATGCTTCTCTGACATTGCGATGTGATTTTGCACAAACGGGGTATACATGGGTACAATAGAGGATGGTAATTAAATAGAGAACACTGCGATAGGATCGCAAAAATGGTTGGAGGAGACGGTTAGCACATGAGTTGGTTTGAAGCAATGGAGCATCACGATTATGAGGAACTGGTTCTGTGCCAGGATCGAAATTCAGGGTTAAAAGCAATTATCGCCATACACGACACAACACTCGGCCCTGCGCTGGGAGGCACACGGATGTGGACTTACGCTTCAGAAGAAGCAGCCATTGAAGATGCCCTGCGCCTTGCCCGTGGTATGACATATAAGAATGCGATATCCGGCCTCAATCTGGGCGGCGGCAAGACCGTTATCATTGGAGATCCGCGGCGTGACAAAAACGAAGCGATGTTTCGAGCTTTTGGCCGATATATTCAAGGATTGAATGGACGTTATATCACGGCTGAAGATGTGGGAACGACGGAAGAAGACATGAACCTGATCTATCAGGAAACCGATTATGTGACAGGCATCTCGGCGAGTTATGGTTCATCCGGTAATCCATCGCCTGCAACGGCTTGGGGTGTATATCGGGGGATCAAGGCAGCAGCCAAAGAGGCATTTGGAACAGATATGCTGGAAGGCAAAACGATAGCGGTTCAAGGTGTGGGCAATGTCGCGATGCATCTGTGCAAATATCTGTATGAGGAAGGTGCACGTCTAATCGTTACGGATATCCATAAGGATTCGGTCAAGCAGGCTGTAGATCGCTTCGGCGCTACCGCTGTGGATCCCGCAGACATCACGGGTGTGGATTGTGATATCTATGCACCATGTGCACTGGGTGGCACGATCAATGACGATACGCTCAAAACGCTTAAGGCGAAGGTGGTAGCGGGCTGTGCGAATAATCAGCTACTGGAGACCCGTCATGGAGATCAACTATATGATATGGGCATCGTATACGCGCCTGACTACGTCATTAATGCGGGTGGCGTAATTAACATTGCGGATGAGCTGAACGGTTATAACGCGGATCGAGCGTGGAGCAAGATCGGAGAGATCTATACCAATCTGGAGAAAATATTTGAAAGCTCACGTACCGAAGGCATCGCAACTTATGTTGCCGCAGATCGTCTGGCTGAGCGACGGATCGAACAGATGAAGAATACGCGCAGTACATTCCTTCAGAATGGTCATCACGCCCTGAGTTCCCGGAGATTGCGCAAGTAAGCTTCATCCATTCATCATATAATCTGAAAACTGTCTGTTAGATAGCGGCAAAATCTATTCCAGAGATGGGATAGTGTCGATCTGACAGACAGTTTTTTTTATGCTTTCAGAATATAAAAACAGAAAAACAGTGGCAATTTTTCTCTAATACATCAATTCTAATATTGTTTTTTCCGATAAAGTAAATACATCGATCAGATGGAGATGGTTCAGGGAAGTGGGGAGAAGTGGAAATGGGGAAGACGGGGGAAAAGCAAGGGATAGGGTATAAGATCAAAAATGTGTCGCTTAAAATTAAGCTACCAATTATGCTTAGCTTTCTGGTAATTGTGGTGCTGATGGGGACAACGGCCACGAGTTACATGATTTCATCTGATGTTGTGGTCAGGAAAAGCAAGGATGAGATTAACGTGTTGGCTGACCGCCTTGGGGAAGGGCTCTGGACAGCGATGCAACTTCAGCAACAATTGAGTCATGCCATATCCGTACATAGTACTTTCAAAGAACTCTTGGATTTGCGTAGTACCAATGAAATGACAGATGAGACCTTCTTCACAGATGAGAATCCATACTTCAATAGAGCGAATACGATTCTTACCGACAGTATATCTGACACGATCGGCACCAAGCCGGACCTATTCGTGTTTGATAAGGAAGGAATCATGGTGGCGGGAACCATGCCGGAAGTGATTGGGCAGTCACGGGGAGATCGGGAATACTTCAAGGAGTCTATTCAAGGGAAATCCTTCATCAGTGATGCCGTCGTCTCAAAGACTAGCAAGAAGCTAATTATTGCATTCTCGGAGCCTATCATCGATGATGAGGGGAATATACTGGGTGTGTTCGCCATGTCGGTGGATAGCAACTTTTTCCTGGGGCAACTCGGAGACATTAAGATCAATGGTCAAGGCAAAGTTGAAGTGCTGAGCCGGAGCGGCATCATTATGTATGATTCAATAGACCCTTCCGTTGTGGGACAAACGCTGGAAGAGGACAAAGACGCGATGGGAATTATCGAGGCCAGAGCCACCGATAAAGTGAAAATCACTTCGATGGATCGAGAGGGTACCTACTATCGTATTAATCAGATTCCGGGTGCAGATCTCTCTGTGGTGATTATTGACGATTATGATGATATAAGACGCCCGGTGGAGGATATGTTCAAACAGATGCTGGTCGTTACTGCAATCGGAATCATGCTGGCAATCTTCGTTGGGTTGCTCATATCTCGTAATATAACGAAACCAGTCATTCGTCTTACAGGTCTGTTCAAGCAACTTGCCGAAGGGAATCTGACCGTAAAAGCAGACGGCAAGTATAACAGCGAATTCAAGGATCTGGCTGAGAGTTTCAATGGCATGGTGGAGAAAAACAGGATCCTGATTACCGATATGAATAGTTCGATTCATGTCCTTCAGGCCAGCACGCAGGAGCTGGAGGAGACATCCAGACAGACGGCAAGATCCATTGATGAGACATCGGCGACGTCCATGGGGATCGCCAAGGCGATGGAGGCCCAATCCGAAGATACGGAGCAGATTGCAGGCAAATTCAACAGCTTTGGCGATAAAGTGGCTGCTATGAACAGCAGTGCACAAGATGTGAAGGCAAGAGCGGATGAGATCGAGACGGTATTCCACAACGGGAATGAAGTCGTCAATGAGCTGATGCGTATCAATGAGGTAAACGAACGGGAAGTGGAGAAAATCTCGGAGATTACCGTCAAACTTCAAACCAGTTCGGGCAGTATTAGTCAGATCACGGAAGCCATCAGCCAGATCGCCAAGCAGACAAACTTGCTTGCATTAAATGCTTCGATTGAAGCATCACGGGCTGGGGAGCATGGCAGAGGATTTGCGGTTGTGGCCGAGGAGATCCGCAATCTGGCAGAGCAGAGTTCCCGCCAGTCCAAGGAAATCTCCAGCATTATCGAGCAGAATCTGGCCGATGTCGCCGAGAACAACCAAAGTGTTGCAGAAATTCACACCATCTCGTCCAGACAGGATGAGCTTGTCATTCAGACCCGTCAGGCGTTTGATGTGATTTTGGAGAAGGTGACGGTCATTAATCAACAGATCGCCATGATGGCAGGACAGATGCAGGAGATGTTGCAGAACAAGGATGACGTACTGGAGTCAGCACATAGCTTGTCGGCTTCAGGAGAGCAGGTGTCCGCTTCGGTTGAAGAGGTAACGGCAACCATGATGGAGCAGTCTTCGACAGTGCAGCAGTTGGCGAACATGGTCGATACGATCGATCAATTGACGCAAAAGCTGGCCGAATCTGCCGCAAGATTCAAGGTGGAATAAGCATTAGTTGAATGTGATATAGAGGGAAAGAAGACAGAAGGTACTCATAAAGAGTGCCTTCTGTCTTCTTTTTTATGGTCTAGATTCAATATGTTTTAAGTCTATTTAGTGATCAATGAGATGCAATAGTTGAGGGAGAGGTGTGCGAGGCTTGGGCATAGGCTGATCTTCAGCGTTAAAATACCCCATGTGAAGTGTACCTACTATTTTTTCCTCTGATGTCACACCAATGGCTTCACAGAATAGTGGACTTTCGTTGAAAGGACTTGTCTTCCATACGACGCCGATGTGTTGTTCCCAGGCAAGCAACTGTATGTTCTGGATCAGTGCCGAGGTTGCAGCAAAAGCCTCTTCCCACGCTTTGGAGGGCAGCTTGGCTGTCATAACCACAACCAGATGCACAGGTGTCTGTGCACAATAGGCAGTTCTGATTTGTTGTCCATACTTTGCTACAAATTCAGGATTGCGTGTACTCAATACAGCGCTCGCGAATGTTTCTCTGCCCTCATTCATAAACAGGATGAAGCGCCAAGGTTCCTTTTTGGAATGAAAAGGGGCCCAGATCGCGTCCTCCAGAATCTCATGAATCGTTTCCAAGGGAATGGGTAGGCCATTAAATTCCTGAATCGTACGTCGTTCGATCACGGCTTGCCTAAGACTTGTTTTGGGTTTCATCATGTCCCTCTATAACTCGAAGGAAGCAGCGATCTCATCAATAATTTTGCTAAGACCGATGGGACCGTATCCTGCAAACCACAGGTTGGCATCACCGATATATACATGATCGTTCTGGACTGCATTCAGATTGGACCAGATGGATGTATCCATGATGTTATTAAGCACAACCTTGTTTTCTTCCCCTGGACGAAGAATGATAAACAGTCGATCCGGGTTCAGCTCAGGCAGAATTTCCTCGGAAATTGCCACATTCCATGATCCCTGGAAATCTACACTGTCTACTGAAGCAGGGGTTAATCCCAGCGAACCAAACAGAGTGAAGTTATCATCAGGTTTAATCAACTGAAGCTGTTTATCCTGTACGCGCATGTAAGCTACCGTTTCGCCTTTGGCTTTTACAGCAAGCTCATCATGGGTTTTGGTCACTTTGGCATCATAGGCATCTTTGACCACCTGGGCTTCTTTTTCTTTGCCAAGAACGGCTGCCGTTTCCATGAATCGCTCCCAGTCTCCTTTTTCTTCATTATCAAAAAGGATCGTTGGAGCAATCTTGGAGAGCTGCTCATAGTTTGCTTCATTTAACGTTTTGGAGGCCAGAATGAGATCCGGCTCAGCCTGGAGCAATGCTTCAAAATTGGGAGACTCGCCGGAACCTACGGCAGTGGTATCTTTCATCTGATCTGCCAGATATTCAGGGAATCCGAGATCGTTATACGTTACCATGGCTGTCGGTTCAATGCCCAGTGCGAGCAATTGGTCGGCAAAGACGTAGAGCATACCCGCAATTTTTTGGGGTTCAGCAGGAATTTCGATTTCCCCTTTGATCGTAGAAATAGTGCGTGTATGCTCACTTCCCTGTTCAGCGGTTGATGGCTCTGTCCCATTGGAGTCGGTTGAAGCGGAGTTCCCGCTGTTCTGGGAAGTCCCACAGCCTGCAAGCATGCTGCATAGAACAAGAACGGTTATAAGGAATCGTCCTGATTTGAAAAAGGTAGAGAAGCGTTGGTTGTTAGGTAAAGACACGTTGTACACACCCTTTAACTGATTTTGATTATCATTATCAAAATAATTATAGGTGCATTCCAAATCGTAATCCATGGATATTCCTGTTTAATGCATGGACGTTTGACTCAGAAACAATTGACTAACCCGATTCAGAAACAGATTATGAGCCAAGGAAGTATAACAGGAGTAGGGGGAGGAATTGCCCAATTCATAGACTTGATTCGTACGAACCGCTTCCCATTGCTGCCAGATTGAATTTTGCATAAGCAACGCTACAGTGCGCGCACGCTCGTCTGCTTGGCCACTTGTAAACAGAATGAAGTGTTCAATATCCGACTGGACGAGCTGTTCCAGTGACATTAAACGGGAATGGGATACGTGCTGTAGAGCTTGGGGTACGGATAACTGCAAATCATCATAGAGTACCGTCCCCAGATTACGGTTGCCGTAGACCCGGAACTGTCCATCCTCGTATTGCGCCACAGCCACAGGACGGTCATCCAGGGCATGTTGTATTCCAGATATGTTTCGGTTGACCGATAGCTCATAACGTGCCAGCCATTCTTCTCCAGCTGGTATTTTGCCCACGGATTGTGCAATGGAGTACAACTGTGAACGCCAATCTCCTGCAAAAGGTATGGTACAAGTGGAGGCAATATGCCGAAATAATTCGGCTTTTTTGGGCTCTTCATAATCGGTTCCTTCATACCCAATGATCAGTTCCGGGTGTGCGTTCATTAATAGTTCAAGATCAGGCTGATCTCTGCCCACTTGAATCACATTTTTGAATTCATATGATGTTCTATGGACCGGATTAATCAGTGCCGCATAAGGCTCAATACCAAGGGCAAGCAGATGCCCCGTATATGGATGGGCAAGTGAAGCGATACGTGTTACGGAGCGATGCTTTTTGATATAAACCATGGGAGAAAATCCGGTGGTTGCTTTGAATTTTCGGCTGAAATAGAATTCATCTTCATACCCGACCTGGCGGGCTGTTTGTTTGATCGTGTTGTCTGAGGCCAGTAGCAGATCACCGGCTTCCCGGATGCGTACGGCGTTCAAATATTCGATGGGGCCTTGTCCGATCATTTTTTTGAACAATCTGGAATAACGGGTGACACTCAGTCCAGCTATTTCAGCCAGTTTTTCGCGTGTGAAGTTCTCCTGATAATGTGTATGGATATATTTCTGGCTCTGTCGTACTGCTTCACTCGCGGTATCTTCCTGAAATTTTTGCTTCTTCTGCTTCAATAGGGCAAGACACAGTTCCTGAAAGAGGATCTGACGTGCCATTCCCGCCCATGGATCTTCCTTCTGCCCACCTTCATGGATTTGAATGGCGAGCACGGGAGCTAAGGGAACAACAGCGGGAATGAATTCAAGATGTGTATCAATAACTCGCTGCATGTTGCCATCCAGTTCTTCGTTGTAGACATTGTAGGTTAAGGTGACACATTCAAAATCAGGCTGTACCTCGGTAGTTGCGTTACAGGTGTGAGAAGGTGGGACGGAAAGGACTTGAGGAGAGCATAGGGAGATGACTTTGTCTTCGACTTTGACGGTCAAGCTGCCTTTGATCACAACAAGCAGCGTATGATGTGGACGGGATGGAAAGGACACTTGTTCAGCATTGTTGTCGATACGCCGGGCATCAACGAGCCTATATAAAAGATTCGTGAGTTTCATCTGATCTCTCCTGACTGCTATGAATGTACAATACTATAGTATTGCTTATGGAAGTTATCTGGATCAAAACGTAATACATTTCTGATTCAGCAGCCTCATGAACTGATCCAGCGCACTGCTGACATAACGATCCTCACCGCGGACAAAGGTTGTCGTGGTATGTGTAAAACGATCTGCCAGATCGAATACGGAGAAATCATTCGGTTTCTTGTGAATAACGCTGCACGGCATAATGGTAAAAGCAATTCCAGACTCCACACAGCTAAGCAGGTTTTCCATCGTACTAACTTCAATGATATTACGGGCGGACAGCCCCTCTTCCTGCAAAAATTCTTCGGTCATTTCACGATACGGGCAGCCCTCAGGGAAAACAACCCACGATACTTGGCACAGGCTTTCGGGTGGTGCGTCTGTCTTTTTGGAAATGATGTGAACGGTGTCCTGCATCTCGTACTCCACTTTCAATCCTTCTTTCACGCAAGCTCCACTGATAAAAGCACCATCAATCTCATAGTCCTGTATTTTCTTGCGCAGTACTTTGGGTGAAGTGGCGTTGACAAGTGAGATGGACACCTTCGGGTAGGTGAATTGATATTCATTAAGAATCTCCATAAAGCGGCTGGATGCCGCCGTTTCCACAATGCCGATTTTCAGCGTGCCAGAAGGTTCCCCGGGATCGGTCATATCCTGCTTCAGATCGTGCAAAAGATTGTGAATGCGCGTGGCGTACTCAATAAATTGTTCTCCTTTGGAGGTCAGCACAACGCCTTTGGGAAATCGATTAAACAGCTGTATCTGATATTCCTGCTCCAGTTTTTTGATGCGTGTGGTGACATTGGATTGCGCGTAATTCAGTTCTTTGGCAGCCTGTGAGATTTTTCCTGAACGTGCCACCGCGAGAACAATATCGATATCGGAAAGTTCCATGCTATGTCCTCCTGAACGTGGATTAACTTCAATTGCTTCTGCAGATTCTGATGTTAGGTATCTCTCTGAGAGATACATCTATATATTTCAATCATTTTACGTTATATCAGAGCCGCCTTACAATATCCCTAATGTCGAAGAGAGTAGGGATATGACATGGATAACATGAATACACGTTCAACATTATTAAGCCCGGTGACGATTCATCAGTGGCAATTAAGGAACCGAATTGTGATGGCGCCGTTGACCCGAGGATTTGCTGATGATCAGGAGGGGACCGTGACGGATGAGATGGTGGCGTATTATGAGCAACGTGCGCGAGATGGTGTGGGGCTGATCATTACCGAGGGCATTAACCCGAATCTGGCAGGCAAAGGCACTTACGGCATCCCTGGTATATATACAGATGAACAGACGACTTCTTGGAAAAGGGTAACAGATGCTGTCCACAGACACGGCGGCACGATTATTGCTCAACTATGGCATGTCGGCAGGTTGTCCCACTCCGATCTGATCGGAACGACTCCATTGGCACCCACCAGCCTTGCGGCAGAGGGAAGAGTTCATAAGCTTCATAAGCTGTATCAGGTTCCTAAAGCGATGAGTGCACAGGATATAGCGGATACTATTGAGCATTTTCAGACGGCCGCCCATAATGCGGTTCTGGCAGGGTTCGACGGGATCGAGCTGCATGCTGCGCATGGGTATCTGATCGACCAGTTTATCAATGAGAAGACCAACCACAGAACAGATGAATATGGAGGCGACACTGCGGGCAGATTGCGGTTCCTGCGGGATATTATTGTGGCTGTAAAAAAAGAGATCAGTGTAGATCGCATATCGGTACGATTCTCTGAGAAAAAGGATGATGATGCATCCTATGCATGGACAGATAAAGCCAGAATGATCGATGCATATCTGAACTTGTTCCGTGAGACGGGAATTACGATCTTGCATCCCTCAACAGATCAATATACGAAAGCGTGGGAAGGGGAGCAGTCCTTTCACGAGCGGATTCGAAGTCTGTGGGACGGAATCATCATTGGTGTGGGCGATTTGGATGTTCAGACTGCGGAGCACGCTATTGGCAAGGGAAGTATAGATCTGGCTACGTTCGGCAGACCGTTTATCGCAAACCCCGATCTGGTGCAGAAATTGCATGCAGGTGAGCAATTGGTCGAGTATGATGCGACTACGCATCTGAACGTGTTGGTGTAAAAAATAAAACCGAGTAAGAGAAGAAATCGAAAAAATGAAAGAACACTACTGACATACTGTTGGCAAGAGCGACCTTGTATGATCAAGATATACAAATACTAAGGAGGACATTACATTATGTCAGCAATTGGACCAGATTTCATTTCACTTCAAGTGAGCAATCTAGAAGGCTCTGCCGAATTCTATCAAAACTATCTTGGACTGGTACGTTCACAGGCGGGACCACCTCATGCGGTGGTCTTTGACACCAAGCCTATTGCATTTGCTCTACGTGACCTATTGCCAGGAACAGAACTCGGTTCAGGTAGTCAGCCAGGACTTGGTATCGCTCTGTGGCTTCATGCTCCTGATACGCAAGACATCCACGACAAGCTTGTTGCAGCAGGCGTAAAGATTACATCTGCACCAATAGATGGACCATTCGGGCGAACCTTTACATTTGCCGACCCAGATGGGTACCAAGTTACCCTTCACAGTAAAGCCTAATACGCAAATGTATCCATCTTAATAATAGTGATAACTTCCTGTCACAGGGAGACAAGTGATGATTACAACATGAAGGGCAGAACTGATCTTTAGGATCAGTCTGCCCTTTTTCCACCGTTCGGATTGAACGATCTATTCATTTTATTCATTGCTGACAACTACCGCTTTCTTTTCTGTAAAGTAATACACCAAAGCGAGCAGCGGCATGATCAGGCCAATCAGCGTTGTGAGACTCCAACCTCCGTTAGCATAAGACCAGCTTCCAAGAGATGAACCAATCGCACCGCCGACGAAAAAAATCGACATGAATATGCCATTCACGCGCCCTCTCGCTTCACTTCCTAAGGAGTAGATGATGCGTTGACCCAGCACCAGATTTCCTGAGACAGCCATATCCAGTGTGATTGCCACGATAACAAGCAGGATCAATGCAAACGTGGAGTGGCTCTGGAACACATAAGCAAGACCGAATGAAGCAGCAGCGATCACCATGGCAGCACCCGTCAGAATACGCGTTAGTCCGCGATCGGCCAGTCTCCCGGCAATGGGAGCGGCAATAGCACCTCCGACACCAGCCAGAGCGAACCAAGCAATGCCTTGCTGTGACATGCCGAAATCGTTAGCGAGTCTGAGTGGAACCGTGGTCCAGAACAAGCTGAAAGCTCCAAATAGACTGGCTTGATAGAACGCCCGACGGCGAAGCAGAGGCATCGTTCTGAACAGTGTTCCCAAGGACACGATCAACTGCCCGTATTTTAAGGTGGGTTCAGGCTGGCGAGCAGGAAGAGCACGTGACAGAAGCAACATTAGAAGTGCTATGACAATAGCCGAGAATACAAAGACCGTTTGCCATCCGAAGAGGCTGGTGATGAAGCTTGCGACAGGACGAGCAAGCATAATGCCCAGCAGCAACCCGCTCATTACATTGCCCACAACACGCCCGCGCTGCTCTTCGGAAGTAAGATACGTCGCATAAGGCACCAGAATCTGAGCGACAACAGAACCTATGCCAATGAACAGAGAGGCAGTCAGAAATACAACAGCCGTGGGCGAGAAAGCGGCAGCAATCAGGGCAACGACCAGTACGATGAGGAAAAGCACGACCAGGCGTCGATTCTCAGTAATGTCACTGAGCGGCACGATGAATAACAAACCAATGACATAGCCAATCTGTGTTAACGTCACAATCAATCCGGCAGCGGCAGAAGACAGACCCGTTGTAATACTAATCGGTCCGATAACGGTCTGAGCATAATACAGATTTGCCACAATCAATCCACAAGCTGAGGCCAGCAAAAAAATAATCCAGGTGGGCACAGGTGCCTGCTTCACTTGTTGTCTCATATCCATCGTAATCATCCTCCACAGTTATAAATTGATATTCCCTATAAACAGTTCATAATAAAATCGTTAATTACTAAACGATGTGTTCACTAATTACAAACATATAATAAACTAAACGTATAGTATTGTAAATAGACACTACATATTTCTGAAGAAAATTTAAATGAAAACGAAAAGGTAGCGGAGGATGGAATTGTGTATACTTATCGCAGTTTAGTATAATGAACGTATCGTTTTTATAAATATAACTGATGATCATATATATGATTTACATCCAGGAGGGCTTAAAATGATTGCCAAAAGAGGACGTCCGCGTAACATGGAAACCCAGAATGCCATTCTTACAGCGTCGTATGAGTTGTTGCTGGAGCACGGATTCGGGGCAGTTACGATTGAAAAGATTGCTGAACGTGCACAGGTGAGCAAAGCCACCATCTACAAATGGTGGCCGAACAAAGGCGCCGTCATCATGGACGGATATATGTCTGCCGCAACGGCAAGATTGCCAGTACCGGATACAGGCTCGGTATTGGAAGATATACGCATACATGCGAGCAATCTGGTTCGTTTTTTGACCAGTCGGGAAGGAAAAGTGATTACGCAGATTATTGGGGAAGGGCAGTCGGATGAAGGGCTTGCGGAAGAATACCGTACAAGATACATCCAACCACGTCGGCGTGAAGCGAGGGGAATTCTGGAGAAGGGAGTAGAGCGCGGCGAATTGAAGAGTGGGATAGACATTGAACTGTACATTGATCTGATCTACGGGCCGGTGTTCTATCGCATGTTAGTGACGGGTGAAGCGATGGAGGATGGATTTGTAGATGTGTTGCTCCGTTCATTGTTTGAAGGCATTCAGTCCAAGTAGGAACAGGGAGAGCGACGATACAGGTGGGAGGAAGAGGGAAGAGGGCGATTCGTATGAATCACCCTGGAAGGAACTCATGTATATTGTACGGGGCAACTAAACCTGGAATATAGGTGAGATGGCTGTGGGCCATGAATCTGTAGCATTAGAGGGAAGGAAGGATGAGTGCTGGGTTAACACCGGGGGTTCATTCCATACCGAACTGGGCAGTTCACGACGTAATACAGGGGCCACTTCCTTGGCAAAACGCTCGACTTGCTCCAACTGCTCGCTATGCGTCAGTCCATCTACGCTGATACTCAGCACCTGATGTCCGTAAGCGGCATGATAGTCCAGAATTTTCTCAATGACCTGCTCCGGACTGCCGATCAATGCGGGCCCTCGTGCGATGTTGTCCTCCAGATCGGTGAAGGGAGACTGGTTATGCTGTGCGGCGGCGGTGGCATGGAACGCTTCATAATACGGCTTATATCGTCGGATGGCTTCTTCACCGGTATCCGCAAGGTAGAGACTGCCGGCACCAGAGCCAATCACTGCCTGCTGTGGATCATGACCATAATAATCAAGGCGCTCCCGATAATGATCGATTAACGCTTTGTATTTGGCCTGAGGGTGAAAAGAGTTCGACGTGAAGAGCGGCTCGCCATATTTGGCAGCGAGTTCGGTCGAGACAGTACTGGACGCGCTCCCATGCCAGATCGGGATGGATTGCTGAAGCGGCCTTGGCCACGTGGTCACTCCCTCAAGAGGAGGACGATACGTTCCCTGCCAGGTTACATTCTCTTCAGACCATAGCCGTCTTAGCAGATGATAGCGTTCGTCGAGTGAATCCCATTGTTCCTCTTCGCTTATGCCGAACAGCGGGTAGTGCCGAGGGTCATTGCCTTTCCCGATGATCATCTCCAGCCGTCCGCCCGATAATTGGTCCAGCGTGGCATAATCCTCGGCAACCCGGACCGGATCAAGTATACTAAGAACAGTGACGGTGGTTAGTAACCGGATGCGTGTGGTTGCTGCGGCTATTGCGGTTAATACGACAGGTGGCGAGGAAGATAGAAAAGGCGCACCGTGTCGTTCACCGATTCCATAGGCATCGAATCCCAGTCGTTCCGCCAGCTTCGCTTGCTCTAATATATTGTGGAATTTCTGCTGAGTCGTCAGAGCTTCCCCGGTTACAGCATTAGGCAGATTCATCATGAGACTAAACAAGGCAAATTTCATCTGACCTTCTCCTTGAACTGAATTGATAATATCTGTGTCGTATAATCCTATTGAAATAGTAGGATATGTAAGTTGGATTAAATGTACCACGTTCTCACTGATTCTTCTAATGGATTTTTTCTATAAGCAGGAATATTCAAGCTTCCATGCACACATGTGAAGGAAATTGCCACGATTTTTATTGACCGCTGTAAAATTTAGGATTAAAATTGTGCTTATCATATAAATTCAAAATTATGGATTTTCATTGTGGAGGTGGGATACATGGAACCTACAACTACGATACGCTCATATATTGAGGACTACATCAGGAAACAGGGGTACACCCTGCAGTATTTTGCCGATATATCGGGAGTTAACGCTGGAACGCTTAGTGCAATTATTAAGGGGACTCGGCCCATCGCCATGGCGCAACTGGATCTGATTACCCAAGGTATGAAGCTGGAAGAGGGGTATTTCTACGAGATTTATGGGGCTGAATGTTTCGTGGAATCGGCACCCCATTGGAGGAGACTGGAACCATTCCTGCAACGCTGTGCTGAATTGGACAAGCTGGAATGTATTCAGAAAGTTATCCAGCAAGTGACGGATGATCGCTCGTATATCTCAGAGTTGTTCGAGATGGCGGAAGGCATGCTTGAACGTGGACAGACGAAGGCTGCACGGATGTTGTACGAATGTGTGGCGGAATGTGAGAAGTATCAGCACTCGGAACGTCTGGCTCTGTGCCAGTATCGCATCTTCACGTTATCTCTCGGTCAGGACCAGCATGAGAATCTTCGTGCGGCCGTACATTTTGAACCGTATATTAACCGGCTGGATGAGGAACGGCAGTTGGATGCGATTAGGGAGTTGGCTAATTTATATGCTAGCTTAAATTATTGGGATAAAGTATTCCAGCTAGCTGAAGAACTGTTGCAACGAGTTAAATTTTTGGAACAGTATAAAAATAAGAAAAAAGGCATGGATAATAATTCGATTTCTAAGCACCCATTATTTACTTATAAATATTATGCTTATTTGATTATGGGTACGGTATGGAGTGAACATAAAGACTACGAAAAAGCACTGAAGTATATTTCTCTCTATTCAAATATAGTTATTGAAGAACCTACTTCAGAAGAGCAACTTTTTATAAAACGATTCAAAGATTGGGCTGAAGTGAATACTTACTCGTGTAAATTAATGATGGGTGACATAGATGCACTTAACTCCTATCTCGATTTTATAGAAGTTAATGAAAATGAAACTCTTCTAGGCCTTGTTAAAGTTATAGAAGCAGCAAATCTGTATGATTTAAATATTGATCATGCTCTTAGAAGATTTGATATGCTCATTCACAAGTTATTCAATGAACTTAATTATCAAAGTAGTTATAGTACAATAATAAAGAACAAACAATATACTAATTTTTGGGGCAAATTAGCCTTATACCAGCTGACTAAAGGGAGATACCAAGAAGGATTCAGGCACTTGATTAATTGTTTAACGATTGCCCAGAAGATCAAAGATGACTCTACTGTAATATATTGTGTAGGTTTATTTGAAGCATACAGAAGTCATGCTTCTGAATTAGTAGAGTCCCAATATAAAGATATTATAAAGGAGGCTTATGGTCGATATGAGAAAAAAGGCAATGTTGGCATTGGCAGTAACGTTGTTTAGTTCCTTTATTTTGTTACAAAGTTCTACAAATGGTATAGATATCATAACAAAGCTATTTAGCGAGCACGGTATTGGGGGATACTAAGAGAACTAAAGTTTATAATATATTATTGGTAAGCGTGCTGTTTCCTAATTGGAGACGGGACGTTTTTTTATTGTATTATACATTGACCAATGTAAAATACAGGATTAAAATAACATTTATTATATCAAATTGAATTATAAGTTATTCGAGTGACGGAGGCGAGACAGTGGAATCGGTACGTAAAGTTAGAGTACATATTGAAAAATATATGAGAGAAAAAAATCTCAGATTGCAACATTTTTCCGATATTACACGAATTAACGTTGGTACATTAAGTGCCATTCTTAAAGGCGGCAGGCCGATGTCTATGAACCAACTGGATCAGATCACTTCAGGCATGGGATTGGAAAAAGGTTACTTTTATGAAAGTTACGGAGTAGAATCCTTCATTGAATCTGCACCTCACTGGAGACGATTAGAACCATATCTATATGGATGTGCCGAACTTAACAAGCTGGATTATATTCAACAAGTCATTATTCATGTGACAGACGATCGATCATACATTGAAGAGTTATTTGGTGTGGCTGAAAGTTTTTTTACGAAAGGGTTCAGTGAAGCGGGGCTTATCCTATATGAATGTGTAGCAGACAGCGAAAAATATCAACACTCAGAGCGGTTGGCCTTATGCCAGTACCGAATTTTCTTGCTTCATAAAACACTGAGTAAATTTGATAATCTGAATGCTGCGGTAAAATTCGAGCCTTATATTGATAAGTTGGATGAAGAAGTACAACTGGATGCGATTAAAGATTTGGCCAATGTATATGGAACAATAAATCTGTGGGATAAGGTCTTTGAGTTGGCAGAAGAACTGGATCGAAGAGTCGACTTTCAGATTCATCTTCAATCCATTAGACGCGAAAGAAAACCGAGAATTTCCTTTTATCCTATATTCACTTATAAAGCTTACGCTAATCTACTCAAGGCAAATGTGTCTGAAGAGCGCAAGCAGTATATACAGGCTTTGGAGTACACGGATGTTTATGTGAATGTTATGGATGAAGTAGAAAATCCAACTAAAGAAGAGAGAGAATTAATAGAAAGGTTCAAGGGGTGGGCGGAGGGGAATCGATATTTATACACTATATTATCAGGCGACTTTGAAGTTTTAAATGCTTATCTGGATTACCTCGATGCTAATCCTAAAGAGATTTTAACAGCCTTCCCATACATCATACAGGCGGCTAATCAGTACTCATACGATATTAATTGTTCTTTAGATAGATTCCAAAATTACATCAATGAAATCAGGACTGAGAAATATTTAAAAGGAACATACAACGAGCAAGCCTTGAATTTCAGATATATACGCTTATTTTATGAACTTGCAAAATACAGATTAAATCAGAAAGAATTCAAGTGTGGTATTGAATTTTTAATTACCAGTCTACAACGGTCCGCTTCAAGTAGTGATGACATGATGTGTATCAAATGTATAGATTTATATGGGAAATACAGAAGTCATGCCAGCAAGACTCAGGAGGAGCAGTATACAATCTTAATAGAGAGCTTAAGTGTACAGACATTCGGACTATAAAAAAACTGTTGGGGGGGGAGAGACGTGAAGACTAAATCCAATATAGGATTATATATTGAGAAACATCTAAGAGAAAAAGAATACAAACTACAGCAATTTGCAGATTTAAGTGGAATCAACGTGGGAACATTAAGTGCCATCCTCAAAGGTAACAGAACAATGTCTATGAATCAACTAGATCAGATAACTTCAGCAATGGGAGTTGAAAAGGGCTACTTTTATGAAAGGTATGGTGTAGAGTGCTTTATCGATTCTGCACCACATTGGAGACGATTGGAACCAATTTTGTATGGTTGTGCTGAACTTAATAAGCTGGATTGCATTGAGAAGGTAGTTATTCAGGTAACAGATGATCGATCCTATATTTCAGAATTGTTTGAAATGGCTGAAGATCTTTATAACAAAGGGATGAAACAAGCAGCGCTTATTTTGTATGAATGTGTTGCGGAATGTGAGAAATACCAGCACTCTGAAAGGTTGGCCATGTGTCAATATCGTACTTTTCTAATTAATATGGGACTTGACCAAAAAGCAAATAGAAGATCAGTTTCACAATTTGAACCTTTTGTAGAGAGATTAGATCAGGACTATCAATTAGATGCAATTAAGGATTTGGCGAATGCCTACTGGGGGTTACATGAATGGGATAGAGTGAAAGATTTATCCCATGAACTTGAAAGACGAGTTGACCTAGCTATGAAACAAACTAAAAAACGCATATCTAAAGCCCAATACCCTTTTTTTATATATAAAGCATACTCCAATTTGCTTATTGCAAATTATTATGATTATGCTAAAAATTACAGAGAAGCTCTAAGATATACTGATTTATATGAGAAAATTATTGATAATGGAGCAAACGATTATGAAGAGTATACGATCATTCATAAGTTTAGAGAGTGGGCTAAGGTTAATAAGTATTTGTATCAAATCATGATGGGACGAAAAGAGCTTCTACCTAAATACATTAAATATATTGAAAAAAGCGAAGAAGAAATTCTTCCGGCGATGGTCAAAGTTCTTCAATCTGCGAATAGATACCAATATGATATAGATGACTTATTGATTAAGTTTAAAAGGCATATTGATACTCAATTTAATGATTTACATTCAAAAGGGAGATACGTTATGTGTTTTTGTTAAAGATGATGCATTGATATCAAAGTGCGTTGATCTTTATGGACAGTTTAAGGAATATTTAACTGAGCAAATTTACGGAAAATATCAAAAAATAAAAGGTATTCGTCAAGATGCGAGTTTATAGTTGAACTTATAAAATCTAAAATAGCCTACTGCTTTTGCAGTTAGGCTATTTTTATATTAAAAATCAGGAACAGTCAACGAACATAAAGTTTTCTATGATAGTGAAAATGCTCCTTGGTTACTTTTTTACCCAAAAATAGATGTATAAACAGTTTAACTTACTCATCGGATGCATTTTTACATGAACAAGTTTTCAAAAAATAGGATTTTTAAGATGTTCTGCAAAACATTATATATTTTTTTTGGGAATCAATTCTATACTTTCTAGCTTAGATAAAAGATTACTGAATTTTATTATTCCTATTCAAGGAAAAGGAGGTGGTATTGTGGCTGCAAGTAAACCTGGTAAAGGAACTACTAAGTATCCGGAATTAACCAATGGAGATTTCGGTGTTGGAGCGGTCAGATTTCAAAATCCCCCAAATACAGGAGGGGGAACTGGAAATACTGGAAGTTGTGGTGTTAACGTAAGTTGCGTTCTTTGTTGCTGTTGCGGTAAAGGCGGAGGAGCAGATAATATACAGAAACAAGTTGAGGTATAAATCTTTTTGTTTGATTCCCGTTCATTAAATTAACTGTGGGTGCGGCTAGTTAATCGAATTATAGATAATAGCCGCACCTGTATGTTTATACCGGAGGTGCTATATCATGTTAATTGGATCAATGAAAAAAACTTATACATTGAATAACTTTATTATTTATCAAACTAATCTAACTGAACTGGTTTTAATGCATAATTATGGAATAGTGAAAATAAAGGAACCCCGTCTAATTGAAATTATCAAGACGTGGGATAATACAAATCAAAAAATAGTAAGCGAGAAAGAACTTATTGATACATTTAAAGAAGATTACTTGAGTGCAGTGGGATTCTTAGAAGAAAATTATGTATTTATAGAAAAATCGCATATGAATTTTTCTTTGCAAAAATGCATTTTTTTAAGTAATAGCGAAGAATTGCTTAACGTATCTAAAAATTTTCTTTTTGAGGATGAGGATATCAACGGTAGAATTGTTAATTTGAATCAAGAAAAAAGTGATATGTTACTATCTGAAAACAATACGTTGTATATAGCTTTTTTGAATCCATATAGTAAAAGGTTGGCTAATGAAATTAATAACATAGTAAAACAAAGTGAAGATTCAATTTTATTGATGAGCTATACGTACAACAACAATTTTTATATGGATTCTCTTTATTTTCCTCAAAAATCCAACCCGTGTCATTTTTGTCATATAGGACATATTGAATCACAACTTCGTGTGGACTCAACTGGAAATATATCTTATCAGCAAATCATAGATTCAATTTATATGGACGAACCGAAATTTCAGATTCACACACCATTAAACAACAACAATGTATTAAATATAATATCTTTATTGAGTAATAAAATAAATAAGTATTTTACGCTAAACAATGGGAATGTAATTCATAATGAAGAACTTCATGAATGCTCTGTATTAGATCTTCAAACAAATAAATACTATAGAGACTATTCATTACATTGGGAATTATGTGATTGCTATGAAAAATAAACATATGGGGAATTTAGAGCATAATACTGTTGAGAGATCTTTTACTGATTATATTTACTTTTCTTATATACCGAAAAAAGTTGAAAATTATATTCTTAAATTTCATCAAAGTAGTACTTTGTTAAAACATCCAGAGTCTAAACATCAATCTTTAGATGGCAATGTTATTCCATGGCTTGAAGTTGTGCAACACACGGATATCACTCCTAATTATTATGAAGAAAAAATCCAACTTGATATAAATAATGAACAAAATGTAATTGGAAGCTGTAAAAAATTCGAAAAAGAAAGGATGTTCAATTTTCCAGAATTCTCTGAGCTTTTAAATGAAGCTTTTCTAAGAGACCAAAAAAAAGGATCAAAGAAATACGGATCAGCCGGTGCGCTTTATCCTATAATTCCGTTGTTACTTTTGTTTAAAGACCATGATGGTTTGTCACAAGGCGTTTATGTATATGATGGAGTGGAAAAAGCCCTGTTGAAAATAAAAACCTGGAAAAATGATGAAGCCTCTTATATTAAAAAATATGTTTGTCACGACGCTGTAGATATGCCAGAAAGTTGTATCGCATATGCAGCGGACCTACGAAGAGCAATTATAAAATATCATATTAGGGGCTACAGACATGCATTAATTGAGGTGGGAGCGATGAGCCAAGTTTTTAAAAATTCACTTCATAAGTTAAAAAACGATGTTGGAGAAGTGAGTTGGTCTGGTTTTAATGATAATGAACTTACTAAAAAATGTGGTCTTAATGTAAGATTGTGTCCAATTGTAATGCTTCAATGGTTTGGATATAAAAACCCAAAAGAATAATGAGGTTGATCTCATGTTGTATATGTCTAATCCAATACATTTTAATATCCCCGAACAAAAGTTTATTACAGATGACACGTATACCTCATTCTCTAGAATAGGTAACTTTTTGAAAGATGGATATATAGGTCCTGACAGCTCAACCGCTATAGATTTTAGTAAGCATCGGTCGGTAATTAAAGCTTATTCAGAAATGATTGAAAGAAGAGCAGTGTCGGCAGGTGGTATTCCATTTGATGAAGAAAATGTACATGCAATAAATATGATTAGTTCCAAAAGTGTAGCTATTAATAAGAAGTACTCAACGTACTCGATAGCAGGGGAATTTCCTATTGATACTACCGGAGCATCCAGTCATATTTCTTCTCAGAAAGCTGTTATAAATTCTCTTAGAGAAATTATAGAGAAAAACGCGTTATATCTTTTTTGGTATGGTAAAGATGGTAGAAGAATTAAAATGGATAAATCTTTGATGACTCGGAATAAACTTCTCGTAGGACTTATGAATCAAAACAAAGAAGTTCTGTTTTTTATCAATGATTTTTTCAGTCCATTAAAAGTAGTTTTTTGCTTTATAGTCTTTAAAGATTTTGTATGCGCATCTGGAGTGGGAACATCATTTTCAATAGAGGAAGCTATTTTCAAGTCAGTTCAAGAAGCGGTTTTATTACAGTGGAAAGATGAAAGTAACGAGCTTGTTACTATGTCGAGCCAAGTATTTAAGAAAAGATATGAAGACCATTCAGAATATATTGAATATCTATCAAGAGGGTATGGAAATGTCTCAATTGACGAATATACGGATAATCTAACAACAAAGAATATGACTGTTTCAAAACTGCTAAATGTTCTTCCTTCCTGGATTCTTGATTTGTATATGATACCTTTGAAACAAATGGTAACTACAAAAGTTAAATGTGTAAAAATATACTCTCCCTATCTATATAATCACATCCCACTAAAAGAATATATTAATGTGAAAAATCCTATGAATGTAAATACAATTAATCTTGATGAACAAAGCTTATTACAAATCCCAAATTGTATTGTAACTTGATTAAGAAGGGAGAGTTTATATAATGATACGGAATCCAATTAACGGCACTCCTTTTATGGTTGAAAGATTTCAAGTCAAACAAAATTCATTTCTACTTGACTATTTCCAAAGTGACATTATTCCTTATTCAGAGAATGGACCACCTGCAAGTGCAATTGATTTTGATAAAAGCAAATCGATAAGAGCAGCAATAGGTGAGCATATAGAAAGAATCTCCGTTTTTAACAATTACAGCAGGTTCAAGGATCAATTAATAGAGGGAATCAATATGTCAAGTGGGAAAATTGAGCTTTTCCCTTTATATCGAATCTTGTTAAATTGGAACGATCCTATTTTGAGTAAATTAAATTTAAATAATATATACAGTGATACTTGTGGAATGGCCTCTCATATTAACTCCCAACAAGCTATAAACTCTGCATTTTTAGAATTTATTGAGAGACAAAGTTTACTATATAATTGGTTTACAAAGTCTCCTGCAAAAAGAATAAGTATCGAATATTTGAAAGAAAGTATGAACTTAGAACATCTTATAAAAATGACTAAAGTTCATGTCGATGAAATACAAATTTATGATATCTCATTATGTGATGAGGTTAAGGTAATAATGACTATTGCATTTGGTAAGCAAACCAAGGGAGTGGGTATAAGCGCAGATTGGAACTATAAAAGTGCAATAAAGGGGAGTTTGAAGGAGCTTTTTCAATATATAACGGTAGAGCAGCCTACAGAGAGTTCATATTCTGAAAGAAATAAAGATTCTGTAGACCCCTTACTTTACTCTCATTATTTCATGGGTGAATTAAATAGTGAGGGGTTGAGAAGAGCATTACAATATTTGGAGAACTCTGATCGAGTAGACAGTGGTTCATTAGAAAACGATATAATTAATCCAAAGGAATTTTATAATACTGTTAAGGAAATATCTTCAAAATTAGATATGGATTTTAACCTTTGTTATATACCGGTTTTAGATGAGCGAATGAACTCGAAAGTTGTTAAAATTATGACTAATAAAGGTTTTCATCATATGTATGCTGCAAAAATAGACCCCAACGAAGTCGGGATTTTGAAAGCATATCAGGGTCGATTGCATAACACGGGAAAAATGCTTCCATTTGGATGAATTGGAGATTTAGTTATGAGAATAACATGTGAATACTTCAGGCTGTATACTAAAATGATGTTAAGCAACAAAGTAGCTTTTGTATGGTACTTACTATTTCCCCTCATCGCTTTTTTTATTTTTAATTATAACTGGTTTGAAGTTGGTCCGAATGTAAATGAGTTTTATATTCAAACAAGTGTGTTTATATCATATATTATTTTTGTAATGTCTATAGATGTGGCAACTAGCTTGATTTCATTAAGAGAGAGTGGCTTCTTCAAAATGTTCAAATTTATATCTGGGAGTAAATACCCTATAATCTGGGGAAAAGCACTCAATCAGATTCTTTTTCTTTTAGTGACGATTTTTCTTTTTTCTCTGGTTTCTGGATTGATCTTTTTAAGTAGTGTTCCTCAAGTTATTTTGTTTATTTTAGTTTCTTTAACTAGTTGTCTACTAGGCTCAGTTATGGTTATTTTGTTAACACTCGTTCTTATGCTTATTCCGGTTAGGCAGGAGTCGTTAAGCGCTGTAATAAGCATGACCTTATTAGTTATGTTTTTTCTATCAGCCAAGGGATTAGCATACTCTACTGACTATGGTTTTATCCTAGTATTTTTAAACCCTATGGAGTATGTAAGGAATTTAACCTTTCTCTTAGCGGAATGGTTCACAGACATGCCTTTTCCCCATCTGAATATCACAACTATGGGGCTTATTGCACTCTTCTATATGATATGCGGAGTTATTGCACTTAAATTTGTCAAGGTTGTTTCCAGGACACATCGGACATAGCAGGAGGATTTATGATCAAAATAGAAGATTTGAGCTTTTCCTATCGAAAAGCCTCCCGCAGAAACTTGGATCATTTACATGTGGAATTTCCTAACGGTACGATGAATATGATCATTGGTAAAAACGGATCTGGTAAAACGACTTTATTTGATCTCATAGCGAATGTCATTAAGAGGCCATCAGCAATACAAGGTGTACCTGATGAAAAGGAAGTGATCTATCAACTACAAGGGTTGTTATTCCCCCTTACATTGAAGGCCAAAGATCTCTTTCGTTTTTTTCTATACTCTGACTATTCAAACCATATTGAAATTAAAACTGAGCCATATATGGATGAGGATATGAGTGCATCTGAGGTGGAATTGGTCCAACGTGTATGGAATATGGAGTTTGGACAGTTGTCTGTTGGGGAACGACGATACTTGTGTATTCTGGCTATTACTTTAATGAAAAGAAAATTGTATATCTTTGACGAACCGTTGGCCGGAATAGATCCAGAAATGAGGCAACACATCTTAAAGAGAATCGAAAAGCTTGCACTTAATAATGAATGTACTGTATTAGTATCCAATCATCATTTACAGGATCTTGAGAACATCCATTGTATAATTCACTTGATCCATCAAGGCAAAGTAACCTTTAGTGGGTCATACACGGAGTTTATTCAAAGTGGGGGTGGAGACAATCCAGATCAGGCATTTCTAAATCAAGTTAAATCATAACGCTTCTAAAAGAAATATATTAAATACGTCCCTTAGAGCACGACATCAATCAGATTATTTAGAGACTGATTAATAAAGTGATAAAACTCCAGTTCTAAAATTCTTTTCGACCAAACTTTTCTGTGCACGATATGTAGACATGCTCTCAATATCTTTGCCCCACATCTTGTAGAGATGAGCAGACTTCATGTCTCTATGCAAAATGCTTGATGTTGAAAGTATCTCAATGTAAATAAATATTTTATTCTGCAAAGGAATAAAATATGAATTTTTTGGCAATGTATCCTAAAATGTTATACAAAGAGGGGGTGCATGCTATGAGTGAACCGAGGCAGATCAGAGATAAAATCGAACGGAACAGGCAAGAGTTAAGTCGTTTGGCGGAGAATCATGGCATGCAAGACAACAAAGTCCTTCAACAATCGATGCTACTGGATGAACTGATTAATGAGTATAATCGTTTTAAATATAAGTCCGGATTTATGAATAGACAACCGATTGCATAATGCAGTCGGTTGTTTTTAGTTGGAGTATATGGCGCGAAGTTAGGATGGGAGAGAGGCTCCGTTCTTTCCAAGCCTAAAGCCAATAGAGCTATTAAAGATAAACAAGACTCCAAAACCACGTTGAAGTGGAATTGGAGTCTTTGGACTGTCTCAATTCATTCGTGCCTCAAGTCGTCTTGCGACAATGGACAGTGCGTAGTTGATGACAAAATACAATACGGCTGCAAGCAGCAGGGCCGGGATGATGTAATCGAAACTTTGACCGCCAAGGATCTGCACGTTGTGCATCAGCTCAGGCAGGGAGATGATGATCGCCAGTGATGTATCTTTCAGGAGTGAGATGAACTGGCTGACCATCGGCGGGGACATGCGGCGTAGCGCCTGTGGCATGATGATGCCACCGAGGGTCTGCATGTAGCTAAGTCCCGAGGAGCGGGCAGCTTCCACCTGACCGCGCTCAACCGACTTCAGACCGCTACGGACGATTTCGGCGATCATCGCACCTTCGAACAGACTCAATCCGACGACCGTGGACCAGAAGACGGACATTTTGATCCCGAGTTGGGGAAGTACGATGTGGATGAAGAAAATAATGAGCAGCAGCGGCAGATTCCGGATCGTATCCACGATCACCGCCACGATCTGTGACAGAACAGGGATGCGGGTAAACCGCACCGTTCCTAGCACGGTGCCGAGCACGAAGCTGAATACAATAGATAGCCCTGCTACCTGCAGGGTAATCAGGAATCCTTGAAGCAGGAAACGAAGGTTGGGCCAGGCATAGGCCCCGCTAAAGTCCATATTTCATCAGCCTCCTTCTGTATGCAGGAATGGAATATCCGATATATCGCCCCAAAAATCAACACAACTACAAGTCGATCTGTTACATGGTGACCTGACCTGCTGGTTTGTTCTTCTTTGGTTTGCCCTTAGTGCTACGCGCCTCTGCATCGCTCTGCCCGAACCTGCGCTCCATATAATGCACCAGAAAGCTGAGTGGTAGTGTCAGCACCAGATAGAACAGCGCAACAATGGTGTACACACTGAGCGGTTGGAACGTATCCGAGTTAACGAGGTCGGCAAAATACATGAGATCCATGCCGGCGACGACGGCAAGAATGGATGAGTTTTTAACCAGGTTAATGAACTGGTTGCCAATGGACGGCAAGACAATCTTGATGGCCTGAGGCAGAATGATCAGGTTCATGGCCTGTACATAGGACAAGCCTGAGGATCTTGCAGCTTCCAGCTGTCCACGCGGCACAGTCTGAATGCCCGCTCGGATCGCTTCGGCAATGAAAGCGGCGGTATAGATGGTCAGACCCAGAGTACCGGAGACAAACCCATCCAGCGAAATACCGAGTGCAGGCAGTCCGAGATAGAAGAAAAATACAACCAGCAATAGCGGAATGTTTCGGATAAATTCCACAAAAGCCGTGCCGATCCAGTTCAGTGGTTTCACAGGGGATATCCGAAAAATGGCCAGAATTGCGCCAAGGATAAAGCTGCCGATTAGAGCCATAATGCTCACTTGAATGGTATTCAGGAATCCTTCCAGGAAACGATCCGAGTGTCGCATCATTACGTTGAAATCCAATGTGCCCATATAGGCGAAGCCTCCGTTCTCCAGATGTAGAAACGGCGATTACGCCTGCTCATGCATCGCATCCAGCAGACGAAGTCGCCGCTTACTCATCATTAATCGGGGTTACTCGGGCTTCGCGCCCAGCCATTTCTCATGTAATGTGTCGTATTCCCCGCTGTCTTGCATGCTTTTGAGCAGTGTATTGACCTCTTCGACGAAGGCAGTGTCGCCTTTGCGAATAGCCATACCATAAGGTTCACTTGTGAAATTGCCACCAACCAATTGGAAGCTGTTATCCGTCTGTTGCATACCGATGAGGATGATGTTATCTGTGGTCAGCGCTTCGCCTTTACCGGCTTTGAGAGCGGTGAACGCATCCTGATAGTTATCGAATTCAAGCACCTCAGCATCCGGGGCTTTCTCGCGAATGTTCTGAGCGGATGTGGAGCCTTTCACCGCGAGTACTTTCACACCGCTAAGGCTTTCCAGGCCAGTAATCGCACTATCATTTTTCACGAGCAGGGATTGGCCTGCTTCAAAGTAAACGTCACTGAAATCCACCTGTTCCTTACGCTCATCCGTAATCGTCATCGTGGCGATAATGATGTCGATGTCTCCATTTTGCAGCATGGGAATACGCGTCTTGGAAGTGACCTCTTTCAGCTCGACCTTCGTTTCATCTCCAAGAATCTGTTTGGCGAGTGCCTTGGCGATATCAATGTCGAACCCCTCAACGTTGCCACTTGCGGGATCTTTCAATCCGAATAGCTTCGTATCATATTTCACGCCAGCAATGAGTTTGCCGCGCTCTTTAATCTGCTCAATCGTGCCTTTCGCCTCGGCATCACCACCACCGCTCGCGGAAGGTGTATCTGTACCTGTACTACAACCTGACAATACAAGGGAGAAAATGAGGACGAGCATAAATGATGGCCATTTCAATAATTTCTTCATGAATAAAGACCCCTTTCAAAATGGAATAGTGGATTATTCTCAATGATGAATCAGACGGCTCAGGAATTGCTGTGCTCGTTCTTCTCTGGGGTTGTCAAAAAATTCAGCGGCGGTGGCCTCTTCTACAATTCGGCCTTCGTCCATGAAGATGACCCGGTCCGCAACTTCGCGGGCGAATCCCATCTCATGGGTAACGACGACCATGGTCATGCCATTATGGGCAAGGGAGCGCATAACATCGAGGACTTCCCCGATCATCTCGGGATCGAGTGCAGAGGTGGGTTCGTCAAAAAGCATGATTTTGGGCTCCATCGCGAGTCCCCTGGCGATCGCTACCCGTTGTTGCTGTCCACCGGACAACTGAGAGGGATAACTGTCTGCTTTGTCAGCAATGCCCACCCGGGTCAGATACTTCATTGCTGTTGATGCTGCCTGTTCTTTGGGTTGTTTGCGTACCTTCATGGGTGCAAGGGTAATGTTATCGATGACTTTTTTGTGAGGATAGAGATTGAAGTGTTGAAATACCATGCCGATGTCACGGCGGAAGAGGTTAATATCCACCTTTTTCTGATGTAGAGGGATCCCACTGACGACAAGTTCACCTTCGGTAATGGTCTCTAGACGATTAATACAGCGGAGTAATGTGCTTTTGCCGGAGCCGGAAGGTCCGATAATGACGACGACCTCTCCTTCTTCAATGTGAAGATGGATATCCTTGAGGACATGAAAATGACCGAAATGCTTTTGGACACCCCTAAATTCAATCAAGAGTACACCCCATCCTTTCTGCAACGTTTGTGTGGAAAAGGAATAATAAGGTATTAATTGAAACTAGTTATTTAATCATACATAGTCATCCTGCTTATGGCAATTGGTTTGTGATAAAACATGACATAAGTAATGGTCTTTCTAGGGCTATAGCCAGTAATTGTGTTATATATCTGTCAAGTTATTAAATCTCTTGTGACGAATCCTGACAGAAAAATGAATCTAATCTCCTAGTTATTTACCAACCTTTGGAATAGATGTATAGAGTATACTGAAAGTGATGTTCGATTTATGACTCTGATCAACAGAACAAATTCCATCAAGTTCTAACCGTACATGGCAAAAAAGCTCAACCCTGTGCATCATGCCATTGATATGATGGAGCGGAGAGCACCCGTCTGAACGTAAAAAAAGAAGGTCGTAACGAAATATTGATCCCATAACGATACATTACAAGTAGAGAGGATGATTCTGCACGATGAATACATATCACTCCCCATTATCGACAGGAGCAAGTGCTCCGTCCGATGTTCGAGCTTATGAAGTTAATTTGCCTGTCATTCCTGCTCAGGATTTTCGAATTACAGACTATGGAGCTGTTGGAGACGGTGTAACGGATAATACGGAGATGTTCAGACTTGCCATTGCGTCATGTGCTGAAGCAGGAGGGGGAAGAATTGTAATCCCTGCGGGGGTATGGCTCACAGGCCCGATTGTAATGCGCAGCCGTATCGAACTGCATGTGGAAGCAGGGGCACTAGTTACGTTTAGCCGCGATTTTGCTCAATATCCACTGATTGCATCTAGCTTCGAGGGCTGGCAGGTCGTACGTTGCCAATCCCCAATCGATGGTGATCAACTGGAGGATATTGCAATTACCGGTGAAGGGATATGGGATGGGGGCGGTGAAGCCTGGCGTCCGGTGAAACGCTCCAAAATGACGAATTTACAATGGAACCGATTGGTTGCTTCGGGTGGCGTTGTTGAGCAATCCGGTGGAGATGAAGAAATCTGGTGGCCGTCCGCATCTGCACGTGAAGGCGGTACCATTGCGAATCGTTTGCATCAGGAGCAGGTACGTGACGTGGCATCTTATGAAGAAATCAGAGACTTTCTGCGCCCTAACATGGTCAGCTTGCGCAGATGCAAACGGGTACTGTTGGACGGTCCAACGTTCCAGAATTCGCCTGCATGGAATCTGCACCCATGGGCATCGGAGCATGTAACCATTCGTAACGTGAACGTACGGAACCCGTGGTTCTCACAGAATGGAGATGGGTTGGACATTGAATCCTGCCGTCATGTGGTGGTGGAGCAGAGTATATTCGATGTTGGCGATGATGCAATCTGTCTGAAATCAGGCAAGGATGCCGAAGGTCGTGAGCTGGGTCTTCCATCGGAGTACATCACCATTCGGGATTGCACGGTGTATCATGGGCATGGCGGTTTCGTGATTGGCAGTGAAATGTCCGGCGGTGTGCGGCATGTCCGTGTGTCGGATTGTACATTTATCGGAACGGACATTGGCCTTCGCTTCAAAAGCGCACGTGGACGCGGCGGGGTGGTTGAGGATATTCAGATTGAGCGCATATATATGAAAGATATCATTATGGAAGCTATTTCTTTTTCCTTTTTCTATGCGAATCAGGAAGGGTCTGCTCGGGGCAGTGATCTGTCTCAGGAGATTAGCGAAGAGACGCCAGTGTTCCGGGATATTCGAATATCGGATGTGGTCTGTGCAGGTGCCGACACTGCATTGCTCGTGAGTGGATTGCCGGAGCTGCCTTTGGATGGCGTTAGAATCGAGCGCTACAACGTGCAAGCCCGCAGTGGTGTCCAATGTGCTCATGCGAAACATCTGCATATCGCTGAATTGCATGCTCAGATCACGGAAGGTCCGCTGATTCATTTGCATCAGTGCAAAGGGGCAGAGCTGGAAGATATTCAGGGCAAGGGTGCAGATGGGCGACTTCTGATGGTGACTGGACACGAGTCCGCAGGCATTGTATGTCGTGAAGGTGATGCTGACACAGACGGTCGTCAGATCTCTGTGGGTCCTGAGGTACGAAGTGGTGTGATCATTCGCAGGTAAAAGGTATGTAATAGGGTTTATATAAGTTGGTAAAAATTCAGCCGCAGTGGCGTAGTCATAGATCCAGTAATCGTGATGCCTTTGGATATAAGGATTACGTAATCTCTGGAGCAAGGCTACCCACTCGGCTTCTATGAAATTATCGATGATCTACCGGTGTTCCTTGCGATAGCGAAGCGGTGTTGTACCGGTGACCTGTTTGAATGTTTTGTTAAAATGAGCCGTATGCTCGAATCCTACCTTCTCTGCGATCATTTGTACCCGCTCTTGTGTAGACAGCAATCTTCGCTGTGCCTCCCGGACACGAACAACACGTAAATATTCGCTAAACCGAAACCCGGTAAATCGGCTGAACATCCGGCTTAGATAGGATGGGCTGATGTAAAAACGATTGGCTGCACCCTCCAGCGTAAGTGGTTCGGTATAGTTGTTATTTACATAAGTGACAATTTCGCTGATTTTGTCCTGCATCGGATGCAATGGACTTGGGCATGACTGCCGGATGACCTCCTCCACCCGATGAATACGGATCAAAAGTTGGGCAAGCAGGCTTCTGACCGCGATCTCATAGTGAGGACGGCGCTCTTTGCACTCTTGTAGCATCTGCCACAATATGCGCTCCATCTCGGGCTGTTCCGCTTCAGGCAGGCGAAGGAGTCTCGAACAATTAAAAGGCAACAGACCACATATGCCGAGTTCCATCCCCGTCGCAAAAGCAGGCGAAAAACCGATTAGAATCCGTTCAAAGCCGGGAATACTTCCTTTGGAGGTGGTATGCACATCGTGTGGGTTAATCAGAATAAAATCACCCTTGCGGGCAGATAAAATCTGACCATTCATGGAATAGACCCGTTCCCCTTCAAGCAGGTAATACAGTTCGTAGAATGGATGAGCATGAGGCTGTGGCATACCGTTCCCATCATGTCTGCGCATATGTTCAATGGTAAATGAATGTTCCCCGATTCGATATTTGGGCCCAATCCGATCCTCTATGAGACTCATAGTACAGCACCCCTCTGCTTCCCGGATTAACAACGATATCCATATCATAACGGAAAATCCGTCTTTTTGTAAACGCTATCATTGGAAATGAAATATTTCTTTAATCCTATCGTTAAATACCGGGAGAACGAATCTGTCATGGCCTATGTGTGCTGTCAAGGTGACAAAACTTGAATGATGTTTTAGAGTAGGGAGAGAGAGGCAAAACTCTGGTTAAGGAGTGTCTCGACTATGATTTGGAAGGAAGGAAACAAGTTATGACGACACATGAATTATCGCCATTGGTTGCTGCGCTCAATATGCAGCCTCACGTTGAAGGCGGTTGGTATAAGGAAGAATGGAAGGCATCCTATCAGATTCCTCAATCCGTTCTGCCGGATGCATACTCCGGCCCACGATTCTCGGCAAGTTCTACGTATTTCCTGCTACACGCACATGAAATCTCCGAGTGGCATACGGTTCTGTCCGATGAACTTTGGCTGTGGCACAGCGGCAGTCCAGTTGAACTGAAGCTGGGCGGCAATGGGGAGAACCCGGAGAACGAGGAAGTTCTCGTTCTGGGAATGGATATTGCTGCAGGACAATCACCACAGGTGCTCGTTCCCGCTGGTGTATGGCAGACAGCACGCCCGCTGGGCGATGAGCCTGTACTGGTAACTTGTGTAGTAGCGCCAGGGTTCCACTTTGATGATTTCAAGCTGGTATCCAAAGGCGAATAATAAGTACTTGATATGAGAAATGAAAATCCCGATCCGAGATGCTCAGGGCATCCGAATCGGGATTTTTTTGGATTGAGCGTCACTTTTAGCAATAACTGATCACTTCGGATTCTCGTTACTCATCCAGCTGTCCATATAGAAGTCTCCGGTATAAGACGGCCGCTCTGAAATTTCCTTGAGCTTAAGCTCAGCTTCTTCGGCTGTATCATAGGCACCGATGACAGCAGTGAATTTACCAGTGGACGTTTTCAGATATGAGATATCTTCTTCAGGATATGATTCTGCCAGATGACCCATCCATTCTCCTGAAGGCATCTCTTCTGTGCGAAGAGAAAATACCTCTCGAGGTGGCATAGGTTTACCGTCTGAAGTAAGTTTTACCTCCATCGATCCAGGATTCTCAAATTCGGTCACTGAATACTGTACACCTTCTTTTAACTCAACAACGAAACGGATGGCTGAGTCATCCAAAATAATATTACGATACACATCCTTCACCAAAGGTTGCGTTAGAAAATCTTTTTCGATCTGGGCAAAATCAATGAAACGGATACCTTGGAAGGTGAAAATAAGACGGTTAGGTGCTTCTTTGTGTTCTACTTTATAAGATGGCACATGAGCAACGGATTCACCTTCATCCATACCGAAATTAATTTTAAGTGTATTTTCGGTCGTCTCCGTACCAATGGTAACCCCATCTGTAACTTTGCCTCCATCACCAAACTGCAATACCTGAACAATAGATCCGACCACAGGTATTTTGGACATGGCGTTTGCTACGGAAGGGATGTTCACCACAAAGAGAAAAGCAACACATGCCGCTATGACTGAAGCATAGCGAATCATTTGAGATGAACTCTTGCGAGCAGTGGCTCTTTTCTGGGCATGATGAATAACATCCGTAAGTTGAGCAGGGATTTCAATGTTTTCGTAACGATCTTTTCCTGTCATACGTTCTCAACCTCTCCTTCAATCAAATAAAATTTTAATTTTTTGATAATACGATAGAACTTGGATTTAACTGTATTTTCCGGTATGGAGAGCACTTCAGCCATCTCTCGAAAAGGCAGATTCCCAAAGAATTTTAATATAATATAGGCTCTTTCCTCGGGGATAAGCCGATCCAGTGCGTCATATAGATCCATTTTTTCTTCCAGCGAGGCCCCTCGCTCTGGAGCCACAAACTCCTGCGCATGATCTTCCATATAGGTCACTCGCTGGCTGCGTCGTATATGATCTATCGCTGTGTTAATCACAATTCGTGACATCCAGGAATCAAAATAAGTCATGGACTCCATCTTTCCATAAGCGATGAACCCTTTATAGACCGCTTCGGATACGATATCCAGCGCTTCTTGTTCATTTTTAACATAGCAGTATGCCAGTCGATATAATTTATTTTGAATCTCTGTTATTTTTTCGCTGAACTGTTCTTCTTTTGTCTTTCTATGGTTCAGTCTAATCACTCCTGATCCCCCCTGATAAACCTAAATCTTCAAGTCACCGCTCGTTCCAGGCCTGGATTCTATATAAGTGCTTGAGTTCGCTTGACACTCGTTAGACTGATGAGGAGACAAAATAGTTCTAAACTCTCAAAAAACTCTTTTTTCGGCCCTAAATAGGATAACAAGCCTCGCCTCCATTCTTAACAACGAATAGATTGCCTATAACATCACATCACAAAACACCCGCTCTTCTAAGATCGAAGGCGGGTGTAATCGAATTAAGATGTTTACATTAAAAGTTAAAGTTGTCTGGATCCGAACCAAAGCGTTTGTTCTCGTTCAGGCCGTTAATCTGCTCTACTTCTTCCGAAGTTAATTCAAAATCGTAGAGATCGGCATTCGCGTGAATACGCTCAGGCGTAACAGATTTCGGTATCGTCACGATGCCGTTCTGCAGATCCCAGCGCAGAATTACTTGTGCGGGGGACTTGCTATATTTCGCGGCGATGTCCTGAAGCAACGGATGCTCCATCAGATGACCTTGTCCGAGGGGAGACCAGGCTTCGATCTGAATCTGATGTTTGTTGCAGTACTCACGAAGCTCTGATTGGATCAGTAGTGGATGAAGCTCCACCTGATTAACTGCTGGTTTGATCGTGGCATCGATCATCAAGTCTTCCAGATGGTGAATCTGGAAATTGCTCACACCGATCGCGCGGATGCGTCCTTCTTTATGGAGCTTCTCCAGCGCTCGCCATGTATCTTTGTACTTGCCTTTGACCGGCCAGTGGATGAGATAGAGATCCAGGTACTCCAGTTCGAGTCGTTCCATGCTTGCCTCGAAGGCAGCTAGCGTGGATTCATATCCTTGATCACTATTCCATACTTTAGTGGTGATGAACAGATCCTCACGGGCTACTCCGGATTCACGAATACCTTGAGCAACACCCGTTTCGTTGTTATACGCTTTGGCTGTATCGATGCTGCGATACCCGGCTTTAATGGCCGTTTTGACAGCATGAACGACTTCGTCTCCGTCTTTAACTTTGAACACCCCAAAACCTAGCCATGGCATTTTGACTCCGTTATAGAGCGTGGTTGTGTCCTGCACGTGTTTCATGGTCCGAAATTCCTCCTCTGATTGATTCATTGTTCCACTATGTAATTACCCTGCTGTTTAGCAGCCAATCGATATCGAAGGGCTATCTTAATTGATTATACTAAAAACTTCCTTGTATTGGAAAAGAACACGATTCATCTTGCGAAGTAAACGCCGCGATTATGCTTTTTCTTCAAGCAGAGGTTTGGTTTTGACGCTTGTGGGTGATAAGATGAAGTATACGATATATGGAAGTCAAGACTTCGCTATGGAGAGTTTACATAAGAAAAGACGAAGTGCGGAATCGGGTACAGGCCGGGCCGTACGATTAACGATAAAGGAGCAAGAATACAATGGCTAAACCTAAACAAACCAAAAAAGCAGCAGCCTGGTCTCTCGTGGTGATGGGAGCGGGATTTGCTGCATCCTTGCCGTTCCAGGGCGTTCCCGTGGGCAAGTTGCTGGTAGGATCATTTGAAGCGGGACTTGTGGGTGGACTTGCGGACTGGTTCGCAGTTACCGCCCTATTCCGTCACCCGCTCGGCATTCCAATTCCGCATACGGCATTGTTGCCGAAAAATCGGGATAAAATGACGGAAGGTCTGGTCTCCGCAGTAGAGAATAACTTGCTCAACAAAGAAAGCATTACCGAGAAAATTGCAGATTTCAAAGCAGCAGAGACGGTGCTCGATACATTGACGCGAGAGCTTCACAATGACGGGATCAAGACGATGATTGATACACTCTGCAAACGAATTCTGGCGGGTCTGCCGTTAGAGCAGATTGCTCCACTCGTAGCGGGTGAGATCAAGTCTCAGGCGGGTGACTTTGATCTGGGGCCGATTCTGGAACGGGCTGCCCACCAGATGACGGAGCGGGGTTATGACGCCAAAGCGTTGGACTACGGACTGAAGCAGGCCGAGGAGTGGCTCGTTAAGCCCGAGACAATCATGTTTTTGGGTGAAAGCGGCATGAAAGCCATCAGCGGTATTCAGATGAACGGATTGATGCAGTTTGCGATGAATGCGTTCCTTGGTTATATGAACGAGGAGCGTCTGGGTGGCATTTTGCAAGGATATCTCTTCGATCGTGTTGAGGATATGAAACGTGAAGGTAGCGCGCTGAGGTACAAAGTGCTGGATCTGGTACGTACCCAGACAGTAAGGCTCGCGATAAGTGATAGTGTGCAAGATGGAATCAACAGCTGGAAGAACAGTATGCTGGATGGCTGGAACGCCGAGGAAACCGTACTGAACAAGCTCACCGAACTGAGAGACAAAGCGCTCGCCGCGATGGAAGACGGACAGTATGTGGATACGTATGCACTGCCTGCCATCGAGCGGGTATTGGTTGATCTGCGGGCAGATCACGAGTTGATGACAGGTATGAATGCCAAGATTGTGGAAGGTGTTACTACACTGCTGGAGAAAAACCATTCCAAAATCGGTAAACTGGTGCGTGAGAATGTGGACAAAATGGACAATGCTACTTTGGTTTCGATGATTGAAGATAAGGTTGGACAGGATCTGCAATGGATTCGGATCAACGGAGCCGTTACCGGATTTGTTATCGGGATTGCGCTGACTGCGCTACAGATGGCATTGGCATAATAGTTCAACATGGTAAAAAAAGGGTCGCTCTTTCGAAGAGTAGGCTCTTTTTGTCGTGGTTGGGAAAATTATTATGTATATGATGCAAGAAATAGGAAAGTGGGTAATGTACACCAAAGTGTCCGATTTGAATCATATAGGAAGAAAGTTACATGAAAACGATGCTGTCAGCCGATGTAGCGATGTTGATTTTGTACTATGATTCAGGTAACACAAGGAAAAGACATGAGTGAGCGAATGATCCTGATTCTATGGATGCACATATACATTGAAATCATAAGAAGAAGGTGATTGGTATGAGGCCAATACAAAAAAAGGTATGTGTATTCTTGCTAATTGTGCTATCTATCTTTATTTTGGGAGGCTGTCAGAACATGAAAGAAAGTGAGAAACAGGCGCTTTTTCAGGAAGCAGAGACGAAAGCAGTAAACTATTTCAAAGAAAAGTATGAGCTGAATGTTGTAATTACCAGCAAGGAGTTATTGCCCGAAATGGCACTTGATTCTATTGCGATGGAAGGACACGTGGTGGAGCAGGAAGAACAAGAGTTTACCATTTCATATGATTATACCGATAAGAAAATCAAAAATTTTGGTATGAGTCCTGCGATCAAAGCAGCCATTATTGCGAAGGGCTATGATCCTTTTGCCAAGTAGATTGTACTGATTCTTTGGAGGTGAACATAGCATGAGCGATACACCACGAATTGATGATGAAACATACCGACTGATGTCGGAACTGGCTTACGAAAATGCTAAAGCAGGCACCGAATATGCGAATCTGCCAGGCTGGCAGGTGCTTGAGGATACGCATGGTAACGGTTATTCTGGGTTTGATGCAGTAACCTTCTATAATCCGGAAACGGAGCAGGCGGTCATTTCTTACCGGGGAACAGAAGGAAGTGCCGGATGGGATCGTAAAGGGCTGGATTTTTTGGCGGATGGTCAGATTGCGATCCCGGAACTGGGTAGAAAAATTGAACAGTCCACTGATTTCACACCCGATTGGTTATCAGGTGGAATTCAAAAGGTAAAAGACGTCACTGGACTGACCCATTTGGATAATGCAGTGGGTGAGCTGGATAGACAAATTGATAAAAAGCTGAACCCTTTTCCAAATCAAATGTACGAAGCAGAAGACTACGCGAAGGATATGCAGAACAAATACAAGAATTTGGACTTCTCTTTGACAGGTCATTCACTAGGCGGCGGAAATGCTCAGTATGCAGCAGCGCATACGGGAATGACGGCAGTGACCTTTAGTGCGCCATCTGTCATATCCAGCTTGACTCCATCACTGAAACGTAAGGCAGAAGAGGGCGGATTTGATAGTCAGATCACAAATTTCGGTCACCCAGGTGATTTTGTTGCCAGTGGATTCTTTGGTGGCTATGATCGCCATGTTGGTTCCATGTATTACATCAACTCCAATTATGAAGACATGAACGGTAGCATGAGCATGTTGGATAAGATCAATAACACCTTTGGTGGAAAGGAATACCACGACCTGAAGCAGTATCAGTTTGAGAATGGTTATATTTCCAATGATCTGTACGACCCTACCACTGGTGAAAAAATCAATAAAACGCCTCGTGAGCCTTCCAATATCATGACGGAGCTTGCAGATATTATGCGTAGTTTTGGAGTGCAGACCAGTAAGATGGTTGCAGGTGTGGGCTCCGTGGGAGGAGTTTCCGGTCTGATTCAGGTAACGCCGGAAGAACTGAAGAGTGTCGCATCCCGGTGGAAGCAAAATGCACAGCAATGTAATGCGGAGCTGAATCAGGTCCGAAGCCGAATGGCTCAATACCTGCATACGAGTCGCAGTCGCAGACTGGAGCCAATTGTCACCCAACTGGACGCGTCCATTCATGAGCTTGGCACATGGCATATGAAACACACCAGCCAGTTCCTGAACTTTATCGATGAGAAGGCGGATGCCTTCCGGCAGGCGGACGAGAGTCCCGTTCATTTTAATTAGGACCTGGGAGGCTAGCGTTAATATCACGTACATAGGGGAGGGGAACACAAGTGGGTGGACAATTGCTGGTGGAATTGAATGATCTTCGGATTGCGGAAAAAGAACTGACACAGCTGCTTGCCCGTCTGCAAGCCGATGAACAGGAAGCGAGGGCGCTATACAGTCGCCTGAACGATTGGAAAGGGCAGTCTGCAGATTATACAAGGCAGCAGATTGAAGAGTTTTTTGCGGGCCTGTCCAGGCGCATTCAATCCATTGAACAGCAGAAGAAAAGCTTGCTGCAATACATTGAGATCATGATCCAGACGGATCAGGAACGCTAAAGAGTGGTAAGGCTGATGCCATATTGCGGATGGCAATCAGGGTTAAGATGAGTGTGACCGTGGAGCGGCATGATTGAGTGCATAAACCACGGATCGTAAAGAACATGGGTAGTCAAAAGAAGCCTATGGCAAATCGGGTTTGATCCCGTATGCCATAGGCTTCTTTTTATTATCTAAATTTTTCTCTAGTTATCGTAAAACTGCACGTTAGTTTAACGTTTTTTGCGACGTGTAGCCAACGCGATTCCCAAGAAGGAGAGGATCAGAGCCAGAATGGATACGATCAATGTTGCTTGTTGAAGCTTCAGCGTACCCGGATCTGTATCCGTGTTGTTCGGCTCACCTGTAACGGTGTCATTGAGTGCATCGCCCAGTGTGGTGTCATCGTTTGCTTTGCTATCGTCGGTAGCTGCATTATCCCCAGCGGCTCCTTCTGTACCTGCACTATCATGTCCATCGTTGGCATGACCTCCACCTGCCGCAGCATTACCAGTAGCTGGATCTTCGCTAATCGTTGTAATACTGTGCGGGTTGGCGTCACTTGGTTGGCCTGTCCATTCTACGATGCTGCCATCGCTGTAGTATTGGAATGCATCCCAAGCCACTTCTGCTTCAGCCGTTGGGTTCTGTGCAACGAAGTTGAACTGTTGGAATTGTCCTGCCAGGATTCCTTCGTTATCGCCGTCAATTTCCCACGTAATCGATGTTACTTCATTGGAATCGTTCTTCTCGGTGGTGATTTTCCAGCCTGCCAGTGGTTGATATTGCTTGAATGCAACACCTTCCGGAACTTTCATCGTGATTTTGGTCGTAGGCAGTTCCTTCTCGGATGGAATCTTAATTGTGTACGTCTGCCATGCGCTTGTCTGTGCAACGGATGGGCTAACGGTAACGTGAGCGCTCGCGAATCCGGCGAATAACATAAATGCTGCGGTACCTGTTGCGATAGTGGATGTTAGTTTGGAAATCCATGATGTTTTCTTCAAAATAAATAACCCCTCTCAGTTCTTATCATATATGATTCGGCCCATTTTCTTAAATGAGTGTCTACGTTCTGCAAAGGCCGTTTCGGTTACGATTGGTCTTTCGAGTGATTAAAAGCTTACACTTGCTACTTCGATGACAGAATAACCTTCCGATCGCTGTTATCCCCAGATTTTTTTAATTCCCTTTTCTCAAAGGGGAAAATCTGGTGATAAAGGCGAACGCTTCGCTTCTTCACGCTATTTCTGTCCTCTCCGTTCTCGTGTAGATCAGAAAGCTTTTAGCTTCGCTTCTCCAGAATCAATTTCATTCCCGTCACTACATTTGCAGTTTATAGAAACACTAATTTTAGATTGGGTCACTTTTCAATATAAATCGTTGTGTAATTATGGCTTGGCGGTGTCGATCTCGAATTCGGCATCTAGTGCATCCAACGTTTTGGTCAGAAGATGTACCTTGATATTCCAGCGTCCAGGCATGGAGATGTAATCTTCAGCCTTGTACACGCCGGTGTCATTTTCCGGAATGGTGATCTCATAGATCCCCATATCCATGTCCAGATGTGTGAGTGACAGGGTGATCTGTTCCAGATCATTGACGATACTGCCATCTGCACCTTTAACGTCCACTTCAAATTGGTTCTCTCCCGTTACATTGGGACTCACCTGAAGTGTGATCGCTGAGCCATCTTCTGTAGTCTTTGTCTCCTGATACGGTCCGATCGCTGCTGGTTGCCCTGGAGACAGGTGGGTCAACACGGCAGCCAGAGCGAGAATTACAGCACCGGTGGCAAGTTCGGCTTTCAGGCTACCGGATAATCTGCTTCCCGTTGCTGCTCTTGCCAATCGGGCATGACGCCACGCGAAGACAAGCATCACAATAAGCAGGACAATCTTGCCGATCAGGACAAGACCGTAGGCTGTAGTGAACAACGAGGTCAGCACGGGTGCAGGCAGAATAATGAGACTGCTGTATATTCCTGTAGCGACCAGAGCGGCTACTGCACCAATTCCCCAGGCGGTAAACCTGCGAATGGCAACCCAGTAGACTTCCCCTCGAACCTTCGATGGTAGCTTATCCGCCAGTGGAGGCAGACATATCGCCATGGCCGTCAATGCGCCAATCCAGAAAGCGGCACCGATCAGATGCACGAAATCCATGGTAATGGCGAGTCCGCGTTGATCGGCAGCAGCCGGGTGTCCTGTCATGGCATGTGTGAATAACCAGCCGAGCACGAGCACGAGTGAGCCATAGGAGGACCAGATGCGCACCCGGATGGAGCGATCCCGATCATATCCGGAGAGAATGGTGACTGCCAGCAGCATCACAATCAACATCTGTACCATCCAGATCTGGCCAAAGGATGTCAGTTTGAGCGCACTTCCGATCAGTCCCCAACTCAGCTCGCCTAGCGCCACGCCAGATTCGTATAACGTGTTTAGTGGCAGGCTGACCAGAGCGGCAAAGGAAGCGGCAGCATAGCTGATCCATAACAGTCTGTAGCTACCTGGAACATCCATAGGTTCTCTTGTCATGGAGGTCGGAGCGATCCGTAGCAACATGAACGCAAGTGTACCCAGAATGACAGAAAGTCCGAGATACTGAATCCAGTCGGTTAGGGATACGATCCATTTCAGCGGTCCACCTGTTGAACCGGAACCTGATGTAAGATCACTCAGCCCGGCAGGCGATCCGGAAGGTTCACCGATATGGAAAACATACACTCCCTGAATCGGATGCCCATCGGCAGATACAGCCTTCCAGTTGACGGCATATGTTCCGTTGCCAAGTCCGGCCAGAAGGCCAGTCTCCAGAATATGAGGGCGATCCGCATCAATCTGCACGTTTCCATCGTCTGCCTGAGTGCCGTCAGGAGCGGTAATTTTGATATCATAAAAGGCCGTCTGCAAGGATTCGTTGAACTCCAGCGTCAGCCGCTCCGGAGCAGTTACGAGTATCTCATTCTCTCCTGGCGAAGCCTTAACAATATAAGCATGGGCAGATGCCCACTGTGGCATAACAAGGCAACATACGAGCAACAGGCTGATGACCAATGCCCAGTGCCGTTTGCCCCATTTCAGGGTAAAGCTTGTAAAAATCAAAAAAATCATCACCCTCAGGTTATAGATTTGTAGTTACTCATGGCGGTTTGAACACAATCTAACCCATTATAACTTTGTCCAAAATGACTGCGTATGACTACATTGGGCTATAAAAAAACGATTTGGTCTACATAATTGTGACAAAAGCATGAATGCTATGTCATTTCTCACTTATGTCGGACGCATCCTGGACTCCGAATTAACAATGTTTATTTGCGAAGCTTACGTCCTGCAAGCCCGCTCTCTAGAGCATAGCGGGTGAGTTGTACCCGATTTTCAAGCTGCAACTTCTGCAAAATGTTTTTCAAATGATTCTTCACCGTCTGGTCGGAAATGCCGAGCTGCTCAGCGATCTCCCGATTGGTATATCCTGCAGATACCCATTGCAGAATCTCAAGCTCCCGCGCCGTTAGCGGGTTATCTTGCACATCTTCACTGCGTGGTGCAGGGAATTCCTGCAAAATCCGATAGGCCAGTTCCTTGCTGAGTGGGGCGTCGTCACTGACGATAGCGCGCAGGTATTCTAGCCAGGTGGAAGGTGTTAGATTTTTCAGCAAATATCCTTGAGCGCCTTGTTTCAGTGCTTCGAACAGAAAGGTCACATCATCGGATACCGTGACCATCACGATAATAACATAAGGGAAGCGTAGCTTGATCTGACGGGTAGCTTCCAGCCCATCCATGTCAGGCATCTGCACGTCCATCAGGATCAGGTCAGGCATCCATTGTCCGGTGAGCTCCAGCGCTTCCTGTCCATTCGAAGCTGTACCTATCACTTCAAACAGGCTGTCCTCAGATAAAATACTACAGATTGCTTCACGCGCATGCGCATGATCGTCAACAACCAACACACGTACATGTTCCATGTTAGGCATGCTCCTTTCCAATCGTCATTCGTGTATGCCCCGGTCTTGAATCGAGGGTAAAAGACCAACCCATCTCGGCAGCACGCTCCTTCGTAATTCGCAGTCCGTACCGATCCTTCAGATGAAGAGGATCTCCACTTAGTCCGATCCCATTATCCTCAATATAAATGAACCAAGCAATCGGGTTACCCTCCGCTTGAATCTGAACGCAGGTAGCCTGCGCATGTTTGCGTACATTCAGTAAACCCTCCCGGATACAGGCCAGCAGCTCCACTTGTTCCTTGGCAGTGAACGTTACACCGCTTAGATCCCAGTGAATCTGTGCACCAGGTACTGTCTCCTTGACGAGCACTTCAACCTGCGCATGTAGTGAGATAATCTCGGGTGCCGCCGTAGAGGAGGGGACATAACGCAACTGGGCAATGGCTTGCCTCACATATGTATTGACTTCATGCACGGTTTTTTGAATCTCCTGGATTTCATGCTCATGCCCGCTTCCAGCCAGACTACGGCCCGCTTTATCCGTTTTGACCGATAGCAGGAAAAGGGACTGGGATATGCCATCGTGAAGTTCCCGTGCCAATTGATCGCGGGCTTCCAGTGCGGCTTTGGCAGCCCGCTCTTGCTCCAGAGCAGCCCTTGCGCCCTCAAGCATGCGGAACAATCTGCTGAGCAGAGTCACGCTGACGAGGTAAACGATGACGGGCGTTAACCAGTTCCCGGCATCCATCGAAAGATACGGCATGAGGAACTGATGGCGAATATATTCCCAGATGCCTACTGTGAATGTGGGGATCAGCAGAATCATCCATTTGATTTGTTTATAGGACATGAATGCAGAACTCCTTTGATCTAGGATTAGCTGAATAACGTACTTTAATTATGCAGGGATGGGACCATTATAACGCAAGCTTGTCCAAGACCCTAGTCTGTGTCTTTGGAGAAACCTGGGGAGGATCAGGGAGTATTTAGAAGGATATCTAAGAACGACAAGGGGTGAAATGTTGTCACGCTAGGTGAGGGTTGGTGTATCCAGCTGAGGAAGGCTGAGTCCGTTTTCCCTATTGGAGAAGGTCCTCTATACTTAATATAGAACGTGAATTCATTACAAAACATGTTAAGGAGTGACGCAACAACATGAGTCAAGAAGTATTGGAACGTCGCAGTGAATTGCTCAAAAAGAACATTCATCAGATGCTTGTTCAAGACAATCAGCACGGTATCAGTCGCCAAGACAACATGTTTTTGCAGCAGATGATTAAAGAGCTGCATCAGACCTCACATGAGATGAATACCAAATCTTAATGTAGAATCTGCACGAGAATGAAGTTGTCTGGTGTACGATTCATTCCATGAAAATGAAAATGGCGCTATCTCCGATCAGACCGGGGATAGCGCTTTGACTTTTTCAGGGAATATAGAAGAAGCTTCGTTCATCTTACAGCAACTGTTGCTGAGCGGTTCTTTTCTCAATATATCGAATGAACAACTCGGCAAGCTCCGGATCGAACTGTGATCCCGAACATGCGCGTAGCTCCCGAATGGCTTCCTCCACATTCTTCGTCTCCTGATACGGGCGTTCTGTCGTCATGGCATCAAAGGAGTCGATCACAGTCAACATCCGGCACAGCCGGGGAATCTCGTTACCCTTCAGACCATAAGGATAGCCTTTGCCATCATAGCGCTCGTGATGCAGTTCAATATACGGAATCAGATCGGCGAAGCGATCGTTCGTGATCACCATTTTTTTGCCCCAAGTGACATGCCCTTTGATGGTTTCCCATTCTTCTGCGGTGAGCTTGTCCTTCTTGTTGAGAATGGACCAGGGAATCTCCAGTTTGCCGATGTCATGAATCAATGCCCCCAGCACGAAACGCCGTTTTTCCGCATTGTCCAGCTTGAGCAATTCACTGATATCCAGTGCGTATTTATAAACCCGTTTGGAATGTTTGAACGTATCCATATCCTTGTATCTGAACAGATTGAGCTGCTGCTCGATGTCACGAACATCCTGTACCAGATCAATCTCGTGCTCCATACCATCATTGCTGCCGTGACGGTGCACATTGTTCTTGCCTTGTTTCTTCGCATAATACAGTGCTTTATCGGCCTGATCCACGAGCTGGGATTTGTTATACATATCCACCTGATAGGGTGCGACGCCGCCTGAGAAGGAGAGACAACCGTGCGGAAACACTTCAACGCCTTCAAACGGCGTGTCGTTCAGTTGCTTGCGCAGCTTGTTCATGAACTTGAAGGATTCGTCCAACGCCATGCCTGGCATGAGCAACGTGAATTCTTCCCCGCCATAACGAAATGCGGTAACAGGTGTACCTTCCGTCTTTCGCATCAGAAAATCTCCAAGCAGAGCAAGTAGGCTATCACCTTGAAGGTGACCAAATCGGTCATTATACTTTTTGAAATCATCGATATCAATAAGTCCCAGACAAAGTGGGGTTCCCTGCGTACGTGCGTTAGTCAGTTCACTTTCTAACATGCTTTCGAAATAACTATGGTTGAACAGACCCGTACGTTGATCGGTATTAGCCTTTTCTTCAATCGTCTGATACATCACAAACAATTGCTTGAATGCGTGGGAGAGCAGAATACTAAGACTCAGATATAAGAGCAGACCGAGTACGCCGTTATGCACAACCAGAATGGTCAGGACAAGCGCCAGAATCAGCGTACACAGATAAACCAGCAGGGATTCGGTAACGAATGCCCGCTTCATCTGCTGTAATGCATCCTTCGTGGAGAAATGAAAGAACAAGCCGAGCGTGATCGTGTTAATAATGAAGTAGGCTGCGAGCGCTGCGAAATAAGGAAACAGGTTATACCCATTCAACGTACCCGATTGACCACCCGTCCACTCAAACACGGCAGCTGCTCCCGTAATCATGAGACTGTAGATGCTGAAGTTGACAATGTGTTTCCACCAGGTGAGCTTGCGCTCTTTGATTAGCAGGATGATGGAGACAGGGAGCAACACGGACAGACTGAACGCTCCGCCAAACATGAATATACAGGCAAGGTATACCGATGAGTCCATAGATTGCTGATTGCCTTTGGGTGGAATCTGGAACGTGAAGTAATCCAGAATCAATGCCGCACCCAGCATGGTGTAGACCATAACCCAATCGGCCGTGGATAGATGAAGATAAGACCACTTGTTCATGTACAGAAAAACACCAATACCGGTGCAACTAAGCAAAATAACATACAGACTGCTTCGATCTGCCTTATGGATAAGGTTACGAATAAAGTTCATAAAAAAATCTCCTGCTTGGGTTTAGTCTACTCTTGATGTGTATATAATTGGCATGCTTGTATAGAGGTATACTATATGGATATATAACATACCAAGTTGCCTACCAAAAATCCAGAAAGAAAAAACAGGCCGCGGGCAGCCTGTTTGTCTTGTTTGGCGGTATGGATACTAGCCGCCCAGCTTGTATCCCGAAGTTAATGCCACAACGACAGAAGCCACGATGATTGCGTTGATGACAATGCGGGAATATTTCACACCTTCAAATTTTTTCATGGAGAAGACCTCCCTTCCTTGGAGTCTGACTGATCTTCTTCAAGCCTGATGAGTTTTAGCAGGTTGCACAGCCTTTTTGTCCCGATTCACCATCATGTACTGGATAAACAGGAATATGCCAACGTTCATGACCACATCACCGATGCTGATCACCTGAGTCCGTGGATAAGGGCTGGACAACGTGATGATATCACCCAGAAAAGGCAGGTGTGTAGACGCATCCATCATGAAATGTTTCGATACGGCTCCGCCTTCCCGGAGCATATCTACATAATAGGGTCCCAGTACAGCAGAAGCTTCCACAGAAACCGGCATGCGCCCACCGTTGACAGCCATCACGGCAAAATTGAGAAACACACCAATCCAGATGAGCATGAAACCGGTATGATGCCTGTTGAGCCACAGAAATGCGAGCCCTGTAATGTAGATGGCAACAAAGAGGTAACCATTAATGGATGCCACCCATTCGAATCGTTCCTGCAAATAGAAAATAAAGAACTGGATTAGCAGCAATACAGGGAAAATCCAACCACTTCGTAACTTGAGTGCTGCAAACTGGTTGAGCCCATGCCGCAACCCGCCCCGAAAAAATCCAACGATCAGGCCGAGCAGAATTCCATCGTATACCATGTTTAACTCCTGTTCGTTCGGAAATGTGTAAGTTGAGTGCGTGTTTGTGTACTTAAGACATTCGACCTTATATTGGTAATTCCTGCATGGGGGAAATGAAGTTTAGGAAGAAATTTGCAAAATACGAAATAAAAAACCGCCTTTACGAATCTATAGGTCGAAACCCTTGTAAGATTCGGTAAAGACGGCTACTTGTGATGCCAAAATACGAGCTTTAATTCGGTTGGAGATGGAGATGGAGATTATTTTATTCGGAACCACCGTTCAGATAATTGAAGAAAGGCTGGTCCACCCAGAAGTCATACGTCGTAATATCCGCATCAGGCGCCAGCTTCAGGAAGCCTTCCCGAATGGCTTTGGCATCCTCTTTCAGAGAGAAGGACTGGGCATAGTAATTGCCAAGCGCAATCTTATTATTGGAAATGACCGGATAGTTCGCCAAAGCAGTTGGTGAATAATACAGTGGCTGCCACCAGGAGCTGAGAATCAGTGGAGATGTACTATCGCTGTTCTTCTTAGCATATTTCAGAACAATGTCGTTGAAGCGAACTTTGTCTGCCGCATTGTTGAACTCGAATTGAATGTCATATTCTTTCGCAGAGGCAATATAGTTGCCATTCTCGATCTGTGTCACTTTATAGTCAGGCGTTTCTTTCGGCTCGCCCCATTCTTTCAAATAAATGAAGGCAGATGTCTTCGGCTGGAATTGCACATCAGCATCAATACCTTCGCTACGCAGCAAACCAACCAATTGTACAGCGTGCTGGATATTATCGTGGCCGTAAGTAAGTGTCAGCTCATCGATAAAGTTGGAGTCAAAGCGGCTATCCTTCAGGTTGTAACCTGTTACGAGATCATCTCGCAGGGCCTGATCCACGATTTTTCTCAGTTCAGGTGACTCGATCAGATCCGCTGTGCGATATGCAGCATACAGTTTGGAGTAAATGTCTGCATCGCCGGAACGTCCAATCTCGTGTTTATATTTTCCTTGGCTGATCAGGACCCGTCCAAGCAACGTATTAGCGAAATCTTTACTTGCTACGCCACCCTTAAGAAGAGCAGGGTACAGGTTTTCGGGAATCAGACCTGTATCAATCGCTGCAGCCAGTTCCTGTGCGGCTTGTCCTTGAACACGGTTCGGACTAATGCCAACCTTGGCCAGTGCTTTGGCTGTTTTCTCAGCAGGATACGTATAGGCGAGTTCCTTGAATCCAGCTGCTTTTACCGCGATGAAGACAGCTGCATAGGCGCTCAGTTGATCCTTGGCACGTACTTCTGTACCTGTAAGAACCCCATTATTGTATAAGGAAACGGCAGCATCATAGGAAGAATCACCAGAGGCCAGATCGGTAAAGGCTGGAGTCTCAGTTGCACTGTCGCTTGTTTGAGTTGCTGCCGTGATGGCTGCAATGGCTTCAATGAAATCACCTTTGGTAATCTGTTGCGGCAATTGAACCTTGTATTTCGCTTGCAAGAATTGAGCAAAATCCGCTGCGCTTTCCGTATAAGCAACAGGAGCCTGAGCTACCGGTCCTTTGACACTTTGTGATGTGCTTGGTTTAGCCGGAGTTGCAGATGCTGCAGAAGCAGAAGCGGGCAAGCTTAGGCTGCCGAGTGTTACCGGAGCGGCGAGCAGGGCCGCCAGTGTGATCTGGGTGATTTTTTTCAAATGAATAGCCTCCTTAAAATGGGTTGGAAAATAATCAGCTTTGCGTTATAATTCTGACAAATCCTATATGAATAGAATAATTGGATTGACTTTAGCACGGAGACGCGCTGGATGTCAACGAAAAAAAAGCTTGATACAGAGCGGTTTCCAGAGGTTGGAAGAAAGCAAATCGTCAATTATATTCTAATTGAGTGTATACGCTCAAAGATTTATTGACAAGGATCGACAGTATCCGCTAGGATAAGAAAAAAGAATGTTGAAAAGGGGTATTTTCAAAATGAAAAGAGGTTTATCGTTCGTCTTATCGATCATCATGTTGGCTATTTTGTTGGCAGCTTGTGGAACTTCGGCTTCCAAAGACGAACAATCCGCCCAAGGCAGTGATTCGGAGAAATCTCTTCGGATGGCCCTCGTACTTCCCGAAAAAATAGGGGTTAACCCTTTCTTTGTACAGATGGATGAAGGCTTCAAAAAAGCAGGCGAAGAATTCAAAGTAGATACCAAGACGATTGAATCGACAGACCCGGCAGCATTTGAACAAAATCTGCGTGCTGCAGTTGCCGAGAATTATGATCTGATTATTACAGCAACTTTCCAGGCAGAAGATGCTTTGAAGAAAGTCGCTGCAGAAAACCCGGACAAGTCCTTTGCCATTGTAGATACAACAGTTGATCTGCCTAACGTTCGTAGCGTTGGTTTCCGTGAATATGAAGGGGCGTACCTGCTTGGTGCTGCTGCCGGATTGTCCACCAAAACAGATAAAGTCGGCATGATCGCAGCAATGGATGTACCATTGATTAAGAAATATACGGAAGGCTTCAAAGCTGGATTGGAATCCGTGAATCCGGATGCAGAATTCCTTGTGAACTATGTAGGTGGATTTAATGACCCAGCCAAAGCAAAAGAATTGGCGCTGGTACAATTCGGCAAAGGCGCTGACTTCATCGCTGGCGCATCCGCTGTAGGCGATCTCGGCGTGTTCGAAGCAGCGAAAGAAAAAGGCTTCTATACTTCCGGTCAGGATACCGACCGCACAGTTGAAGACCCGGAACATATCGTATTGTCTCAATTGAAATCAACGGATACCGTTGCTTATGAGACAGTGAAAGATTTCGTAGAAGGCAACTTCAAAGCAGGCGCTGTTAACTATGGTTTGAAAGAAGACGGTGTAGGCCTGACTTACGTTACACGTGATAGCGAATCTCCGCTGAATGCTTTTGTTGGACAAGAAGTAATCGACCAAGTTAAAGCAATCAACGATGATATCGTATCCGGCAAAATCGTAGTCAAAGATCCATTGCAACAATAGTTACGAATGTTTCTAATGTTAATTACACTGAATGAGTAATAGAATTGATCAGCCGGCTGCCCGATCAGGCAGCCGGTTTTGCTGCTATTAAATGACCAGTATATGTTCAACCTATCGTTTACACGATAACGAAGAGGACAGAAATAACCTAAGGAAGCAACGCGTTCGCATTTATCAACGGATTTTCCCTTGTCAAAAGGGAATCAAAAAATCTGGGGATAACGGCGATCGGAAGGTTATTCTGTCATCGTAGTGGCGAGTGTAACCTTTTTAAGTTGAACTGAGGGGAGCGAACGCGAGATATGCTGTTGGAGATGGAGCAGATTACGAAGAAGTACGGCGGCTTCACCGCTAATCGTGACATCCGTTTTAATTTGCGTGAGGGAGAGATTCATGCCCTGGTAGGTGAGAACGGAGCCGGGAAAACAACCCTGATGCGCATGCTGTACGGTATGGAACAGCCCACGTCAGGCACAATCAAAGTCCGTGGACGCGAGGTGAGCTTTGCCACGCCGTCCCAGGCGATGGCAAGTGGCATCGGCATGGTGCACCAGCATTTCATGCTGTTCCCTTCCTTTACGGTGGCGGAGAACATCGTGATCGGACGCGAACCGGCTAAGGCAGGCGCATTTGACCGCAAAAAAGCAGCGGCCCAGGTGAACGAGCTTGGTAGACAATATGGAATGCCGGTTGACCCATGGAAAAAAGTGTCCGAGTGCCCGCTTGGCATGCAGCAGCGTGTTGAAATTCTCAAGGTGCTGCATCAGGGCGCAGACATCATTATATTAGATGAACCTTCGGCGGTATTAACACCGCTGGAAGTGAAGGAACTGCTGGCGAACATGAAATCTCTCGCTAAGCTGGGCAAAACCTTTGTACTGATTACACACAAGCTGCAGGAAGTTATGGATGTAGCCGACCGAATCACGGTGCTTCGGGATGGTCAGGTGACAGGTACGTTGGAAGCCAAGGATACACATGTGGAGGAATTGTCTCGTCTGATGGTTGGTCGTGAACTTGTGCGTATGGACAAGCAACCATCGGTTCCAGCAGAAGCCGTTCTTCAGGTGGAAGGGGTCAATCTGTCTGGAGCGAAGGATCGTTCAGCGCTCAAGGACATCCACATGGAGGTACGAAAAGGCGAGGTCGTTGGTATAGCGGGTATCTCCGGTAACGGCCAGTCTGAGTTGATTCAAGTTATTGCCGGACTGCGTAAGGCGGAAAGTGGTCGTGTCGTGCTTTCAGGTCAGGATACAACGAACTGGCCTGTGCGGCGCATTCGGGAGCATGGACTTGCTCATATCCCGGAAGATCGCTACATGTGGGGAGCGGCCAAGGACGCAAGCGTTCGTGAGAACGGATTGATGGGACACCATCATCGCCTGCAGTCACGTGGCATTATTAAAGCCAAAGCGGCAAGAACGATGGTAGAGGGCTGGATTAAACAGTTTAGCATCAAGACGGGTTCTGCGGAGACGAAGGCACAGTTTTTATCCGGAGGAAACTTGCAGAAGCTGATTGCTGCCCGTGAATTTGCACAGGATACACCGTTTCTGATTGCAGCTGAACCGACTCGTGGTGTGGATATTGGAGCCATGGAGACGATCCATGCTGAATTGTTACGCAAACGCAGTGAGGGTGCGGGTATTCTACTCATTTCATCCGAGTTGTCCGAGATTTTGCAATTATCTGATCGGATTATTGTCATGTATGAAGGTGAGATTGCCGGAGAACTGAGAGCAGAGGAAGCGACAGAGGAACAGATCAGCTTGTTAATGGCAGGAGGGAAAGAGCGGATATGAATCGGGTAAAAGAAACACTTCGCGGACTCGTACAGCCGCTGCTTGCCGTATTCATCGGTCTGATTGCAGGGGCTGTGGCGATTCTGATCGTTGGCGGTAATGTGGTGGATACGTATGCGGAGATGTGGAAAGGGGCCTTCGGCAACTTCTACTTCTTCACGAATACGCTGGCTCGTTCCACGCCAATTATCTTGGCAGGACTGGGGGTAGCGCTGGCATTCCGTGCCGGATTTTTCAATATGGGAGCCGAAGGCCAGATGATTCTTGGCGGGCTCAGTGCTGCGCTCACGGCGCTCTATCTGCCAGGGCCAGGCTGGTTCGTGTGTATTGCTGCGATTGTGGCAGGTATTGTTGCCGGGGGAATCTGGTCCCTATTTGCAGGCTGGCTGGATGCACGCTTCGGTATGAATCTGTTGATCACAACCTTACTACTTAACTACATTGCCATTTATTTTGGCGGATACATGGTCTCTTATCCATTCAAGGATCGGACTGGATCAGCTGCGATGGCTCAGACTCCGATGATTGATCAGAGTATCTGGTTGCCGAAGTTGTTCCAAGGTATGGGACTACATGCCGGCTTCATTATTGCCATTGTAGCGGCCATTCTGATCTACTGGTTCACTCACAAAACGGTTACCGGTTATGAGATCCGCATGCTCGGCAGCAACCCATCTTTTGCAACCTACGGTGGTGTTCGTCGCATTCGCATGATGATGCTGTCCATGGTCATCAGTGGCGGACTTGCTGGACTCGCGGGTGCAGGGGAAGTGCTCGGCACACAGTACCGTTTCCTTGATGGCTCGTTGTCATCCGCAAGTTATGCATGGAGCGGTATTATGGCTACGTTGCTTGCCCGCTCGCATCCGCTCGGTACAGCTGTGGCAGCTATTTTGCTGGCTGCGTTACAGACAGGTGCCATGGGGATGGAACGGAATACGGATGTGCCGCTGGAAGTCGGCAGTGTCATCCAGGCCGTATTGACGTTATTTGTATCAGCTCAGATCGGTTATTCATTCCTGAAGCGGAGAAAGGAGAAAAAGTCCAATGCAACAACTGTTTGATGCAGCCATGTTTGGCTCGACTTTGCGGATTATGACTCCAATCCTGCTTGCAGCGCTCGGTGGGGCTTTATGTTCCCGTGTCGGTCTGTTCAATGTCGGTCTCGAAGGACTGGTTCTGATCGGTGCGTTCTCCGCTATTGTCGGTAATTATCTGTTTGGCAATGTGCTGCTGGCGGTACTCTTTTCTATTATTATTGTGATGTTATTCTCGGCGCTTTTTGCCTTTATAAGTATTAATCTCAAGGCCAACGCCATCGTGGTCGGGATCTCGCTCAATTTCCTGGCTGCGGGGGTGACGACCTTTGCACTGCGTGCGATTTTTGATGTAAAAGGTGCATACTACGATAAAGACATGGTGGGACTTCCCAAGTGGGATATTCCGCTGATCAAGGACATTCCGTGGGTGGGCGATGTAATATCTGGACATAGTCCCTTGGTCTATCTCGGCATTGTACTCGTGATTGCACTGCAATTCTACCTTTTCAAAAGTGTATCTGGCTTCCGTCTGCGCTCGGTCGGTGAGAACCCGATTGCAGCACAGAGCATTGGGATCAAGGTTCGCGGCATCCAGTATGGTGCCGTTCTGATGTGCGGCGTGTTGTGTGCTCTGGCTGGAGCACAGTTGTCGCTGGGTCAGGTGACGATGTTTACCGAAGGCATGACCGCTGGTCGTGGTTTTATCGCGCTGGTGGCAACGATGCTGGGACAAGCGAATCCACTTGGCGTCATGGGCTCCAGTGTGCTGTTCGGCTTCATGGAAGCATTGAGTATTCGTCTGCAAGGATTCTCCCTGCCAACCCATTTCACGTTGATGCTACCGTATATTGTGACGCTGGTCGCGATGTTCTTTTTCAAAGACCGTACCTATGCACAGGATGCACTGAAAGCGGGCGGAAGCTCGCGTTAATTCCTGAATGCCTATGCTAGAGACAGAATATGAAGGAGGAATCCCACTTGCATAACAAGGCTGAACGTTTGAAAAAAAGTAAAACCCCGGCACCCAAAACAGGCAACGATCACGGAGATCGGTTACCCCCGGGACAGATGTTGACGGAGAAATTCCCGATTCTGCATGAAGGGGAAGTGCCGGAATATGACCTGTCCACTTGGGATCTGAAGGTATTCGGCGAAGTGGAAGAGGAGAAGGTGTTCTCTTTGGCTGAGCTTCAGGCGATGCCTCAGGTGAACACGGTGAGTGATATTCACTGTGTCACACGCTGGTCGAAATTCGATACGCCGTGGGAAGGGATTCGCTTTTCCGATTTTGTGAAGCTTCTAGGGGTTAAGCCGGAGGCAAAATATGTTATGATCCATGCGGATCATGATTATGAGACGAATGTACCGCTCGAAGAATTGATGCATGATGACGTATTGCTTGCATTCAAATATAACGGCGAGCCACTGACGCCCAAGCATGGTTTTCCGCTGCGTATGGTCGTGCCACAACTTTACTTCTGGAAGAGTGCCAAGTGGATACGTGGTCTGGAGTTTATGACAGAAGACCGGAACGGATTCTGGGAAGTGAATGGTTTCCACCATTTTGCCGATCCGTTCAAGGAACAACGCTTCTCGGGTGAAGATCTGCCGATTCCGGAAGACGAGTGGACGAAGAAGGAGTTTGATTGATATGTTGATGCCTATTTTGCAGATTCATTCGGAAGACATGCCGGCATACGCCATCGTCTGTGGTGATCCGGCACGTGCGGAGAAGATTTCCCGTAAGCTGGAGCAGGCGAGAGAACTGGCGTTCAGTCGGGAGTATCGCACGTTTGTTGGATTGTATGAAGGGGTACAGATCGCTGTGGTCAGCCATGGTGTAGGTTCACCGGGAGCAGCTGTCTGCTTCGAGGAATTGATTCGGGCGGGTGTAACGACTCTGATTCGTGTAGGTACAGCGGGGTCGTATACAGCCGATTATCCCGCAGGCAGTGTAATTGTGAGTACAGCAGCTGTTCGTACAGACGGGTTGACTCGCCAACTGGTGCCAGATGGTTTCCCTGCGGTAGCGGACATTGGTTTGACGCAAGCACTGATCGAGGCTGCTCGTGAGCAAGGGAGCGCTGATAATGCGACGTTTGCAGGAAAAGTGGGCGTGGGTATCACCGTAACGCTGGATGCGTTCTTTGCAGGCGTGGAAGAGATTCCACACCGCAAATACAAGCAGGCTGGAGCGCTTGCGGCCGAGATGGAAATTGCGGCGCTCTATATCGTCAGCACCTTGCGTGGTGCTCGCGCCGGAGCGATTGTCGCGATCGATGGATTCGCAGACAGTGATCTGGCTGCCGAGTATGATCCGCATACGGATGCGGTTGGACAAGCGGTGGAGCGCGAGATTAATGCAGCGCTACGTGCGCTATCCGCGCTTGCTCGCCAGGATCAAGCATAGGTTGGTTAAGGCAAGTATGCATTTTTGTTTATTGTTACAAGCAAAACAGTAGATGATGTCCATTTGAGGTGGACAATATAAAAAGGGCGTCCCGTAAGGTCACGAATATGACCCAGGGGGCGTCCTTTCTTGTTAAGTTCTCCGTTTATAGTTAAGTGGAGCCTTTTAAATAAACTGGAAAAAGAAGAGGGGATGCAGGTACAGTAGCGAATTGTATTTGCAGGGCATGTCATTAAATTAGGAGAGTGATTAAATATGGGCTGGAGTGAATTACGCGAAATTCCTAATGAATACAGCGATGAGGTACAGCGGATTGATGAGCAACTTTTGAAACTGGTTGCAGCCAGAAAGGACATAACCGGAGCTGTCCAATACCACCCCCCTCAAAATACCATCGATGAATGGGTGAGCTTACTGGATATGAAGGAGGAAGATATCCGATATGTTCTCCGTAGCGTGCAGCCGATGCCGCAAAGACACTACTTTCCAAGTGAACCTCTTCAATTGACGAGTGTGGTGCCGATTATGAAGAAAATGATTAAAGATTCGTGTGAGTATGTGATCACGCATTCGATGCAATATGAAGGAGAAAGCCTCGTATATGTGGAGATTCAATATAAGGGGAATGAAGCTGAGCGTATACAAATGGTTCCCCATTTGGCTCTGGAAATATTCAGCGAACAGAGACATATCACCATGAGACATGGCAGTCGTGGAGGAGGTGGGGAGACGCAAATTAGTTTCCGAGTGGTTCCTGCCCTTCCTTCTTCTCTGGAAAACGTTCGTTTCTCCTTGATCCCCTCAATACCAGAGTTGGAATACAGAATAGAGGAAATCATTTTGGATAAACAGGTTGATTTCGATTAACGGGGAACAGGACATATCATGAAAAATGACGTATGGATAATGCGCATGTACTAAGGGCGCAGAATCTATAAAGCTCTTCGTATGGAGAGTATCGGAAATCTTGTGATTCATAATTCAAAAGAATATAAAAGATTGAGTCAAGAAAGTGGTCGTTTATTTATGGAGCTATGTGAATATGTTAAGCCAGAGGGGATGGCCTGTCCCTCGGGAGAATGATAATGCAGAAAATGGGCACGTTATATAAAGGAACATCAACATGAATACGAAAAAAGGGAGGACTCTACGATGACACAGAACAATCAACCTCAAGACGAGGCGGAAATTCGCAACAAGCTGGATGAAGACGGGGATTCCTTAATGGAGAAAAAGAAGATTTTAAGCGGAGTGGACATTGAGCCGCAGGCGGACGAATGGGCAGCGAAGCCATCACCTGTTGCTTTTAATGAAGGAAATGCTTCTTCGAAAAAATAAACAACATGAGCATCATGTGGGCTTGGTGAAATGAAAATAACTTTAGCGAAGCAGGTACCTGATGGTATCTGCTTTTTCGTTGTATAATAATGTAAAATTCATGTGATGAAAGAGTGATGAGGATGAGTACTGGGACGATTAACATCAGAAAGGCAGAACTGAGGGACTACTCTGGCGTGTCATTGCTGATGGATGAGCTGCATCAGATGCATGTCGAGGCGCGCCCGGATATATACAGAGCGTTAGAGACCAGAATGGAGAAAAAGGAGTTTACCGAACTACTGGAAACGGACAAGCGTTACATGTATGTTGCCGAGTCTTTGGAAGCCGGTTTGATTCTGGGTTACGGGAGTGCGCAGTTAAGTATTATTCAAGATAACTCATTGATGGTGGATCGCAAGATGCTGTACATCCATGAACTTGTAGTGGATACCAAGCATCGGGGTCAAGGAACAGGAAAGCTGTTAATTCAAGCTTTGATTGAACTTGGAAGAGAGCTTCAGGCAGACAGCTTGGAATTATCGGTGTCGACTTTTAACTCTGGTGCGCAGGCCTTCTATGAACAGATGGGTCTAGTCGTCCGCAGTAGCAGGATGGAGTATACCTTGTAAGGCGGGACCAGTAGAGTGAAAGGAACATTGGCATGGAGGGGAGGTGGATGAAAGGGATGAGAAGCATTAATGAAAAAGAACAACTGGGCCAGAATAGCATTCTGCAATCTACTGAGGATGTGGAATATCTTGTTCGCAGTGTGCAAAAACTGCTGGAAGAGCCTGACGCAGTAATACAATCTTGGGAAGCTGAACCCCTCAATCCGGGGCTACTTAATTTCACCACATCAGGTATTTATCGAATACGTGGAACGGCTACCGTAGTTGGAGCATCACTGTCATGGTCACTTATTTTGAAATACATTAAACCGGACTCAGCAGAGAAGGAAGATGTTACATACCATAACTATTGGAAAAGAGAAGCAAAGGTATTCTCATCAGGGATACTCGAACATTTGCCGGGATGTATCATAGCTCCCCGTTGTTTCGCTGTACAGGATAGACCGGATCACACCATTGGGTTGTGGATGGAAGATGTGTCTCATCATTCGAAATGTGGTCATGTCTGGCCTCTGGACGATTGGGGATGGATTGCGGAACGCCTTGGTGAATTTCACGGAGCTTACCTCACGGGAACTTCTTCACTACCCCAACAAGAATGGATCTGTCCGTATTGGCTCAAATCCTGGGTTAGGGGGTGTCGTCAGTATGCCCCTTCAATCCAAGAACCTAAATTGGAAAGTGGATTTGGTGATGATGATACTGGAGCTAGAGGAAGGCGTATTGGCGTAGGTGGTTCCGAGAGGCAAGCCATTGCAGGAAGTAAACAGGAGCAGGCCCATTCGATCTGGCAGTGGTTCAACCAATATAGCGAGCAGATGGACAAGGTTTTAAATACACTTGAACAATTGCCACGAGTTCTGTCACATCAGGATTTGGGTAAAGGCAATATATTTTTGCCATCAGAACGTCTGGACGATAGCGTACTTACTCTCATTGATTGGCAATTCATGAGTATTTCTGGTGTTGGTGAAGAACTAGGGAAGCTGTTTGGGGTCAACGCAAGTTTTGGGCATATTGCAGCAGAGGACATATCTGCAGTTAAAGAGGAAGTGTTCGATCGCTACGTAGACGGACTTCGGACAGCAGGGTGGATGGGCGATGAAAGAGTTGCAAGGTATGGCTACTGTGTCGCGGTTGCAGCTCGAAGTATGTGGGAAGTTCCTGAGTGGTTAAAATGGGTGGAGCAGTCATGTACTGCTTCAGATAGTAATGAGGAGCTTGATCAGAAAATAAGTACCCGTGCCCGGATCATAACTATTCAGAAAGAGATGTCATTCGAAGCAGCTGAGCTGGCTCATGTTTTATTTAATCAGGAATAAGCCAATCCATATTCAACAAAATATCAGAATGCTCTTGAATACCCCCATGGGGTATGTTAATCTTAGAAAAGAACGAAAGAAAAGGGGTGTTCATGATGGATCATCAGAGCCATCCCGAGGAACCTTTGCAATCCTCCGTAACTGATTCAACTGAAGCTCCGGGTACAGATCAAGAAGCGGTATCCTGTCATGCCGAGGGCAGTGATGGCAAGCATGTGCGCAAGAGTCACCATTCGCAGGAGATGAAGAGTAACCTGGTTTCTCGCTTGAACCGTGTGGAAGGACAGATTCGCGGGATCAAGGGATTGATTGAGAAGGATACGTACTGTGATGATGTGCTGACGCAGATTGCGGCGGCTCAGTCTGCTCTTAATTCGGTAGGCAAGCTTCTGCTTGAAGGTCATATGAAGAGCTGTATCGTTGAACGCATTCAGGCTGGTGAACATGAGGTTGTGGATGAACTGCTGGTTACGATGCGGAAGTTAATGAAGTAAGTTATATCAATTCACCTATTTAAGTTATCATTTTAATATACCCCAAGGAGGAATTTACAATGTCTAATGTTACGTTGAGCGTTACGGGAATGTCTTGCAATCACTGTGTGAAGTCGGTTGAAGAGGCTGTGAAGAATGCTGGGGCGAGTGGTCAGGTGGATCTGGCGGCGGGAACGGTAGCTGTGGAATATGACGAGCAGAAAGTGAACGTGGATCAGATTAAGGCTGCGATTGAAGATCAGGGATACGATGTAGTCTAACGGCATCACAGGCTTAAACCGAACATGCTCATGGGCGAAAAAAGAGGTCAATGGCCTTTTCCCACGAGCCAGGTTTAAGCCTAATTTTCTGCCTGATATATACCCCTTAGGGGTATGTTGATGCAACATACAATAAATTGAATCGATATGAAAGGAGCTGACATGATGGATAACTCAACCAATAAACCAATGGATGGATCATCTGAACCCACACCAATGCCGCCTATGGCAGACGCGCCAGGACTAAAGACAACACTGCACATCACGGGGATGACCTGTGCTGCGTGTTCGACCCGAGTGGAGAAGGGCTTGTCCCGTATGGAAGGGGTGCAGCAGGCCAATGTGAATTTGGCCATTGAACAGGCAACCGTTTCTTATGATCCGAAGACAACCAACGTGAATGCGTTGCGAGATAAGGTGGAAGCATTGGGCTACGGTACGGTGTCCGAATCCGTTGATCTGAACATCACGGGTATGACGTGTGCTGCTTGTTCTGCCCGGATCGAAAAAGGTCTTTCCCGACTACCGGGGGTATCTCAGGCGAATGTGAATCTGGCCCTGGAGACAGGACACATCGAATATGCCGCTGGCGCACTCAAACCTTCGGATATTACCGCCAAGATCAAGCAGATGGGCTACGGTGCTGAACTGCAATTGACGCAAGAAGAGACCACATCGGTTCGTGAACGTGAGCTGCAACGCAAAAAGTGGAAATGGATGATATCTGCTTTGTTATCGATTCCTTTGCTGTGGGCTATGGTCGGGCATTTCTCGTTCACATCCGGAATCTATGTCCCCGATCTGTTCATGAACCCTTGGTTCCAGCTGATTCTTGCAACGCCAGTACAGTTCGTGATTGGGTGGCAGTTCTATGTGGGGGCGTACAAAGCACTACGTAACCGCAGTGCCAATATGGACGTTCTTGTCGCACTGGGTACCAGCGCAGCTTTTTTCTACAGTTTGTATCTGACGCTATCCAGTGGCTACTTACCTTCTACAACCATGGATCATGGGGCAATGGGAACGAGCACAGCCGCCATGCCTTCGGTAGAACTTTATTATGAGACAAGTGCAATTCTAATTACGTTAATTCTACTCGGAAAATGGTTCGAGGCTGTGGCGAAAGGACGCTCTTCACAGGCGATCAAAAGCTTGATTGAACTGGCTCCACGTGAAGCCCGTGTCATTCGTGATGGACAGGAAGTTATGGTTCCTGCCGCATATGTGGCGGTGGGTGATCTAATCCTGGTGAAGCCGGGGGACAGCATCCCGGTAGATGGTATCGTTGAAGAGGGCCAATCCTCTGTGGACGAATCCATGCTAAGCGGAGAGAGCCTTCCCGTGGATAAAAAACCGGGAGATGCTGTTACAGGTGCTACGCTGAACAAAAACGGGGTATTACGACTGCGTGCGACCCGAGTGGGGTCGGACACGGCTTTATCCCAAATCATCAAAGTGGTGGAGCAAGCACAGGGCTCCAAAGCACCGATCCAGCGGATTGCCGATGTCATATCAGGTATATTTGTTCCGATTGTCGTTGGTATTGCGGCGCTGACATTCCTGATCTGGTATCTGTTTGCAAGTCCGGGTGACTTCGCCGGTTCCCTTGAAAAAGCGATTGCCGTGCTCGTTATTGCCTGTCCATGTGCATTGGGGCTGGCAACGCCAACCTCCGTCATGGCTGGATCAGGACGTGCAGCTGAATATGGCATTCTGTTCAAAGGTGGCGAACATCTGGAGTCGGCACAACAGATTCAGACCGTGGTGCTCGACAAAACAGGTACAGTAACCCAAGGTAAACCGGTGCTTACGGATGTCGTTACGGCTCCGAATTGGACGGAATCCGATCTGCTTGAGCGTGTAGGAGCGGCTGAACAGAGTTCGGAGCATCCGCTGGCAGAGGCGATTGTTGCAGGTATCCGTGCCAAAGGCCTGGAGCTGACCTCGTCGGAGACGTTTGAAAATATACCGGGATATGGCGTGCGAGCTTCATTAAAAGGACAGGAAATTCTGGTCGGTACACGCCGGTTGCTTGCGGATGCACAGGTGAATGTCACTGAGGAAACCGTTCAGCAGATGAACCATCTGGAGGAGCAGGGACGTACAGCGATGCTGGTTGCAGTGGACGGTCAGTGGGCAGGGATCGTCGCTGTGGCTGACACCATCAAGGATACCTCTCGTGAAGCCATCGGTCGTCTTCAGGCGATGGGGATCGATGTTATCATGATTACGGGAGATAACGAGCGTACCGCTCGCGCTGTAGCAGAACAGGCAGGCATCGGTAAAGTTCTGGCTGAGGTTCTGCCGGAGGGTAAAGCTGCAGAAGTGAAGAAACTTCAGGAGAGTGGCCTGAAAGTTGCGATGGTAGGTGACGGCATTAATGATGCTCCGGCACTCGCTACAGCGGATATTGGGATGGCGATCGGAACAGGAACGGATGTAGCGATGGAAGCGGCGGATATTACCTTGATGCGTGGCGATCTGAACAGCATTGCAGATGCGATTGAGATGAGCCGGCGCACGATGGGTAACATCAAACAAAACCTGTTCTGGGCACTCGGATACAACGTTATTGGTATTCCCATTGCGGCAGTTGGCTTCCTGGCTCCATGGCTGGCAGGGGCGGCGATGGCGTTCAGCTCCGTGTCGGTTGTACTGAATTCCCTGCGTCTGCAACGCATGAAGCTGAAGAGAAATAACTGACCGACCCATATTTAATGATATATTCAACGTCTCATTGTAATGAAGTGAGGATAAATCAATGCGCGGTTCGCTGCGGCGGACCGTGTTTTTTTGTTGAGAAAATACGGTTTGAATCGCCAGAAAAGTAGGCCTGAAACGTTGGTATAAGTGTTCTTTTCTTTGGGAAAAGGATAGCATAATGCTCTTTTGTGAAAATGGATCGAATGTATTCATGAATATAGCTTGCGTTTTCTGAATTTTTCAAAAATGAGTTGACAATATGGTCATATTCACATAAAATTTAAACGATCGTTTGATTCAAACAACTGTTTAAATCAAATTAGAACTATTTGAGTAATGGAGGACACCTTTTATGTTGCAGGCTTTACGTACATTGTTTAAAAAACCGCCAGTGATTGTAGGGATCGTAACAGCACTTATGTTCCAAGTGATCTTTAGCGTGATCTGGATGACCGCATATTCGGGAGTAAACGACCGCACGAAAGAATTGACGGTTGCGATTGTGAACGAGGACGGCGAAATGTCCAAAGGAATCGCAGATTCCCTCGCAGGAACACTGCCTTTCCACACCGTATCCAATCTGAGTGCGGCTGAAGCGTTGGATCAGCTGAATCATCACCAAGTACACATGGTTCTAGATATACCGGCTGGATTTAACGAATTGCTTCAAACGGCTGGCTCAACCGCTGAGATTAAATACACCATTAATGAAGCGAACCCGGTTACGATTAAAAGCATGATGCAAGGTGTATCACAAAGTGTGACAAACACGATTAACAAACAAGCTACAGCACAAGGGGTACAGACGGTGTTGACCGCTTCAGGCGCACCTGCGGATCAGGCAGCTGAAGCCGCTACGAACCTCGCTACCCGAGTGGAAGGAACGACAACGTCCATCAACCCGGTTAACGGGATGAATAATCAGATGGTGCCAATGATGATGGTACTGGCTTCCTATGTAGGTGCCATGATCATGGGAATGAACCTCCAGACAGCTATGGGTATGCTGTCAACTACTTATTCCCGCTTGACTTTGTTTGGCGCGAGAGTAGTCATTAACGTGGGTTCTGCATTAGTCGTTTCCTTGCTGGGATCATCGCTGATCGTGGCCCTGGGAGGACAGATTGCACAAGGATTCGTCGCATTCTGGTTGTTCCAGGCGCTCTTCCTGTGCACGTTCATGTTCTTCTCCCAGTTCTTCCTGATCTGCTTCGGACCAGCAGGAAGTCTGTTCAACATCATCTCACTGTCCTTGCAACTGGTATCCTCCGGTGCAATGGTACCACGTGAATTGCTGAATAGCTTCTATAGCGGCATTGGGCAGTACCTGCCTGCAACATACGCCGTTCAGGGTATTCTGAGCGTGCAGTTGGGAGGCCCAGGAGTTCAGTCTGCTGCGGGCTCTATCGTGATTGTACTGTTGGTTGCAGTTGCTTTGTCACTGGTCGTGACGTTGTTGAAAAAACAACGCATGCCAGCTGGAGCACCAAGCCCGGCTCAAGCGGCTAACAACTAATACAGCCATACCATTGCCTCATAGGATAGGACAAGCACCCCGATGATTTTCATCGGGGTGCTTGGTGTAATATAATAGACAGATAGAGTAGCTGACTACAGCCCTTGAGCTGGAGCGAATGAAATGAACGGACAAGAGGGAGCGGGACGGAATGACGGAACCGGAGTTGGATATCAAAACGAGGATATTGCTTGCAGCCAAGAAGCTTTTTGCACAGCAGGGGTATGACGGGACGAGTGTTCGTCAAATCTGTGATGAGGCGGGTGCCAATGTGTCGCTGGTCTCATACCATTTTGGCGGAAAAGAAAAGGTGTTCGAAGCATTATTTGAGCATTTTTTCCCTGGGCATATGATGAACTCGCTGGCGGAAGAGTCGATGTCCTCGCCTGTGGAAGGTATCCGACGAATTATTGGTGAAGTTGTGAAGTTCACGATGACAGATCGGGAGATGAGTGATATTGTACAGCTTGAAATTACACTGCGTACACATCGCACAGCTACCGTTTTCCGTTTTCTGGACCCTGTTTGGAGCCGAGTTAGGGAACTGTTGCAAGAAGGAAAAGACCAGGGTTTGTTCCAGATTGAGTCCGTATCTTATGCGATGCTTCAGGTTATGGGTGTGGCTTTGGCGCATAAACGGGCCAAGAATTCACGATTTGGCTTTGATTATCAGGATATGAATACAGACGAGCTCGCTGAGCAGACGATTGAGTTCGTACTTCGAGGATTGGGAGTGAACCGCCATGAATGAAACCATTGATTTGATGATGAAACACCGCTCTGTACGCAAATTTAAGCCAGATCCGGTGAGTGATGAGCAGCTTGCAGCTATCGTAGCCGCTGGGCAGATGGCTTCCTCTTCAAGTAGTGTACAAGCCTATACCGTAATTGCTGTGACGGACTTAGAGCAGAAAGCCAAGCTGGCTGAATTGGCAGGCAATCAGGCCTACGTCAATGAATGTCCTGTGTTTCTCGTATGGTGTGCTGATCTGTATCGGCTGAGTGATGCTGCGAAACGTCATCTTCCTAAGAAGGAATCGTATGCCGATTCCACAGAGAATTTCATGGTAGCCACAATTGATGCCGCACTGGCTTCTCAGAATGCCGCTCTTGCGGCAGAGTCACTTGGCTTCGGAATCGTATATATTGGCGGGCTTCGTACCCGGATTGAGGAAGTTGCTGAGCTGTTGGGATTGCCGGAGGGCGTATATCCGGTGTATGGCATGTGCATTGGTGTTGCAGATCAGGAAACGGGAATTCGGCCCCGTCTGCCACTGGATGCAGTGCTGCATCATAATCGCTATAATGCCGAGCAGAGCATCAAAGGTGTTGAGCAGTACGACGAGACAACGACGGCGTACATGAAAGAACGGACCAATGGTGAACGAACGACCCCATGGTCCGAACTGATGGCGAAGCGCCTGACTGAGCCAACACGGTTGCAAGTGAGACCGTTCCTGGAAGGCAAAGGATTTTTGAAGCGTTAAGTTATATAGTAAATTAGAAGTCAGTCGGAGCCAAACCGACTGGCTTCTTTGTGCTTTGTTGGCAGGGGCAAGCGAGAGTGCTTGCTGCTACCAGCTGGTACTTAAGTTAAGCCATAGAAACGCTTTGTGTTCTGATAAAAGAGACGGGCGGCCCGCTCGGTTCCCATGCCAGTGATTTCACTCCATGCCTGGATGACCTGTCTGGTCATGGCCGGGTGTGTCATTCGTCCCTGAAATGGCCCTTCGAAGGGCCAAGGTCCGTCGGTCTCTGCCATCACTTGTTCTGATGGATATTGCCGGGCGAGTTCACGAATCTCTTCTTCATACCGAATATCCGGCGTGAAAGAGATGAAATAACCGTTGTCAGCCATACGCCGTACCGTTTGGCGGGATCCTTTGAACCAATGGAAATGGGCGCGTCGGAACTGATATTGCTCCAGTAGATCACAGACGATATCCGCATCTTCGTAAACAGCATGAAGGACAAGTGGTTTGTTATGCTTTTTGGCAAGTTGGATGAAACGTTCAAGTAGCTCGATGTACCCGCTCTGATCGAAGTGTTGCCCTGCCTGCTCAGCCTCCTGACGGTTGTAATAGGGAAGACCGACTTCTCCTATGGCTATGGCTTGTCCCATATGCTTCTTAATCCATTGGAAGAACAGGTCCATTTCTGCAACGGAGGGCAGTTCCTGTTCTGGATGAAAACCGAAGGCTGGATATATGGTGCGTGGATGTTGTTTTGTAAGCTCCAGATTGGCCTGGGCAGAAGCAAGATTCATGGACACGGCGATGACGGCTTCGACCTGCTGAGACGGGAAAGATAGCAGCATCTCGCGTTGTTCGTCAGGGGTATATTGATCGAAGTGAATATGAGCATCAATTAATGGTGCGAAAGCTTGAGAATGCACGAGGGAATTCCTCCTTGTGTTCAGTTATATTCTAACTATGTTACGCAGAATTTCTTATAATGGATCACCCATTAAAGGAAAATAATAACTTAAAAGCCCGCGCTATAATGATAGGCGGGCTTTCTGCTGTTCTTCTCTCATCCACTGTGCAATCTGCCGTTTACGCTCAAGGAATGCGGATTCCTCCGTAATTTCTTCTCGTCTTGGGCGATCAAAAGGAACATGTACCTCGTGCAATACCGTTGCAGGTCGGTTGGATAACACATAGACCCGATCTGCAAGTAGCAATGCTTCTTCGATATTGTGGGTGATGAACAGCACCGAGCGGCGGTTCTGTTCCCAGATATCGAGCAGCCAGCGCTGCATGTCACTACGTGTCAGTGCATCCAGCGCGCTGAAAGGTTCGTCCAGCAGCATGAGTTCCTGCGGACTGAGCAGGGCACGCAAAAATGCAGCACGCTGCTGCATTCCGCCCGACAGCATATGAGGATAGGCCTGCTCGAACCCGGCAAGACCCACGCTGCTTAACCACTTTCGAGCCTCTGCAAGTGCTTCGGCCCGAGGGGGAGAGCTTGAAGCTACTTCACCAGCAAGTAGTACATTATCTTCAATGGTACGCCAAGGGAAAAGAGCAGGCTGTTGTGGCATATAACTAATCTTGCCACGCTGTCCCGTTACATTCTGACCGTTCATAAGCACTTGGCCTTCCTGTGGCTTCAGCAGACCGCCGATGATGTGGAACAGGGTGCTTTTGCCACAGCCTGATGGTCCAACGATGGCGACAAACTCGCCTTGCTCCACAGTCAGGGACAGGCCGTTCAGAACCGGTAACCTGCTCCGCCGTTCACGGAATGATGCATGAACATTAACAACGTCCAGTGCAGGTGGAACCGGAGCAGGAGTCGTATTGGCAGGTCGATTAGGCGTAGCCGAGTTTAACTTTTCACCGTGCGTTGGCTCCACTGCGTGTGCTCCTCGTCCAGGATGAACTTGTTCGTCCAGTTGCCGATTCATATGATCATCACTTCCTAATATACAGATTACATCTTTACTATCGCTTCTGTGGCCGCCAGCGCACAAGTAGCTTCTCCATTAGGGCAATGAGCAGGAAGAGCAACAAGCTGAGCGCGACAATAATCATGATCGCCACGAATAGGCGATCCGTGCGATAAGCTGACTTTTGCAACATCATATAGTAACCAATACCCTTGTCTGCACCAATCCATTCGGCGATGATGGCACCCATCACGCTATAGGTAGCGGCAATTTTGACACCGGAGAACACGGATGGCAGCGCATGGGGGAGCTCCAGCTTCCAGAAGATATGGTGACGTTTCGCACCAGCCATGCGCATATAGTTCATCATCGCCGCGTCCGTACGGGTCAAGCCGTCCATGGCTGCCACCGCAACGGGGAAGAAACAGACCAGGATGATCGTAATCAGCTTGGGCAACAGCCCGAATCCGAACCAGATTAACAGGAGCGGCGCGAGCGCGATGGTCGGGATATTTTGACTAAGAATAAGTAAAGGATACAGGGCCGACTTGAGAAAAGGGACCAAGTGCAACACCATCGCAATCAGTAATCCAACCGCTGTTCCAGCCGCGAATCCGATCAGTGTTAACTGAATGGTTGCGGAAGCGTGCATGCCAAGCCGCTCGGCCTGGGTTGCCGCTTCGCGGGCGATGTCGGACGGTGCAGGTAGCATCCATTTCTCAATATGGAACAGGGAGACGGCTCCCTGCCATATCGCTATAAAGAGAATAACCGCCACAATGGGCGGCCATACACTTTTGAAATAGGCATGCATTAGCGATACTTCTCCGTCAGGGTATCCATGCTGAAGCCAGTAGGGCTATGGGCGATTTTGATCTGAGAGATGATGCTTGGGCTGCCAGCCTCCACAAGTACCTCGTGCATTTTACGGACAACCTCCAGCAGTTCCTCCAGTTCACCTTCCATCGTTGTGTCGAGCGCGTTCACCTGATATTTCAGGCCGGATTGCTGAATAACTTCAATGGCGCGATCAACGTAAGGATAAGAGTTCTCGCCATTTGGCGTTTTCGGAATAACCTGAATGCTAAGTAGTGTGCTTGCCATGAGAGATCACGGCTCCTTTCGTGATAAATTGCATGAATTAAACCAGGTTTACACTTATCACTCCGATTGCAGTACCCTCTTCCGATCACTGTTATCCCCGGATTTCTTTAATGAATTCTAATGGAGGAAATCCGGGGATAAAGGTGAGCGCTTCGCTTCTACAGACGGGTTCTGCACTCTTCGTTCTTGTGTAAAAAAGTTAAACTTAAGCAATTTTTATTGGGGTAAAAACGCGTTCGTATATGCTTTGCTCACATCGATCTGTTCATCCAGCAGTTTTTTGCTAAACATCCAGTCGGTGTAGTTCTGCCACACTTCCTGTTTTTGTTCTCCCCAGCGTGGGGCGTCATCTGTGTACTTGGGACTAAGCCATTTCTGGCTTGCCAGTACCAATTCCTTGTCCAGATCCGGTACAGCTTTGATCAGAATGTTCGCTGCTTCTTCGGGATGATCAATTGCGTATTGATATCCTTCGGAGGTAGCTTTCAGGAATGCTTTCACCAGCTCAGGGTCGTTCTGAATCGTCTGCTCGTTTGTTACGAGGACAGGCGTGTAGTAATCCAATGCATCTGAATAATTCTTCACATATAACATGTCGATCGGTTCCCCGCGCAGTTCAGCTTCAATCCCCGTCCAAGCGTAGAAAATCCACGCGAAATCAATGTCCCGTTTCACTGCGGTGAAAAAGTCAGCGTCGCCCATGTTAATGTTTTTCACTTTGGATACATCAGCTCCGTCGCCTTCCATAATGGATTGCATTACGGCTTCTTCAACAGGGGAACCCCAACCGCCATAGGTTTTACCTTCAAAATCTTTCGGTGATTTAATATTTCGATCCGCCGGAGCAGCGAACCCGGATGTATTATGCTGAATAACTGCTGCGATGGAGACAAGTGGAACACCCTGTGTGCGGGCTTGAGTTACACTCTCCTGATAGCTTACGCCAAAAGGCACTTCATTGGAGGCAACCATCGTATCCGCGCCGCCGGCACCTGGTTGAACAATCTCAACATTCAAGCCTTCGGCCTTGTAAAAACCTTGGTCCACGGCCGCATACAGGCCGGTATGATTCGTATTTGGTGTCCAGTCGAGCACCACTTTAATATCTTTCAGAGCGGCAGTGTCACCTTCGTTGCTACTTTCCGCATTCGTGTTGCCGGTCTGTTCTGCCGGGGTAGCTTCTTTGCCGCCACATGCGGCTACCGTCACCAGTAGTACGCATAAGAGCAACAGCCCCATTGTTTTACGCCAATTCATCTTAGATTCTCTCCTTCGATAATTCCGGCCGAGTGGCACGGGGTACTCCTTGGCTTCATATCCAATCATCTTGCATAAATCGACAGATTTATACCAGTTGAGATCTGGATGACGTTTTTTTTTTGAACGTAAGTAAAACGTCCATCGATGTCATTCAAGGAAGCCAGACCGCGTTTAGCGGAAGTTTTTTTGCAATATCAGAAAGGTGATGCTTCCAAACTTATACTTTCTGATAGTAACAAAAAAAGCGCCCCGTATTCCGGGACGCGTGCAGGCGTTAGAGAGGTGGCGTTCAGCCATAGGGCTGTGCCATTTCGATATACTCCGATTCCTACGCTGGCATGATCCAGATCAGGTCTAAGGGTTAGTATCTTGGTGGGATACACTCTCAGCCGGCCAATTCCGACTCCCCTGGGAAACTATGAAGTTACGGGCATTACTAGGTGTAATTATAGGCCAGCGGGTGGAGTGTGTCCAGTCAGGAACTGGATAGCGTGAGGTCCGAGTAGAGCATGCCATCCATCAAAGGAATTACACAGGTCACTATTGAACCGTCCTAACTGTTCACACTCCAGCTGATGTACTTAACGTTGGAAGAATTCGATCCATTCTTTCTCCGGACCATAGATGAAGAAATAGCGGTAACCGTTAGGCAGTGTGATGATCTCTCCATCGATAAATTCGGCTTCGGTGGCTTGGATGCGTTTGTACTCAGAATCAAGGTCATCCACATGGATGGCAAAATGGTGCACAGTTCCTTCGGCAGGCAGCTTGTCGCTGTACCCTTGAATTAACTCAATCTCTGTCTCGTTACTTCCATTAAAGCCGAGAAAGGCGAGCTGAATGACGCCGTTGGTATGGGTCACCCGGTCTTTTAGTTCCAATCCAACAACCTCCGTGTAGAAACGGAGTGTGGTATCCAGATCACGAACGGCAATGCCGACGTGGTCAATGCGCTTTTGAAAACTCATCGAAGTAATCCCCCTTATGATCCGTGAATGTACTCGGCCAATATTTTCCTTGCATATTAAGGAGTATGATAGTTGTATAAAACCTAGCTGTCAAGTAGGGATTGTCGGTGTGTACATAGGTGAAATTGAGCTGAAATAACCATCCAATGATTATGAAGGTCACAGAATGTTCACTTATGTGGGAGTATCCATGATCTCTATAATTGTCAAAGTAAACAGAGAGGATGAGAGAATTGCCAACAAGCAAGAAGGAACAAATTATTTTCGGATTAATGATGTGTACAGGAATGGTCGTGGTCATGATGTTCTTCAATCTATGGCACAGTGGGTTGCTCGGCAAGATGTCCCCGCTTGAAATACTGCTTCAATTCATATTGTGTTTTGTCATCGCGTTTCTTGTGGAGTCTTTCATTGTAGCACCTGTGGCGAGAAAGATTGCATTCTCCTTGCCCTTTAACAAGTCCAACAAGATTCTGGGTGTGCTCGCCATGTCATTTTTTATGGTGATTGGCATGGTTCTGATCATGTCTTTGTATGGAATGATTTCGGCTTATCTTGCGAATCAGTTAAGTGGGGGTTCCGTATTCCGTACCTATCTTCAGACGATCGCTCGTAACTTCAGCCTGGCGCTTCCGTATCAGTTAATCATTCTGGGACCACTTGTGCGGTATGTATTCGGTAAACTCATTAGGAGAAAGGCTACTGTCGTGTCTTAAACCTGGAATAAGGCATCCCGGTTTCTAAGGTGTTCAGCAATGTTTTGCATTCGAGAAAGTATTTCCTGGGCAATCTCGTGCAAATGAATATATCGTTATAGCGCTAACGAATCGAGAACACCTTATTAGGCCGGTTCTTAGAAAATGAAAAATCTAACGAATTTCAGCGGCGTTATTATGCAGAAAAACTGCAACAAGACCTTGATTTTGGAGCTAATTGTCTAGAATAACGGCTCTAGGGTCCGTTAGATTTCAAACATACAGAAATGGAGATGAATAGCGTGTGCCAGATTCGTTAGAACAGAGTAACGGGACAAAAAAATGTCCACCGTCAAGTCATGACAGTAGACATCTCGATTGCCTTAATAGGTAATTCTAATTCTCAGGCCTGGATTGATGCATAACTGTTAAGTTGCTGGATCTACGACATGTTTGTTCTGCCATTGATACGTGATCACACTAATGACAAGCAGGCCAACCGCAAAGATGGCAAGCATCCATGCAGACTGATTAACCGCCAGATGATCGAGACTCCATCCTGTCGTCAAAGGTAGAATGGCACCGCCAACCCCGCCTGAGGCAATCAAAATGCTGGGTGTGGATTCTTCTGTTCCGGGCAGTAGTTTACTGGCGAAGACAAGGGCAATGGAGAAAATGCCTGACATCGCAAGTCCAAGTAGCAGGATGATGAGAAACGCAGACCAAATTTGGTTTGTAAATGGAAATACCATTAACAAAAGAACAGACGCGAGACAACTGTACAGGACATACACGCGGTATTGGGATTTCTCTGCGATATATCCGGCGAAGAGTCGTCCCACAGACATAGCAATCCAGAAACAGGTTACGCTAAGCGCTGCTCCGGCTTCCTTCATGTTCATTTTCTCAATTAGGATCGCTGGCATGAAGTTCGCAAGACTCATCTCCGTGCCAACATAAAGGAAGAAGAACAGGACGAATAGTACCAGAAGAGTCAGGTTACGACCGCGATAGGTTGGACCGGATGAACTGGCAGGTGCGGGGTTCATCTCACCCGATGTTCCAGCAGAGTGCGTATGTACCGAAGCATGATTTGAACCTCGTCGATCCAGTACCTGATCTAGTTCACCGAATGATCCTTTCGCCCAAAATACAAAGGTTAGTGCTGCGCAGATCGCAACAACAAGAAAGGAAAGGCGCCAGTATCCGGCAGCAATCAGACCACTGGCAATGAGCGGCATAACCATCGCCCCGATTCCGAATAACACTTCCAGTCGACTCATGGCAACGGCCGTATTGTCTTTGATTGCAGCGATGATAATGGTGCCAATGACAGCTTCAACCATTCCGAATCCAAAGCCGGCTGCGGGTGCAATGACGAACATCCAGCCCCATGGTGGCAACAGCATGTAGGATAATTCTGCAATACAGAGCAACCCTGTGGCGATTAACAGGCCTCCCCGTTTACCGAAACGTCTGTTCAGCCATGGAGATAACAATACACCACCCAGGAATCCTGCAAATTGAGCGAAGATCAGTGTCCCGCCATGGCTATAATCTTTGCCGTAATGTTCAAGTGCAACCGGTAGAATGGAACCGAGTACAACGTGGGCAAGTCCAATCAGAAAATAGGACAGACATCCGATCCACAGTAATTTTTTCATAACGAACTCCTTCTACATATATACATAAATTGAGAATCACAATAAAGCGTAATCATGGAGACAAAGTCTATCATAACAGGACATGTTAAGTTGTGCCATGAATTCCTGATCGATACAGAAGGTTGCAATCTGGTCCGGCGTTCGTATATACTGAGACCAACAATTACAGATCGGACCATGCCGTTGAAGAGCATCCAACTCGGAGGCGTTTTCGCCAGGGGAGCGATATTTCCCCAAGTTAACCGGAACCGCCCGTTATCGCGGACCAAGAGGCTGGAAGCAGGATATCCTGATTCAGCAAGTTGGGTGGCACCGCGAGCAGAGCGCTCCTCGTCCCAAGGGATGAGGGCGCTCTTTGCATTTTTACAGCCAAAGGAGACGGTGACCATGTTAGAAATGAAGTGGATTCGGGCACATGAAGAAGAGGTTCAGGCCGCAGCAGACGGGAAAAAAATCAAGATTAACATTCGTACATTGCTGGAGCGGGATGAAGAACGCAGAGCACTTTTGCAGGAATCGGAAGAAGGGCGCAGACTGCGCAATACGTTATCCACGGACATTGGCAGACTCATGCAAGCCGGGAATCGGGAACAGGCCGAGGGTTTGCGGGCCCAGGTGAAACAGCTCAATGAACAGTTGGAACACGTGGAAGCGAAGCTCGCTCCTGTGCAGGAGGAAGTAACCAAACTGCAATGGCTGGTACCCAATATCGTATCCCCGGATACCCCGAAAGGCACGTCGGATGCGGATAATGTGGAGCTGAGACGTGTGGGAGAGATGCCGACGTTCGAGTATAATACCAAAGATCACGTGGAACTTGGGGAGTTGCACGATCTCATCGACATTCCGCGCGGGGTGAAGATTGGCGGTACGCGAAGCTATGTATTAAAAGGCGCTGGCCTGTTATTACATCGGGCAGTACAGCAACTTGCTCTGGATCTGTTGCTAAAGCATGGGTTTACACCAATGGAGGTTCCGCTGATGGTCAGGGAGGATGCGCTGGTGAACACCGGATTCTTCCCAACCGGTCGAGATCAGGTTTACGAACTCGAAGGGGAGAACAAGTGGCTGGTGGGAACTTCTGAAGTGCCGCTGGTTTCGTATTATGCGGATGAGATTGTCGATGTTAAGGAGCCGGTGAAGCTGGCTGCGGTATCGACGTGTTTCCGCAGTGAGGTTGGCTCCGGCGGACGTGATGTACGTGGATTGTACCGTGTGCACCAATTTGCCAAAGTCGAGCAGGTCATTCTCTGTGCTCCTGATGCGGAAGAATCGGAGCGCATGCTGCAAGAGATTACGGGACACGCGGAGGAATTACTGCAATTACTGGAACTGCCGTATCGTGTTGTTGCTGTATGTACCGGAGATATGTCGCAGAAAACGTACAAACAGTATGACATCGAGACCTGGATGCCGAGCCGCGGTGCATATGGAGAAACGCATTCGTCGTCGAATCTGCATGATTTTCAGGCTCGTCGTTCAAACATTCGTTGCCTGGATGCCGAAGGCAAGTTGGCCTATTGTCACACGCTGAATAATACGGCGGTGGCATCGCCGCGTATCCTGATTCCGTTGCTTGAGAACCATCAGCAGGAGGATGGAAGCATTCGCATTCCGGTAGCCCTACGGCCCTATATGGGCGGGGCCGAGAGTTTGATTTTGCCGGAGCAGGATGAAGTGAAGTAGAGAGGTTATGTGACTCTTTAGGAAGTAGAAAAGGGGATGTTCCAGACGTCATGTTGCATGTGACGATGGACATCCCCTTTTAAACGGTAACACTATTTAACGAACCGATCTCCTACTATGTTGGGCTAAATTTAACTGGTCTGGTTAGTGCTTGGATCTAAGATATAGCTTACTGCCTTGATCACAAATTTCTTCTCTTATGTAAATAAATAAAATTATTTCTTACATGTTAAGCAACTTCCATTCAAGCTCGTTAATGATTTCAATTTGTCCAGATTCAAGGGCTTTTTTGAAACGATTGCGGGCTGTTTTAATCAATAGAACCATCCGTCTTCAGGACGAATCTTGGTGGATGTCGAAGTGACGATAGCTTTCATACGTTTACGGTTATTTTTAGGTGAAACCATATCAAGCAAATTCTTTTCGATCATACTTATCCCACCCCATTTTTTAGGTTTATTAAAACAGTATTACGCGACCTTCCCATATTATACAATGAAAATCATGAAATGTTTCAAGGCTCTCACTTCCGTATTCAACTTTATGCAATTCGTATCCGATATAATATAATAGAAGTAAAATATTGGATTATGGGAGTTGGAAATTGAAAATGAATAGAATCAAACTGGCGCTTCGAGGCACGCTTGCTCTAATTATGGCATTAACAATACTGGTCCCTTCGTTGGCCTTGGCGGCTACTGGTGACGTGAAATCGATTGAAATAACCAATAGCAGCCCGCAGAAGATGAGTGTTTCCGAAACAGCTGCGCTTCAGGTGATGGCAACGGTAGAAGGCTTTGATAACAAGCAGGATGTTACCGAAGGTGTGACATGGTCCACAAGTAATGCAGCAGTCGCGACGATGGTGAAAGGCAAAGTCAAGGCTGTGGCCGCGGGCGAAGCAACGATTTTTGCAGAGGTAGACGGGGCAAAAGCCCAGTTGGTTGTCCAGGTACAGGAGAAGATCAAAAGCATCAAAGCTTCACCAAACTCCTATAATTTCGTTAAAGGCAGTGAAAGCACCCTTCCGAAAGTAAGCATTACCCGTGCGAACGGCAAGGAAGAGGATGTGACGTCTGAGATTGTGTGGTCCGTATCCACTTCTTCGGCTGTGCTGGAAAACGGTAAAATCAAAGGCGTTACACCCGGAAGAGTATTGTTGCAAGGTAAATACGGAACAACGGTTGTGAAAGTCCCCGTTGCTGTGACGGACGAAATTACCAAACTCGAGGTTACTCCTGCCACAATGCAGCTGAACATCAAGAAGTCCAAAGCGTTGAAGGTCATCGGCACCTACGCGAATGGCAAAACCATTAACCTTTCGAAACAAGTGATATGGACCTCCTCCAATACAAATGTAGCTATCGTGAAAAATGGGGCAGTTAAGACACTGACAGAAGGACAAGCTACCTTGACAGGAACTTATCAAAATCAGACAATAAAGGCAGAGGTTACCGTTGTGCCTTTGCTCAAAAAGTTGATTACAGGTCAGAAAAAACTAGTCTTGTCTCCGCAAGGAAGTACAACGCTGAGTGTTATGGCTCAGTATGATACAGGCAAAACCACTGTTGTGACTAACAGCGCGGTATGGAGTAGCACGAAGCCAGGCGTAGCAACAGTAACAAATGGCAAGATCGTGGCTGTAGGCAAAGGTAAAACGTCCATCACTGCCAAATGGGGCAACAAAAAAGTCACAATCCCTGTTACGGTAAAATAAATCTTCATATTAATGAAGCGCTTTGCATAAACCCAAAGATCAATTCAATACATCACACCGTTAATATCATCAAGGTAACAGACAACTAGGAGCGTAGACATACGCTCCTTTTTGGATATATAGAAATATGAATCTGGAATGCCTTCTGCTAGAACAACAATATAACAGGATAGGATGGGATGAAAATGAAAGCTTCGATTATAAGCTCAGACTCTAACTCTAGTGATCTGGCTTACCTGAAATATCTTCTTTTATCCCTAAGTTCCACACTTACATTCCAACGGAGTACTACGATTAAGTGCATGAAGCAACGCACCTATGAAAAATACAGAGAAGGTTACCATCTAAAATGTCATGGTGAAGAGGAGGTACCTGAATGACAGATTCAATGCAACCGGAAAACTGGCCTGCCTGGGCCACAGAGTCGGTAGAGATTGCTCCATCCAACCCCAATTGGGATGCACAGGCTCAGGAAGAAATCCGGCAACTCAAACACCTTCTACAGCAGTTTAATATCCATCAATTCGAACATATCGGAAGCACATCCATTCCAGGGTTACCCGCCAAACCCATTATTGATCTGATGGCAGAGATAGAGTCATGGGATGACATGGATCTGATTGCGGATCAGCTGAATCCGGTGGGCTGGAATTACGTTCCGCCTGAACTGGATGGACGGGAATACAGACGATTCTGGGTCAGGGTTAAGGATGGCAAGAGAGCCGTACACCTTCATCTGATGCGTCCGGGAGAGGAACGTTGGGATCGTCAAATCAGGTTTCGGGATGTGCTCAGGAAACGCCCAGATCTGGTGGAAGCTTACGCTGTCCTTAAGACGAAGCTTGCTGATGAGAATAAGGAAGACAGGGAATCGTACACCGCTGCCAAAACGCAATTTATTTTACAAGTGCTTGATGAAGGCGTGTGATGGATTGAAAAGCGTACTTATCAAAGACAGACTGATCTATTTCTTCGCAGTCATCATGACCATAGTGGCAGGACTCGCATCCAGACAATTTGGTGAACGATTGCCGGATTGGGTGCATGCACATTTCGGTGATGCATGTTGGGCAGGGATGATTTATTTTGGAATACGCATGGTGTGGCCTCGGCGCAGCCTGGTATGGGCGATGTGTTTGAGCTGGATATTCAGCTGGTTGATTGAGTTCTCACAGTTGATTCAGACACCTTGGCTTATTGAGATACGCTCAACTGTAGGGGGTGCTCTTATTCTGGGACATGGTTTTCTGGTGATCGATCTGATTCGATATACGGTCGGTATTCTGTGCATGGTCGTGATAGATCGTTATTTCCTGAGAAATAAGATGGATGGATGATGTACTCAATTTGAATCAGGAGGTGCTCTGAGTGAATGTAGAAAAACTTTTTGCCGAATCGCCCGAATTCGAAACACAGCGGTTAAAACTGAGGCGGCTTACGATGGATGATCTTGATGAATATTATGCGTTTGCCTCTGATCCGCGAGTGAGTCAGCAAAGCTTGTGGAACTGCCATGAGACGGTGGAGGATTCGATTCAATATATTCAGCGGGTACTGGATAATTATGAACGGAAAACGGTCTATATCTGGGCTTTTGTCCTGAAGGAAACAGGGACGTTGATTGGGAGAGGTGGTATTTTTCATCTCAATGAGTCCATGCAGAGTGCTGAACTGGGGTACGCGATAGCCAGCAGTCAATGGGGTAAGGGTCTCGCAGCAGAAGCAATGCAACCCATCGTGGATTATTGCTTTCGGGAACTGGACTGCAATCGGCTGGAGGGAAAATGTAATGCAGGCAACATAGGCTCTGCACGTGTCATGGAGAAGCTGGGCATGTCGTACGAAGGTTTACTACGCAAACAGTTGAAGATCAAAGGTGTATTTACGGATCAAAAAGTGTACTCCCGTATCCGGGTTGATCTATAATACTTCCAATGACGCATAAGATACATCGCAGAAATTGAAGGAGGCGGAACCATGATCTACAGTATTATTTCCCGTTCTTTGTGGGAGCAAGTGTCGAAGGGGACTGAGTATGCACCAGATAGCCTGGAGACGGACGGATTCATTCATTGTTCCACCAAGGAACAGATTCCATGGGTAGCCGGGCAATATTATGCAGGTCGCACGGATCTGTTATTGCTCAGTATTGATGAGAAGGCGTTAAAGCCTGAACTGGTGTATGAGGATCTGTACGAATTGAATGAACTATTTCCACATATCTATGGAGAGCTGAATCTGGATGCTGTTCGCAAAGTCATTCCATTTGAACCGAATGCAGACGGTACATTCTCATTTCCTGAATAAAATAACATGTGACGTATCTTTCTGAACGTGATCAGGGGTCATACTACTTTTCCGAAGGGCGGTTAACGAATGGATATGAATCAGGTTTTTCTGGAGACAGCGGAGAAGCAATTTCTGTATTACAAGCAGCTCGGGGAAAAAGCTATGGCACAACTGGATTCCGAGCAATTATTCCAATCCTGGAATGAAGACGCGAACAGCATTGCGGTGATCGTAAAACATCTATGGGGCAATATGCTGTCCCGTTGGACGGATGTACTGACAACAGATGGTGAGAAACCGTGGCGTGAACGGGACGCCGAGTTCGTGAATGATATTACATCCCGGGAAGAGTTGCTCGCTAAATGGGAGGAAGGCTGGACATGCCTACTCGAATCCATTCGTTCATTTACCCCGGAACAATTGTCTCATATCATATACATTCGCAATGAAGGACACACCGTCATGGAGGCAATTATTAGGCAATTGGCGCATTATCCGTATCATGTCGGGCAGATTGTATTTGCTGCGAAAATGCTTAAAGAAACAGCTTGGGACAGTCTCTCCATTCCGAGAAACGGGTCAGATCAATATAACGGCGGCAAATTTGCCAAGCCGAAGGCACGCAAACATTTTACAGAAGACGAACTTCATATAGAAAAAGGTGAGGAACAACAATGACTCAAATCGCATTGATTCGCCATGGAAGCACAGCGTGGAATAAGGAAAAACGTTCGCAGGGACAGACGGATAATCCGCTGGATCAGGATGGAAGGGAACAGGCGGTATTACTTGCTACGAGACTGGCCGAGGAATCCTGGGATGCCATCTATGCAAGTGACTTGGAGCGTGCAAGTGAGACGGCTCGCATCATCGGTGACCGCTTGGGCATTCAGGAGATTCATCTGGACCCTAGGCTTCGCGAGATGGGCGGGGGACAGGTCGAAGGAACGACGGAAGAGGAGCGTATAGCCAAGTGGGGAGTGGACTGGAGTACCCTGGATCTGGGACGGGAGCTTGCGGATGCAGGGACTGTTCGAGGCAGTGCGGTGCTTGAGGATATTGTACAGCATCATCCCGATGGAAGAGTGATCGTTGTTAGTCACGGAGCAGTCCTGCGGAATACACTGCGAGGTCTGGTGCCTGAGCTTGATATTAGCGTGAAGCTGTCTAACACATCCATTACCCGGATCGCAAAGAATGAGAATACGTGGCAATGTGAACTGTACAATTGCAGCGTGCATTTGGATTCGTCCAGAGAGTCTCAATAGATGGATGCTCTGACGTTAAAGCAAAAGTTGCAGCATATCCAGTGGGCTGATCTATCCATCGATAACGTGGAACAGCCTTACGAATTCGCGCTGGATATGATGAAGCATATTGGCAGTCCTGACCCTGTCCTGCGGGATGAATTGATCTATGTTACGTTTGCAACCTGGATTGGACAGGGTGTATTTTCGGAAGACGAGCTGAGGCATGTGTTGCAGTTGGCGCTGGACGATCAGCATCTTTTCTATCGGATCGGAGAGCAGGGAACAGATAGTGTGTTTACGCGGACGTTCTCCGTGTTGTTACTGCCTCCAATTTTGAGTGTGGATCGGGAGCAGTCTTTCCTGAACAAGGAGGATATCGCATGGATTCATCATCGCTTGACTACATATCTGGAATGTGAAAAAGATGTTCGCGGCTACGCCGATGATAAGGGGTGGGCGCATGCTCCGGCACACGCGGCTGACGCAGTTGAAGATCTCGCCCAATCGTCATATCTGGAGCGAACGGATCTACTGGAACTTCTGTATGCACTCGCTGTGAAAATAACGGAATCAAGTGTAGTTTACATCCATGATGAGGATCAACGAATAGCACATGCTGTAATTACCATTCTTCGTCGGAATCTGCTAGAGCCAAAGGATATTACGGTGTGGATCAATTCCCTTTATCAGGGAGATAAAGCAGAGAATAGATCATTTCTGGAAAGTAGTCAGATGAGCCTGAATGTGCGTCTATTTTTGCAGACACTCTATATTGCGATACGCACAGAAGAAGCTGAGCCGTTTCCGGCGGTTCGTTCAATGGTATTGCAGGCGTTAGGGAGAGAAAAGTAAAGGGATACTAGATATATGGGTGTGGACAAAGGGGGAGATTGCGCATGACCAAACAGCCGTATTCATGGACGGAGGAAATTTTATCTCCGCTGGGTGAGGCAGCGGTTATCATCGATTGCGGGGATCACTTGTCTGAAGCGGTGCAGCGCAGAGTGATGTCTGTCTGTGCTTTGCTGGAAAAAAGCACTCTGCCAGCCATGATCGAATGGGTGCCTTCTTACACGTCGGTGACGTTGTTCTATGATCCGTTCATCTCCTCTTACCCAGCGTTATGCCGGACTCTGCTTCAGCAGTTGAATCAAATGAAGGAATCCGTACAAGACAAACCTAGAACAGTCACGATTCCCGTATGTTACGGTGGCGAGTGGGGCCCTGATCTCGACTATGTTGCCAGTGAGCATGGACTAACCGCAGAGGACGTTATTGCGATTCATACATCCGGGGAGTATCTCGTACATATGATTGGATTCGCCCCGGGTTTTCCGTATCTCGGCGGGTTGTCTGAACAGATTGCTACGCCCAGACGGGCAACGCCAAGGCTTCGGGTTGAGGCGGGTACAGTAGGTATTGGTGGCAAACAAACGGGAATCTATCCGGTGGATACACCCGGGGGATGGCAATGTATTGGACGAACGCCACTCCGGTTGTTTCGGCCGGAAGAGAACGTACCGAGTTTGCTGGCAGCGGGTGATCGGGTACGATTTGAACGGATTACGATGCAGGATTATCTGGAGTTGGAGCGGATGGAGGGCGAACGATGAGTATTGAAGTGATTCGCCCTGGTCTGTTATCTACCATTCAGGATGAAGGCAGAACAGGATATCGCCGATATGGTATTCATCCTGGCGGTGTCATGGACACCTTTGCAGCCAGAGCAGCCAATATGCGCAACTCCCGATATGCGGCAGTGCTGGAGATGACGATGACGGGGCCGGAGCTTCGATTTCAGGAGAGCCAACTTATCTCGCTATGTGGAGCTGATTTGACGGGAACCGTGGACCATCTGCCTGTACCTTTGTGGCGTCCTGTGCTGGTGCGGGCAGGAAGTGTACTGAAGTTTGGCCAATGTCGTCATGGCTTGCGCGGTTATCTGGCGTTTGCGGGTGGAATAACTGTGCCTGAAGTGATGGGCAGTCGAAGTACAGATCTCAAGACAGCTCTTGGCGGTTTGGAAGGTAGAGCCCTGCGTGTGGCAGATCTGTTATCTACGGGTGAACCTTCTGATGAAGCGCAAGGTTGGATGCAGCGTATGGAAAAGTACGCAGAGAAGAGTGACCAGGGACGCCGAATAATTGCACCGGCTTGGTTCTTGTCTGAGCGGGAAAGACCAGACTATTATGGTCAACCTGTTATTCGTGTGATGGAGAGCAAGGATAGTTCGCTGTTCAGCGAGGCAAGTTTGGGACAATTCTATACTAAAAAATACGTGATCTCTCCGCAATCGGATCGGATGGGCTATCGCTTGCAAGGCTCCAGACTGGAGCTGGATCAACCGCTGGATCGGCTGTCTGAAGCCGTTACCTATGGCACGGTGCAAGTGCCTCCGGATGGGCAACCGATCATCTTGATGGCAGACCATCAAACGATTGGAGGTTATCCTGTCATTGCACAGGTAGCTCGGGTGGATATGCCAATCCTGGCTCAAGCTAAGCCAGGAACCCGAATTGCTTTTAAACAGATCATGCATGATCAAGCCCGTCAGTTGTACATGGAACAGGAAAGCAACATGCAGCTCATAGATAAACTGATACGCAGAAGAATGGCGGAAATGGAGGACGTTCGATGAATACCTTGAAAACCTTGGATATCAATTGTGATCTGGGCGAAAGTTATGGTATATATCGCACGCTATCGGACGAAGCCATTCTGCCCTTAATTACGTCTGCCAATATAGCCTGCGGGTTTCATGCAGGGGACCCGGCTACGATGCGGCTGACGGTAGAGAGGGCATTGGAGCATCAGGTTGCGATTGGAGCCCATCCCGGGTTGCCGGATCTGCAGGGGTTTGGCAGAAGACGTATGGACATTACGCCACGGGAAGCATATGACATGGTGGTATATCAGATTGGTGCACTGGATGCCTTTGTCCGGGTAAGTGGGGGTCGCATGCATCATGTGAAACCACATGGTGCCTTATACAATATGGCCGCAGAAGATGCGAAGCTTGCTGAAGCCATCGCCGAGGCGATCTATCAAGTGCAGCCTGAGCTGTATCTGTATGGTCTGGCGGGCAGTGAGCTGATTCATGCTGCGGATCGCATCGGTCTGCGTAGCGTGAGCGAGGTGTTTGCGGATCGAACCTATGGGGCGGATGGGAAGCTAACCCCTCGTAGCCAAGCCGGAGCCGTCATTGAAGAGTCGGGACAAGCGATTGCACAAGTGCTTCGGATGGTGAAAGACGGAGTTGTTGTATCCACGGATGGTACGCTGGTCCCTATTAAGGCAGAGACAGTCTGTATCCACGGTGACGGAGCGAACGCTCTCGCATTTTCGCAAGAGATTCGTCACGTGCTGGAATCGGAAGGTGTTAAGTTATCCGCGCATACAATTGGATGATATGCCTGTTCAGTAGGACAACAGTGTTATCAGTTTGTTCGGATTGAACTTTGAAACTTGGAATGACAAGGAGTGAATGAACAGAATGAAGCCTATACGTAACTCGGCGAAGGCCGTCATTGTACAGGATGCACGGTTGCTGGTCATCCGACTGGAAGACCAATATGGCACCGCTTATGTGTTCCCAGGTGGAGGACAGGAGAAAGGCGAAGAACTCAAGGATGCGGTCGCGCGCGAATGTCTGGAGGAGATTGGTCAGGCCGTGAACGTGGGAGAGTTGTTACATATCCGGGAGTATATTGGTAAAAATCATGAATTCGCCGAGTGGGATACAGATATCCACCAGGTTGAATTTTATTTTGCGTGTAGCCTGATCGATCCGGAGGCAATCATTTTTGAAGGCTCCAATCCAGACGATCATCAGGTCGCCGTGGAATGGATTGCCCTTGAAGATCTGTCCCAGATTCGTTTGTATCCAAAAACCATTGGAGAATTGCTTCTTAAATCAGATTCTTCCTCAATCTATCTTGGAGATTTGAATTAAATCAGCTAAAAGGAATTCCGTACTAATCGCTTTATGTAAAGACTTTTATAAGGGGCTTTTCCAATTTTGTCACGTTAGCGTATCGGTTCATGGATTCACCATAGGTGAGGTGGGTACACTATAAGTACAGGCTTATTACACCTAACGTAAGTTGACTGTACTTATACACAACAACGGAGCGGATAAAAACTAAAGAAGCGAAACCTACAAACTTCAGTGCAGGTTTCTGTTGAACTTTAGCTTACCCACTCCTCAAATTGGGAGAACGGTAGACGTAGTGGAGGGGACGGAATCGATTCTGAGGAAGCGAAGTGTCTGCTGGTATCCTGGATTTTCACTTGTATATCCATTGAATTAAACATTTACACGATAACGGAGAGGACAGAAGAAACCTGAAAAAGCGAAGCGTTCGCCTAAAAGCTTTCTGAAAGAAAGCTACATCAGAAGCATACGCTATCACCGGATTTTTCCCTTGAGAAAAGGGAATCAAAAAAATCTGGGGATAACAGCGATTGGAAGGTTATTCTGTCATCGTAGTGTCAGTGTAAATCGTCTTTAATCCAATATATACGATGAAGAGATCAGGATCATTGCAAGATAACAGCGATCCAAAGAACGATCCGTACCCGGAACGGCCGCCTGCAAGAGTCCTCCCAATATTACCCCCAAAACCGAAAGGAGCACTTCCCATGAACCAGACTGAATTGGAACAAAACATTGTAAAAGCATTGGAAAACAACCCTTTTTGCAGCTTCTCCACTGTGGAGGATGGTAAACCAAAATCCCGCTATATGGCGCTTTTCAACGATGGACTGAACATTCATCTGGCAACGAACCGCCGTACACACAAAGTAGAGGAACTGGAGAATAATCCGAATGTTAGCCTGCTACTTGGATATGAGGCTGGTGGTTCCAAGGAAGTGGTTGAGATCGAAGGAACCTGTGAAGTGACGAAGAACGAAGGCTTGCGTGAGCAAGTGTGGAACGACGAACTGAAGGCATGGTTCGATGGACCTAACGATCCGAACTATGTCATTCTGGACATCACACCGGCTCGTATTGAGTATACGGGCAAAGACCATGAACATCACGTATGGGAACAATAAGTCGAATATGAAAATAACCTCTGCAAAGTAGCGTACTTATGCGGAAAACCGTGCAGAGTTTAATTCAACCGTGAACGCCATCTAGGCTTCACGGTTTTTTGTTATCAATGAAGAACGCTGAACTGGATATAGTTGTAAGGTGTATGTAATATACGTATTTTGAAACAAGTAAGCACTATATACCTACTAAAATGTTGAAAAAAATGTCGAAATCACGCATGATAATGTAAACTTGGCCTGGTATGTGCGGGTAATGTAAAAAATAATGCTTTTCAATGGATGAACATTGCGTTATGATTTGGAATGTAAACGACAAGCACAGACATAAATAGATGTTCATGTGAGATAAACTTACCTGAAATTCCGATGCATGTCATCAGAGCGTCAGTACGCACAACCCATGAAATCTATCTTTTTTCTGCGCTCTTCGTTTGCCCAATAATGCATGATTCAATGTACATAACCGGGAGGGGTTATTTTGAAAACGAGTAAAAAAGTATTATCGAGCCTGACTGCCGCTTTGGTTGCATTAAACGTGCTTGCGGTATTTCCGGTACCTGTGTCGGCTGCGGATGCTACCAAAGTGAAGCTGCGGATCATGGAGACCACAGACATTCATACCAATCTGGTTAACTATGATTATTATTCCGACAAAGAGACAGACCAATATGGACTCGCCAAAACAGCAACACTGATTAAGAAAGCTCGTGATGAAGCGAAGAACAGCCTGCTGTTCGATAACGGGGATCTGATTCAGGGAAATCCGCTGGGTGACTACGCTGCCAAAATTGATCCACTGAAAAAGGGTGAGACTCACCCTGTATATAAAGCGATGAATCTGCTCGATTATGATGCAGGGAACATCGGTAACCATGAATTCAACTATGGTCTGGATTTCCTGGACATGACGCTTGAGGGAGCGAACTTCCCTTACATTAATGCCAATGTCTATGTAGACGATGGTGATGATGATGAGACAAATGACAAAAATTATTTCACACCATATGAGATTTTGGATAAGAAAGTAACGGACGAAACGGGTAAGGAACACACGATCAAAGTCGGTGTGATCGGATTCGTGCCACCACAAATCATGCAGTGGGACAGTGCTAACCTTGAAGGTAAGGTCATCGCCAAAGATATTATTGCTACTGCGAAAAAATTCATTCCTGAGATGAAAGCAAAAGGCGCCGACATTATTGTAGCTATTCCTCACTCCGGATTTGAGGAAATCCCTCAAACGGATCTGATGGAAAACTCCGTATTGTATCTGAGCCAAGTTGAAGGCATTAACGCAATTTTGTTTGGACATGCCCACAAAGTGTTTCCAAGTGCTGATTTTGCCGGCAAAAAAGGGGTAGACCTGGAGAAGGGCACCATTAATGGCGTTCCTGCGGTTGAGCCAGGATTCTGGGGGGATCACCTGGGAATTATTGATCTGGATCTAGAACAAGTGGATGGCAAATGGAAAGTGGTGGATTCCAAAACGGAAGCACGCCCAATCTATGACACAGCCAACAAAAAGGCACTGGTAGAAGCGGATCAGGACATCATTGATGCGGTTCACGAAGAGCATGAAGGCACATTGGAGTATGTTCGTGGTCCGGTGGGTGAAACGACTGCACCAATCAACAGCTTCTTCGCTCTGGTTCAGGATGATCCATCCATTCAGATCGTAACGAATGCACAGAAATGGTATGTTGAAAAACATATGCAAGGTACGGAATATGAGAAAATTCCTGTATTGTCCGCAGGTGCTCCATTCAAAGCCGGTGGACGTTCAGGCGCTTCGTATTACACGAATATTCCTACTGGCACCATTGCGATCAAAAACGTTGCTGACTTGTACGTGTATCCAAATACGGTACATGCTGTAATGGTTAACGGCGCAGAACTGAAAGAATGGCTGGAATGGTCTGCAGGCCAATTCAACCAGATCGACCCGGCCAAAGGTGGACAACAACAACTGATCAACAATGACTTCCCAACGTATAACTTCGACGTGATTGATGGTGTAACGTATCAGATTGATGTAACCCAACCAGCCAAATACGATAGCAAAGCTACGATCGTTAATGCATCCGCAAGCCGGATCAAAGATCTGAGCTTTAACGGCAAACCGATTGACCCAGCACAAAAATTCATTGTAGCGACGAATAACTACCGTGCTTCTTCATCCAAACTGGCTAACCCGGACGGCAAACGAATCGTTCTGGCTGCACCGGATGAGAACCGTCAAGTGATCATCGACTACATCCGTGAGAATAAAACGATTAATCCAGCAGCGGACGGCAACTGGTCCCTGGCACCAATCAAACCATCTGCTGGTGTAACTGCAGCAGCGCTGAATGATCTTGAAGTTGTATTTGCTTCTTCCCCGGATGCGAAAGATCTGGTTGAAGCGAATCCGGCAATGTCGTTCATCGGTACGAACACAGAAGGTTTTGCAGAGTATGGCTTGAAACTGACAGGTGAAGCAACGACAACACCTGAAACAGGTACGGAGCCAGCTCCGACGCCTAAACCAACACCAACACCAACACCAACGCCTAAGCCGCAACCTGAGAAACCGGCAACCAACAACAAGGTTGTATATGTGGTGAAAAAAGGGGATAACCTCTACCGCATTGGTTTGAAATATGGTGTGGACTGGCGCAAGCTTGCGACAGCTAACAAAATCTCAAATGTGCATAACCTGAAAGTTGGACAGAAAATCGTGATTCCCGCTTCTTAAGTTTAATAAGCGGTGAGGAGGAGACCGACAGTCATCAGACTGTCGGTCTTTTTTTATGCAATTTTGAATATATTTGTTTCAATAACCGTCATATAGGAAGTCATCAAAACAGTAGAGATTAATTTCAAGACCCATGATATAATATTTACAAACTTTGGGTATATACCAGTGAACATTAATGGACATGGAATCATAAATTGGCAAGGGGGTCCTACATGAATTGCAGTGGCTGCAGTCCAATCTATCCTATAGAGGGTCAAGGTACCTTGTACCTGCGTCCCATTTCCCCCGCTTTGCTGGAAGCGCTGCAAACGCCGGGAAGACATATCGAGACGTCGGATGATATGATGTGGATGCATTTTTCGAATCTTGAGGCGGTTCAGAGCTTAATAGAGGAGATTAGCGAAATTGATCCGACATTACGTGATTCCCTAACCGTTCAGATTATGCCTTTATACGAACAGGCTAATGAAGAAAGCTGGATTAGTCTATCCATGCAGGAGTCTCGATTTAAGCATGCGGAGCTTGTTTCCATTATTCTGGAGCATCAATTCAGCAGTCATATGCAACCCATCGTTGATGCATCGGAGCAGATTATCGGATATGAGTTTTTGCTTCGTCCTGCTGAAAATGGAAAATCCTTCAGTTCCTATGAATTATTTGAAGTTGCGCGTGAGACCGGACTACATTCTTTTCTGGATCGAATGGCGCGTATCACTGCTATTGAGACCAGTGCCCTTTTTCTGCCGCATGGTGTCAAACGCTTCGTAAATTTCCTGCCTTCCTCCATATATAATCCCGAATATTGTCTGACACATACGTTTGAAGCGATTGAACGACTTTCGCTGGACCCTAAAGATTTTGTGTTTGAAGTCGTGGAAACAGAGCAGATTCAGCATATGCCCATCTTGCAGCAAATATTTGAGGTATATCGTTCCCGTGGAATGTCGGTTGCACTGGATGATGTGGGTGCCGGATATTCGACAATAGAGTTAATGAATCGGTTAGAACCGGATTTTGTCAAAATAGATCGGAGTCTTATTGACCGTTGTGATCAGGATTCGACCAAACAAGAGAAGATTCTTGATATTGTTGAGATGTCGAGTCGATTTGGGGGTCAAGTCCTTGCCGAGGGGATCGAACGAATGGAGGAGTTTGAATTCTGTCGTTCCATTGGTATTGAGCTTGCCCAAGGTTACTTTTTCGGTAAACCCGCGGCACACCCTCTAGACGGTCCATGTTCCAACAATTGATCTGAATTCATAAAAAATTTAGTACCTCGTACTTTGTACAAGTCACTTCTGCTCAGAGGTGGCTTGTTTGGCGTACCTGCACATTTTTCTCTCAAATAAATACCCTCATTCAGCCGATATATAAGATAAGCCTTGTAGATTGATCCATACATACAAAGAAAGAGGGCATTTTTAAATTAAGAGGGGGAGAAAGAAATGAGTGGAGATCAGAATAATAAACCAATGAAAGCAACAAAACCCGCTAAGCCAAAACAAAATAAAAATAAAAAGAAGAATAAAAAGAAAGGTTTTACCTGGAATATAAGGAATAAGTTATTAGTCTCCTTCCTGGCAGTTCTGCTTCTGCCAAGTCTGGCGGTCGGCTTGATCACACTTAAGATGGCTGAAAACGGCGTACAAGGACAATTGGTGGATAGTGCCCTGCAAAGTGTGAGCACTGCCAATACAATTGTAGAAAGCCAAGTGAATTACAAGATTCATGACATTAATTATTTCGCGGATTCTCTTGATCCGAACCTGATTAAAGGGGAGAACGATAGTCCTGAGCTTCAGGTGAAGCTGGAGCAATATCTGGGCTTGCATCCCGATGCCATGAACATTTTTGTAGGAACGACAGAGGGGGTCATGGTTCGAGGTAAACCAACAGCGAGCAGCACGCGGGGAGATGCATATGATCCACGGGAGCGGGAGTGGTACAAGCTTGCAATAGAGAAGCCGGGTACGACTGTGGTGTCACCTGTATCAATTAATACAGATGGCGTTGCCGTTGTGTTTATTTCCAAAACATTAAAGGATCAATCCGGTGTAATCGGTTTGTCTCTGGACCTGACAGACCTGCAAGAACAGGCATCCATTAAGGTGGGCAAAGAGGGCTACGTCATCATTATGGATGAGAACAAAAATTATGTCGTTTCTCCAGTAGTTGATGCAGGTACACAGGAAACGAGCGGTTTGCTGGATGAAATGTATGAGAGTCAAGAAGGTCAATTCGATTACGTATTCAACGATCAGCCGAAAATGATGATCTTTGCGACAAATGAAGCAACGGGCTGGAAAATTGCCGGCACGATGTTCAAGAGTGAAATAACCAATGCGAGCAAGGACATTCGCATGATTACATTTATAGTGATTCTCGCAGCCACGTTCCTTACGCTTATCTTTATTATCTGGTTTACACGCTCCATGCTGCGTCCGATCAAACGCTTGCAGGAATCCGCTAGAGCCGTAAGTAAAGGTGACCTGACCGTGAAAATGGAAACAGGGCGTAAAGATGAAGTTGGTGATCTGGCGAAGTATTTCGAGCGTATGGTGGATAACCTGCGAATGATGATCCTGGGTGTACAGGAAACGACAGAGCAGGTATCCGCTTCTTCTCAAGAATTGTCTGCCAGTGCAGAACAAACCACCAAAGCGATTGAACATTCAACACTGGCCATTCAGGAACTGGCTGAAGGCGCAGAGCAACAAGTGAACAGCGTGAAAGACGGATCTGGACAGATGAGCCGAATGGCAGAAGATGTTCGAATGATGTCGGAGCGTGTGCAATCGATCACGGCAAATATGCGAAATACATCCGGAGCAGCTTCTTCTGGGAATGAGGCAGCAGGGCAGGCTGTGGAGCAGATGAACAGCATCCAGGAAACAGTGGGGCAGCTGGGAACGGTGGTTCAGTCTCTGAATGCCCGTTCGGTTGAGATCGGCAGCATGGTTGATGTCATTGCCTCCATCTCTAAACAAACCAACTTGCTCGCATTGAATGCTTCCATTGAAGCGGCAAGAGCGGGTGATGCGGGGCGGGGGTTTGCTGTTGTAGCAGGAGAAGTACGTAAACTGGCAGAAGAATCCGGTAGCTCAGCAGCGCAGATCGGTGAGGTGGTTCACAATATCCGTCAGGATATGGATGCCGCTCTAATCGCCATGAATGCCGCCCAGACTCGGGTGGGAGAAGGAATTCAGGCCGTGAATACGTCAGGACAATCGTTTGCCCAGATTCGGGAGGCGGTGGAAGATGCCGTTCATACATTGGATGACTTGTCCGAAACAACGAAGCAACTGGAGAGCGGTGCATCCCACGTTGCCAAAGCGATGAGCGATATTTCAAATGTGACCCAGGAATCGGCTGCAAATACAGAATCCGTGTCTGCATCTTCGCAAGAGCAATTGGCGTCGGTAGAGGAGATTGCATCATCCTCGGCACATCTGAATAGCATGGCAGAACAATTACAAGGACTGCTCGGTATGTTCAAAATGGTGGAGGATACACCAAAGGATAAGGGTAACGATAAATCCTAACGTTGGGATAGCGAAACCTACTATATAGATATATAAGAAAATAAAGATAGACATTGCTCCTGCGGCCCTGTATAAATATATCGTCTGGTTCTTCCGCGCATCGTGCGGTGTAATCTTACAATATAATGATGGAATGAACGATAGAATATTGAGACAGGGTACAGCAGGAGGCTCTATGGTATACGTAGCAATATTGATTTTTGCAGTAACGATCACTTTGGTGATCTGGCAACCTCGTGGATTGGGCATCGGCTGGACTGCCTCGGGTGGGGCATTGCTTGCCCTACTGTGTGGAGTCGTCAGCTTGAACGACGCATCGGATGTGGCATCCATTGTATGGAATGCAACGCTCGCCTTTGTTGGCATTATTATGATTTCTCTCATTCTCGACGAGACGGGTTTCTTCGAATGGGCTGCCCTTCACATGGCAAGGCTGGCTGGAGGAGACGGTCGCAGACTGTTTTTCTACTCCATTTTGCTGGGGGCCGCAGTGTCTGCCCTGTTCGCGAATGACGGTGCGGCGCTCATTCTGACGCCAATTGTACTGGCAATGGTACGTGCATTGAAGTTCGATGAGCGCATGGTACTTGCTTTTGTAATGGCAAGTGGATTTATCGCGGATACCACATCGTTGCCGCTCGTCGTCAGCAATCTGGTTAACATTGTGTCTGCCGATTTCTTTGGTATTACATTTGTGGAATATGCGGTGCGCATGGTCGTGCCAAATCTGTTCTCGATCGTAGCGAGTACGGGCATGCTGTTCTTGTTCTATCGCAAAAGCATTCCCCTTCGCTACGACATCTCCGTTGCACGCGACCCGAAGGAAGCGATACGTGATCCACGGATGTTCCGAATCGCCTGGTTCATGCTAGGGCTGTTACTGGTCGCCTATGCATCCAGTGAGTTTCTCCCGATTCCCGTGTCGGTTATCGTTGGCTCCGTTGCGTTGCTGTTCGCTTTGCTGGCACGCAAGAGCGAGGCTGTTGATCTGAAACGGGTAATCAAGGAAGCACCGTGGTCGATTGTGGTGTTCTCTGTGGGCATGTATATCGTCGTATACGGACTGCGTAATGCAGGATTAACAGATCATCTGAGCCGCTGGCTGGATGCCATAGCAGAACATGGCCTGCTGGCTGCTTCGCTGGGAATGGGCATCATCGCTGCCGTATTGTCATCTGTGATGAACAACCTGCCGACCGTGTTGATTAACCTGCTAGCCATCCAGGGTGCGCATACAGAGGGGATCGTTCAAGAGGCATTGATCTATGCCAATGTTATCGGCTCCGATCTGGGTCCCAAAATGACCCCGATTGGATCACTTGCCACGTTACTGTGGCTGCATGTGTTGTCCCGAAAAGGTGTGAAGATTACATGGGGGTATTATTTCAAGGCAGGTATCATCCTGACGATCCCGACATTGTTAATTACCCTAGCCGGGTTGGCATTGTGGTTATGGATTCTAGGTTAGTAAAATTAGATTTTACATTAAGTATTAATAAGATAATCTGTTTTCATGTAAAAGCTGCTCTCACAGCTGGTGCTACGCACTGGCAGTGAGGCAGTTTTTTTATTTCCTGCTTTTGCATCTTCTATAGAAGAAATGAATTCTGTTTCTCTGTTAAGCACCTAAGCATTTACACAAGGTCAGCCTACAATAGGGCTGGCCTTCTTTGCCTACACCCCAGGCAGGAGATTGAAATGCCTGAGATCCAACAAGCGCTGACACAGCGCAGGGAAACCGCGATCGTAGTGGAGGGGCGGAATCGATTCTGAAGAAGCGAAGCGTTCGCCTGAAAGCTTTCTGTAAGAAAGCTGCATCGGAAGCATAAGCTGTCCCCTAATTACAACAATTAAAATTATTGATCAAGAAATTTGGAGACAACAGCGATCAGAAGAACGATCCGTAACCGGAACGGCCACTCAGGGTATCAGCTACTTAATATTTCTATAAGTAAATTTTTTTCATGGAAATCTGGACACAATACGGATTGAAACAACGTCCGTTACCGAAGCGGCCACTTCAGCGCCAAATAAATCCCAAATATTTCAATATACAGCCGATATTTTTAACATTGCGTTTACAAAACACTGATTTTAAGATGACATACCGAAACTACAATGAGTAAAGAGTTGATGGTGAACAAACAAATTCACAAAACGCCATCACTACATTGGGGGAGGAAAACAAAACATGTTTAAAAAGTTGCCGTTTATTTTGATGACCTTAACGTTCGTACTGGTACTCGCAGCATGCGGATCGAAAAATGACGCGGGTACAGAGGGTGCCGCAAGCAATGGATCGGGAGAAGCTGCTACTGAGCTTAGCGGTAACATTCTGGCAGTCGGATCGACAGCATTGCTACCTCTGGTAGAACAAGCTGGACAGAAATTTATGGCAGTTGATGAATATAAGAACGTAACGGTTCAAGTTCAAGGTGGCGGTAGTGGTACTGGTTTGACACAAGTATCCGACGGACAAGCTACAATCGGTAACTCTGATGTATTTGCAGAAGAGAAGCTGGAGGACGAGGCCAAAGTAAAAGAACTGGTTGACCATCAGGTAGCAGTAGTAGCTATGGCGCCAGTTAGCAACAAAGATACAGGTGTAGAAGATTTGACGAAGCAACAACTGGTTGACATCTTCTCCGGTAAAGTAACGAATTGGAAAGATGTTGGCGGCGCGGATCAAGCAATTGTTATTGTAAACCGTCCAAGTAGTTCCGGTACTCGTGCAACTTTCGAGAAGTATGCATTGGGTGAAAAAATGGGTGATATCCAAGGTTCCATTCAAGAAGATTCTTCAGGTAACGTAAGAAAATTGGTAGCTGAAACGCCGGGTGCTATTGGTTACCTTGCCTTGTCTTACTTGGATGACAGCTTGCAAGTGTTGAAATACGAAGGTGTAGAAGCAACGGTTGAGAACGTAGAAGCAGGAAATTATCCAGTTTGGGCTTACGAGCACATGTACACGAAAGGTACGCCAGATGCAGCAACACAAGCATTCCTGGACTACATCTTGAGTGACGAAATTCAACAAAATGACGTAACAGAACTTGGATACATTCCAATGTCAGGTATGAAAGTAAAACGCGATGCAGCAGGTAATGTGGTTGAGTAATCTTTGAACTTGCGCATACGGCGAAAGAGGCGGACTTAGGTCCCGCCTCTTTACGCGGTTTGCTCTAAAATAATCCCATATTTTGCATTAATTCTACTATAGAAGGATGGTTGTTATGGAACAGACCGAAGGGGGAACGGTAATGAATAACAAGTTGAAACCGCGCCGGCCCTTAAAAGAGAAACATTATTGGGAAGAGTGGACGGGACGGATCTATACGTCGATTTGTGTCGTTTTCCTGATCGTTGTCATGTTTTCCATCGTTTATTTTGTAGCGTCCAAGGGACTATCAACATTTTTCCAAAACGGGATAAGCATAAGCGAATTCCTTGGTGGGAAAACGTGGAATCCAACGGGGGAACCTGCATTCTACGGGGCATTGCCGTTCATTACAGGTTCTTTCATTACAACCTTGCTTGCAGCACTGATCGCAAGTCCGCTTGGCTTGTGTGCAGCACTCTTCATGACAGAGATTGTTCCGGGTAAAGGTAAAAAGATTTTGCAGCCTGCGATTGAGCTCTTGTCCGGAATTCCGTCCGTGGTGTACGGATTTATCGGTCTGAGTGTCATCGTACCTTTGTTGCGTAGTATCTTTGGTGGAACAGGCGTCGGGATTGCAGCCGGATGTCTTGTTCTCGCTGTAATGATTCTTCCTACGGTGACAAGTATTATGGCAGATGCATTGTCCGCATTGCCAAAAGGATTGCGTGAATCCTCCTACGCACTTGGTGCCACTCGTTGGCAAACCATCTACCGTGTCATTATTCCAACGACTTTGCCAGCTTTGTTGACAGGTGTCGTTTTGGGTATGGCCCGTGCTTTTGGTGAGGCACTTGCTGTGCAGATGGTTATCGGTAATGCGCCGCATGTTCCAACATCCTTACTTGAATCAGCTTCAACATTAACAAGTGTAATTACACTCAGCATGGGTAACACCACGATGGGTTCTGTTCATAACAATGCACTGTGGAGTATGGCGCTTGTCCTGTTGGTGATGACTTTTGTCTTCGTCATTCTGGTTCGCCTGCTTGAAAGGAGAAACCGGGTATGAAAATGAAGGCAAAGACGGTAGATAAAATTGCAACATCCGTTATCGTTGTATTGGCCCTGTTCATTGTTATTCTATTGCTCGGCCTGCTCGGCTTCATCATGTATAGAGGCATTGGACATATTAGCTGGAACTTCCTGACAAGCGCACCACAGTTGCTTAAGGGTGGCGGCGGGATTGGTCCACAGCTCTTTAACTCCGTTTTCTTGCTGGTTCTGACCTTGATTGTTACCATTCCACTCGGATGGGGCGGCGGGATTTACATGGCGGAATACGCCAAACCAGGCAAGATTACCAGCTTCATTCGTCTGGTCGTTGAAGTATTGTCATCATTCCCATCCATCGTTATCGGTTTGTTTGGTCTCTTGCTGCTAGTAAATCAATTTGGTCTTGGTTTCTCCCTAATCTCGGGTGCCTTGGCTCTGGCGATCTTTAACCTGCCACTGATGGTACGGACAACGGAGCAGGCCTTCCGGGCTGTTCCGAAGGAGCAGAAGGAAGCAGGTCTGGCGCTTGGACTGTCCAAGTGGAAAATCATTACTTCCATTCTATTGCCTGTAGCATTACCCAGCTTGATTACGGGTACGATCCTGGCATCGGGCCGGATCTTCGGTGAAGCCGCCGCGCTGATGTTCACCGCAGGTATGAGTAGTCCACCTTTGGACTTTACAGATTGGAATCCAACGAGTCCAAGATCACCGCTTAATCCTTTCCGTCCGGCAGAGACACTTGCTGTCCATATCTGGAAAGTGAATAGTGAAGGCATTGGGCCAGATTCCAAAGAAGTGGCAGCAGGGGCATCCGCCGTGCTTGTCATTCTCGTGCTGGCGTTCAATCTAAGTGCACGCTGGATCGGTCGGGTTGTATTCCGCCGCATGACAGCTTCGAAATAAGGAGGAACCAACATGGCCATACCTTTTGGTACGGAACAGTTAAGTATATATTATGGACATTTCCAGGCGGTCAAGCAGATCAGCCTGACGTTTCCCGAAGCAAGCGTAACAGCGCTTATTGGGCCGTCTGGTTGCGGTAAATCCACGTTCCTCCGGTCGCTGAACCGGATGAACGACGAGATTGCCGGTTCTCGCACAGAGGGACATATCTGGATGGACGGTAACGATCTGAATGAGCCTGGAACCGATGTAATCAAGCTTCGTCAGAAGATTGGCATGGTATGGCAGAAGCCGAACCCTTTTCATAAGTCCATCTACAACAATATCGCGTTTGGCCCCCGCTACCGTGGTACGAAGAGTAAGAAGGCACTGGATGAAATTGTGGAAAAAAGCTTGCGGCGTGCTGCGCTCTGGGACGAAGTGAAAGACAGGCTGAACGAGTCAGCCCTGTCTCTCTCAGGTGGACAACAGCAGCGTCTATGTATCGCACGCGCCTTGTCTGTTGACCCGCAGATTCTGCTACTCGACGAGCCAGCATCTGCACTTGACCCGGTATCTACAGGTAAGGTTGAGGAATTGATTACCGAGCTTAAGAAAGATCTGCGGATCGTCATTGTTACCCATAACATGCAGCAGGCGGCACGCATCTCGGATTATACGGCTTATTTTTATCTGGGCAGCATGGTTGAGCACGGGGATACGGAGCATATTTTCACTAACCCCGACAATCGTCTGACGCAAGAATACATTATGGGTCGTTTCGGTTAATTGGATCATGGAGTGTCATATAGAGTAACGTACAGAGAGATAGAGAAATAATAGAGACAAAAGAAAGCACAATGCCTGGACGGTTGTTCGGGTATTGTGTTTTTTTTAATTTGTTTTTGGAAGAATTTGCTGAATATCAAACAATCATGCTACGATAATCAGTATTGAGATAGCGTTTACATATCTTCGAAGGGGGTGTTGATAATCACTACGGATCAGATGTCTTACGACCACATGGCAGCCCAGATCATAAAGAACTATAGCATGGAGAAACCTGTCGTTTCCTATATTCGCCACAATGAGAATCTGACGTATCATGTCGTCGATGGAGCAAGCGGGCAGAAGTATCTGTTACGGATACACCAAGCCGCCTATGCAAGCATGACAGGCATTCAGCATACGCTTCCTGCACTGGAGGCGGAGATGAACCTGCTTCATGAGTTAAACGCAACGACAGCATTGCGTGTGCAACATCCGGTACGGAATGTATCGGGGGACTGGGTCACGGTATGGACAAGTGAAGCGGGTAAAGAAATCTGTTGTACAGTGCTGGAGTGGATTGAGGGCAGGGACATCCAGCAGGGAGAACGTCTGACAACAGAACAAATCTATGACCTGGGTGTCCAACTGCAGACGCTTCATCAATATGGACGTGTTCAGGAGACACCCGAAGCCACTGAGGGAACGGCTATGGGCAGAGGAGTAGTGGATGGCAACAATCATCAGCCGATAGGAAGAGAGATGAGCCAGCTAGATCGAACGAAGGTACGGCCGGCATATGGCAACACCCATGAGAATTTGGTTATGCTAGGGCAGTTGGAGGAAGGCGTCCGACTTGGGATTTTTACAACAGAAGACTTCGATCTGCTTCGCAAGACGTTCGAGAACATTAATGAACAGTTAGAAACGTACCCACACGATGGAAAGACATGGGGCGTCATTCATGGGGATATTACTCGTAACAATCTGCTGATAACGGATCAGGGAATCTCCATGATTGATTTTTGTCTACACGGTTATGGTTACTATCTTTTCGATGCCGGAGGGGCAGCACTTATGTTCAATCGGGAGGAACGTGACATATTCTTATCCGGTTATACGAAACAGACCGCAATACTGACGGATCGTGATATCCGATTAATGGAAGGGTTCATGTTGATCTTTACACTAGGTTATTATGCTTTTCAGATGGCGAACGAGTCTAGACACGAATGGATGAAAGATCGCATGCCGAAGCTATGTAGCAAGTATTGTAGACCTTACGTACAGAACGAGAGTATCTTCTACGAACTGTGAATGATAATCCAGATGTGTGCAGACCCAGATGAGCTACTGAGAAGTGTAGTTAAGAGATGATAGTTACCTGAGCACCCGAACGTTTTCGTGGACAACATCATAAATAGTAGTAAGCACATCATTGCATGGATTACAGGAAAACGAAATGAGCTGTTAAAAGATCTTTTATTGTATTAATGTGATGAAAGCTGACAAAATATTCTGCTTTTCATTGGTTCAATAGGAAATGAAGGAAATATAACCAAAGAAATCGTTAAGTTTGTTGACACTGTTCTTCCGGTCGATTAATCTTAATGAAGAAGAAATGAACGACTTCCATTACTATTCTGTATAAGCTCAGAATGGTTCCATACAGCGGATGATAACGAGCGGGAGAGACCTGATTAGCTGAGCAAAATGGCTAGTGTTCAGGCACCGAAGGAGCAAGCTGCTGCGCACCCGGCGCAGTGGTTAATCTCTCAGGTAAATGTACCATCGTTGGACGCAACTCTGGAGAGTGCGCGAACTGCGCCACCCAAGGGGTATATGATCAGTCAGTCCGGTGATCTTGTCTGTAATCGCAGGCAATGCACCTTGTCGTGAGACACTGCTGATCGTGAAACTCTCAGGTATCGAGGACAGAGAGAGGGCCTGAGGCCTTCTTCTGTCCTTTTTTGATGTCATCATTCAGTAAATAAGGAACAATATGGATTAGATTCTGGATGGAAATGACGAATACAATTGGAGGGTTACAAGGTGCGATTTAAAGATGTTTTCTCAATTATTGGTCCGTCCATGACAGGTCCTTCAAGTTCACATACAGCTGGAGCAGCCCGGCTGGGAAGAATTGCTCGTCAGTGGCTTGGCTGCACGCCGGATCGTGCCCGGCTGACGCTGTACGGTTCATTTGCAGATACGTATCAGGGGCACGGCACGGATCTGGCATTGATCGGCGGTCTGCTGGACTATGTCACAGACGATCCGCGTATCCCGGATGCAGAGCAATACGCAGAGGAAGCGGGCATGGAGGTTGAGTTTTATACAAGCGGCCTGCCTGCTCCTCATCCGAATACGGTCAAGATTGAGTTGTGGCATGGAGAACGTGCCTGCTCCTTGATTGGTGCTTCTATTGGTGGCGGCAGTGTATCGGTGCATGCAATGAATGATTTTCGCGTTCAGATCAGTGGTGAATTCCCAACACTCGTTCTGCGGCATGCAGACAAAGCGGGCGTGTTAGCGTCAGTGACGTCCACGATCAGTTCATCCGGGGTTAACATCGGGTATATGCAGGTAGATCGGAAAGCCCGAGATGGCGAAGCACTGACCGCGATGGAGATGGACGGTGTACCGAATCCTGATATGCTGAAACGTCTGCGTTCGCTCGACCATGTGCTGGACATTCGTGTCATTGATTTGAAGAGAGGAGTTGATTCGGATGAGGTTTAAACATTTGCATGAACTGAATACGATCTGTACAGCAGAATCCAAAACCATTGCTGAGCTAATGATCGAGGAACAGGTTCAGGAGACCAATACGCCGGAAGCGGATGTTGTGCAACAGATGTCTGAATATTATCAGGTGATGAAGGAAGCGGTACGCAAAGGATTAACGGAAGATACCACTTCACGCAGTGGATTAACAGGTGGAGACGGCAAAAAAATGGCCGAGTACATTCGCAAGGGTGAGACTTGCTCAGGAGATGCTTCCGCACTTGCCATGGCGTATGCCCTGTGTGTATCTGAAGTGAATGCCTCCATGGGGCGGATTGTGGCAACACCAACAGCCGGTTCCTGCGGCATTATCCCGGGTGTGTTTATCAGTTCACAAGAGCGGTTTGGCTGGACGGACGAACATTTGGTGAACGGGTTGTTCTGTGCGGGAGCGATTGGTTATGTTATTGCCAACAATTCATTTATCTCCGGTGCCGAGGGTGGCTGTCAGGCGGAAGTGGGTTCAGCTATCGGCATGGCTGCGGGTGCTATGGTTGAACTGCGTGGAGGTACACCGGAACAGGTTGTTCATGCCGTAGGCTTGGCGTTAAAAAATACACTGGGCCTGATCTGCGATCCGGTCGCAGGCCTTGTTGAAATCCCGTGCATCGTCCGTAATGGATTGGGTGCAGTTACGGCGCTGGCTGCGGCTGACATGGCCTTGGCCGGAGTGCGTAGTGCCATTCCGTCAGACGAAGTCATCGACGTCATGCTGGAAGTGGGTAGTGCGATGCCGAGCCGTCACCGGGAGACAGCCCAAGGCGGACTGGCCCAGACGCCAACCGGCCGCAAAATGATGCAGAAGCTGGCTAAACCGAAGGCAAAGCGTGCAGAGCCGGAGTTAGAGTCCTCTACTGAAAATGATGCAGAACCTAAGGCGTAATAGGATTGACAAAAAAAGCCGATACAAACCTTCCTGGTGAAGAGATGTATCGGCTTTTTTTGTCTTTTGCTTACACATAAAAACAAAAAAACATTGACGATCTATATATCGGGTTGATATATTAACTACTGTCATATATCGATATGATATATATAAGAGCGAAACAAACTAAAGGAGATGGATAGTTATGAAAGGTATTTTCCAGACGAGTCTGCTGTTTTTGAAAAATGGAGCTACCATTGTGGGTTTAATTACGGCCGTGCTGTTTCAGGTTTTTTTTAACATCATCTGGCTTAGTGGATACGATCAGGTTAATGAGAGAATGACTGAGCTTGCTGTCACTATTGTGAATGAAGACGGGGTAGCTGCTGAGCCGGTGGCCGAGTCTTTGGCAGTGGGCCTGAATTTCGAGATCAAACCATCTGAATCGATGCAAGAAGCGAGACAGATGTTAACGGACCGGGAAGTATACATGATCATTGAGATTCCATCCGGATTCATGCAACAGGCAGAAGACTTGTCGAAGCCGATGACAGTTAAGTATGTGATGAACGAATCGAACGTGGCTACCGTTAAAAGTGTGATGCAGAACGTAGCCGCACAAGTTACAGCGACATTGAATCGTGAAGTACAAGAGAATGGCATTCGCGGAGTGCTGAATCAGTCCGGTATGACTGCCGATCAGGCCGATGCGTTGGCGCTGGGGTTATCTTCACGCGTGGAGGCAGAGGTGGAGCGGCTGAATCCTGTTGATAATTTTGCTTTCTCCATGGTACCGATGTTGATTGTAACGGCTACGTTTACCGGAGCGATGTTGCTTGGTATGAACCTGCAAAAGGTTTCTGGAGAACTGAGTGGCAGGGCAGGGAAATGGGAGCGCTTCTGGGCGCGCAACATCGTTAATCTTGGTGCGGCAGTAATCGTTTCGCTCGTTGGATCTGGGATGATGCACGTTATGGGGGTATCGTCAGCAGAGGGTTGGTTAATGTTATGGCTGTTCCAGTTGCTGGTCACCATATCTTTTATACTCATGGCTCAGTTGAGCTTGTTGTTGCTTGGCAATGCTGGGGCTTGGTTAAACAGTGCGCTGTTGCCTCTGCTGATGTTGTCCTCGGGCTCGACGATTCCGCGCGATGTAATGTCTGAGTTCTACCAAGGGATCGGTCATTATCTGCCGGCGACCTACGCCGTAGAGGGGATGACGAACCTTGTGCTTGGGGGAAACGGTATCGGCCGGGATGCATTGTTTCTTGGGGTAATCGGGGTTACAACGCTGACTCTGGGTGCTTTTAGCATCTGGATCAGACGTTCCAACCCGGCAATCTCTGACCCTCGCAGGGAGAAACAGCTTGCTACTGTACCTGCTGTTCTGGAAGCATCCGTGTCTTCATCCGATCATTGAATATGGGGTGCTGATTGTGATACGTTAAGAGGAATGGAAAGGAGCGGTGCACCGATGAACACGCAGCATGTCATCCTCGGAATACTGCACAATCAGCCATGTTCGGGATACGAGATCAAGCAGTATTTTGAACAATATTTTTCCTTTTTCTTTGATGCGAGCTTCGGCACCATATATCCTACACTCGCGAAGATGGAAAAGTCAGGGTTGCTCACGAAGGAATCGGTGAGGCAGGAAGGGAAACCCGATAAGAACGTGTACTCTTTGACTCCTGAGGGATCAGCACAATTTCACGCCTACCTGATGAGTCCCCTGGAAGATGAGGTGTTCCGTTCTGATTTTCTGATGCGGTTGTATTTCGGAGAGTTGGCGGATGAGGCCACTGTAACGGTGTGGGTTTCGTCAGAGTTGAAACGCAAGGAATTGTTATATGACGAGCTTCAGCGTCAGATGAAGGAATTCGGCGAACGGATTTCGCCTGCACAACGTTTGTGCATGCAAGTGGGACTTGTGCAGTATGAGGCCACCATCGAATTGCTCAAGAAGCAACTGGCTCAGCCTGAGTAATCTATATAACAGGGATTGATATACGAAATAGGCGCTTTACAGATCAGGAACAGGTCTGTGAGCGCCTACTTGGTGTTATATTCCGATGAGTGGACTCCGGTTTTGCATAAGATCAAGTATAACTTGATGTTTATGTGAGATGAGTACCCAGTACGGCATATCCGTACGCAGGCAGTTCAATGGCGAGCACGCCATCTTCCTTGGCGGTACGATGGTTTCCGCCGAATAACTCGGTCCATTCCTCTTCACCAGCCTCCAGCTCGACAATAGCCGTCTGTTCTGAACGGTTGAACAGAACCAGAATGCGTTCCTCCTCATTTTGCCGCTCGAACACCAGTTGGCTGCCATCGGGGCGAGCCTGCAGGAAACGAACGGTGCCTTCTGCACGCAGGGCAGGATGAGCATGACGTAGGGAGATCAGCTTCTGATAAAAGTCGAACAGTTCTCGGTCCTGCTTCGCTTCATCCCATTCCATGCATTTACGGCAGCCCGGATCATGCTCGCCGTCCATCCCAATCTCGTCTCCGTAATAGATGCACGGCGCGCCCATGTAACTGAACTGGAATAACGCAGCCAGCTTCATCTTACGCTGGTCACCTTCACACAGCGTGAGCAGCCGTGGGGTATCGTGGCTGTCGAGCAAGTTGAACGCTACCTCGCTGGCTTGAAGCGGATAACGGGACAACTGTCGTCCGATGGAGTTCGCGAACTGTTCGGCGTGCATCGTATTTTTCACAAAGAAAGCATTCACGGCATCCGTAAACGGATAGTTCATGGACGCATCGAACTGATCGCCTTGCAACCAGGAGGAGGACTCGTTCCATACTTCGCCCAGAATATAGGCTTCCGGATTAGCGGCCTTGACTACACGACGGAAATCGCGCCAGAAGGCATCATCCACTTCGTCTGCTACATCCAGCCGCCATCCGTCCGCACCCACTTCCTTGATCCAGTACTCGGCAACCTCCAGCAGGTATGCCTTTACATCGGAATTCTCCGTATTCAGCTTCGGCATGTGCGCTTCGAATCCGAAGGTCTCATACGTAGGAATGCCGTCCTTCACATCCAGCGGAAATTCTTTTACATGGAACCAGTCTTTGTATTTGGATTGTTCACCGTTCTTCTGCACATCCACGAACGGTGCAAACGTCTTCCCGGAATGGTTGAACACAGCATCCAGCAGTACGCGAATTCCACGCGCATGGCACAGCTCGACCAGTCGTTTCACGGTATCTGCGTCACCGAAGTGACGGTCTACCCGCAGATAGTCCTCGGTATCATATTTATGATTGGTGGTTGCCTCAAAGATAGGTGTGAAGTAAATCGCATTAATGCCCAGCTCGCTGATGTAATCCAGATGGTCGATCACGCCCTGAAGGTCACCGCCGAAGAAGTTGAAAGGTGTCGGCTCACCACCCCACGGCTCAACCTTTTCCGGACTAATATCCGGGTTGCCATTGGCGAATCGTTCAGGGAAAATCTGATAGAACACCGCATCCTTAACCCATGCAGGAGGTGTGAACACAGCTCCGGGGTGGATATAGGGAAACTGGAACATACGACCCGGATCGTCCGGTTCTTCTTCCTGGAAGTCCGTCTCGGTCATCCAGATCTGTTCGTCTCCGTTTTTAAGCAGAAAAGAGTACTTCAGCCGGTGGTAGGGAGGTTTCACCTCGCCCTCGTAGTAATCGAACATGGAGTCAGAGGTAAACTTGGTTAAAGGAACCAGCGCTTTGGTTGCATCCCACGCATATTTGTCCCCCGTCAGGGCATGTACCTCGGTCAGATCATTCTTTTTGGCACGCAGACGCAGATGGATTGTATCTTGGTCATAGGCATAGGCCCAGTTCCGTTTTGGTTGATGATAGATGGCTTCCAGCAACATAATGAATTTCCTCCCGTCAGGTGTAGGTATAATATGTACTTGATAGACTTGATGGATATGACATTACCCAAGGTAATGGATAAGCTATAATTAGATTGCGTGGCAACGTGAGACTTCAACTTTACAACAAGACATGAATCCATAGGTTATATACCGCTTTTATCATGATGATGCTCAGATATATCATTAACCCAATGGGGGCAGAAAGGAAACGAATATTCGGATGAAAAACAAACTGTTATACATTGAAGATGATACGGAAATTGCGACATGGGTCAGAGCCGATCTGGAGGAACGCGGTTATGAGGTGCAATGGCTCGGAAGTGGTGAAGGTGCAGCGGAGGCTGCTGTCGGTTGCTCACTCATTATTCTGGATGTCATGTTGCCCGGACTGGATGGATTTACGGTGGGTCAGCGACTGAAAAAAGAACATCCTGCCGTGCCCATTGTCATGCTCTCGGCCAGAACGTCCATTGACGACAAGCTGCATGGTCTCGATTTTGCTGATGACTATGTGACCAAACCATTTCATCCCGATGAACTGGCTGCCCGGATTGAGGTTCAACTGCGTAAGGCAGGAACAGCGGTCTCATCGGATGTAGCCCTGAAGCTGGATCATCTCTCCATCTATGAGAAGGACAATCGGATCGTCAATGAGGAGACGGGGGATGAGATTATTTTATCGGGAAAACAGTTTCACATCTTCACTTACCTGCTACGACATATGGGCATGATTCGAACGAAAGAGCAGATCTATGAAGCCGTCTGGAACGAGCCCTATCTGGATGGGGATAAGACTTTGATGGTACATATTCGACATCTGCGCGAAAAGCTGGAGCTTGATCCGGCCAATCCTGTTGTTATTCAGACGGTCCGCGGTGTGGGATATCGTGTGAAAAAGCCATGATCCGGCGGTTCAGAGAACGGAAAATCATGAAGAGAGGACGGAAGGGAGAACGAGGCATGGATCAAAAGCAATCTGGGCGACGCAAGCTTCGCTTTGGGCGGTCCTTGATGTCCAGATATATGATCCTGATTCTCGCGGCAGTATTATTCGTGCCCGTCGTTCTTCCGATCATATCCATCATTTATGTTGTGGTGGTGAATAACACGAATTCGAATCAAGCGGCACCATATGGTGACGTTACCCGAATCAGTAACTTGTGGTTGCGTGAAGCACAGAAACTGGATGGTGCTACAGATGGAGAGGTTAGCGCACGATTGAAGCAGTTACATCGCAAGTATTCCAAAGCTTCCATGTATCGAGTGAATGCTCGTGGTGAGACGGTTTTTATTCTGGGTGGTGAAGATGTATCGCTGGTGAAATCCACGTCGGCGGATGGCAAATCAGACACGATATTGAAGTGGTCATTGGATTCCGGGAAAACAACAGAGACCCGAATTCCAGCTGAATGGAATGCGAACAATACCGTGCAATTCATGAAAGAAGCTACCTATCGTGATCCACTAACTGTAGTGGCCTATGTAGGCGGAGATGAACAGGACAGAGGACAGGGCTTCATGGTCATTGAAGTGCCGCGATCTCTTTTGCAAATGAAACAGAACAATTGGCCAATGGAACTCTTGTATCTTGGCATTGTCATGATCATCATATTCATGATTTTCATCATCATGTCGATTCTCTTCTTCGCACGTATTCGCAAACGATTGATTCGTCTGCAGACGGCGATGATGACCCCAGGCAATGAAGGTATTCCGCTTCCGGTAGATATCCGCCGGTCAGATGAGATCGGTCAGTTGGAGGAATCCTTCAATCAGATGGTGCATCAACTGTCCGACAGCCGTGAGCGTGAACGCGAGGAAGAACAATTACGCAAACGTCTCATTGCCGGGCTCTCCCACGACCTGCGTACCCCGCTAACGGTGATTCGTGGACATATGCATGCTCTGCACAAGGAGGCGCTGAGCGAGCAAGGTGACCGTTCATTACATCGCATGGAAGCGAAGATGGAGGACCTCGGCGGACTCATTGACAACATGTTATCCTACAATTTGCTCACGAGCGGGAAATATACGTTAAAACTGGAGGAGAAAGATATGCTGCGGATCGTCAGGGAAACGGCGGCGGCCTGGTACCCAGTCTGGGAGAAAGAAGAGTTCGAGATTGATATTGACCTGCCGGAGGAACCGCTGATCTGGCATATGGATGAACAGGGCATGCGCCGTGTTCTCGACAACCTGTTTCAGAACGTGATCCGTCATGCCGCCAGCGGGAAATATATTGGCATCTCAACCCAGGAGATTCAGGGCGAGACAGCCATTGTTATTCAGGATCGGGGTCCGGGAATGCAACCGAATTCCGACACAAAAGGCACAGGTCTAGGCTTATCCATTGTAGACCTGTTGATTCGTGAGATGGATCTGCGCAAGCGGGTAGACAGTTCCGATACGGGTGTCCAGACATATATCTACAGTGGTAAGGGAAACAGGGTAAACAACAAACCGCTGAAATAGCTTTTTTAAACTAAACTTAAACTGGAGACTACCTTGTCTTTAACCTTGGAAGGTTACGATAGTTCCGAGGTGATCATACAGTGAGTGAAAATATTATTCAAACGGCGAATTTATGGAAAACATACCGGGACCGTGCAGCGGTCCGTGAACTTGATCTGCACATTAAAAAGGGAGATATCTACGGCTTCCTCGGTCCCAATGGTGCCGGCAAAACAACAACGATTCGCATGCTTCTCGGCTTAATTAAACCAACGAAAGGGGTGATCCGGGTCTTCGACAAGGATATCCGCAAGGATCGCATGGATATTCTGCGCCGTGTAGGCTCTTTGGTCGAATACCCGTCCTATTACGGACATCTGAACGCGGTAGAGAATCTGGAAACCTTGCGTCGCATCATCAATGTACCGAAATCGAGAATTGCTGAAGTGCTGTCCATTGTAGATCTCACCAAGGATGCCAAACGTTCGGTGAAGGGATATTCCCTTGGAATGAAGCAACGTCTGGGGATTGCCAGCGCTTTGCTGGGTGAGCCGGAGCTATTGATTCTGGACGAGCCGACGAATGGGCTTGATCCTGCCGGTATTCAGGAGATTCGGGAATTGATCAAGCGCATGCCGATGGAACATGGCATTACCGTTCTGGTTTCCAGCCACTTGCTGAGTGAAGTTGAACAGATGGCAAGTCGTGTCGGTATTATCCGCGAAGGCAAGATGGTGCTTCAGGATACCATCGCAAGTCTGCATAGTCAGACGGGGAGCTCCATCCGGTTAACGGTGTCCGAGCCGGAAGAGGCTATGAAGCTGGCCAGAGAACAGGGGCAATTCGGTCAGCGACAGGGTTCTGCGTTAACGTTTCCTTATATGGATAATCCTTCGGTTGCACTGCTTGTGCGCCGATTAATTGAGCAGGATCACGATGTATATCGTGTGGAGGAACAGCGTCAGTCTCTGGAAGATCTGTTCATGCGGGTCATCGGCGAGGGGGCATCCATATGACCGGGCGTGCATTATCATCGGATTGGCTCAAGATTCGAGGGAAAGGCATCTGGTTTCTCGTCTTCCTGGCTCCGATTGGATTGATAGCCATGCAGGCGCTTAATTTCGGGTTAAGGCTGGATTATCTGAAAGAACAGTACGCCGATAACCTGTGGGGCGGGCTATTGGGCAATGTGGTTATCTTTGTGCCTTTGTCCCTGATGCTTGGCGCAACCATTCTTAGCTCCATGATCGCAAATGTTGAGCATGAACAGGGATCGTGGAAACAGCTGCTCGCGATGCCAATTCCTCGGTCGGCTGTGTATCTGGCTAAGTTCCTGCTTGCCTGTCTGCTGCTGGTGATCTCCTGCCTGCTATTAACTGGTGGAATTGTGGGTCTGGGTCTGATCCTCGGGTTCCATGCCAGTGAGATCCCTTGGGTGCAAGCGATCAAGCTGGGGCTGCTACCTTTGGCTGGAGCGCTTCCCGTGTTGTCACTGGAGTTATGGCTTACGATGGTAAACAAGAATCAGGCGCTTCCGGTCACCCTTGGTATTGTGCTGGCGATAACGGGCATGTTCGCACTCAGTATCTCACCGAATTTTCCGCTCGCTTGGGCGCAGATGGCCTGGAATGGACCCAATCCATATCTGTATGCAGGCATGGGTACAGGTCTGGGGATCTTGATCCTGTTGCTGGGCATGGTGCACTTTAGCCGGAAGGATGTGGCCTGATATGAGCTTTGCGACAACCTATTTCCGAATTCTGTCCGCTGAACGGTTGAAAATGAGTAAATCGCCCATATGGCTCTTGATCCTGCTTAGTCCACTCATTGCGCTACTCATCGGACTGTTGTCCACGCCTTCGGGGAATTGGCAGGTATTGATGGGCACCATGGTCTTCCTGCATGGATTACTCCTGTTACCGATGCTGACTGGGGTGTTTACGTCCTTTGTGTGCCGTTTCGAGCATGCAGGAGGAGGGTGGAAACAGATGCTGGTCCTACCGCTCACACGTTCAGGTGTATATGCAGGTAAACTGACGATTGTGCTCATGCTTCTGGCGGGCACGCAAGCATTGTTGCTGCTGTCCATTCTGCTGGCAGGGTTGATTCATGGAATCACGGGGCCAGTCCCTTGGGGATTCTTGGTGGGCAAACTGCTACTTGGGTTATTGGCGTGTGTACCGCTGGGTGCTCTGCAGATGTTCGTTTCATTGGTGTGGAGCAGCTTTGCCGCACCGCTTGCACTGAATTTTGCACTGACTGTACCGAATATTCTCATCGTAAACTCAGCTACATTTGGGCCGTATTATCCATGGGCACAACCGATGATTCTGATGACGCCAATGGATGGCGGAGGATTCGGAGCCTATAACGTTCCGTTGATGACGATGCTGGCGGTCGTCGGAGGCAGTGCTGTTATTTTCATTGGAATCGGCATGATGTATTTTGCAAAAAAAGAAATTTGAATAATCCGTTACACACTTGGTTATCGTAGACAAGATCCTCTTTAAGCAGAACATGCAAAGCTCTATTGTATGTAGGCTTGAGGAGGATTTTTCTAATGTCTGACCCACCCATCGTGAATGGTCAATTCCCGAATGATTTTGGCTGGCGCCCCGGCTACAAGTGTATTCTCAGGTACGTCTTTGGTCACTGTACTTCCTGCAGCCACGACTGCATTTCTGCCAATGGTCACTCCGGGCAGAATGAGTGCGCCTGTACCAATCCAGGCATTATCCTGGATCACAATCCGCTTGGCGGTCTGGCTTCCGTCATCAAGCGAATCAATCCGATGGTAGGCACTGTCGAATATGCTTGTTCGTGGACCAATCATGACGTTATTGCCGATGGTCACTTCAACGTTAGCTGCAATCCCCACTCCTGCATTAATCATGACGTCATCGCCAATGGTTAATCGCGCTCCTTTGACCACGGTTAACTGGGTTCCCCAAGGTTTGCCTATGATGTTAAGCCGTTTTCCCACCTGCAAGTCACCCAATTTATTGAGATAAACCTTACCCCTGATTCGTGGCAACAGCCCCATAGAGGGCTGGATTTTACCAAAGATGGCCAAGCCTCTTAGTTTGCCGTAAACAATTTTAACTCTGTTGGGCAGCATGATTCATCCGTCCTCTCCGTAGTCAAATAAAGCTTTTTAACGATTATAGCTTTTTCGATACAATTTGTATCGTTAAATTTCGAATTATAATTAAGTAGAAATTTAAATTCCAACTATTACATCACACTTCATGTGAATTGAACTATAGATTGTAAGCAAAAGGAGACGAGAATCTGGTAAAATAAAAAAAGCTGTTTCTATGCTGGCTTACGTGGTTATTCGAGGGTAGGCCCATTTCTGTAAGGGATAATCTATCCCTGTTGTTAGATGAAGATATTGGCTGAGAAAAGAGGGGTAAGCCTTGGATATTAATAAAACGGAAACCCTGAAGCGCATTATTTCTGAGGGAAGTTCTTACCAATCATTGTTTTTTAACCACCCGGATGCCATTTATGTGATGGACATCCATGGAAACTATATTGATGCTAATCCCTCGGTAGAGCGGATATCAGGGTATACACTGGATGACTTGATTCATAAGAACCAGAGTGAAATCTGTCCTCCGGACAGTGAAAATTCACGCAAAGAATATATTAAAGAGGTACTGGCTGGACGTTCAGTCAGTAATTCCATTACTTTTTATCATAAAGACGGATCTCTGAAACACGCAGAGATAACGTATGTGCCGATCACGGAGGGTGAAGAAGTTGTTGGCATCTATGGTATTGCCAAGGATGTTACCGAAACGTTAGAAGTGGAGCGTGAGCTTCGGGAGACACAAGAGAAATATCAGGTGCTCGCTGACCATGCACAAGATCTGATTACGACCTGTGCAACGGATGGAACGTTGTTGTACGTCTCACCTTCCGTGTACAGCTTGCTGGGTTATAAGCCAGAGGAAGTTACAGGAAAGTCCTTCAAGGATTATTGTTATCCGGGAGATTATCCTGATCCTATGGAGCTTTCCGAGATTGGAAATGGTTGCAAGATGCGCGTGTTACACAAAAAAGGACAGTATATCTGGATGGAGACATTGGCCAAGCCTGTGGCTGGAGAGCGGGGTAAGACTACTCAGATTGTTAGCATCAGCAGGGATATTACCCAGCACAAAGATGCGGACAGACGTCTTCGAGAAAGTCGTCAGCGATACAGATCACTGTTCGAACATAATCCGGCAGCCGTGTATTCATTGAATATGCAAGGCCAATATAGTGCGGTGAACAGCAAGCTTGTGCAAATGCTGAATGTTCCACGCAATAAGCTTATTGGTAAATCGTTTTTATCCAATCTGGATAAATGTGAAGTGCAATACGGCCAAACGAATTTTGAAATGGTGAAGCAGGGCGAACCGCAATATTATGAGACCCGAATCGTCAATTCAAGTGGTCGGAAGATTGAAGTATCCGTTACGAATGTGCCTATTATTGTGGATAAAGAAGTGGTAGGTGTCTATGGAATCGTATCCGATATTACCGAGCGTAAGGAATATACGGAACGGATTCAGGAGCTTAGCAAGCAACATGAGCTGATTCTTAACACGGTTACGGAAGGGATATATGGTTTGGATGCGGATGGAATCACCATGTTTATGAATCCTGCAGCAGCTTCGATGTTCGGTTATGAACCGAAAGAATTCATCGGCAAAAACTCACATCCCATTATCCATCACACTCGTGCAGACGGAAGTCATTTCCCAAAAGAAGAGTGCCCAATCCACATGACCGTGTTGGATGGACAGAGACGCTCAATCAAGGAAGATGTGTTCTGGCGTAAAGATGGCAGCAGCTTTCTCGTGCAGTATCAGGTGACGCCGATTATTGAACAGGGACAGATTCAGGGCGCGGTGGTCGTGTTCAATGATGTGACTGGCGAACGTGAAATTGTACGTGCCAAAGAGACAGCTGAGCTGGCAGCTCAGGCCAAGTCAGAATTTCTGTCGATGGTCAGCCATGAGATCCGGACACCGATGAACGGGATCGTGGGCATGACCGAGTTGTTGATCGGTACCGATTTATCGGAGGAACAGCGAGAATATGCCGAGATTATTCAAGATAGCGGCGATGCTCTGCTGAACATCCTTAATGATATTTTGGACTTCAGTAAGCTGGAATCCGGGAAAATGGCGCTGGCCTATGAACCATTTGCATTACGCAAGATGCTGGAACAGGTTGCCGAACTGTTTAAATCCCGTGCAGATGAGAAACATCTGGAGATCAGATATCGTCTCAATCCAAGTATCCCTGAGTTCATGGTAGGCGACTCCATACGTATCCGGCAGATTCTGGTGAACCTGGTTGGCAATGCGCTCAAGTTCACAGACCGGGGAAGCATTGATGTCACCGTAGATATCATCAAGGGCAGAAAGCCTGAAGACAGCGTCCTTGATTTTGCGGTGCAAGATACGGGAATTGGCATCCCGGCTGACAAGCTGGATCAGTTGTTCCAGTCCTTCTCTCAGCTGCATCCGGTGATTAACCGGAAGTATGGTGGTACTGGCCTGGGCCTGGTCATCTCCAAGCGACTCGTGGAGATTATGGGAGGCAGTATCAGTGTCGAGAGCATAGAAGGGGAAGGTTCGACCTTCCGGTTTGCTGTTCCTGCGACGAGTGTAGATGCTTCAGCAGAACAGACAGCAAGTCAGTTCCATCATGATCGCACACGTCAAAGTGACAAGGTCGCCATGCGTATTCTGGTGGCAGAAGATCATCCGGTAAACCGGAAGATTCTGCGAGAATATCTGGAGAAGCTCGGATACCAGGCAGATGTATGTACCAATGGCGTAGAGGCGATTGATGCCATCTCTCAGAATGCTTATGATATTGTCCTGATGGACATTCATATGCCTGTGATGGATGGACTGAAGGCGACAGACCTTTTACACCGCCTAATTCCACAGGATCGCATACCGCCAATCATTGCAGTTACAGGCAATGCCAAACGTGAGGACAAGGAAGCCTGTCTGGAGATGGGGATGCGTGACTTTATTAGCAAACCGGTTATGCTGAGTGAGTTGAAGCGGGTGTTACAGCAATGGGGACCAAGGGACGAACCTCAGCTTGCACCGAATTGAACAACATCTCAAATCAATTTCATAACTCCCTAAAATAGATTTCTGTAACTAGATATAGACAAAATGAACCGTTTTCATCTATATCTAGCCTTGATTGAAGCAGCTGAAGGTATTATGAAATTGATTCATCTGGCTGTGAAAAATAATAAACGCAAACATGCCAATAAGACTCCTTGCATGGAGTGTTATTGGCATGTTTGCGTTGACAGGCTTTTGAGATTGAGCTGATGCCTAAGAAGTGGAGCTGTATACGAATGGCTTATGCCAGTGTCAGACGATTGATGTTACCTGAGAGGATTCCACAGGAATTGTTGAATTTCTCACGTTCCGTTGCATCCAGATTCAATTCGATAATCTCCTGAATGCCATTTCCGCCGATAATTGCAGGAACACCGACACAGACGTTATGTTGCTCATATTCTCCGTCCAGAATAGCCGATACGGCGATGATTTTGTGTTCGTCATTGAGGATGGAACGGGTGATGTGGGCCAGAGCGTTGCCGATCCCGAATTGGGTAGAGCCTTTGCGAGTGAAGATCTCCCATCCGGCATCTTTCGTTTTGCGTGCGATATCGTCCAGATCCAGATGTTTGAAACGCTCCTTGTGTTGATCCATAATATGCATAATCGGTTTGCCACCAATGGTCACATGCGACCAGGCCACGAACTGGGATTCTCCATGCTCCCCGAGAGCATAACCATGCACACTGCGTGGATCGATGGAGAAGACTTCCGATAGCAACGTTTTGAGTCGTGAAGAGTCAATGGACGTGCCTGTACCGATGACGTGTTCGCGAGGGAGGCCGGATAATTTCCATACCATATAAGTTACTATGTCAACCGGATTGGCAGCGACGACAAAAATCCCGTTAAATCCACTGTTCATGATGGGGACCACGATGTCTTTGGCAATCGACTCCGCTTCCTCCAAAATATCCAGCCGTGTCTGTCCTGGCTTGGGATTCGCTCCGGCGGTTAAGATAATCACATCCATATTGCCGCAATCGGCATACGTTCCTGCATATACTTTGGTGCGGTTATGTGTGAAGTCCATGCAATGGGAAAAATCCAGCGCCTGTGCTACAGCACGGTCATACGTCCGGTCCACCATCATAATTTCCCTGCATATCGATTGATTAATCATGGAATATGCACAACTCGAACCGACAAGACCCGCCCCGATCACCGCTACTTTACCTGATTTGCCTAACACTGCCGTTCAGCCCCCATTACATTGATATTTATTCGTCATTTACGTGTCCTATGTTAAGTATAGTCCTCTATATTATGCTGAAATGTACTTCTACGTTACATAAGATAACACAAGGAAAAGCTGTGCAGCAATGATATCCGCTATCGCGGGAGCGTATTGGAGCAACGGAGTTAATAAAATTGACATGAATAATTCACAATCCGTTGATTTGACGGCATTTGCACCTGTCGTATTCGACATGACAGCATTCATGCTCGTTGTCGGATCAAGGGTTATTTGTGCGAATCATATACCTGACAAAAGTTCTTAGGAATCCGCAGAAACAGAACAAAACCGCCAAAGGGATCTGCCGAGAAGCTGACGAATACATACGGACAAGCAAAAGATAAGCATACATGATCCATGAGACAGGTTGCCCCGATCCGATGACGGTTCCATAAAGGAACGCTGAAGCCATAATGTTTTTATTCAAGAATCAATTTCATAACTCACTAAAGGTATGATGAAATTGATTCCCAAAAGACTTCATTCCGGGAGGGAATTAATGATGATTGAAGAAGCAGGAGCAACGACGGAAACGGCCAAGAGCCTGGGCATAGGTGCCAGTACTCTTCGTAAATATGCGGCGGCACTGGAAGAGCAGGGATACCGGTTCGAACGTTCCGCCAACAAATCCAGACTATTCAAATCAGACGACATCGAGTGCATTGAACGCTTGATGACCGAACTTAGAGAGCATAATCTGCCATTAGCTGATGCTGTGGTGACTGTATTGGCTCCAGACGTACCTGTCGTAGAAGTAAATGTAGATGTACCCGCAGTGAGAATTGAAGGTCTCTCAGAGCCAGAATGTGCAGCAACATCGATGTCATCTATATACCCTGAAGAACCTGAAGTAACGGGTAATCTGAGATCCTATGAGGGTCTGGGACAGCTGGTAAGTGAGGTCACTTATGGTGCTGTGGAACAACAACAGGACGATCGGGTACAGCTGCTGCAACAGCGGGTCGATGAACTGGAATTGACTCTTCAGCATCTGGCCGATACACACATGGCTCTTCAGGAACAGATGGAAAAACAGCGTCTATGGATGAACGAGAAACTGGAAGAGGAGCGGGATCGTGAACTCGTGACCAATCTGCGTAGCTTTCAGGGAAGAAAACGCAAACCCAAAGGAGTATCCCTGCGTATGTTGTTCGGGTTGCTGCCCAAGAAGCATAAGGAAGCTTGAGCGCAGGCTCTTGCCCATCGTGATTTTACAGTATTGGCCTGATATAATAAGCTCCATACAACATGAAGACTGGCAACGGATTGCTCGGTATAGAACCAGACTGGGAGAATTCACGAAGCTGGCGTGGGAGGATCTGTGGAGCTGCGACGAAGTTGGCAAAGATTGCTCGGACTATGGACTGACCGTCCTCGGCCTAAGGGGACGACCATTGCTGAGCGTTATACGATACAGGGATTGCTGGGCATGGGGAGCTATGGGCTGACATATCTGTGTACAGATGACCAGACTGGTAATGAAGTGGCGTTGAAGGAGTCCAAGCCCAGCAAGGGCAGACTCGCTGCGCACCTGTTGGAGCGGGAGGCGGACGTGATGGAAGGTCTGCACCATGAGGCGATCCCTGACCTATTGGATGTGTTCACATCAGGGAGAAGAAGCTATATCGTTACCGAGTATATTCGTGGACAGACGCTGGAAGATTGCATATTTGAGCAAGGACTTCAATATTCGGAGCGGGAATGTCTGGAACTGGCAGGTCAACTGCTTGCTCCGGTGGCTCATGTGCATGAACAGGGGTATATTCATGGAGATGTACGGATTCCCAATGTTATTTTACGTGAAGGGATGTTGCATTTGATTGACTTTGGCCTGGCGAGACGCTTGGGGGAGCCGTTGTTGCCGGAGCTGAAGCGACGTATGCGTGAAGTCCCTGAGCCAGAAGATGAACAGGCTACACCGGATCATGATCTGCAGGATATCGGTCACTTTCTTCTATTTATGCTGTATTCCGCCTATGAGCCAGAGAAGGGCCGAGAACCTGCCAGCTGGCAGGAGGAACTGAAGCTTACGCCTGAATTGCATCAGATGCTGGAGAGACTTCTTGGACTCCGTCCAGGTTATGAGGGTGGGGCGCCAGAGTTACAGGCAGAGATTGAGAATGTGTTGCTGAAATTACAATGAAATAAGCTCTGTAGGCGGACCTATATTTGTTATCCGTGACCTCTTCGTATGATAGCTGTAGGGGTCTTTTTCCTTTTCGCTTTTATAGAAACAATAAAGAGGTGTTCTGCAGACCGTGTGTACGGCTGTCGAACACCCCTTGGTTACATATTCATTTATTGAAGCGTCTAATAGTCTGGCACGATCATGGCTCTTTAAAGGCACTAGTGAAAGCAGCTTAGCTGGAGCTGTATTTTCTGCTTTTGTAATACCCGGAGCCACTGCGGCTATCCCGATATTTCACATCCGAAGAAGAATAGCGCTTGTAGGAACGCTTGCCTGAGGAACTGCTGTGACGTTTATATGAGCGCCTGTCCGAGGAGCTATAACGTTTGCGGTGAGATGAAGATTTCGAATCGATCAGTTTGCCAATAATCTTTTTGAACATGAGCTTTCACCCTTTCGAATTCAACTGTTTTTAACCATATACGTGGTCCGATATGAAGGGGTTTCGGGTTTTTTATGGAAAATTGTATTCATTGGACAGGAGCTTGGCGTATAATAGGATGTTGCTGTTTCCGCGGAATTTTTTATTTTGAGCGTTTAGCGTTACAATAGAGGACAGGATAAGATTTTAACGGACAAGGAGTAGTTGTTATGATTACGTTGAAGACCAAAGAACAGATTGAATATATGAAAAAAGCCGGAGAAATTCTCGCCGCGTGCCATAGAGAAATTGCAAAAATGATTCGACCGGGCATCACGACACAGGAGATCGATCAGTTTGCAGAGGCTTTTATGAAGAAAAATGGCGCTACGCCGGAACAAAAGGGATACAACGGCTACCAATATGCGACATGTGCGTCGGTTAATGATGTGATCTGTCACGGGTTCCCGGGGAAATATGCACTGAAAGACGGCGATATCGTTACAATCGACATGGTTGTTAATCTGAATGGCTGGCTGGCCGATTCGGCGTGGTCTTATGCCGTAGGTGAAGTGACTCCGGAAGCACAACATCTGCTGGACGTAACCAAAACCTCTCTGTACAAAGGCATTGAACTTGCTGTGGTTGGCAACCGGATCGGAGATATCTCCCATGCCATTCAAGTGTATGCAGAAGGCGAAGGTCTGTCGGTTGTGCGTGAGTTTATTGGACACGGCATCGGTGAAAAGATGCATGAGGAACCACAAGTCCCTCACTATGGTCCGCCACATCGGGGTCCACGTCTCAAGGAAGGCATGGTAATTACGATTGAACCGATGCTGAACATTGGTACGTACCGCAGCAAGTTGGATTCGGATGGATGGACTGCGCGTACGATGGATGGAAGTCTATCTGCCCAGTATGAACATACGATTGCGATTACAGCAGATGGTCCTGTGATTTTGACAGCACAATAATAGCTAAAAGCAGCTACAATGTGACGATATTTGCATATTTCAAGGCGGCCCACGTTTGTGATCCGCCTGTTTCGGTTTAAACTAATAAGAAGTGATAACACAGAGCCAGTGGTGAGTGATCTCAGCTGACAAGGGTTAACCTTGCGTCCACTTGGCAACAAGGAGGTAATTTTGGTGTCTGTAAATAAACAGATCGTACTTGCGTCTCGTCCCGAAGGTGCCCCATCCAGAGAGAATTTCAAATTTATTGATGCACTCCTTCCCGAACCGGAAGCTGGTCAAGTCCTGGTACGTACATTATATTTGTCGGTCGATCCGTACATGCGGGGCCGCATGAAAGATACAAAATCCTATGCTGCACCGTATGCATTGAATGAAGTGATCAAGGGTGGAGCCATTGGACAGGTTGTGGAATCTTCGGAACCGAATCTGCGCAAAGGAGATCTCGTGTCCGGCATGTGGGGCTGGCAGCAATATGCCGCAGTGAATACGGGTGATCTTTCGCTGATTGATACGGAAGAGGCACCGATCACGGCTTACCTGGGTGCGCTGGGCCTGACGGGGCTGACGGCTTATTTTGGTATGGAAGACATCGGCAAACCCAAGGACGGCGAAACGGTAGTGGTATCGGGAGCAGCCGGAGCGGTAGGCATGATTGCAGGTCAAATTGGTAAAATCGTAGGAGCACGCGTGGTCGGCATTGCAGGCTCTGACGAGAAATGCGATTATCTGAAAGAAAAACTTGGCTTCGACGTGGTGTTGAACTACAAGAAGGAGCAGGATATGTCGGCGGCTATTGAACGGGCTTGCCCGGATGGCGTAGACGTCTACTTCGACAACGTGGGCGGTGACATCTCGGATGCAGTGTTACGCCACATCAATCGGAATGCACGTATTCCGTTATGTGGTCAGATCTCGTCTTATAATCTGGAGAAGCCGGATATCGGGATGCGCCCACAGACGCTGCTGTTAACGAATACAGCATTAATGAAAGGTTTTCTGTTGGGTGACTACACCAAATCCTTCAAAGAAGGCCGCGCGAAGTTGGCGAAATGGATCAAGGACGGTCATATCCAGTATGAAGAGAACATTGTGGACGGATTCGAACAGACGCCGGAAGCATTCATGGGTCTTTTCTCGGGAGATAATCTGGGCAAGCAGCTGGTTAAAGTTGCAGATCCTGAATAGATATCGAATGGTATACATGTACAATTAGGTTGAACACGAAAAGACACGTTCTGCCCACCGATGGTGCAGCAGAACGTGTCTTTTTATCTGTAAATCTGTACGTGGTTTGCATAGGGTGACTAGTGTTCGGCAACCAGCACTTCTTTGTAGTGTTTGTACATATATACACGCCAGCGTACAATCATGCCAAAAGCCAGCAGGAAGAACAATCCGCCCGTTTGCGGGATGCTTACATATCGCTGAATGACTTCATGCAGGATCAGACGTACGGCCAGCAATCCAAGTAAGATAAAAGCAAAGCTGCGAGAACGTGTGGCAAAAATTTCTTCGCCTATTCGTTCAAACCGTGTACTGCGAATGAGGGGATAGGAGAAGAGGAACCAGCCCACCAGAAACGCAATGAATGCCCAGAGTAGAGGAACATGTGTTGCCGGTACAACAAACATGAGAAATCCTGTGCTCATACCGAGCGGAGGAATAAGGATTTTGCGAATGGTCACCGGTCTGTGACTGGCTTTCATGCGGATGAAAATAGCAAGCAGGGCCATGACAAGCATGCCAACGGTTGCTCCGATTTGCAGGTAGTACGGACTGATTTGAGCCACGTAGAACTCCCTCTTTCTGGAATGATATGTTATCCGGAGATCCGGAACCCAGTACGAATTGCCGGAATTTTCAGTTCCTATTATATCACAAACGTAGAAAGCCGATAGAAAGCTTAGTGTATCATATACCCGATATGTATTCACAGGATGTATTTGAAAATTTTGTATTATTGTGCCCGTTGTAAGGCCGTTTATTCGATTAAGGGGAAATCATGCAATGATTGGACAAAAATGGATGTACATTAAGCTCATCGGTTCACATCGCACAGGTTGGCTTGCCAGTAATACAGATTGGTTAGTAGATGTGGTCAGCCTGATCTGTGCAAGTGTAATGCTTCTTTTGCTGGTTATCTACGGTTATATCTTATGGACGAAATATAGCAGCAGACGCAGGGAAAAGGTCAAGACAGCACTAGTGCAGGAATTACTTGCAGAAGGCTCGGTTTTACAGCGGTACCTTGACCAAGGAGAAATTGGCGTAGAATTATTGAATATGAGTGGAGATCAACAAGGCGTGTTGCAGCAGTTGTTATTGCAACGGCTCGCTCAAGGACCGGAAGAGCACGAGATCTTGCGGATTCGCCTGTTATCCTGGCAAGTCTTTGGCGGTTCATACCGGTCGGTACTGAAGAATGGAAAGTGGAGCCAACGAGTGAACACGTTGTTATATATTGAACAGTTTCATATGGTGGAGCTTCTACCCAGGTTAGAGGATATGTTACGGGTTAGCTCATGTACGTTACTTGAACGCTTCATCATTTTGCGCATATATGCCAGAACCGGTTATTTCAGAATTGTGAAGGAACTAATGCGTGAGCAATATGTATTATCCGATTCGCAGTATCTTCAGATGCTGCTGTTGCTTACCGATTCATCCTGGACTCGTCTGAAGGATCATTTCATGGATGTACCTTATCAGGTCCAGTCTAATATCATCCATGCCATTCGTATTCGGGATGATCAGACGGATGGCGCTGTTGCTCTACTGGAGAAGCTTATTCTTGGAGACGATGCGCAGCTACGTATTTGCTCTTATCAGGCACTGGCTCACGTCGGCAGAGGTCGTGAAAATTTGTTGAAGGGGCTGCTGTTGATATGGAACGAACATGGTGAGGAAAGGCAACGCTCTGAACGACTAACAGTGACCCAGCTCATGGGCACAGTTCATGCGGATGCTTTTATCCCTCGTCTGAAAGTAATGATGGGTGATCCTTCCTTTCAGATCAGGCAGGAAGCGGCGAACTCCCTTGCCTCGTACGAACAGGGACTTGAAGAACTTCGGGATACGGCTGTGAATCATCCGGATAAATATGCAAGGCAGATAGCGGAAGAAACGCTGGAAAGGATGCAGTATGGACGAGAGATGGATTGAGATGCTGCGGAGTTTTATTTTGGCGTGTTATGAGGGAATGTTTATGTATCTAGTGCTAGCAATTGTGATGTGCAGTGTACTGGTTGTCGCCGCTGCTCGGACATTGATCCGTGGGAGGGATCTGGACCTGCTGCAATATCATGAGCTGTTAGATGAGGAACTGGCTCCGGCGGTCTCCCTGCTTGTTCCGGTGCGGAATAGCGAGGATACGATTGTACAGCGAATTAGCTGTCTGCTGGATATTCAATATGCACGCTATGAAGTGATTATCATTAACGATGGGTCAGAGGATGGGACTATGCGGCGTCTAAAGGAAACCTATGATCTGATGCCCATTCAGAGTAAAGTTCATTATTCGAGACTCGTCCAGAAGACGGCTCAGATTAATGGGGTCTACCAATCCAGGCTGCATCATCGTCTCATTGTGATCGACAAGGCGTATGGAGGACGAATGGACTCCCTAAATGTAGGCCTGAAAATTTCGCAGTATCCCTACATCGCCTCCGTTGGACCCCGCACAGTTCTGGAACGGGATGCATTGGTGAAGATCATGAAACCCGTTATGGATGCTCTTCCGGGAGAAGAGGTCGTTGCTTGCAGTGGACGAGTAGATCTCATGGCCCCCGGAAATACGAATCATGCGGATTCAACCGACAATTGCGCAAGACGGACGGGCAGTACGTTGTTTGTAATGCAGACCATTGAATACGTGCGTGCTTTTCTGATTAGCGGCGTGGGACTCGTTCGGTACAATATTAATGTGCTTTTATTTACTGCTGAAGTATTCGGTGTATTCAAAAAGAACCGGGTGTTGGAAGTTGGGGGTTACAAGCGCGATGACCAGGTCGCTCACATGGAACTGGTGATGCGGTTACAGAAACATATGAAGCAGATCCGGGAGCGTGGCCGTATTATATATATTCCCGATCCGATCTGCAGGGTAGAAGTACCCGGTACATGGCGTCAGCTGTGCAGGCAGCGTATCGGTTGGCACATGCAGCTTGCAAGCAGTCTATGGACTCAGCGGAGCATGATCTTTAATCCGGCCTATGGCTGGATGGGGATGGTATCCATCCCGTATTTTATTTTGATCGAATTGTTGGGGCCTGTGTTGGAACTGGGAGCGATCTTGCTGTTCATTGCAGGCATAGGGCTACAGTTGGTGGATATTAACCTATGCTTCATTCTCGTTCTGCTGCTGACACTCTATGGTTCCTTGTTATCCGCAAGTGTGGTGATGTTCGAAATATGGTGTTCACGCAAGGCATATACATCCCGAGAGGTGACACGTCTGCTGTTGTATGCATGTACGGAGACGTTCTGGTTCAGACCGCTGAATAACATATCCCGTATATATGGAATGTTGCAGGCTATGGGATTGCGGAAGGCAGAGGAAACGGACAGCAGACATGGATTAGGGTAATCTACCGACCGATCCTGACAATACCTTGGAACAGAGCAAGGAGGAATACGCTTCATGAAAAAAAGTTACAGGCCAGCCACGATGTGGACGCTGGCTTGTTTTACAGTGGTATCGGTGGTGCTGGTTGTCCCCTGGATTATGTGGCAATCCCAAGCCCCGGTTCCGCTTAACATCATGATTATAGACAAGAGCAGACCTGACCAGTCCTACCAGGGGCACAAGGGATTGGTCTGGCTTCTGAATCAGCAGAAGATCGTACAGCAAACAGGGGAACACTATTCCTATGAAGAGGATTATTACGGCTATGATCTTCAGGACGGGCTTCCTCGGATGAAACGATTGCTGCCTGATGAGGTGACGGACACGGATCTGATCTATCTGACGGCGAATCGAAGTAGTCTGTCTGCACACAAGAATGAACGGAAGCAAGACGGAATCTATGAAGGATTAACAATATATGATGTGCAGAAGATTCGCGAGGCTGCTTATAAAGGCGTAACGATTGTCGCCGAATACAGCGCACTGGCCAATACAGCTTCCAAGATGACAAGGGAGCAGCTATACCCTATCTTGGGCGTGAACAGCAGTGGATGGCAGGGGAAATCGGTATCTAACCTGCAAAGTATAGAAGAAGTACCCCGTTGGATTCGGACGAACTATGAGCAGCGGGAGAAGAAGAAATGGCCTTATCGCGGAGCGGGTATGCTGCTGATACATATGGATGGACAGGTCATGATGCTGGAGAAAGGCCCGGATGTGAAGACAGGCAATACACAGGTTGCATTTACACCGGCAGGCAGCGATTGGAGCGGTATAACCCAGGATATACATTATAGTGGCTGGTTCGATATTATTGTGCCGCAAGAGAAGAACTCCATACTGGCCTGGTATAGGACGGATCTGACGGAGACAGGCGAGCAGAAGCTGGTGGCTGCAGGAATTCCCACGGAATTTGCTGCACTTGTCCGATATGACGACTATAATCGATCGTATTACATGGCAGGGTCCTTTGGAGAGATGAAGCATTATTCTTTCTGGCGCCGAATTCGAGGATGGGAGGTCGTCAGGTCCAAGCTTACGCCCGATCAGAAAGAGATTCCTGACATGTTCTACTGGAAGGTGTACGTGCCCGTGATGAAGCATATTTTAGAGGACGTGCAGGGTAGTCGGCAGCAATGGCCTTAGATAGGCTATCGAGAACCGTTTCAATGGAAAGAGGGAAACCAAAGTCCATTCCACCTTTCGAGAGGAACGGGAGATGTACATAATAGAGAAGTGCGTCATTGTGAGTGGCAAAAGTGCGGTTGAGAGACAGGGCGTATCAAGTAAGGATCAGATTGCCGGGTGAAATGGGACTGGGTAGATTGAATACGTTTCAGACCCTTTCCACCCTGAACAATGGGAGTTGTAGCTAGATCCGAAACAAGAATTATCCCGCTGCGGCGTTCATGTAGTGTGATCTATTAAATGATTCGTATTAGGACACGTATTAAAACAAGTACTAAAGTGTGCATCACGACCAAGGTAAGCTTCGAATCTAGAATCGCCCCAATGTGTGCACTGAACTATAGCGTGATCTATACATGAATAGTAATAAAACATGTACTACTATGTGCATTACGAGCAAGGTAAGAGCCTTATCTAGTCATGTACCCGCCTCCGCTTGATCAATACAATTTGGAGCATGATCGCTCCGTATTTAGCTCCATAACACAATGTGTGTCAGGACTTATGCGCCAATATGATGAGTGGATGAGTGTCTATGGCATCGTGATCTGAAGCACCGTACGTAGCACATTCTAACGAACTGAGCACATCTTATTTGTCCTAATTTGGTACGTTGGTAAATGTAACGAATCACAGACACGTTAAATGACAGAATATACTCATTATTCCTGCCCGTAGCCAGTTTTCTGCGAAATAGGACGTGTGGAGTTCGTTAGTTGTTGTTATTCGCTCTAATTGCCGCTATAGCGTGTCCTCGGTTCGTTAGATTTTAGTCAGAGGATACTGATCATGGCATCACTTATAAAGAACACAAGCGGATGAAAGATGAATTTAAAGTGGATGTTAATTTGTTAAAAGTCATTGGCGCAACTATAACATTATTACTGTCAAAATCTATCTATGGGATCTACCCAGCACACGGCAATGAAAAAGGACTGCAGATCCTCTGCAGTCCTTTTTCATGATGCAATGCGTGGCTTAACTAGTCCTGGTGAAGATGCCGGAGTCCGTGCAGGAAGGCGGATACGGTCAGACGCAGACTTTCGTCCGGATCAAAGTCCATGCCGAAGCCGCCCTGTGCCTCAATGGAGGCAAATCCATGGCAGAGGCTGCGCAAACCACGAACGGCATGCAATGCTTCCGCATCGGTGAGCGGGTAGGGCTGCAAGCTGTGCAGCAGCAACTCCAGCGTGGCTGTGCTGGCCGCGGCGAGCTGTGGCTCCTCGCGGTCCGGGGCATGAAATGAGGCTTCGTAGAGCCCAGGGTGCTCGCGAACGAAGCCAATGTATGCCGCAGCGATGGCCTGAATGGCATCATCGCCAGTGTGGTCAGCGATAGCCGCGGTTAATGCGCGGCTGAGCTGTTGTACGGACATCAGCGCCATTTCCTGGCGAAGCCCGGGAAGTCCGCTGATGTGGTTGTAGAGCGACGGCGAGCGCACATCCAGCCGCTGTGCCAACGCGGCCAGTGTCAGCGCCTGAAAGCCGTCGCTGTCAGCAAGCTGGGCCGCGGCGCTGAGCAGAGCGCCGCGATCCAGCCCTTGCCGGGGGCTCATCGTTGCCCCCCGGCAAGATCAAACCGCTGCTGTGCATCAGCGGTTGCCGCGCGCATGGCGGCCGCGGGCTGGCGCAGCATCCGTCCGTGGCCTACAGCCAGCACGGACGGTTCCAGCTCCGCCAGGCGCTTCGCGCTGGCCAGAGCCGCTTCGCGGTTCCACGTCGCCAGCGCGGGGAACGGGAAGAGCGGGCGCACGCGGCCGGATACGGCAAGGCCGCCTTGCAGCTGGTACGCGTCGCCAGCGATGAGAACGCGGCTACGCGTATCCATGAAGGACATATGCCCCGGCGTATGTCCTGGTGAGGTAATGGCGACCAGTGAACCAATCTGGTCACCTTCATCCAGCAAGTGGTTTGGCTGGGTGCGCACCGCTTTGGGCTTAGGCACGCCGCCGCGTACCGGGGTTTGTGGCTCACCGGGAAGAAGGGAAGTATCACCCGCCAATAGCCGGGCATCCCGTCTGGAGATGAAGACCTCGGCTTGAGGCAGTGCCTCTTTGAGACGATCCAATGCACCAATATGGTCGCTATGCGCGTGAGTCAGAATGATCTTGGTAATGGGCTTCCCAAGGGACTGCGAAGTTGCCAAAATTCCCTTAAGACTGACCGGTATTCCGGCATCAATCAGGGTTAAACCATCTTCCTCTTCAACCAGGTATACGTTCACAGGGAAGAGTCTTGGGAAAAACGTAACTTGAACGACATCGAATTCTCTGGTAATACGCATCGTTAAACCCTCCTTAAAACTAATGGTATTAGTATAATAACTAATGGCATTAGTTTTAGCAATACCTGTTGTTCATTTTATTTAAATAAAAAAAATTTAAAATACTGATGCACTTTACAAAAAAAGCGTTTTCAAATTGGAGATTACCGATTATAATAATCACGTAAGCCCTTTCATATGTCTATCTTATTGGAGCCCTTCGCGTAGCGGAAGGCTCACTTTTTTGTTCTTTTTGGATTAAAATGAAGACGGGATGTTAATCCTAGCTTATTTGTGTTGATGAGCTGTAAGTATTGGTATAACAGGAAAAATCACGTTTGATCTCCATGCTGGGTGAAAGTTGACAAACATAACTGTTATTCATATAATGACAGTTATACTTACCTTGAGTTGGAGTTCATCGGTGTTGTAAGCCGGGAAGGAGTAAGTTATGAACAGTGAATTTACCATAGCGGTGCATTGTCTTGTTTTTCTGTCGATGAGAGATGAGTGTATGGCCAATAGTGAAGATTTGTCCCAGAGTGTGGGTACACACCCGGCCAGAGTCCGTAAGGTACTTAGTGTTCTGCGCAAGCATGGTTACCTGACGACCAAGGAAGGTGCTCATGGTGGGTACTTGATTAGCCGTCCGAGTGAAGAGATCAAGCTTGGAGAATTGTACAGACTGGTAGCAGGTGGATCGCTCGGTCCGAACTGGTGCTCAGGGGAGTCCGGTTCATCGTGCGTGGTATCTTCCAATATGAAGGATGTCATGGGGAACATTTATAATGGAGGCGAAGAGGCGCTCAGCGCTTATTTTGACCGTATATCCATCCAGGATGTGAAAGAGCGCATAGGTCATGGGGAAGCGATAACCCTGTCGCTGAATGGATTGCCTGCAAAGGAGAAGTCCTGACGGAGTCCGCAACGAATGGTCCTTCATGACATGGCCTTGGTTTAGTCAGGCATGGTGGACAAGTTACGGCATGGGCGTATGCTCCGGTGAAAGATCCATTGATGTTCTCAAGCGATTCCGGGCATAACGTGAACACAGATGGGGAGAGAACGTCTGCGCTGATGTTATTTTCGGAAGGTAAATCCTTGAGAGAGATGACTTCAAGATCACCTTGCGAAAGTATAAAAAGAATAAAAACTAAATAGATTCTGGGGAGTGGAACACATGTCAGGCATTGAAAAAAATGAAACACTTCGCGTTATTAGCGAACGCCATGCTGTCAAAAAGTACGAAAAAGGGTTTGAATTGCCTGAAGCAGATCTGAACGCGATCCTGACAGCGGCTGCAGAAGCACCATCTTCATGGAACCTGCAACACTGGAGATTTCTCGTGATTGAATCCGAAGCAGACAAAGCGAAATTGCTGCCCGTTGCTTACGGCCAAAGTCAGATCGTGGAAAGTTCAGTTACAATTGCTGTTCTCGGAGATTTGGAAGCAAACCGTAACACCGTAATCTACGATCAAGCTGTTGAAGCAGGCGCATTGACTGCTCAGATTCGCGATGCATTGGTTGGACAGATCAACGGTGCTTACCAAAGCCCGCAAACGGCTCGCGATGAAGCGATCCGCAATGCATCCTTTGCTTCCCAAAATATTATGCTTGCTGCACGCTCCCTGGGTTACGATACTTGCCCAATCGGTGGATACAACCCACAACAACTGATTGAAACATTCAACATTCCTGCACGTTTTGTGCCAACGTTGTTGATCACGGTAGGTAAAGCGGCACAGCCAGCTCACCCGTCAGGACGTTTACCGTTGTCTGAGGTTGTTGTTAAAGGATCTTTCTAAGTCTGATTGTCACTTCACGCAATCGGAATTGATTTATGGATATAACAGAAACAGCCGCATGTCCCTATAAGGGAGCATGTGGCTGTTTCTTTATATTCTTCTTGAAAATAGTGTTAATTATTACAAAATATTATTGACCACTGTTCGACTCTGGATTAAAATTACATATGTATGGTTTTAATGTATAAAATTTGGATATTGTACAAAGGGTGGTGCTTGCCATGGAACCTGCAAATTCAATTCGGGAGCAATTAACCCGGTATATCGATATGAACAACATGACGCTTTCCCGATTCTCTGAAGTTACGGGAATTAATACAGGCACAGTTAGTCGTATTTTACATGGGAACCGTCCCATATCTATGAGTCAATTGAATGCAATTTCAGCAGGAATGGAGGTAGCTGAGGATCATTTTTTTGCAGACTATGTGGAAGAATGTTTTGCTTTTACTGTTTCCATACGACGCATAAAGCCTTTTATTATCCAAAGTGCCGAGTTAGGGCGTCTGGATTGCATTGAACGGGTGGTTCATCAATTATTGGATGATGTGGCTTATGCCACAGAATTATTTGAAATTGCTGAACAATTGTTTGAAAGCAATCGGAGGGCTGCGGCAGCATTTCTTTATAGAGGTGTGAGCGAGGTGGAGAAATATCAGCATTCTGAACGGCTTGCGATGTGTCATTATCGATTATTCCTGATTGAATTGGGTAAAGACCTAGGAGATAATGCAAGGATTGCTACTCAATTTGAGCCTTATGTAAACAGACTGGATGAGGCAGACCAATTGGATGCATTGAAGCATTTAATTCATGTGTTTGTAACCTTACATGACTGGAAGAAGGTCGATAAACTCGCTAAAGAAATGGTTGGTTTAGCTGAAATTCAATATAATATTCAACATCAATTTAAAGGAAAGGGATATAGGGAGAAACAATCAGAACGTCCAGTATATTTTTATATTTTATATGGTTGGTTAGTTCGTTCATCCGTGTTTGAGGAGTACGGGGATTATGCAAAGGCATTGGATTTTGTCTCATTGTATGCGGATGGACAGAACTGGGTGCGAGAGAATGATGAAGAATCCAAGCGCATATTGAAGCAGTTTGGAGAATGGGCTACAGCCAATACCTACCTTTATCGTCTGATGGCTGGTGAGGTGAACATACTTTCCGATTATGTGGAGTATATTTCCGAACACGAAGGTGAGATTTTTATGGCATTGCGTTACATAGTAAAATCAGCGAACCAATTTCATACTAACATTGATTATATTCTGGACCGTTTTAAAGAGTATATCCCTTTACGTAATTACAAAACTGAGTTTGGGGAATATGATCATGCCATTATGGATGAAGGTTACTCGCAGTTTTTGAGTGATCTCGCCGTTTATTATCTGAATAAAAATCGGCATGATGCAATACATCTTATTTTAGAAGGTTTGCATTTTTCGATTAAAATAAATAGTGACCGTAATATAATAACTTGCATGACGCTATTCGAGCAGTACAGAGACCGGGCCGATTCAGTTGCAAAACAGGAATTCAAATATCTATCAAGCGAGGTGCAACGGCTCAATGCTAAGAAAAGTATCCTTATTTCTGATTCTGTGTAGTGTAACTATCCTTACTTCCAAAATTGCTGCCTTGATGGGACATGGACTGGGTGGAGGGTGATATAAACATTTTAGCGCCTTTTACTATGAGACCCTTCAATTCCTTAAAAGCCTTCCAGAACAATAACTGGAGGGCTTTTTGGTTTTTTGATAAACATATTTTCCGTACTACAGTAATTTACTTTCAGTGCCTTGCAGCTCAATATTGTAAATTTGGCATTAGATAATAAAATATTTAAAAAGGAGGTGTTTATTACTTTATATAACATTTTTCTGGTGGTTAATGAGGAAAAGTAAGGGGAAAACCTTGCGGTCATTGAGAAGTGAGCATGCAATCAATACAGTCTGATAAAACTTTCATTCGACATTGAACGACTTTAAAGAAAAAAATTCGACGAACTTACTCATTGAATTGGGGGGGGAAGGTCGCTAGCCTACTCTAAGTTCTATTGTAACAGTCTATGAATAACTGCAAAGCTAAATCTAATTCATAGCCCAGATATAAAATGAAAATGGAGGTTTGAAATTTTAATGTGGAAAAAAACAAAAAAATTGATTGTAAGTTTACTGACTGTTTCAACACTGTTCTCAATTAGTGTACCATTTGCAGCTAATGCAGCATCATCATCAGAAATTTTAGAAAAAAAGGCACAGGTTACAACTCCTAATACCAATGTAATAACAGTGGTTGATCCAGTTACTGAAATTCAAGGTGTAAAAGTTAAGGCCGTCCAGTTAGCTATAAAGGCACTTGAAAGTGTAATTGATAATCCGGTAACAAGATGGGCATTAGAAGCCATTTTTGATGAAGATACTGTTAAAACTGTGATAAAGAATAAAAATAAAATTTTCTCGGTACTGGATGAGTATCTGTATGCTGTGGATTTGACTACTAGAGAGATCGCTGCAGGTGCCAGAAGTGCTATACAGCAACAAATTAAAGGTGCTACCGGTCAAGTCGTTGGACAAGTTGTTGAGTGGTTAATATACTATGGTAGTCAGTTATTGTTGTAGTATTTCGTATTAAGTTGATTGCATGGATGTGAGGTGAAAAATGACTAAAAAAATTGAACAACTTGAGAAGAGAATTGAAATATTGTTAGACTGGAAAGAGCGATTAAAGGATTTGGCCGGAGATCAACTTTCACCGTTTGACAGATGGTGCTCTGAAAAAGAGTTAAGCAGAGACGATCAGCATTTCATAACCAATTTATGCCTAATGTTCAGTATACATCTTCACCCGGAGCAGGATCATCCTGATGTTCAGAAAGTTAAACATAACGTAATGACTTTTTTTAACGTCAAAGAGATCGAGTTGAACATTACTTGCTTTGAACGTTTTATACATGAGTATCAAATGAAAGAAAAACCGATTTTTTCTTGGGATGCGAGGGAACTTCTTGAGAAGTTAAACGAGAGTGGTAGAAGCGTTCAATTAAAAGAAGTGCTTTTGAAGTAAAATACAGATTCTCTAAACATAAACTCCACTCTTTAAGGGTGGAGTTTATGTTTAGAGAGATAAAGAAGAATTTGCTTCTAATTCAAGTAGATCAACAAAATAACGATGAACAATTTTCTTGCTTTTAAAAAAATAAACCATTATAGACTTGTAGACAACTGAATATAAAATGTTACTCTTCTAAGTCTGATTCGATCAGCTATATAGGTATACCGGAAACAGCCGAAATGTCCCTCTTGAGAGGGCATTTCGGCTGTTTTGCATTCATCTTCATTTTTCTGCATTCAAGTCATAAGTCCGCCTAATCCTTACTTCTCTGGTGTTTCCGGGATTTGCGGTGCATGGAACGATTCCAGGTACTCGATTGCGTTATACATCATAACGGCTGCTTCGGCACGGGTAATCGTTTGTTTGGGATTGAAGTTGCCGTCAGCATCCAGTTCATTGATTTTGAGAACGAGTGAACGTTGAATAGCACCTTGATACTCCGGGGTGAGTTCCTGTTCGTCGGCAATGTCCACAGGTTGGATTTTAATCATCGGCAGACCGCCTTTGGCCTCGATACCTTGCATCAGGAACAGTGTGAATTGTTCACGAGTAAGCGGTTTGGACGGATCGATATCCTGTGACATCTGAATACCATTATATTGTGCGCGAATAAATGCATCACTGTACCATACGCCATCTTTTACATGAGAGAAGTGGTCACTTGGTAGCGGCTGTTTGATAAAACGGATCGTGTCCAGATTCAGATTCAGTCCGTCCGCAATCAGTTGAATACCCTGAGCGGTATTTAACTCCAGTTCAGGTTTGAACAAGCTGTCACTCACACCTTTGATGAATCCATTCTGATGGAGAGATTCGATTTTGTCTGCTCCTGCGATACCTTGAATATCCGTGAATTGGGCCTGCGCAGCGTTGATCGGGCCTGCACTTAGAGAGAGCGTGAGCAGAGCTCCCGCAGTTAATGTAGCAAGTATATTTTTCTTCATTTCGAATTCGCCTCACTTTTCCAGGAATGATCCCTTTATATAAAAGTTATTTGCCCCTATAGACGACCTTACTGTTCGAAAGGTTGCTGTAATTTGCCAATAGAATTGGTGACAACAATTCTGAAAGATGTAAGTGAAGCACTGTGAAGGCACTGCATCTATCCTTTGGATTTATTTCGATAATCCGTGGGGGAGCGGCCTATCATTTTGCTGAACAGTCGAGAAAAGTAGTAGGGGTCCTTGAATCCAAGCTCGGAACTGATCTGCTTCACGGTCCAATCGGTAAAATCCAGATAGCGGCAGGAATGCTGAATCTTAAGCCGCAGGAAATAATCGATGGGTGAATGCCCGGTAGCTTGTTTGAATAACTGAGAGTAATGGGGGACAGACAGTCGGGCGTGTGCCGCCAGTTCCTTAAGGGTAATTCCGTTTTCTAGATGCTCCAGCATATATTGAACGGATTGTTCAGCCGCACGTTTGCTACTCACGACCCCACCATCTGTTCCTGTCGTCTCCGGTCCATAAGCGAGCATACCAAGCATATAACCGATAATCTGGGAGGCATATGTCATCGTCTGCATGGAGTAACCCGTCTCTAACGCGCCGTAACATTCATGAAAAAGCTCAAGCCATTTTTGAGCCTTGGCTGGTGGCATGGTAGTAATATGATGGGCTAACAAGGGTTCTATGTAGGATAAAGCGTGTTCCCCGCGCAGATGAATCCAGAAGATGCTCCATGGTTCAGCTGCGTTGGCTCCGTACACATGAGGAACATGTGCAGGCAATATGACGAGGTTTCCCGGGCGGACATCATATGTCTTGCCGCCATCCATCGTATACCAGCCTGAGCCTTGGGCACAGTACATCAGAATGTGTGATTCACAACCATCGGGACGGTCACGGTAATGGTGCTCTGCTTCGTGAAAGTAACCGATATCGGTAACATATAATCCGGACGTGACTGGATAAGCTGCGGTTTCTTGCAACAGCGGGTCCGGAAGCACAATGAGTTTTTGCATACGAAATCCGTCAGATTTACGCTGTAGGGGTGGTCTGTTGTTAGGTCTCATACTTTGTATTATGGTGAGAGGGGATAAGGGAGTCAATGACAGATATGAGAGCGCTCACCGGGGTTATACTCGATTTAGAAAGCCACGTTACAGGAAGTGAAGCAGTTGCCCGTGATTTGGGTAAGTACATACCAGTGGGAAGAATCAGACCAATGAATATATAGGATAAGGGAGAGATTAGATATGGAAACAGTCACAACGCAGGAAACGCTTTTCTATACAGGTACGTATGCTTCAGCAGATGAACCAGGAATATTCCTATGTGGATTGAATGCGGATACAGGAGAGATGCGAATTGTCAATCACATGGAGGGTGTAAGTAATCCTTCTTATCTGGCGCTATGCCCGGATGGAAATTGTCTGTATGTGGCGAGTGAGACGGACGAGGGAGAGCTGTTGGTCTATCGCAGAGATGCGGCAACGAGTGAGCTGCACCTGATGGATCGAAAGCAGACCAGAGGGGCTTCTCCATGTTATGTCTCTGTCTCCAAGGATGGTCAGTGGGTGTTCTCATCCAACTATAGCAGCGGCAGTGTCAATGTATTCCCGGTAGGCGATCAGGGGACGCTCGGTGAGATGAGTGCATGGGTGGAGCACACGGGAAGTGGAATCAACGAAGAACGCCAAGAAGGACCACATGCACACTCCATTCAGCCAGATCCGTCTGGACAGTATGCTGTCGTATGTGACCTCGGTCTGGATCAGATTATTGTGTATCGGTTGGAAGAGGGACGTCTGGTTACCCATCGTGAGACGGATCAGCCACCAGGCGCAGGGCCAAGGCATCTTGTGTTCCATCCCAACTCGAAGTGGGCTTATGTAATCAATGAATTGGACAACACGGTTACGGCATTCCTGTACGATGAGCGTAGAGGGGAGTTCACTACGGTGCAGCACATTTCTACACTTCCAGAAGGGCATAAAGGAGAAGGTACGGCTGCGGACATCCGTGTATCTCCATGTGGTCGTTTCCTGTATGCATCCAATCGGGGAGATGACAGCATCGTGCTCTATCATATTGATCAGGAGAGCGGTGAGTTGGAAGCGGTAGAATGGACGTCCACCATTGGGCAGACACCGCGTAACTTTAATATTTTGCCAGGCGGGATTCTAGTCGTGGCAAATCAGGACAGCAATAACCTCGTAAGTTTCCAGATCAGTGAAGAAGACGGACGTCTGACGCATAACGGGTTCAAGCTGGAATTACCTCGTCCGGTATGTATTGCGCCTGTGGTATAAGTTGTAATACGTTGAAGTAAACGTGGAATATTACATCTAAAAAGTGGTCTATAAGCTGTGAAATCATGGGGAAACACATGGTTTTACAGCTTTTTTTAGTCTTTTTATGTGATTACCTTGAAAATAGTGGTAGTTATCACATTTTTTATTGACCCTCGTTCGAACGTTCATTATGATCAGAATATATGGTGATGCAACCTAAAATCTGGATGTTGCACGAAGGGTGGTGCTTTCCTTGGAACCTGCAAATTCAATTCGGGAGCAATTAACCCAGTTTATCGATAAGAACAGCATGACGCTCTCCCGATTCTCGGAAGTATCTGGCATTAACACAGGCACAATTAGTCGTATTTTACATGGGAATCGTCCCATATCCGTGAGTCAGTTGATTGCTATCTCATCAGGAATGGGTGTGGCAGCAGATCATTTTTTTGCCGACTATGTGGAAGAATGTTTCGCTTATTCCGTATCTATGCGGCGGATCAGACCGTTTATTCTCCGAAGTGCGGAGCTGAATCGGCTGGACTGCATTGAACAGATTCTTGATCGGCTACTGGACGACCTGGATTATGCGACAGAACTATTTGAGATGGCTGAACAATTATTTGAGCAAAATCAGCGGTCTGCTGCGGCATTGTTATATAAGAGTGTGAGTGAAGCTGAGAAATATCAGCATTCCGAACGGCTTGCGATGTGTCAGTATCGGTTGTTTTTAATTGGACAAGGAGAGAACCTGGAGGAAAATCTAAGGAGGGCTATCTTGTTCGAGCCTTATGTTGACCGGCTGGATGAGGGCTACCAACTGGAAGCCTTCAAAGATCTAATTCATGTTTTTGGCTCGGTGAATAAATGGAACGAAGTTAAAGGTTTCGCTGACAAGATGTTGCAGTTAGCCAAAATTCAATATGATACAATTAACATTTCGGAACGACAAAATCAGGAGTGGAAACGAACAGTGCGGCCACTTTACTTTTATATACTATATGCTTGGTTGATTCAGTCAACGGTATTTGAGGAGCAGGGAGACTACACCAAAGCATTAGAACTTGTTGGGCTTTATGCAAGTGGAAAGAGCTGGGTGCGAGAGGACGATCATGAATCTCGACGTGTGCTGAAGCAATTCGAAGAATGGGCAACGGCTAATACGTATCTCTATCAGATGTTATCTGGAGATATGAAGGTTGTTAAAGAATATGCAAATTACATCACACAATACCCAGATGAGATATTTTTGGCATTGCGTTATATCATCCAGGCAGCGAATAAATTTAACTGGAATATTGATGATATTTTAGAGCGTTTCTCGGATTACATTCCCTCACGTACATACAAGACAGAATTTGGACAATACAACTCTTCAATGATGGATCAAAATTATGCAAAACTTCTAGGGGAATTGGCGATATATTATTTAAACCACAATCGCGATGTTGCAATAAGTCGAATTTTAGAAGGAATGAACTTCTCGATTCAAAAAAAAAATGATCTCAATTTCATTAAATATGTAATGGCTTTTCTTGAAAAATGCTTTAGTAGTGAAAATTCTGAAGACAAGGAAAAGCTTAAATTACTAATTAATGAGATGCAACGCATTAATGCTTGATACAAGTACTTTAGTAACTGGATTTACATACTTTTATTGTAAATTCAGTTTTCTTCAGAAAGGACTACTTGAATGGCTGTGATAGAAGCGTTTAAAGAATGGTCTGACCAAAATGATGGTCACATTGAAATACTTTCTCCTACTGGAAAAACATCTGTTATTAACAGATTCAAACCAAGTGCATCGGAAGATAAAATTAAAGAACTTTCTCAGTATTTTTCTACTCTATTACCACAAGATTATATAAACTTTCTGCAACTATGTAATGGAGCATCTCTATTTGAAGACCCTGAATATGGTGGGGAAAGCACTCTATACTCTGTTCAAGATGTGATACATTTAAATAATGCATCTGATAGCAGAATTGTGATCGCTAATATTCTTGATGATCGAATTTTAATCGATTTAGAACGCTGGCGTTCTCAGGATGAACAATATCTGTTGCTCTGTGAGAGTTTAAATCCTATCGAAAACGCAGGACGTTTTTACAGCAACTTTGAGACGTGGTTGGAACGTTTTATAATTTCTCAAGGCTCAAAGTTCTGGTATTGGAAAACAGACCGTATTTGACTTAATTGTGGACATGCCATTAAGTGATTATAAATTAAAAGAGGTGCTACTGAATTAAGATATGATCCTTGCTTATAGATACAAAAGGTACAAGATATATATTATTAAAGTTGCAGGGATATGATTACACTGTAATATACTTTACGAAGCCGAAGGAGAATTCCTTTGGCTTTTTTATATACCAACCATTTAATTACTAAATTAGACCTATAGATGGAATTATATGTTTAATTTAAAATGAATATATTAAAGCGCTTACATAAAAGATGGCGCTACAAGGGCATCGGGCTTACCACTACAATTGGGGAGGCAATTGTTTATGGGAAATCGATCATCATTGTGGAAGCGCACATTACGTACAGCGGGAGTATCGCTTCTGAGTTCCGCGTTACTGGTCACTTCGCTTGGCTTGGGCGACACGCCGGTAACACATGCAGCGGGAGCAAGGCAGATGGAATATCTGGATCGCGGTGTGGTGGCTGTGAAGACCGGGACAGGTGTATTTGTCAGCTGGCGGCTTCTGGGAACGGAAGGTTCAAATGTATCGTTTAATGTCTACCGGGATGGAACCAAGGTGAACGCTATGCCTATAACAAACAGCACCAACCTTCAGGATGCAAGCGGGACAAGCAGTTCCAAATACACGGTTCGCGCTGTAGTGAGTGGAACGGAGCAGGCTGCTTCAGCGGCAGCAAGCGTATGGGGCAATAATTATCTGTCCGTACCGCTCAGTGTGCCCGCAGGTGGGACAACGCCCGATGGAGTAGCCTACACCTACAGTGCCAATGATGCAAGTGCAGGTGACCTGGATGGTGACGGGGAGTATGAATTGATCGTGAAGTGGGACCCCTCCAACTCCAAAGATAACTCTCAGAGCGGTTATACCGGGGAAGTGTTTATCGATGCCTACAAATTAAACGGAACACGCCTCTGGCGGATTAGTCTGGGTAAAAATATCCGTGCCGGCGCTCACTACACCCAGTTCATGGTGTATGATCTCGACGGTGACGGCAAAGCCGAAGTTGCGATGAAAATGGCCGATGGTACCAAGGATGGTACTGGCGTGGTCATCGGGGATGCAAGCAAGGATTACCGTAATTCCAGCGGTTATGTGTTGTCTGGACCCGAATTCCTGACGGTCTTCAACGGTCAGACTGGCAAGGCGCTCTCCACCGTGAACTACGAACCGGCACGTGGCAATGTGTCCGACTGGGGAGATAACTACGGCAACCGGGTGGACCGATTCCTTGCTGCCGTTGCTTATCTGGATGGGGAGCGGCCAAGTCTGGTCATGGCGCGTGGGTACTACACCCGGACAGTGCTCGTGGCTTATAACTGGCGAAATGGACAACTGACCAAGCAATGGACGTTTGATTCCAATACATCTGGCAATTCGGGTTATGCGGGGCAAGGAAATCACAATCTGAGTGTGGCGGACGTGGATGGGGATGGGAAAGACGAGATCGTCTATGGCGCCATGGCGGTAGATGATAACGGCAAAGGATTGTACACGACAGGACTTCATCATGGCGATGCCATGCATTTGAGTGACCTGGACCCGGACCGCCCTGGACTTGAGGTATTTCAGGTTCATGAGACGCCATCCAATGCCGGAGTGGAGTTCCGGGATGCAGGTACAGGCCAGTTAATCTGGGGAGTTAAAACAACAAAGGATATTGGACGCGGCATGGCGGCAGATATTGATCCAAGATATAAAGGCGCCGAAGTATGGGCAGACGGCAGTCTGTACACAGCCAAAGGGCAGAAACTCGGGACAACCCTGCCGTCCTCCACGAATTTTGGGATCTGGTGGGATGGTGATTTGCTTCGTGAACTGCTGGACAGCAACCGAATCGACAAGTGGAATTATGCCAATAGCACAACAGTGAACCTGCTCACTGCATCCGGCGTTTCTTCCAATAACGGAACCAAATCTACGCCGAATCTGCAGGCGGACCTGTTCGGGGACTGGAGAGAGGAAGTCGTGTGGCGGACGAATGACAGTTCGGCGCTGCGGATCTATACCACAACAGCAGTTACGGACAAACGCATCTATACGTTGATGCATGATCCAGTGTACCGTCTTGGCATCGCTTGGCAAAATGTAGCCTACAATCAACCGCCGCACACTGGTTTTTATCTGGGAGAAGGCATGAGCACACCACCGGTACCCAATATCCGGTATGCGGGCAGATGAGGAGTGGACTAGGCATGGCCGTCCAATTCCGTTCATGTTTACAATAGCCAGCGAAGCATGGGATTCGCTGAAGGGAACAACGGACGATGATTCGTTGTTCCTCTTTTTTTGCCAATAGCCCAGAAATACGGTAAAAATCGGAAAAAACGTTTGACAGGTATATAGACTGCCTTTATTATACGTATATAACTTACTAAACAGGTAGGAATAATAAAAATGAATCTGTTTTCATTGTGAAAACGGTCATTTTACAGACAGATGCAACCATGCAACCTGAACAGAATAACGTTCTCACCGTATAGACGGAGGAACACCGCAGCGCATCCTTTCCGGATCAAAGCATACACGGCCTAGGGCCGGCATGACTTTATGGGGAGAAGTGCGCGGGGGTTCCTCCGTCTTCTTGTTTTTTTACGGGGCGTTCGATCCTGTTCAGCCGGCCTGAGGTAGTCATGCAGATCTATATCGGGGGAGTGTTATTCATGAAAAAGAGAATTCACAAGGGTATTTTGGTTGGTCTGGCACTGGTGTTAACAGGAGTACTGGCAGCATGCGGATCGGATAGCGGCGGGTCCAGTGCGGCAGGAACATCAGGGGGAGCAGAAGGCGGTACAGAAAAGGCCAAGGCTATCGAGCTGCTGAATGTTTCCTATGATCCAACGCGGGAACTCTATGAGCAATATAACAAAGCGTTTGCGGCGCATTGGTTGAAAGAGAAGGGCCAGGAAGTAACCATTAAGCAATCCCACGGGGGATCGGGCAAGCAGAGCCGTTCTGTTATTGACGGACTGGATGCGGATGTGGTGACACTGGCACTGGGATACGACATTGATGCGATTGAAGATAAAGGTTTGATTAATGAAGGCTGGCAGGATAAATACGAGCATAACAGCGCTCCGTATACCTCTACGATTGTCTTCCTTGTACGTAAAGGTAATCCAAAGGGCATCAAGGACTGGGATGATCTGATCAAAGGGGATACGCAAGTTATCACCCCGAATCCCAAAACGTCCGGCGGAGCGCGTTGGAACTACTTGGCAGCATGGGGATATGCACTCAAGCAAAATAACAATGATGAAGAGAAAGCGAAGGAATTCGTTGGTGAGCTGTTCAAGCATGCGCCTGTACTGGATTCCGGTGCTCGCGGATCTACGACGACGTTTGTTGAACGTGGCATTGGCGATGTGCTGCTTGCGTGGGAGAATGAAGCTTTCTTATCGGTAAAAGAACTGGGCCCAGACAAATTCGATATTGTCGTGCCTTCGGTTAGTATCTTGGCTGAACCACCCGTTGCAATTGTGGACAAAAATGCAGACAAAAAAGGAAGCCGCGACGTGGCGGATGCCTATCTGAAATATTTGTACAGTGAAGAGGGACAGACGATTGCCGCTGAAAATTATTACCGCCCAACGCTGGACAGCGTGGAGGAAAAATTCAAAGATCAGTTCCCGGCGCTTGAACTGTTCACGTTGAAAGATGTGTTCGGTACATGGCGGGATACTCAGGCCAAACATTTCAATGACGGTGGTATCTTCGACCAGATCTATGTTCCAGGCAGCTAAGGTTGCTCTGTTCAATGAACACCCGATCAATCGCGCTGTGAGCGGCCAACCAGCCTTACCGGCTGAAGGCAGAGAGGATGAACGTGCATGAGCAAGGTGATGGTGGCGCGGAGACGCACATTGCCGGGATTCGGATTAACGATGGGTTACAGTGTGTTCTACCTGAGCCTGGTTGTACTTATTCCATTGGCTGCGCTGTTGTTTAACTCAACAGGGCTGACGTGGGCAACCATGATTGAGGTTGCGACCAATCCCAGGGTGCTGGCTTCCTTCCAGGTCAGCTTCCTGACCGCAGGTGTAGCGGCTCTGATTGATCTCGTGCTGGGGTTACTCCTGGCATGGGTGCTTGTTCGGTATGAATTCCCTGGCAAAAGGCTGTTTGATGCGGTCATTGATCTGCCTTTTGCCTTGCCGACGGCGGTAGCAGGGGTTGCCCTTACGGCGATCTATGCCGGCAATGGCTGGATTGGACAGTTTGTAGAGCCTTTGGGCATTAAGCTAGCCTATTCACAGGCCGGGATTACGCTTGCGCTGATGTTTATTGGAATTCCGTTCGTGGTTCGTACAGTGCAACCGGTGTTGGAGGAGCTGGAGGCAGAGGTGGAAGAGGCGGCTGCCACACTAGGGGCAGGAAGATGGCGGATATTCCGTACGATTCTGCTTCCGGATCTAATTCCACCACTGCTGACGGGCTTTGCTCTGGCCTTTGCTCGGGGCATCGGTGAGTATGGCTCCGTTGTATTTATCTCAGGCAATATGCCGATGAAAACGGAGATTGCTCCCTTGCTGATCATGGCCAAGCTGGAGCAGTTCGATTATGCAGGTGCTACAGCTGTAGCTTTGCTACTCTTGCTGGTTTCTTTCATCCTGCTGCTGATTATTAATTCCTTGCAGCGTTGGAGCCGGAAGGCGGGCAGAGCATGACGATGAAGCATGATGGAATATGGATACGAACAGATGTCACTCACCCAAACCAAAGGAGGTGCAGCATATGGCGGGTTCCGTTCCACTGAGCCCTGTTCCACCCGTAAAGACCGGGCGTGGAACTAACCGTGCAACAACGGAAGCTCCATGGGTCAAATGGTTGTTGATTGGACTGGCGAGCCTGGTACTCATATGGTTGCTTATTTTGCCACTGGTCATTGTGCTCATGGAGGCGTTGAAGCAGGGCTGGGGTGTGTACATCGCCGCTCTTACCGAGCCGGATGCCATGTCTGCACTGAAACTCACGTTATTGGTTGCGGCGATTACAGTGCCGCTGAATACGATATTTGGTGTGGCCGCTGCCTGGGTCATTACCAAGTTCCAGTTCAAGGGCAAGGGACTCATGATCACCCTGATTGATCTTCCCTTTTCAATCTCGCCTGTGGTGGGCGGGTTGATCTTTGTATTGGTCTTTGGTTCCAATGGGTGGTTTGGGCCGTGGCTGTCCGAACATGATATCAAAATCATTTTTGCGCTGCCAGGCATTGTCATTGCAACGTTGTTTATTACCTTCCCTTTCGTAGCGAGAGAACTGATTCCGCTGATGGAGGACCAGGGAACCCGGGAAGAGGAAGCGGCAGTTACGCTGGGGGCCTCCGGGTGGCGAATCTTCTGGAGTGTAACTTTGCCCAATATCAAATGGGGACTGTTGTACGGTATTATTCTTTGTAATGCCCGTGCTATGGGTGAGTTCGGAGCGGTATCTGTGGTGTCCGGACATATCCGTGGGGAGACCAATACGCTGCCGCTGCATGTCGAAATTTTGTATAACGAATATCAATTCTCAGCTTCATTTGCCGTAGCTTCCCTGCTCCTGATTCTGGCTCTCGCCACGTTGCTTCTCAAGAGCTGGCTTGGACACAAAGCCGTTTCAGAAAAGTGATGATGAGAAGAAAAAAATACAGATTGACAGCTACTGGAAGCCCTGCTAATGTATAAACCAAGTATATAGGTTGGATAAGAATGATTTATAAATCCGTTGGATGATAGCGCACTTAGGAATATGGCGGGCAGTAGCCCGAGAAGAGGAGGCGGCTCTATGGCTAAGCCGTTAAAAGTGGATGAGGTATGGTTGGACCGAATTGCCGGACAGCTGAATGACATGGAGTTTGGTTCTTTGCACATCGTGGTGCACGAAGGTCAGATTGTGCAGATGGAGCGGACCGAACGCAAGCGTTTTGAAAACACGCCCTCAGGCAGCGCCTCCAAATCCGGAAGCACGGCACGAAGCAGTTCAGCCCGTTCACTACGTGGATCGAATGCGAGTGCGAAGGGATAGAGAGTGACTAGCGTGAGGGAAGCGGGGATGGGTGCATAGGAACACACATGTATACTTTCCAGAAACTCATGGGAAATGTATGTTCCATATCGTCCACCTATTGCGCGTGACTCGTCTCCTTATGCTCGTTATACCAATGATTCGCTTCGAGCAACACTTGCTGCCCACCTGCATCCATGAATTCTTCCACAAAGGTATCAAAATACTCCACAGGCTGATCGCCAGTGATGATGGAGATATACGCTCTGTCTCTCAGGCGAATCAGCTCAGATGAATATTGAATCAGGGCAGGGGTTGCAACCTCCAGGGAATTATAGATACCATTCTCCGTCAATCCTGCAGATGCAGCCCACTGTTCACGTTTATCCAAGGGTGTACCTGGAACCGTCATGCCGATGCTTGAGCCGATCATATTGGTGTAATTCTCCAATCGGTTATATGGAGGAAGTAAGTGGAATGATCTTGAAGCTTCTGCGCTCCAATCCCAGTGCTTTCCTGGAAGGCCATACTCCATTTTGATCTGCTCCACCGGATCGGGGTTGGCACTTACATAATCGAGTATCTCCAAAATTTTCTCCAGTTTTCCCGGCTCGTTCGCAGCCTCAGCACCTATAGCAATAAAATTCATCAGCAGATTGTTCCCTTTTGAACCGCTATATCCATCCGGACCAATAACAGGAGAACCAAATACAACCTCTGCAGCTGCATTCTTCTGTAGCAGCTCATTGACATTGAACGAGGCTCCTACGGGGGTTTCTTTACCATTTCCATTGAGGACACTGTAATCTCCCTCTTGATTCCAATGATAGTAGTTGCCCATCGAGGTCATCCCAATTTTTCCATTAATAAAAGCATGGGATAGATGCTTATAGCCGCCTTTATTTTCACCGGTTATAAACTCAGGGTCGATAATCCCGTCCCGATACCACTTTTGCATATAAGCCAATGCTTTTTTCATCTCAGGCTGTAAAGCGCCGATCACGAGTTGGTCGTTTTTTTCATTAAAATACAGCTGTTCGGTGAAAACCGACTGTCCAAAAGCGCCAAACACCACATTTAAGCCCTCTCTGGATAGGCCATACGTATCCCGTTTCCCATTTCCGTCCGGGTCACCGTTGGCAAAGGCATACATGACCGTTTCAAATTCATCTAATGTCTTAGGCACTTCCAGACCAAGCTGCTTAAGCCAGTCCTCTCGATATACGACAGGAGTTCGATAGATGTTGGTCTCATTGATGGCTGGTATTCCATATAAGTTGCCGTTTATTTTTCCATACTCCAGGTAACGTGAGTCATAATCGCGAATTCGCTGTACAATATTTGGTGCATATTGTTCAAGGACCTCTGGGGAAATTTCCGCTAAGACCCCTTGCATTTGATACTTAAGCAGATCATGCGGCTGCCTGATCCGGAAAAGATCCGGTATTTTCCCTTGAGCCAGCTCTAGATCGAGCAGTTCCTCGTACCGCTTGTTCTCAAGGTTCCATACCTCCAGATCGACATTAAACCGATCCTCTATATATGCAATCATCTCCGCGTCCTCAGGAACAGCCACATTTTGATGCATGGTCCAGGATATCGTGTATTGTGGTGCTGTATCCTTCTCAGCGCTTGCCAAATGACCCTGCTGTTGCACTTGTGATCCTTCCCTGGTTAGAAAGGTACAACCGCTCATCAATCCTATAAGAATAGATGTAGCAATCAATAGACATAGCGTTCTTAAATGGTTGATGTTCATAGCAGCTCCTTTACTAATTTTAAATTCTATATAGCTTCAATTTAACATTTACACAAAAACGGAGAGGACAGAAAGAACCTGAAGAAGCGAAGCTACAAGTTTTCTGTAAGAAAACTACTTCGAAAGCATACGCTACGCCTAAAAGCTTTCTGAAAGAAAGCTGCATCGGAAGGTTGTTCTGTCATCGGAGTGTCCGTGTAAATATTCCTAATTGATCCTATATAGACCCCTGTTCCATTAGACTGCGCATGAAGTTTTTTGGTGTACAGCCGTGAATTTCTTTGAACTTCTTAATGAAATAAGCGGGGGTACGGTAACCGACCGTATTTGCGACTTGCTCAACCGTAATTTCGCGTTGTGTCATGAGTTCCCGTGCGCGTTCCATTCTCTGATTCGTAACATATTCGGAATAGACAATCCCGGTTTCTTCCTTGAACAGTTTACTGAGATATTTAGGGCTGATGAATACTTGCTCTGAGACATGATCCAGCGTAAGATCGCCCGAAAGATGCTCATGAATATAGGCTTTGACAGCCGAGATGGTATCCACACTCCGTACCTCGCTTCGCTTCTCCATATGCGTCACAAATTCGGTCACGAGATGAATCATCCACTCCGAATAGCGGTTGATATTGTAGAACAATGAAAATTGCTTGTACAAATTCATCGAGCTTGTCTCGGCGGGTTGCAGGCGCACCTGATGGATACATTCAGCGTAAATAGATACCGTTTTTAATAATATGATCCGACTGTATTCGGCTGAATAGAGGCCTTCTTTTATTGTCGTGACCAACTCCTGAATGGTCTGAACCGTACCTTTCACATCTCGTGCCTGCAATTTCTTTTCAAAGTTTACGAGGTATGAGTCCGCAATTTCCAAGCTGCTGGATTCCCTGTTCAGAAGATCAAGATCCTGAATGGCAGACTGCTCTGGAAAGAAGTAGCTGTATCGAATCAAGGCATTCGCCTGATGATAGCTTGTGTGAATCTTCGTGAAGTGCTCTACCCATCCGCCTAACGATAATACAAATTCCAGACCGAATCTGCTTCTCGCCTCAGCGTGAATAAAGTCTACAATGTGATTAGAGAGAGGTTCCTCGGGTTGATTGGTACAGATGATGACCGCGATTTTGTGATCCTGCAATTCCTCTGCGAGCAGTTGAGTTTCGTCTATATCTGCGATCTCAAGTTGCTGAATCATCGTGTACAACGTATGCTGCAACTGTCGTGGCTGCAGATCCTTCCACTTCTCATTGACCGGGTCAATGACGATGCAACGGAAGCGGGAGTAAGCCATCGAAATCTGAACCGACTGCAGCTGCTCCGTAAGTTCCTCGGGTGTAAATCGGTTATGCAACATGTTAAGCATGATACTATGCTTAATCATCTTATGATTGGCCTGTAGTGTTTCCTCAAGACTATCAACTTTATTGGACAGACTGTTAATCGTTGTGTCGATGAATCGGTATTCGTCCTGCTTTAAGCTGGATGGGCTATCCATTCGGCTCTTGATATTATTCAGGATTCGCTTAAGGGGACTATAGTTGGCCCTGGTAAAGATGGACGACATCACGATCCCAACCGCAACAGCCAACAAGCCAAGAAGAACCGAAATTTCCTTCAAGCTATCCAATTTGTAATAGAAGCTTTCATTAGGTGTGGTCGTGTAAATCCGCCATGTATTTCCTTTAAATTGATCTTGGGTAACAACTTGCGAGTCATGGTTAAATACAGGCGTGAAGCTCTCTTCTGATGAATGAAAAGAGAGTAACGACTGCGTTAGATTCTCCTCCGTGGAGCTGCCTAGCAACGTTTTGTCCGCGGCAGAAATGACGGTTCCATCCTGATCTATGATTAATGTATTCGCATAGTCAGCAGGGAGCATATTTTTAATAATCTGACTGATCGCTGATTCTTTGATATCAATCGCAATCATGGCTTTACTGTCTTGTCCAGAAGATTGAAACGGGTAACTGTGGACATAGGAAATCAGAGGACTCATGTTGCTCTGTTCTCGTGATTCGATATAAGCATCCTGAGGAACCATGCGAGTCTTCATCCATAAGGAGCTTTCTTTGGTCTCTTTCATCGCAGTAATCCAATCCGTCGTATGATCCACACTCGAAGGCGTGTCCTCATAGAGCATCAACCCATACACAGATGAGACGATGAAGTGGTTCTTCGCATCGTACACATGAATAGCTTCAATGAGATCGGAATAATTTTGCACCATATTTTTGAGGGACTGTTCGATGTCCAGAATTTTGCTATGGTTTCCTTTTAGGCTATCTAAATCGATACTTGCAGCGTTACCCAGTGCCAGGGACAGATAGACCTGATTCACCTTCTGGATCACGGAACTCTCAATAGTATTGACCGTACTTTTCAGCGACAGTTGATTATTGATGCGGATCTCTTTGCTGTATTGATGGGAGAAGAAGAAGTATAAAATGGAGCCGAAAAGAAGCGCAATGACAAGAACGACAGCGAGGTAGGAAAGAACCATTTTGGATCTCACAGACTGAAATGGCTTACGCATTCTTTCTCCCCCTTCATTTCTCTTTTCTAAACAACTTCATCATTATATAGCAGGCCGAGGACTAGAAATCATGTTGATCGAAATTTAACAAACTCCCACTCCATAATTTACTTTCAGTTAATAAAGCGTTTACAAAAGTGGGTACTTTAATTGATAAATGTAGTATCTAACTCCATTTTTCTGGCATAAAAGCTTCGGAACGTACGATTTTGATATAAAACGGAATTTGTTCTATAGATGCGAAACGCTCCCTAATGCTACAGTAACGGCAGATCAGACATCTGTATAGAGTCTTTCTTACTCATTTGCAGATGCAGAAGCAAAAAATAATTTACCATAATGGGAGCGTGTATTTGCAAGCCATGAGAAAACCACTTAAAAAGTCACTGGCACTACTTCTAATGTTGTCTATGGTAGGTCCGACATTTGCAGAGAAGAGTTTTGCAGCCGATCAGAAGATTCAGTTCTCTGATATTAAGGGACACTGGGCGGAAGCAAATATTCAAGCATGGGGTGATGAAGGATTAATTCGAGGCTACCTGGATCGTTCATTTAAACCGAACACGTATATTACCAGAGCAGAATTTATGAATTTGGTAAACGGTGCATTTGGATATTCCGGACAAGCCAAAATTACCTTTAACGATGTGTCTGAGAGTGCATGGTATTACGAAGCAATTTCTATTGCAAATGCGAATGGATATATAGATGGATACACCGATGGCACAATGAAGCCGCAAGATCCGATCACACGTCAGGAAGCTGCTAAAGTGATCGCTGGCATTCTTAATTTAGAGTTGAATGAAACAGCAGCGAATGTCTTTAGCGATTCGTCATCTATTGCGGCGTGGAGCAAAGGAGCTGTAGGTGGAGCGGCAGCAGCGAAAATTATCGCTGGATATGCAGATGGAAGCTTCAAACCGCTTAATTCCATTACACGTGCAGAAGCAGTGTCTGCGCTCGTTAAGGCTGTGGAAACAGATGCTACTACAGCTGCCAAACCAGCTAAGCCAAAAGGAACGACAACCGTACTGAACGTTAATCCCCCAGCAGATGAAGCTCGTCTGTCCGCCGTGGAGCATGGAGGCAATGCAGATGACGGCACCTTGAAAAATATTGCGGAAACCAATCCGTTTATTGATATTTTGGACGGTTTTGATCAAGTGTGGTCCTTGAACCAAGCGGATTGGAGAGATGGAACAGCGGCAACTAAACTTGGTGCTGACGGCAAGAATGCAAAGTATGGAGATGGACCGACCTTATACTATGACGGTTTTAAAAACGACCCAACCATAGCTGTCGCTGATCAGAAGACATTTGCGAATGCAGAGATCCGAAATAAAGTGGCATGGGAAGCTAACATCAAGTATGTAGAAGATGCCACGCAAAATCGCACGGCTGAAGAGACTTTGGCAGCTTATTATGATGACCAAAGAGATAAGATTTATAGTATGATGGAAGCTTTTGGGCCTCTGGCTAATACGTATGTAGATGTTATCAAGCCAAAGACAAGTGTTGAACGAAGTGTGGACGAGATGAATGTTTTATTGACGGAAGAAACGGTGGAAGATGAAAGCCAAGGTATCGGAAGTGATTGGGCGGATACGGAGCTTGCAGATATGGTCGCTCTAGTTGATCTGGTGCGATTCAAAATCCCTGCCTCATCAAACCCAGCGAAATACTTCTACTCTACGCCTAGACCGTGGAGAATGAATTCAAACGGAGAAGTGAAAGAGGTCGTCGATAGCAAAGGATTACCGGTATGGGAAACAATAGGTGAAGGTGAAGGGACAGAAGTACCACTCCCATCAGGCGGAAAGAAATCAACAGGAGAAAAACATTACCAGCAATATGAAACGAACGTTGTGCTTATCCCTGCATTAAGCTATGTAAAACGAATTGCTGAGGATGGAAGAGGAAAAGACGGTGGATTTCCAAGCGGTCATACAAGTGCATCGTACCTATCCGTACTTCCGTTTGCCTACGCTACGCCAGAACGTTTCTCTGAATTCTTAACGAGAGCAGCACAAATGGGGGAGAATCGAATTGTAACAGGGATGCACTCCCCACTTGATGTAATAGGGGCAAGAATCCAAGCAACAGCAATGACTGCCTACGCATTTAATAAAGAAGAGAACCAAGACATGATGCAGAAGGCATATGAAAATGCAGGAGAGGTATTTGGAGCAGAAGCCAAGGAAAAAAATATGAGTTTGTATGAATATGCACACACCGTAACAGAGGACTATAATTTCAAGAGTGCATACGATGAAAACAAATGGGAAGATCACGACGCCAATAAAGCTTTCTATAGAGAAAAGATGACTTCCGGTCTGCCACAAACAGGAACTAAAGGTTTGGCCCCTGTTGTCCCACAAGGAGCAGAAGCATTGTTAGAGACGCGTCAACCTTATTTAACAGATGAGCAACGTAGAGAAGTATTGTATACGACATCCATCGATTCTGGATATCCAGTCCTGGACGAATCCAAAGGTTGGGGTAGATTGGATCTGGTATCCGCAGCGGATGGCTACGGTGCATTCTTGAACAATGTAACTGTGGATATGGACGCTTCCAAAGGGCGCTTCAATGCAGAAGACTGGTGGAGAAATGATATCACGGGTAGTGGAATGCTTACGAAAAAAGGAACAGGTACCCTTACATTGACAGGGAAAAATAACTACACAGGCGGAACATTACTGCAAGCAGGAACACTGGTGGCCGAATCTGCAACTGCTTTTGGTACGGGTGATCTGTATGTAGAAAATGGAACAGTTGTTGTGAATGTCGATGGAGCATTGAACTTGAATAAGAACTTCACCATGGATAATGGTACGTTAGAATTGGTTGTGGCTGACGGCAATAGTCAACTGAATGTCGGCAGAAAGCTCTATATTGATGGAGGAAGTCTCAAACTCGACTTGTCCAACTATAAGATCGAAGGTTCCAAAGATATTACGTTAATCACGGCAAATGGAATTACAGGTGAATTCGACAGTGTAACGGCAGATGGTTATGACGTGACTGTCACGTACGAAAATGGCCGTGTCATTGCACATGTTGTAGCGAAATAAGTGAAGTAATTGTCCATGATATAAAGTAAACTAAAGAATCTTACACATGCCACTTCGATGACAGAATAACCTTCCGATCATTCTTCGCAAGAAAAGATTATAGAAAAGGGCTGAAACTACATTGTAGTTTCAGCCCTTTTCGCGTACAAACGTTGGATATAGGGATGTCTTCAACATGTCCTGAAAGCCGAAGTGTATCTGAACGTGTCCGGAGTAGGCAAGCGCTAAATACTGAATGTAAGAGCAAGTAATTAGGACGTGAGCGCTAACGAATATGAGGCGTCTTATTTAAGGGTTTGAAGCACCCGCAGAAATCTAAGGAATCTGAGACACGTTATATCGAAATGTACGGCGTTTTAGAGCGTTTTTATCGAGCGATTTTGGAAAATAACGTGTCTGAGGTTCTTTACAATTTTGAAAGAGGCTGTAGAGGTAATATAAGACGTCCTGTGTTCCTTAGAAAATCGACTGGTTACTCAATAGGAACAGCCAGACGGGAGTTCGATAATTTTGGGACACTGACATCCATCATCGTATAGCATGCCAAGTAAGGAGGTACGCCCTAGATGGTGAAAATCCAGCCGAGGGAGGTCCGAGTCTCGTATCATCGAGGTGGGTATCCAAGTTAATCATATGGAAGCGGCTGGATGCGTAAGTTATTCGTCGGTGTTGGTACCAGATGTGCGACGTGTATTCCCTTCAATCTCCGTAGAGACTTCCTTCGCTGGTTCCAGCTCCGTATGTCCTGCGTAGGGGCGGTCACTGCGAGAGCGTGTCCCAGTCAACCCGAAACCCGAAGTGAATATAATCAGCTGTAATCCAAGGGCATAGGGGGCGGCAACAAGTCCAATCAGATGGAGCAAGGAGCATAGCGCGATCAGCAGGGAGAGCATTTTGGTTACTGGTCGTGGCCTGTCCCGGCGTGGGCTAGCCCAGAGCAGATAACCATACATAATGGTGATCATCAGGGATACTGTGCGAATCCATGGCAAGATGCTGTCCCACGAGTCCACAGAAACGTCCAACATTCGCTGACGGAATACCAGATCTGTAACCAGAAATCCTGTGGCTGCCAGTGCGGCTGGTTCAGCTACGGGTCGAAGGATGGTCCAGACCGCTGTGCCCCAATGATCTGCATGAGTATCCCGGCTGAGTTCATCCGATAATACGGTGCATTCCCGTTCCAGTGCTCTATGCATCAGTCCGAGTCGGGCAGGATCATGTTCCTTGATACAGTCACGGATCTGGTCCTGTAGCTGAGGGGATAGGTAAGATGCAGCTTTGCAGGCTAACATAGCCGTTATCAAATCGTTATGTTCGTGTTCCGACTGTTCATATTTCCGATTTTCCTGGATGGTAAGTTGTCCCAAGAGGGCTGTACTTATGTATAATGTATCTCGTATCCTTCGCATTCGCCTTTCGTGGCTGCGGCGAATTTCAGTGGCAGACCATATGTATATCCCTAGAAGCAAAGCCATGACTCCAAGCAACACAGCCACAGCGCCTGGGCGCGATGTTAGATCTTCAATCCAACGTTGAAACACACTTTTTCCTCCTTTGCACCAACTTCACGTATCATGAAACACGCTTCACGTAAGCTTTCTCTCACTATTACACAGGAAGTAGATGAATTCAAGCAGAAAGGGGCACAAAGTCTAGCTAAGTTTGGTAGCTGAGCAATCCAATGATAGGAGTTAAAATATGAAAGTCTATGAACTAAAACATAACGATAGCTGTATGGATTTAAATACTATGGATAGGGACCATGAGTTGGCTTCAGACTTTAATGGAAAGTCTAAGGGGAAAATATGGACTCCAACAAAAGTGAAAACATTGTATAAAAAAAAGTATAGTGATTTTCCGAATTTAAGAATAGGCAAGCCGATTATAAAAGGGAATGTCAAAGAAGTATTCCAATCTCACATTTTAAAAGAGGCGGAATTATTACCATTAATTCATGATGAATTAGAGTTGTATGTAGTAAATGTTACGAATGTTCTGGACTGTGTGGATTGGAACCGTTCTGATGTAAGAAGGTATAGTGATGAGGACTTCGCAGGTTTTAATAAATTGGTGTTTGACTTCTCCAAAATACCGAATGACACATATATGTTTAAAATAAAAGAGACTGCTACGGTGGAAGTGTTTGTGACAGATTTATTCAAAATAGTCGTAGAGCAACATAAGTTTAAAGGACTGAATTTTTCGGTGATATACGATTCCGAGTTTACACAGAAGAAGGAAGAAGAACAGCAACGTTTATATGATACAGCTCTTGAAGAGATTGAACGAAATAAGGGAGAGGAGTATTCCTATGACAATGCCCGTGAACTTGTAGATCAGGGAGAAGCCTTGGCTAGCGGTCCGTGGAAGATGCAATTGGATCAGCAGGGACAATTCTGGCTTGGTGAGCTGCTTAAAGATTTGTCTTATCAGTGGATTATGCCAGCTTATATTCCCCCCGTGTTGCTTTTAAAGTCTTGGCATGTGGTTGACAGAATAAAAGAATAATTTATTCTTTGTTGGAAAGGGGCACAATTCATGGATCAAGTGAATATTGAACACACACCACCCGCAGCAGTGGAGTATCTTGCTCTTCGGCAGATTGCCGGTCTTAGTCCAATGAGCAGGGAAGGGGCGGAGATTGGACTACCGAACAGTCTGTTTGCCGTATGTCTGCGTGAGAAGGATATGCTGGTAGGTATGGGGCGAGTGATTGGAGATGGTGGTTGTTTTTTTCAGGTCGTCGATATTGCTGTACACCCGGACGTTCAGGGGATCGGTTATGGAAAACTGATTATGAGCGAGATTATGAATTATCTGCGTGACGTTGTGCCTGCCCGCGGTTTGGTCAGTCTACTGGCGGATGTTCCGGCTGATCGCCTGTATGCTCAATTTGGATTTGAATATACTAGCCCAAAATCGGAGGGCATGTGGTGGAGACAGGGAGAAGAAGGACCGACTACATGGCGGAACGAAAACTGAATTTTGGTGTGAGACTAAACTTCATATCATTATGAAATTATCTCTGTATAGCCGCATTAGCGGCTTTTTTTCATGATCCGTGTTGCTTGATGGTGAGGAGAGGGGATACTTCTGAGTGTCGGTGTTTCTTCCGGTAGAGAAGAGAAGATTGGTTTTCTACATAATAAGCTGTAAGAGATAGGTTTACAAGTGTTCATATCCGGTTTAAGATGGCGTGAGCCGTTTAAGGTATATAACAATGGGATTAAGTATTAAAATAACGGTAAGTTGACGAGATACTATCTACAGAAAAGAGGGAATTCATATGAAAGTAGCCATTTTTGGAGCAACCGGAGCGATTGGCAAGACGATACTGTGGGAGCTGATGGATCGTGGACATGAAGTGACAGCGGTGGTGCGTGACCCGTCGAAAGTCGAGATGGTGCATGAACGCTTACGTGTGGAACAGGGAGATCTGCTTAACCCAGATCAGGTGGCAGATTTTGCAGCGGGTCAAGAAGTGGTTGTGAGTGCATATGGACCGAAGTTTGGTGGAGAAGAAGAAATGCTGGAAGTCACACGCTCATTAATTGAAGGTGTGCGCCGTGCAAAAGCAGGACGTCTGGTTGTGGTTGGTGGAGCGGGAAGTTTGCTAACTGATTCCGGTGATATGCTGATGGATACGCCGGGATTCCCGGAGGAAGTCAAACCCTTGGCAAAAGCACATGCAGAAGCATATGACCTGATTGAAGCATCGGGTATTCACTGGACCTACATGAGCCCTGCTGCAACAATCACAACAGGACGTCGAACTGGCCAGTTCCGGGTTGGCATGAACCGGGTGATTACGGATGATATTGGGGAAAGCTCGATTTCGGTTGGCGATTTTGCAGCGGCTTTGGTGGACGAACTGGACGATCCGCAGTTTATCCAAGCACGGTTTACGGTAGGTTATTAAGCGTAGACAGGCTTTGGAAGGTTGACTGACAAGGTCTCACACAGGGGATCGATAGAGCTTCCAATGATGTATGGAGTGCATCGTGGTAGCTGGATGAGATGAATGCAAAAGATAGCGATACACATATAGGAAGCAGTGTTTAGGCGCGAAGTTGTTGCTTTTAGGTGTAAGCATGTCACGGGGAGGGATGAACGTTGTTTATCGTAACCGCTGAACAGATGCGAGCTGTGGACGAGCATACTATTCATCAGCTTGGTATTCCGGCAGTAAGTTTAATGGAGAATGCAGGCCGCGCCATAGCGGAGGAAGTCATCAAACTGTGCCGGGAAGAGCAAACAGAAGGCTGGCTTGCGGATTCTTGGCAACTTGGCTATAGCAGCAAGACCGATGCTAGGCGGGCACACACCGGGCCCGGCGATCGGCAAGGTTATGGTGGCGACATCATCGCCGATCCGGCGCTGGTGATGGAGCGCCCTGGAGATCAGCAGTGGTACATGCTGATCGGCAAGGGCAATAATGGCGGCGATGGGCTGGTGGCCGCGCGCCATTTGGTTGAAGCGGGGCTTGGCGTGACATTAGTTTACGCCGATGCTCCTGAGGCACTGCGGGGCGAAGCCGCAGTGCAACGGGATGCCGCTGCGCAGCTCGGCATCCCTGCCCTTGTCCACGGGCGCGAAGCCGTGGACTTCAGCCGGTGCACAGGCATCGTGGATGCGCTGCTGGGCACCGGCTCGCGGGGGGCGCCGCGGGGAGCTTACGCGGCGCTGATTGAGGCGGCGAACGACAGTGGCAAGCCGGTCGTGTCCGCTGATGTGCCGAGTGGGCTGGACGCCGACACCGGAGAGGTGTACGAGCCCTGCATTCAAGCCCGGGTGACCGTATGCCTCGCGCTACTTAAGCGCGGGCTTGTGCAGTACCCGGGCGCTTCTGCCGCGGGGCGCATTGTGGTGCGCGCCATCGGCATTCCGGCGCGGCTTGCGCCAGAGCATGGCCCCTCGGTCCGTCTGCTGACGGACGAGGTGCTGCGTCGTGCGCTGCGTGTGGACACAGGCCGTCTCCGGGCACCGGACGGCCACAAGGGCACCTACGGCCACGTATTGCTGGCCGCAGGAAGTCTGCCGATGAGCGGCGCAGGCCTGCTCTCGGCCAAGGCCGCGCTACGCGCAGGCTGCGGGCTCGCCACATGGGCGTTGCCTGCGGCACTGTTGCCGCATGTCATCGGCACCGTGCCCGAGCTCATGCTCGCTGCCGCCGCCGATGGCGACAGCGGCGAATGGAACGCGGCTTCCGCGGGCGTCGTGCTGCGTCTCGCGGAGAGCCGCGACGTGCTCGCGACCGGCCCGGGCCTCGGCCGCTTCAAGGGCGACACAGACTGGCTACGCCGTCTGTGGCAACAAACGGATCGTCCGCTCGTCATCGACGCGGACGCCCTCAACATGCTGGCAGACGCTGGCCCACATGGGCCTTGCGACTGGGGCCAGCGAAGTGCGGCGACGATCCTGACGCCGCACCCTGGCGAGATGGGCCGACTGCTGGGCATGTCGACCCAAGAGGTGCAGCGTGACCGCATTGGACACGCTGCAAAATACGCCCGCGAGCAGGGCGTGACCCTTGTGCTTAAAGGAGCACGAACGGTCATCGCAACGCCATCCGGCGAGGCGTACATCAACACCACCGGGCACGCCGGCATGGCAACGGGCGGTGCCGGAGACGTATTGACCGGCATCATCGCCGGTCTGCTTGCCCAAGGTCTCAGCGCGGAGCAAGCCGCCACGTTCGGCGTATATCTGCACGGACAGGCCGCCGAACGAGCAGCCCTGCTGCGAGGAGATCCGTCGTCCCTGCTAGCCGGAGACATCATCGACGCACTGTGAGGACGGGACAGATGTGTGACAAGCTTGCGGTTTTGGGCGACTGCCTATGACGACTCATTTCCAAACTGCAAGTGATCCAACGAACCAGCACACCAAAAGTAGATGAATGCACGTTGCACATTGTTCATTTTTCATTTCCCAGTGCTCAACGCTCAACGCTCTATCGAACCTGATACACCTTCTGCCACGGTTTACATCGAGGAGTAAAAGCTAACGAACCTCATCCATGTTATTTCTGTGTATTTCAGAGAAAACACCTGAAAAACAGGGCTTAATTTGGGAATACAGTGCCTGAGATTCGTTTGATTTTATAATCTACAAATAGTCGCCTAATAAGGTTTGCAGGGTTCTTTAAATGTTTTTTTGAGACGTTGATGCCTTGTTATCCACTTTCGTGTCTGGTTACCGACTTACGCGTGTCATGGGAACAATGGTTAGATGAAACAACGAGTAGCTACTGAAAAGCGGAGCCCTGTCATGATATGACGAAGGCTCCCCTTTATGCGTTTGTATGTTCAAGCTGTCTGATCCTTGCTCACCTATAACCTGCCTATAATCTGCCTGAAATTTGCATCTAACCTACCTCTAAACTACATCCGGCCTACGTCCGGTGCGAATGATCCCTGCATTCTGCTTACAGCCGGAATCGTAGCAACTCCTGATGCATCTCTGCACTGATATCACGCAATGACTTCACCTTAATACTCGCTTCAGCAAAGGAACGTTGTTGTTCCGACGTGGAGGCGGTAATCTCTTCACTGCTGGCAGCCGACTGCTCGGTAATGGCACTGATATTTTCAATAGCCTGTTGCACCTGTGTACTGAGTTCGTTCGAATGCTGCATGTCCTCAGCAAGCTGATGGATGCCGGTACTAATACGCTCCACACTTCCGCGAATGGCAGAGAAGGATTCCCGGGTCTGGCTGGTGGCTTGTTCCTGTTCCCCGAATAGCTGCATGCTCTGCGCTACCGAGTTCTTCACCTTGTCCATGGAGGTTGTGATCTCGCCGACAGCCGCGTAGATATGTTTGACCGATTGCGCGGATTGTTCTGCGAGCTTATTCACCTCGCCTGCAACAACAGCGAAGCCACGCCCTGCTTCTCCGGCACGAGCAGCCTCAATGGAGGCGTTTAACGAGAGCATGGTCGTCTGCTTGGCAATCTCTGATACATATGCAGTCATCGTGGTGATTCGAACCGCGCTGTCTTCCAGTTCTCGCACCGTCTGCTCCACCTCGGACATCGCCAGACGATTCACTTCGGCCAGACGGAGTTGCTCCGCGACGGCTTTATGGCCTTCTTCAACGGTAGTTAATACTTCACGACCATCGATCACGGATTGGGAAGTGGCCTCCAGATTACTGTTGAAGGTAGACTGCATTTTGTCCACGACCATCACCGTTTCACTCAGATCTTCAGCAATCTTTTGACTGCCAATCGATAGTTCCTCTGTGGTACGGGATACTTGCTGCACGATCGCTTGGGACGTATCGTTGCCACGATCAATGTCTTGCGCCATCAGATCGACACGGTGACCCGCGGCACCGATGGATTGAATAATACCTCGGATATTATGAGTCATAATACCGAAGGAGCGACTCAGGTCATCGAGTTCATCTTTGCCCCGAGCTTCTGGTAATTGTCCGGTAAGGTCACCGTCTGCAATTTGTCCTGCCGCGTCTTTGAGCGTACGAATACGTTGGGCGATCTGACGTGAAGTATACATATTGAACAGCATCACGGCGACGAGCAATACGACGGCTCCACCGAGAGCGACTTGCCACGTTTGCTGAATATCACGCTCCAAATCAACGGTATATTGATCATATCGATCCCGAGTTATTTCATCCAACGAATAGATATCATTCTGTATGCCCCGAACCCGAGTGCTATACCGTTTCGCTTCCGCCCCGTCCATCTCTGTCATGGCCGCGGTTGCTCCCTGACTCAGAGCAGTGAGTTTCATCTGGATGGACTGAATAAGCTGCAACTGCTGATCCGTTTCCAGCAAACCATCCGTAAGCTCCTGAATCATCGTTTGACCTTCATCCAGCAAGCGGAGCACTGCGTCCTGGTTTCCTGCTGTCATGGAGAACGAATAGACATCCAGCGCCTGCTGGGTCTGAATCTGATTGGCATTTAGTTCACTTACCTTGAGCATGGCAGGTACCAGATTTTGATTTTTGGCGTTCATGCCGAGCAATTCCATAATGATATAAGCTACCAGCGCAAGACATAGAAGTAGCGAGATCAGAGCATTAAGTATCAGTTTTCCCTGTAGTTTCATGTGCGTACCTCCTCGAATCCGATGGGTTATTGATCAAGCGTAATTTTGATTTGACCGGAAGAGATCTGTGTTTTCAGATCTTCGAAGGTTTTCTGTTGTTCATCACTGAGCGTGATATTATGTAGAGCGGTCAGGCCCACGGCGTTCTCCGCCAGCCCCTCCACGATTTCCTTTTGAGGGAAGGTATGATTGTTTTGAATAAACGAGTTAACGGCATTATAGATGGATACATCCACATTTTTCAGCATGGACGTAAGAATGGCTTTTTCCGCCAAAAAGAATTGATCGGTATCTACGCCGATGGCATATTTCCCTAATTTCTGAATCTCCGACAGTGCGCCCACACCTGTGAGACCGGCAGCCACATAGATCACGTCAGCACCCTTGTCCTGAATCATCTGTGCAGCGAGTTGTTCACCCAGATCGGCATTACCGAAGTCCCCTGCGTAGACGACATCAACGGTTGCGTCCGGCTTGACAGCCAGAACACCTTGCTCAAAACCCTGCTCGAAATTACGAAGGACCGGGATCTCCATTCCACCAAGGAAACCGACGTGATCCTCTGTTGAAGCCATAGCGGCAATAACGCCTGCAAGATAACTTCCTTCTTCCGCTCGGAATGAAATAGAGGCAATGTTAGGCAGTTCCGACTGACTGTCGATCATGAGGAACTGCTGGTCGGGATATTTGGCTGCCACCTTCTCCATATCCGCTTGGACCGTATCGCTGAGGCCGATGATCAGATCGAATTTGGCTTCTGCAAACTCCTCAAAAGCAGCTTCGGCAGTTAAATTCCCGCCTGGTTCACGATAGTCAAAGACAATGCTTTTCTCGTCTCTGGCCTGAACCAGTCCATCAAAAGCAGCATCATTAAAAGAACGGTCTCCCAGACCCACTTCGGTAAGCACGATCCCGACCTTTGTTCTTGTGTCTGTTGCCGTTGTTGTACTATTGGCTGAACATGCCCCCAGGATTAGTACCGTCAGGATCATCATTAATGTGAGACCTAGACCTGAGCGTCTGTTCTTGTTTGTTTTCATGTGTGGTACCCTCATTTCTGTAGTCGCATTTTTCTGATTTGAATTGTTCTGTAGCTCTAGGGAAATACGCATATATGGATGACACGTGTGGTGAGGATTTCCCTATATCTATATCGGACAGAGAGGTACTGTGTTTTATGGTATGTAGTGAAAATTTACGAAAATCTAAATATGTTTCATGGATTATACATTAGTTTTACATTTCTCCGGTTAAAAGGGCATATGATTAACTACAATATGTTGTTTAATGACGTTTGGAGTTCCAAAAAGACCCAACAGAGATGAAATGAATCATCTCTATTGGGTCTTTGAATAGGATCATATATGGATCAAAGGGTAAACTTCCCTATATTGAGATGACATGAGGTTACCAAGCCGCAATCGAGCCATCCGCTCGGGTTTCCGTACCCCCGCATAATACGCCATTGTCCGGGTTGCGCCAGATGATCTGACCGCGTCCAAACTGGGATGGATCGAGCGCCACTTGAATATCATGTCCTTTGCGGGCGAGTGCCTGTGCAATGTGCTGAGGGAAACCCGGTTCCACGAGAATCGTTTTGCCCTTCGTCCACTGCCAGCGTGGAGAATCCAGTGCGGCCTGAGGATTCAGCTGATAATCGATTGTATTCATAACCACCTGCACATGACCCTGCGGTTGCATGAAACCGCCCATAACACCGAATGGCCCAACCGCTTCGTTGCCGCGGGTGAGGAACCCCGGAATAATGGTGTGATAGGTTCGTTTGCCCGGCTCCAAGGCGTTTGCATGATTCGGGTCTAGTGAGAAATTATGTCCCCGATTCTGCAAGGCAATGCCTGTCCCCGGAACGACGAGTCCAGATCCGAAGCCCATGTAGTTACTCTGGATAAAGGAAACCATGTTGCCTTCACCATCCGCCGTAGCCAGATAGACCGTTCCACTTGCTCGTGGATCGCCTGCCTCAGGTGCACGTGCGGTATCACCAATGAGTTTGCGCCGTTCTTCGGCGTATGCCTCGGATAGCAGTTCCTCCACCGTCACGCCCATTTTACGTTCTTCGGTAATATATTTCTCCCCATCGGCAAATGCCAGCTTTATGGCTTCGAGCTGCTGATGATAGGCCAGAACGGATTCTTTCTCGTCAAACTCGTAACCTTTCAATAGATTAAGCGCAGCGAGAGCAATCAGCCCTTGTCCATTCGGCGGAATTTCCCACACATCGTATCCGCGATAGGAGACGGAGATGGGATCAACCCACTCGGGCTGAAAAGCCTTCAGATCTTCACGAGTCAGATAACCACCGTGTGCTGCCATAAAGGAATGAATGCGTTCCGCCAGTTCCCCTTCGTAAAAGTCTCGCGCTTCGCTCTCGCCAATCTGGCGCAAAGTCGCCGCATGATCCGGCGAGCGCCACATCTCTCCAGCTGCGGGAACACGCCCGCCGGGAGCAAATGTCTCAAACCACGCACGCCCTGCCTCCGCATCACCCTGGCGTGCATAGATCTCGGCTGCCCTTGCCCAGTGGCGGGCCAGCCCAGGCGCAAGCGGGTAACCTTCCTCCGCATAGCGGATGGCCGGTTCCAGCGCTTCCGCCAGCGTGAGCCGCCCGAAACGGCGGCTCAGCTCAGCCCAACCCGCCGGTGCGCCAGGCACCGTCACCGGAACAACCCCAAGCTTCGGCATCTCCGTATGGCCTGCCGCTTGAAGCGCCTCAATGGATATGCCCTGAGGCGCAGGGCCGCTGGCATTCAGGCCATGCAGTTTGCCCTCGGTCCAGACGAGGGCAAAAGCATCGCCTCCAATGCCATTGGACGTAGGCTCCAGCACGGTGAGTGCTGCCGCAGTTGCAATGGCGGCATCAATGGCGTTGCCGCCTTTTTTCAAAACATCCAAACCGGCTTGCGCAGCCAGTGGCTGTGACGTCGCCACCATGCCTTGCTTGGCATACACAGGCACGCGGTAAGAGGGGTACGGTTGGTAGAGTGGATCGAAGTTCATCAGGTTGTTCAGCTCCTTGTCGCAAGATGTCAGCTTCCGGTATAACCGGATCATACTCCTAACCCTCTTCGCAACCGGACAACCGATATCCTGCCACACCTGCCAAATCCAACCTGACATCAGCAGGGCTGATCATCTAAATGTTTTGTCTTTACCAAGTGGAGTGACATCAGTTAACGATATCACCCACATTCCACACTAGCCTATGTCGTTACCATATCGCCGCCATTCACATGAATGCATTCACCTGTGACGTAGGATGAATCGCGGGAGGCGAGATAGACGTAAGCAGCTGCCAGTTCGTAAGGCTGACCAGCTCGACCCATAGGCGTTTCCGTTCCAAATACCTGTACATCCTCAGCCGAGAAACTGGCAGGGATGAGCGGTGTCCAGATGGGTCCCGGGGCGACGGAATTCACGCGGATTCCCTGTGCAGCGAGCGATTGGGCGAGTACACGAGTCAGCGATACGACAGCTCCTTTGGTGGAGGAATAGTCGATTAACTGGATGTTACCTTTATACGCTGTAATGGAAGCTGTATTGATGATGGAGGCACCTTTGCATAGATGGGGGAGAGCGGCCTGGATCAGAAAGAAATAGGCGAATACATTCGTCTGAAAGGTGTGATACAGCTGCTCTTCCGTAATATCAACAATGCTCGGCTGCACATACTGTACGCCATGGTTGTTAACCAGAATATCGATCTTCCCGTAGGTTTCCATCGTCGTGCGGATGACAGCCTCACAGTTTTTCTTTAAGCGGAGATCAATCTCGATTAACAGACAGCGCTGCCCCAGTTCTTCAATCCGCTCGCGAGTCCTTTCGGCATCTGTCCGTTCATATAGATAAGCAATGACGATATCGGCACCTTCCTTGGCAAAAGCGATGGCTGCCGCCCGGCCGATTCCACTGTCACCACCTGTGATAATCGCAACTTTGTCTTGGAGTTTGCAACTGCCGATATAAGCAGGATCTTCACTGATTGGTTCAGGCACCATCAGGGTTTCCAGACCGGGTTGCTGGTCCTGATGCTGGGGTGGGAATGCCAGCTTTTGCTCTTTGCACACCGTTTTCTCACCATAAAAAGGATAGACAGGATTCATTCGCTTTACATCCTCCTCGAGCGTTCATTGATACGGATAAACTATGCATTCGCCCAGAAGAAGGTGCCAGAGGAGGAGGCAGAGCGGTTGTTTTTTGCACAAAATATACCATAATAAGGATAGGTCCTTAAATTGATGGAGGTGTCAGGAGCCACATGAATATTCAGGGAATTAATCATTTGTGCTTTTCCGTATCCAATCTGGAGCGGGCCATTATCTTTTATGAGCAGGCTCTCGGTGCCCAAATTCAGGTGAAAGGACGCAAACTGGCGTATTTTGAGCTTGCCGGTCTGTGGATCGCTCTGAATCAGGAGGATGTTATTCGCAACTATACGGAACGAACCTATACCCATATTGCATTTACCGTTACAGAAGAGGAGTTCGACGCGTCTGTACAGCAGCTGCGAGCAGCCGGGGCGGACATTCTACCCGGAAGGCCCAGAGATCCGCGGGATGCGTTATCTGTTTATTTTACCGATCCGGATGGTCATCTGTTTGAACTGCATACAGGTACGATGAAGCAAAGGCTGGATTATTATCGTGAAGACAAAGCTCATATGACCTTTTATCCGTGAACTGGTTGTGCAAGTGGAGGTAAATGGGGATTAACGTGTTTAAAGTCATTGCGATTATCCGTAAAATACGTCTTAGGTTGCCAGGAATCGATGGTGGATTATGCTACCCAATTATAAACATGAGGAGAGATGAGCATGGAGAGTAAAGGAACCAAATTCGTTACAACCGCAAGTGAACTCTGCATGGTTACTATCATGCTTCTACCTTTTATCGCAGGACAGCTTCATGTTTCGGGGGCACATGCAGGATCGGCCAAAGCTATTGGCCAGCAGGGACAAGAATATGCCATATCGACGGAAACGCTGCTGGATCTGAACGATCCTGTACCTGTTCGATGAGCGGTTTAAGATGATCCTATGTCCTGTCACCAGGGATTCCCGGAATTAAGGCCTCTGTTACAGAGACCCCAAACTCCATTTTTTCTTTTTCCTATATCCTCAGTTGTTAGATGAAGAAGTCATTCGCTTTATTTGATAAATGACTTATAATCTTCGTAGTTCATTTTACGATCCTGCATGCTTAACAGAAGGAGTTGATGGCTGATGTCAGCCTCTCGGTTTGCAGAGATGCGTTTAAGCAGATCGTGACTCATTCTTAGAAAATAATAGCCCTCATTACTGTTGTTTTTCTCATGAAATACAATACCTAGCAAGCGATATAGTTTGGCACGAAGCATCCCTTCATCTTGCTGATCCAGCAGTTGGAGGGCTTCTTTGATGATGGCCTCTGCCTGTTCTGGCTCGCGCTGTTCCAAATAAACTTTACTGATTTCCTCTAATATGGAAGCCTTCTTGTGGGGAAGATTGCGTTTATCGTAAATTCGTGCGCATTCATCCAGCAAGGGGAGGGCTTCTTTTTTTTGCCCCATATGAAGCTGGATCACGGCAAGGTTGTGAAGTGCCAGAACGTAGGAGTCGCTGTTCGCCTGTTTATAGGCCTGTACGGATCTCTTGGTCCAGTCATAACTTAACAGCATGTGTCCGTCCTGTTCAGACATATAATAGGCTTTGCCCAAACCTAGCGTAATCTCGCCATACAGCTCCGGTTGCCCCGCCATTTGGGCTTCCTTCTCCGCTTTGAGATAGTAGTTTAACCCTTCATCCACATTGCCTAGTCTTAAATGGGTTGTGCCAAGAAAGGTCAGCGATTGGATGTGTTCTTCCTGTAGATGTTTGAGTCTGCTGCTGTACGTATACGCCTGTTCATAATGTTTCCGGGCAGCATGAAACAGCTCTGCATGAAAAGCCGCTCTTCCCATTTCCAGATAATATTCAACAATACGTTCCCTGTCACCCGTTCGAATGACTGTAAATGCTGCGTTTTCCCCTTCATCCAGCGCTTGGCGATAATCCCCCAATCTGTTATAACTTCGCAAAATGAGCAGGTAAGCTTCTGACTGATTCGATGTATCCTCCGTCAGTGTCAGCGCTTTATGAGCTATGCGGATGCAGGCAGCATCATTCTGCTCGGCATAATAGGATTTGGCCTTGTCCAATACAGCCTCACCAATATCCGAATCTGTCGATGCACTTCCTCCCAAAAAAAACTCCATGGGTGTATTGAGCCTTCTGGAAATAATTTTCAACATACGCTGTGAGGGAACGGCCCTGCCTTTTTCGATAAGGCTGATGTAAGAACGCGTCATATCCTCACCTGCCAGTTGCTTCTGAGACAGTCCAAGCTGCTCCCGGATTTGCCGGATTTTGGGTCCGAGCATGATCGTTCACCGTCCCTTGAATATAGTTTGACTGGAATGGAGATGTGATTGGTATGTCGGGTCTATCATGTGTGCAGAAGCAGGGGTAAGGAGAGTGAGAGGTTCATTTACCTCCATTTACAGTTTAAATCCAATTTGGGAGATTATAGAATCAGAGTATCTAAGATGAAAGGAGGAGATATGAATGGTCATTAAAGCGACTCCCATTACACTGGAGCAACTGAAACGCAAAGAAATTGAAGCAGCACAATTGGAAACGAGTGGCCTGGGCGAGGCACGTGAAGTCAGTGCACGCGCAGCTTCCGCTCGCGCAGTTGAAGCCCGCGCTGTAGCGGCTCGTGCTGTTGAAGCTCGTGCAGCGGCTGCTCGTGCCTGATTTTTCCTACTTACTCATTTTGCATAATTCGAATCCTACCGCTCACGGGTACAAGATATAGGCGAATAAGATCATTTCGATCTATATCTTGCTGATTGGAAGACGCTCAGGGGATTTATACAAAATGCTCACTTACTTATCGTATTACGCTAGATTCATAGATGGGAGCTTCTGCGGAAGCTCTTTATCTCCCTATATTTCAGTGAGATTCGTACGTTAGTGATAACGAGGTGTCTGAAGCCGATGCATATCAAGCAAATATGGTCTTACATTCCGGAGCACATTGTGCCGATCAGGGAACTGAACGAGGTGCTGGGACTCAATAATGCCCAGACGAAGGTACTGGAAAAAATTCATGGTTTGAAACAGGTTCGGCAAGACAAGGATGGAGATCTGGTTTCGTTGCTTGGGCGCGTATTAACCCAAGTGGTAAATAACCCTGAGATCGCTCCTAACTCGATTAAGTATATCATTTATTGCCACACAATTCAGGAAAATTTCCCCTTTCCTATGAAAGTTTTGCAAGCCCTGAAACGGGCTTACGGGTTGCAGCATGCCATCGCGTTTTCGCTTACGCAGCAGAACTGTGCATCGGGCTTAATTGCCCTGAATGTTGCCGAGACATTGCTGCCTTCATTGGAAGCGGATGATCATATTTTAATTTTGACAGGTGAAAAAACCTTTAGCCCCGTTGTTCAATTGATCCCCAATACTACCGTAATGGGAGAGGCATCAGCCGCCGTACTTGTGGGCAACAAGGGCAACGGAAGTCGTGTTGTTGGACTCACAAGTGTTACCCTGGGCCAATTCTGTAATGTACTAACGGGAACCCCGCAGATCCTTAGGGAGTTTCAGGAAATCTACACGCCTCGGTTATGTGAAGCCATTGTTGCAGCTGTGGAGCAGGCGGGTCTGACGTTGCAGGATATTCGATACATCGTCCCACACAATGTGAATCTATCCTCGTGGAAGAAGGTGGCTATCCGGTTATCCTATCCCCTTGAACGCATATATACGTCCAACGTGCAGGAGATCGGGCATTGCTTCTGTTCGGACCCATATATTAATCTCCAAGCCATTCTGGAGCAGAAGCTGTTGCAACCAGAGGAATATTATCTGCTTGTTACGGTCGGACTGGGGGTTACATTCAGCGTAGCAGTGATGCAGTATGCAGGAATAGGAGGGAATGGACTTGACCACCGTATTGACGGATTTTTCGAGCAAGCTCAAGTGGGCGTTAACGGGCCAGCATGACGTTACTTTTGTCTATCTGAACAATTTTGAGGTGGAGGAGTACTGGGGTGAAACGGGTATTCTCAAGCTTCCCTCATTAAGTATAGGCTCGGCTACGGATGTCGTTAATCGGATGGAGGAACTGGGTGTTTTCCTCGCCGGAGAGAACGATATCATCCTGCTTAAGGGTCCGCCGAATCAGGAATTCATGGCAGATGCACAGGCTCTTGGATTTGGTCGCTCCCGATGCATAACGGTGGAGCACAATGATCCGGCGATGAATATTACCGCGAATCTTCTGAATTGTCCACGAACGATGGACAAGCTGCGAGAGCTGTCACAGGATGCTGGAACGAATGTTTATCTTGTTCCCTTTGGTACCTCGGATCAGGAAGAAGAATTCTCACGACGGACCGGAATTGCGCTGGCTGTTCCATCTTCAGATATCTTCCGCAAGGTGAATGACAAGGGGTACTCCCGCCGTCTCAACGCGGAGCTGGGCATTCGCCAGATTCCCGGCGTTGAATGCACGTCTTTGGATGAACTGTTGTCCGGTTTCGATCAGCTAAAGGCTGTGCTAGAGCAGGGTGGACGCCTTGTGCTGAAGGATTCCATGGGTGTATCAGGCAAGGGAATTACCGTCATTGCCGATGAAGCCAGGTTTCACAAATGCATGAGTATGCTGGAGAAACAGGCAAGCAAGAAGGGAATACGGCAAATCAACTACGTGCTTGAACAATGGATTGATAAAATCTGTGACCTGAATTATCAGATTCTCATCGATCGATCCGGCGGAGTTGAGTTTCTTGGCGTAAAGGAATCGTTGGTAGAGCAAGGTGTGCATCAGGGGCATCTCATGCCTTCGCGGCTCAACGATGTTCAACTTGATGTCATTCGCGAAGCGGCCATGCGAATTGGAGCAGCCTTGTATCGAGATGGATATTATGGCATTGCCGGCATGGACGCCATTCTGGACGAGGACGGTACAATCTGGCCCAATCTTGAGATTAATGCCAGGTTTAATATGTCTACCTATCAGACGAACATTCAACAGCAATGGTTGCCCGAAGATCAATGTGGACTGGCAAAAAAATATACGCTCCGGCTCAATCACCTGCTGGAATACGGAGTACTTCGTTCCCGGTTGGGTGCGTTGATGTTCGAACCGGAACGAGGCGAAGGATTATTGATAAATAATTTTGCCACAGTCAATGCGGCATTCAGAAGTGAGGGGACCTTGTTCTCCGGACGTCTGTATGGCGTGATTATTGCGTCCTCCCCTGAACGGCTGGGAGTGATCGACGAAGCGATAGAAGCCGTCCTATCTTCCATTAACGAGGTGATGTGAGTGTCTAAGGAATATCAGATTCAGCAGTTGCCTGTTTCGGACATTGCCGAGAGATTCGGGACCCCGCTGTATGTATATGACGGGGATGTGTTGCAACAGGTGTATCAGGAGCTTAGGGGATTGCTTACGCCTGATGTAGAGCTGTTCTATTCATTGAAGGCGAATCCCAATATTTCGATCGTGAACATACTGCGGGAGATGGGAGCCCAGGCAGAGGTGTGTTCCCTGGCTGAATTGCATACGGCTGTACAGGCTGGAGTAGCACCAGAAAGCATTATTTTTCTGGGACCGGGAAAAAGTGATGACGAAATTACTGCATGCATAAATCTGGGCATATATGCGATCGTGTGTGAATCGTTTCAGGAGCTGGAGCGCATTGAGAACATCGCTGCAAGTGAGGGGCGAATCGTGTCGGTAGCGCTGCGAGTGAACCCGTCTTTTTCTGTTAAAGGCTCCAGGCTGACCATGGGTGGCAAACCACGTCAGTTTGGTATGGATGAACAAAGTGTGCTCCAGGGGAAAGAACGGTTCAAGAGCTTCTCCCATCTGGAGATCATGGGACTTCACGTCTACATGGGAACCCGCATGTTGGATGTAGAGCCAATCGTTCAGAATACCCGTCATATTCTGGAACTGGCTGAACGAATCGAGAACGAGCTGGATATCAAGCTGCGTATGGTCGATGTAGGCGGGGGATTGGGCGTGCCATACCATGAAGGTGAGCAGTTCCTATCGATAGCCACACTGACAGAACAGTTGAATCCAATGTTCGAATCGTTTCGGCGTAGTCATGCCAACACCCGGCTGTTCATGGAGCTTGGGCGATATCTGGTAGGCACCTGCGGTATGCTGGTCAGTCGAGCCCTGTACGTCAAGCAATCATATGGAGAGCACTTCGTCGTAACCGATGGTGGGACGAACTGCCATATGGCGGCGGTAGGAACTGGTTCTTACGTGAAGCGTAACTTTCCGATTGCCTCGCTGACGCGTTATGGGGAGTCCCCTGTGGCCGAATACAATATTACGGGTCCCTTATGTACGCCCAATGATGTTGTTGGAAAACGGGTACTGCTTCCTCCTGTTGAACGGGGCGATTTAATCGGCGTTTTTCATTCGGGAGCCTACGGACCAACGGCTTCTCCCACACACTTTTTGAGTCACGGAAGTCCGGCGGAAGTGCTGATTGTCGCTGGGGAGGCTCATTTGATCCGTGAGCGGGATACTCCACAGGATCTACTGTCCAAGCAACGCTTAATTCAAGTGTCCCACACGGCAATAACCAATTGATGAGGAGAGATGATGATCATGACAACTGCAGTATTGCTTGAAGAGATCAAGGGTGCCCTTGCTGAAGTATTGAATACGGAAGCCAGGCAGGATATTCAATTAAGCACATCTTTATTTGACGAACTCTATCTGGATTCGACCTCTGTTCTGGAACTGCTGATGACGCTGGAAGACCGAATTGAAGGTCTGGAGATTGACCCGGATGATCTGGAACCCGATGTATTCGATACGGTAGGCTCCCTGGCTGCTTATATTGAGAAGCAGCTCATTGCGGCCTGATGGCTTCGCCTGTTGCCATACGGGAGATGGGAGTCAGGTTGTTCTCGGAGAAGAAGCCTCCGTTCGATCATCCGGAACTGCTGCGATTTCATCAGGACATGCTCGCGGGTACTCCGATCAAGTACGATGTTCAACTTTTGCAGGGGCGTAACAACAATGCCTATCACGAGATGAGTGTAGAACTGCTGGAGGAGACGGGACTTGATCGGGTCATGCAGGATGTGGATGTGTTGTTGCTGGCGTACAATTTTCCAAATACCCGCCCGGATATATCGATTGTGAATTATTTGATGGATCGTTATCAGGCCCGTTTTATCAGTTTTGCTGTAAATGATCTTGGTTTTGGTGCTCCTTTTGCGGCGCTCCACATGCTTCAGCACTATCTGGGTAGAGAAGGTTACATGAAAGGCATGCTGCTGGTCATGGACCAGACGGCTCTCCCCTATGAAACGATGGAACTTGATTCACCACCTGGGCCGGACACGGCTGCAGCAATATACCTTGATCGGATGACAGGCGTAGGACCTTCCTTGCTTGGTGTAGAGATGCGACATGCCGAGTATTCCATAGCCGATACTGCGGAGATAGTACTGGATCGATTATGTGTCGGGGCATCCATTCACCGGAATCAGATTAACCTGCTCATCCATCCTGATCTGGAGCAGCTGTGCAATCAGGCTACCTGGTACAGCGAATGTGGATCGAAGAGCTACTATGATCCATCGCGCTGGAGTGCAGCGCCATTTTTCGCATTACAGGAGTTGCTGGAGGAGAAGGACGGGGGCGAGTACATATGTCTTATGCATCTGGAGCAGGCAGATTCGTTTATTCACGCCTTGCTGATTCGGACTTGTGAATGGAGTATGAATGGACACTAATCGCAGAAGGAGGGAGATCATTGGGGTTCGGTATTGTGGATATTGGCGTCTATTTGCCTGAACAGATTCAGCGACCGGAAGAGGTACTGGCTGCCCTGGAGCTTGGGAAAGGCGAGCTTCAGTTTCTGCGCAAGTACCATCGCCTCGAAGGTGTGCCTGTAACGGAACCGGGCCAGATGCTTGACGATACGATCACACAGGCTGTGGAACGGCTCAATACCAGACCGTCCCTTTCCGGAATCGACCTTGTTCTCTATGTGCATTCCTTCCAGGTGCAGACACCGAGCGATTACAGGCTTGTGCAGCGTGTCCTCCAGCGCTTCGGGCTGGAACATGTACCGTTCTATGGCATATCCCAAATGAACTGTGCATCGTCGATAGCCGCTCTTCAATGGCTTGAGCGAATCTCGCAAACGCAGCCTCACATTCGGAATGTGTTGTTGATCTGTGCGGATCAATTCAATTTTTTGCCTCCCGAATGGCGCTATCTGCGCAAATCGGCCATTCTGGGTGATTCTGCTGTAGCCGTTCTATTGAGCAGAGAGAGCTGTCAACATGTCGTTCAGGCTGCGCATGTGCTGCGAGACACCCGGTTTCATAATGGTTATCATGCAACCACCGATGAAATCTCGGCATTTAACCGATTGTATGTGGACCATATCATTCAAGGGATGGAAGAGCTGCTGTCAACGCAAGGCCTCAGTTTCGAAGATGTGGATCATATTTTTCCCCATAATGTGAACTGGACTACCTGGAAGGAATTCTCGCGACGTACGGGAGTTGGACTTGAACGGATATATCTGGATAACATTCAACGAATCGGACATACCTTCTCCACCGACCCGTTCATTAACCTGAGTTCGGGATTGGAGCAGGACTGGGTGTGCAGGAAGGGACGCTCCATCATGGTCAGTATCGGGCTCGGCAGTTTTTTTGGTTTTGCACTGGTGGAGCATGGAGGATGCGAAGAAGAATGAACAGGAGGAATGGCAATGCACGTTATTGAATTCCAGGGCCCAGATGCCAAGCCCGTCGGATCAAAGGCAGCAGGTAATCCCGTTGCTTCGATATCGGAAATATTGGAAGCGAAAACCTTGCTGTTGAGCAATCGTCCAGTGCTTTTGGCAACAGGTCCCTACGTGCTCGCGACCGCTCATCTCATAGAACAAGTTCCTTTACTTTGGCATGAAGAATCAGCAGGGCTGTATCGTTGGAACCAACTAAATGCTGTTCATGTGCAGGATCGGATGCTGGAGCCCTCCGGACTACTGTTATACCGGGTGCATCCGAATGAGGGCGAGAAGGCTGAGATATCAGGCGAGAAAGTGACCTCGAATGAGCTGAGAACACGCCTGCTTGAGTTCCGCGCAGAGCTGTGCAAGGCTGGTTTGGAGCAGGTTCGCAGGCATTTGTCGGTGCGAATATCGGGTGGGCAATCCACGTTTCAGCATCAGCTCGTCAAAGGCATGGTCGCTGACATCCTTACAACGCTCTACATGGCGGAAACGTTGCCTGAAGACCGCTTCCTCTCAGCAAATCCAGGTCTTCCATTGGTCCGGGTTCATGCGTGGATACATCAGGAATTGGACGAAGCCTTCAGACAGATTCAACGTCTTGGCGGCGGTTTCGGTTTTTTGAGACACGGCGTATCTGCGTATACCTATGCAGGCCAACTGGTGAAAAACATGCTGTTGCCAGCTAAGGAGGAATATTGATGATTACTCCATCAACGATTGCGATTTTCGAGCATGTGATGAAGCAGTATGCTGCAGAGCTTCGTCACATCGGCCAGACGATTGACCGGGAGCCAGACCGGCTCACCGAGTTCTTGCACACGTCTGCCCTGCAGGCCATCAATCATATGATGATTCCCCCGGAGTATGGCGGCCAGCCAATTGTAACCATAGGTCAGGATCGATATTATGGACTCTCTTCGCTGGAAAGAGTCATTACGATCGAGCAGTTGTCCGCAGGAGATGCAGGCGTTTTTCTGGGAGGACCTGGTCCTTCCATGTCCAGCATCGTCATGATTGACTTGGGCGATGAGGAACAGAAGGAACGTTTTTATAGCCACTTTCTGAAAGGTCCGGCCTGGGCTGTTTTTGCCTTGTCAGAGCCGGAGAAGGGTTCGGATGCAACCGAGATCAGCACGCGGATTACGCGACATCCGGATGGGGGAATGGAGCTAACCGGACATAAATTCTACATTGGGAACGGACACCGGGCAAGTATTGGACTGGTATTCGCCCAGACCAATCGTACGCCTCTGGGCATTCAGGTGGCTATAGTTGATCCTTCTCTGCCGGGTTTCACAGCAACCCCGCTGGACACGATGGGGCTTCGCGGTCTGCAACTCAGCCATCTGCAATTCGAGGCCTTCCCACTGGAAGAGAAAGATATTCTGGGTCGTCACCTAAGCCCAACCAAGCGTGGACTGTGGGGGGCACTGCGCACATTCCACCGGATGCGCCCTAGCGTGGCGGCATTGGCGCTTGGTGTTGCACAGGCTGCATATGATTATGTTGTAGGACACAGAACAATCTTTACAGAACGCGAAAAGACAGAACTGGAGCGACTGGAGATGCGATTGCATGCGCTGCGCAGCATGATTCGGAATGCAGCAGCAGAGATTGACCATGATGCGAATAAGGGATATCTGGCTTCCCTCAGTAAAATACGGGCTGCGTCAGTTGCCGAGGAAGCGACGGAATGGGCACTGGAGATGATGGGGCCAGGTTCCATGCTGGAGCATCCTCTGTTGAACAAATGGTATCGCGATGCAAGGGCCTTTGAGTTCATGGAAGGCACAACGTCCATTCAGAAGATTAACGTTTTTCAGGCGTATGCTAACGGGAAGATGCAGCATGTCTGATTCACTTCATGGTGATATTGGCGCGCCAATCTATGTGGATCATATTTGCTGGCTTACTGCGGAGGATCATCTGTACACGCTGGATTGGCCAACACCGGATGATTATGTTTACGTATCGCCGCACATATACATGGAGGATCACTATTATGGTCGCGTGGGAACGCTGACTCGCTCCCTTATTGCAGATGGGAGACGGGTGACCGCCGGTGATCTTGCGCTTATGGTGCTGGAGCGGTTATGTACAAAGCCGTATTGGGATTGGTTGATCCTTGCCCAGACCTGTCCGGAACGTCATGCGCTGAATGCTCCGCTTGCCCGAATGCTTGAAACGGCTCCGTGGCGAGTTAATCATCCACTTGGTATTACCCATATGGGTTCGCTCGCAGGCACCGAGGCCATTCAGGTCGCTCTTTGGAGTATGCTTCCTAACGAACGGACTGCGATTGTCCTGATGGAACAGCGAATTCTCCATGACGATGGACAGATTGGATATGGTCATGCATCCGAACCCAAGGGTGATCTGGGTGACATGGCGGTGGCGCTTGAGGCAGGCCTTGGTCAAGGAGCGTTGCAGGTACACTATGCGGGGAAACGAATCATCAGATCGGATGAAACCACGGCTTTTGCATCCGAGGCACTCGTCATGATCCGTGAATGGATGGATGGTTATGCAGCTGAGCATGTCATTCTTCAGTCGAGACTGGGATTACATCTCAATGGCAGTTCTGTTTTGCCTATTTCTCCTTCCAAGACCATCTGCGTACCACGAACCGATTATCAGAGCGGGGATGTATGGATACAGTTGGCAGATAAACTGGAGCGGGGGATCATCAGGCCAGATGATCGGGTCATGCTGGTCTCATGGGATGACGATCGGATGATATCTGCTTGTTGCGTGCATGTGATACGTCTGCCGCTCCTCAGCAGGCTTACAATGAATCAAGAAATTAAGACTTCATGAATTGTGGAGGTGAACCCCATGCAGGGGATCGATTATACGGCCGGCTCGATCCATCGTTTGTTATTCCGCACGGCCGTTCCGATGTTGCTCGCTTCTCTGGTTAACGTGATTACACAACTGGCTAATGTATTTTTCCTGGGTCACACGAGTCAAAGTGTATTATATGTGCTCTCATTATATATTCCTGTCTCATTCGTCATGATTGCCATCATCGAAGCGATGCAGCTGTCTGTTCAGGTCGCGGTGGCGCGCAGCCGTGCTGGGGGCTCACGTGCATTTACCCAGCTGTTCGTACACATGATGGGCAGTGCCTTGCTGCTTGCCATTCTAACCGGGGGCATTGTGATGTTACTGACCCCTGTGCTCTCATGGTTTTATCGTGTACCTGCCGGCATTGGGCCCATGTTTACGCTCTATGTAGGAGGCATGATGGCAGTGAGCATCCCGGCCGTCCTGGCGGCAGTGACTAGCGCGGCGCTACGAGGATTGGGCCGGGCACAAGCAGCTTCGTGGAACGCGGTAGGAATGGCGATGTTAAATATTGCTCTCGTGTACACATTTGTGTCGGTCTTTGGTCTGGATTTGAAGGGCATCATCTATGCCAACCTGATCACTTCCGTCTTGTCCTTGACCATCTCTCTGCTTATTCTGTTCATTCGCCGGGAAATGGTCTTTGAACGCTTTGCTTTTGCACAAAAACATCTGATGGCTCTCAGGCATGTCGGTATTCCTGTGTTTATCTCATACTGCATGATTTTTCTGAGTACATTTTTTTTCAATAAAATTGTCAGTCACTTTGGTGAAGGGGCGGTTGCCGGCTTTGGCGTTGGTTATCGAATTCAGACGATGGCGATCCTGCCGGGTATCGTCATTGGATCGGCCATTGGCATTATCATCAATCATAATTTGCAATCACCACATCGGCCAAGGGCCTATGCAAGCTATCGCCACGGACTGTTGCAATCCTTTGCTCTGTACGTATTCATTGCCGTTGCCGTCTGGATCTGGCGAGATCCGCTTATCGCATTCCTGATCGAAGACGCGGCAACCCGAGCGGAAGCAGCGCGGTATCTGTCCATCGTAGCTCTTTCTTATATTGGGATGGGTCCCATGATGACAACCTTGCTGACGATGGAACAGAGCGGGCGCGGATATCAGGCCATACTCCTGAATGCGGTGTACTTTCTGATTATTATCGCACTTGGCTGGGGACTGACTCGGGCCTTCAATGAAGTTACTTACTTCTATGCGGTGATCGCTGGCATGAATGTTGTCGGCATGTCATTCTTCCTACCTTTCATGCGAATGCTGAGGCGGGAATACGTGGAACCTTCTGCGGATAAGGACATCAGTTCAGAAGGTGAAGCGACATTGCCGAATAAGAGCTATTCCACACAGACTTGACTCTAATTACGTACAGGAGGCTTTTGCATGAAAACATCAGAACCTGCTTATCTGGTGCGTCGCATTGCAGATGCGTGGATCGCTGCGGATGAAACGTTTAGCCAGTTTTATGAGCTGGAACCTGCGAAAGAGCTGGAGCCACAACGTCCCCCGGATTTGCCGGGGGTGGAACCCGCGCAAGCGCCTTTTTTTTTGTATGAGCCTCTCATCGGTCATCCGGCTCCCCAACTGGCAATCTTGGGTATCCCCCATTCCGGTGGGACAAGCATGTTAAACTCCTCCGTTGCCGGACTTGCACATGCGTTACGCGTAGAATCCTGGAAAAAGGTCATATATCCATCGTTGCAAGAGTCCGGGAATTCGAGCTTGTACGATATTGGAAGTGGGAGAAGATTGCTTGAGAGCGTAGCCATGCAGGATTGGGGGACTTGCCTTATAAATGAAGCGGAGGCAGATACAGCTGTTCCTTATAAAAAGGGGCTTGCCGCCGCACTGGATCATGCGCTGGATCAACAGGCAATATTGTGCTGCATTGGCGGAGACCATTCCATTACGCATGCAGTGCTTCAGATGATGGCAAAGGCCCCGGGCAGTCGAAGAGTGCTGGTCCAGTTCGATGCCCATCATGATTGCGGTATCGATGCGATCCATCAGGAGCATCCCAGTCACTCCAATTTTGTGAGACATTTGCTAGAGCAGGGTACGGTTGCTGCTGTTGTACAGATCGGCCTGCGTGGTCTTCGCTCAGCAGATCAGATCTACAGCCATCCTGGCTTGATTCAGATATCGGCAGAGTATATGACACCCGAGAGGGTGAGCCATGTTCTGAACGAGGTAAGGCAAAAGTACGATGTCGACTCGGCTTATTTAACGTTTGACTTGGATTCCCTTGATCCGGGAAGCTTCCCCTTTGTTGATTTTCCGATTGCTGCAGGACCGACGTGGCAGAATATTCGAGACTGCGTTACTGCAGCGCTGGAAGCCCCGTTATTTTATGTAGGGATGGATATGGTTGAAGGACAGGGTGTGCAATCGGATCGGCACATTCCCGGACAATATGAGCTGGCGCTTCGAATGTTGGTCTATATGATGGATGGTATCGACCGGAATCGTCGGCGGTTTGAAAAATTTTCCCGTATTAGTGTAACCAGAGAAGAGATGTTGTCGGAAGTGGGAGCATCCATGAATAAGGGTTCAAAGGAGGTGTGAGTATGGAGGATTTTCATACATTATATACGTTACATCGGGAACAGGTCAGGGAGGAGCTGTTTCGAGATAAGACAGACGGAATTCAACTGGGATTCTTCTATGCGCTAATGAATATTGTTAAGGAACTTTCGCCTCTTCAACCGGAAACGTCACCGGAGTCGGTCTGGATGGATTATCTGGCTTTTTTGCGGACGGTTGACGAACACAAAAAAAGCCCGTACTCCTTTATGGATTGGGATGAAGTCGAGGGGATTGAACATCTTCAAGCGACGTTGCAGGAAGGTGGAGCTTTGTTGACCTGGCATTACGGATTCGTCAGGCATAACATGATCACCATTGGACAGGAGATACGCGCAGGCCACATGAAGTCCGGATTACCCTTCTATCTGGTGGCTGAACAAGGCACCGTAGAGCAGGAACAGAAGCTGTCGTCCTGGAACACTCTTCGGCAGTTTGCGGGTGCTGATCTGCTGAATGCCGAGGATGAGATGATTGGCATCCGATTATATTCTCATTTGCGGAAGGGAGGTTCATTCAATCTTTTCGTAGATGGACAGACCGGATTCAACGCGGATAATCGCGCAGTGGAGCTTCCTTTCCTGAGTTCACGCATCCGAACGAGGAGCGGTATTTTTCGTATTTTAGCCAAGACACGCAAGCCTGTATGCCCCTATTTCATGACATTGACTGAAGATTTTCGTTCCAAAATTGTTTTCTTGCCGCCTTTTATATTAGAAGGTGATATTCAGGAATCAGCAGGACGTGTATATGAGCCGTTTCGCCATCAACTGCTGAAGCAGCCTGCACTATGGAGATTCTGGGACCGTCACCATCAGCAAGTGATTCACTGGAAAGAGGATGAGCCTACTCTTCATTCAGCTGAGGCCGAGAGTCAGGTGGACTGGTTCTCCAAGCCACTGGAGGGATTCGGTCAGCTTGGACTGAACACCGCGAGTGGCATGATCTACAATTTGGGTTAGCCATCAGATAAGGGGGGAGGCAAGGATGCAGTCTTTCATTACGGAGCAGTACAATCGTCTATCGGTCCATGTGATGCCAACAAGCAAGTACGCCAACTATTATCTCCATCTGGGCATTGTTAACGAACAGGGGAGAATTCCATCAGCGGTGTTTGCAGTCATTGTGCGGTTGCTTTTCAGGCAGGATTCGCTCGGCAAAAGAAAGCTACAACAGCAACTATGGTCCATGTATGCTGATGAGCTAAGATGCGAATTGGAGCAAAAGGGGGAGACCCAGCTTGCATCCATCCGGTTGCGTATCCCTGCAGGGTTACTGCCCGGGATCGAGGCACGGACGCGGGATGCGCTGAAGCTGCTCGCAAACATGATGTTCGAACCGAGTCTTAAGGGCGGATTTGATTTTAATGAAGGGCAGATCCAGGAGGAACTTGTCTGGGCAGAACATCATGCTGGTTATGATGTTTCTGATTGGGACAAGGTGGTACAGGGTCGCAGTCTGGAATGGCTTGGGTATGTAGGACGAAGCAGGGATGCCGACTTGGAGCAACTGCAACAATGTGTGCGTGATGGTGAACTTCAGCAATGGTACCGGGAGGTGATTTGCAGCCCAATACATATTCATGTGATCGGTGATTTCCAGTCGGATGTGATGATAGCTCAGGTCATAGAGACCTTTTTGCCTTCGGTTGTCAAGGCTGAGGGGGGAGAAACTCTATCTGTGATCGAGCATCAGCCTACTGAGCGTCTGGAGGAAGGCGAGATGATGCTTGAACTGATGGATGTTCAGCAATGCAAGATCAATGTGACTTTCACCACCGGGGTGACGTATGGGTCGTCGGACTATCCTGCCCTGTTTCTTTTTCATTCCCTGTTTGGCGCTACGCCTGCTTCCAGGCTTCAATCCGAGCTTCGTGAACGAAAGCAATGGGTGTATCAGATCTACAGTACGCTGGATGATTATCAGGGAACGCTTCATGTGACAACGGGGACAAGCAGTGGATATGTGACAGAGTTGCTTGAAGCGATAGACGCTGAATGGCTGAGGATATGCAGTGGAGACATTCAGGAAGTGGAGCTGAATAGAGCTATTCAGAATGTGACGCATTATGTGCAAGTGGGTTACGATCTGCCTGAGCAGGTGGTCAACCTTCATATCGATCGGTTGCTCAACCGGGTTCAGATGACCACTCCGCAATTTCTGGAAGCCATATCTTGCGTTACTTCTGAACAAGTGGCCGAGGTAGCCTCTGGCATGAAAAAGGCTGTCACCTGGATTTTGTATCCTGAGAGTGAATATTCCGCACCAGTACAGGAGGTGAGTCATGAATAGTATTGTGAATATCGCACCGGTCCGCAGGCGCTTGTCCAATGGTCTGTCGGTCCACATTTTCCCCGAGCCACATTTCCACCACACTTTTGTTTCATGGTCCGTGTCCTATGGCTCAATCCATGATGCAGCCCTGCCTGGCAGAGCACATTTCCTTGAGCATATGATGTTCTACAATTCGGATAAAAGGCCCGTCAAGCCGCTATTTCATACTCTGGGAGCTTCGACATCTGCATTGACACGTTACGATGTAACGACCTATCAGCTGGCCTGCACAGGCAATTTGAAACGAAGTCTGGAGTTGTTCACCGGCATGCTCGCTTCTCCCTATTTCACCCCGATGCATATGGAACAGGAACAGGCCGCCATTCATCAGGAGCTATCCATGTATGCAGACCGACCCTCCTGGCGAGCTTTGCAACAGTTAACTCAGATGATGTATGGCAGCAATCACCCCATCACGATGGATGTTGCAGGCACACTGGACAGTATATACCAAATGACAACGGATGAGCTGAATCATGCCTACAATACTCGCTATGCCACAGGGAGAATGGCGGTAGCGGTTGCCGGTCCGGTTGAAGCAGAACTCATTGTAGATATGCTGGAACAATTCCCTGTAATGGAACCACTGAATGCTTCCTACCTGCCAGAAGTTACACTCCACTATTTAGGTGAGGATTCCAATAATCAATATCGGGAGATTGAATCTGGATTGCCCTTGCCGCTTGTAAGGTATGGGTTCCGTGCCGAAGATGGGATGCAGTTAAAAGAGCAAATCGCTTGCATGATCGGCATTGAAGCCTTACTGGGTGAAACATCTGATTTCCACGCCGAATGTATGGAGTTGGGTCTGCTTCATAAGGGCGCAGCATGGGACCACTATTATCGTAAGGAATTTGCCTTTTCGAATGCTTGTGGGTATTCAGCAGATCCCGTTTCTTTATATAACCGGATTGAAGAGACGTGTGAGCATATTCAGAACGGAACGCTGTCCCTATCCAACTTGAACTATGCACGGATGAAGTGGTTAAGCAAGTATTATGCAGACATGGATTCGTTAAAACAGCGATGTATGCACGTCTCCGAATATGAGGTGATCGGACTGGATTATATGCGGCTCGGCACGTATGCACTTGAATTGACAGAAGAAGATGTTATGAGTGGTCTCAGAACTATTGCAACGTCTGCTCGTCTGCGGATGGTTGTTATAAGATAGTATAAAGCCATGCATAGGGGGGATGGCCTTATGGATTCCAGAACCGGAACAATCAGTAGCCTTATAGCAATGAGGGAACAAAAAAATGAAGCGTTTGCGTCAATTGTAGAGAAACCGGAGGTCCATATTTGGACACAGACTTTGCCTATAAGAGAGGATCAACTACAGACAGCGACTGCCATGGACTCCAGTGCACTGACTTTAGAAGAACATGAACGTATGGTCAGAATAAGCACCACCTCACGGTTAAAGGCTCATTGCTGGATGATTTCAAGGGTTTTCATGCGAAGAGTGCTGGCTCAGTACATGCAGGTTCAGGAACGGGATATTCTACTTCAATACGGGATCGGCGGAAAGCCTTATCTCGTGGGAGGTCCTCAATTCAGCCTTTCGCATACAAATGGGCTGTGTGTACTGGCGGTTACATGTACTAACAACGAGCTTGGCGTGGATGTGGAATGGGTACGTCCACTACTGCGAGAGCAAGCCATCATCCAACGTTTCCTTACGCAAGAGGAGCGTGATTATGTGCTGGAAGCCGTGTGCTCCGGGGAGGATTCTTCTTCTCGGCTGTGGAAAATCCTCACAGGCAAGGAGGCCTGGATCAAGGCTTCGGGTCAATCTTTATGTGGACAGTGGAGAAATCTGAATACAGTACAGGCTATCCGTAATTATGAATATTTGCTGGAATGGGACGGCCCGAATTATATGTTGAAGTCTCTGAATATGGGCAAGGGCTACTCCGCATCATTGTGTGTGACAGGAGCGGAGAGACCGCTCGTACGCTGGATGAATGTGACAGATCATATACAAACCTGAAGGGGAATTGGAAATTAAATCTTACATATCTATTGTATAAACATGGGCATTACCTATAATATGGACAAATGGTACCTTAATTTACCAATGTTAAATTCATTGGTTCAATTCCAAGGAGGTTTGTCATGATTCAGTTCCCTAAACCGGATGTCGAGCAATATTTTCAGACGTACCGAATTTCCCATTTTGCCGTATCGGCCGACGAGAAACGTTTGTTCATGGACAGCAATCTGAACGGTCAGCCAAATATATGGGCGATGGATTTGCCCGGAGGGTACCCGTATCCTTTAACGTACTTGAATCAGAGTAGTTCATTTATCAAAGCAGATCCGCAAGGGCGTCATCTTCTTACCGCGTTTGATCGGGATGGCGACGAGAACTATCATCTATATGCACTTAAGCCAGAAGGGGGCGTTCCACTGCCTGTTGTACCGGCAGAGCCGAATGACCGCTGTTATTACGCCCACTTATCTGAAGATGGAAAGCGTTTGTATTATATAACCAGCGCAGGTAACCCGAATTATCTCAATTCGCGCCGACTAAATTTAGAGACGGGAGAGGATGAACTTCTGCATCAGGGTGACGGGGTGACGAGCAATCTGGTTGCTGTAAGCCCAGAGGAACAGGCCTATGTCATTTTGAAAGTGTATTCAAATACGTACCAGACAGCTCATCTGTATCGTGACGGTGAAGTACAGGAGATCCTGCCAGCCTCAGAGCGGCAGAGTCAGATCCCGGATCTGATTTTCGCAGATGACAATCGTCTTCTGCTGATCACTAATGATAATTCACCATACTCGTATGTGGCTGAGTACCGCATCGATTCCGGTGAGTTCCGTCCATTGTGCAAAATCGAAGGGGAAGATGTGGAGTTCATCCGCTGGCATCAGGCTTCCGAGACCTTATATTTCTGGACACTTACAGGGCCGGAGAATCGTATGTACGTATTGGGTAAAAATGCCGCTGAGCCTCGGCGCATAGAGATGCCGCTGGATACAATTGAGCAGGTGACTGTTACGAAGGCAGGTAATGTATATATTCTGGGGCGTGGAGCAATCCTGCCGCATAACATTTATCGCAAAGTGGCAGGTGCTGAATCCTGGGAGCCGCTGACTGCCAATCGGGTAACCGGACTGGACCCAAGTGATCTCGTGTACCCAGATGTCATTCGGTATAACTCCTACGACGGACTGGAGATCGAAGCGCTTTTGTTCAAAGCAAAGCCAGAGCAGGCCAACGGTTACACGGTATTTTGGCCGCATGGCGGGCCACAGGCATCGGAAGCGAAGTTTTTCCGGCCGATGTTCCAGATGATGCTCGCTCAGGGCTATCATATCTTTGCACCGAACTTCCGTGGCAGTACTGGATATGGTGCGGAATTCGTCAAATTGGTTGAGCGAGATTGGGGCGAAGGCCCAAGGCTGGACTGTGTTGCTGGAATCAACTGGCTATTTGATCAGGGAATTACCTCGCCGGAGCGGTTGTTTGTGGTAGGTGGAAGTTACGGTGGATACATGACCCTGCTACTAGCAGGGCGCCATCCGGAGCTGTTCCGGGCTGCGGTTGATATTTTTGGGCCGAGCAACTTGTTCACATTCCTGGAATCCGTGCCGGAAGACTGGAAGCCGATGATGGATAACTGGCTGGGTGATCCGATCCGTGACCGCGAACGCCTAACAAAGGATTCACCGATTACGTATCTGGATCAGATGGTAAACCCGATGCTGGTCATTCAGGGGGCCAATGATCCAAGAGTCGTGAAGGCCGAATCCGATCAGATCGTGGCTGCGCTTCAGTCGAAGGGACTGGATGTGGAATACATCGTTCTGGACGATGAGGGCCACGGCTTCTCCAGAAAGACAAACGAGATTCTCGTGTATCGCCGGATGTTGGAGTTTTTGCAGAAACATCAGGAGTTACCGGTCGCACAGGCTTAAGCTGAGCGGGGTTTCATCGTTGATCGAAATATATCGTGGTATGACGAAAACCGCCAGAGATCATCATTGATCTTTGGCGGTTTTATGCGTGCGTCCGGATGTTGGGCGACATACATGGAACGATACATACGTAAGTTTGGAAGGCCGCTATCCATTGAGCCCCTGTCCAAATCTACTCATCCAGTAATGCAAGAATCGAATCGATGGACTGCTCCGCCCACTGTGCAAAAGGCAGGTCGGCTGCCCACGTCACTTGTCCTGTCGCTTTGGCTTCACCCCACCACAGGATACGTTGATAGAGCAAATGCACGCTGAGACGTGCACGGAAGTGCTGACATTTCTCCACATCTGCTGCACAGACCAGATCCCGGTAGCAGCGAAGGAACTGTGCGGCCAGTTCTGGCTGACCCTCACGGGCATACCTGGTGGACATTTTGGTTAAGTCGGCTGTGCCGTCTCCGAAATAGGCGGTTGTAAAATCGAACAGACCACTAATCTGCCACTCTGAAGAACGGTCATCCTTTTTTTGAACTAGCACATTCTCGACCTTGAAGTCTCCCATGACAAACCCTGGAACCGCTTTGGACCGAAATGCCAGTTCAGCATTCTTGAATTGCTCGTCCACCCACTGAACATCTTCATCCGTAATCACCGAGTACTGTTCAGCATCATGTAACCAGTGGCGGATGGTTCCGTACAACCAGTCCAGATAATTGCCTGCAAAGGAGACAATCTGCTTCGCTACAGGGTCATATTCCCCAGCATCAGGCACCTTCCAGCGGTGCAGTTCAGCCAAAGTATGGGCAAACATACAGGCGATCTCTTCCTGATCTTGCTGTGACAGTGAGGCCTGGAATGCTGGATCATACAGGTGATTACCCGGCATGCGCGGCATGATAGCATAACTCCAGCCCAGAAGATTGGTGTCTTCATGTAATAGATAGGGGTCAGGAACAGGAATGGATGTATGCTTCGCCAGTTGTTCTACAAAGAACTTTTCTTCCTGTAACTGTCCTGAATATAACGGATTGCCTTTCAAAATATACTCTCCACGGGAAGAGCGGATGAGCAGTGTCTGACCCATAATGCCTTTATCCGTTCGTTGATAATCTTCAAGGGTTCCCAGATCAAATTCATTCAGCGCATCTTGCAATGAAGCTGCGGGCACTTTGCCGAGTTGATTTGAACCAAAATATATACGGGTTGTCATATGGCCGGACCCTCCTGAATTTTAGTCCTCACCCTGTTCGTCAGACAGGTCATACGTATCCTCATCCTGCAAGCCACGGATGAAAGCTTCAAAATTCGGCGCAAGATATGTAATCTCATAATCATTTTCCTGATCCACATGAACCACAAAGGGCTCGCCTTCCGGACCACAGAATCGATAATCCAGCATAACGACATCATGACCAGCGGATGGACAATCACAGATCACAATCCCCAGATCGGGGTATCCCCAATCTTCGATCATGAACCGGCTTCCCAGCTCACCACCCAGCGCGTATATCTTATCGTGTCCGATTCCCATAATGCTTGAAATGGCAATGTGATCCTCAGCCCAGGAAGTCGCTTCTTTGGTGGGAAATACAGTGAGCGCGGGGATACCGCCGTTCTGGGTGTTCATTAAATGAATATAGGAAGCGGGCAGCTTGTAACCCAGTTCCTTCTCAATAGACACAATCTCTTCTTCGTCAAAAGGTTCTGATACATGATTTTCCTGCGCATAGTCGCTGTGTACCCAGAACGTTGCGGGGGCGTAGGAGCCTGATGCCGCTCTTAGATGGTTCTGTGTGCCGCTTTGTTCCAATGCTGCAATATTCTCTTCATGGCGTTGTCGATCCAGTCGCATCTTCTCCGCTTGGGGACGAATCTGGCGAAGGAATTCAAGCGTAGACTCATCATGAGGCAGAAGTTCGTCAGCTCTCTCAAAAGCGAGTAGTGCCTGCTCATAACTCGCGATGTAACAGTATGCGTAACCCAAACGGTATTGCCAGAGCGGATCGTTTGCTCCTTGCTCCTGTACAGACAACAACTGTTGAATGGCTTCGCGGTAGCGTGCATCATTGTTATAGGCTCTGGCGAGTTGACCAATCAGATCATAGTCCCGCTCAGATTCAGGTATACGTTCAATACGTTCGATAATGAGACTGAATTCGTCCTGCTCATGCCATAAATTGATTTGTTCCAGCAGTTCTCTTTCCATTAATAGGCCTCATTTCAGTCGGAGGGATGTGAATCTCTTCCAAACTATCTTACTAGGTTAAGAGACAAAAAAACACTCCCGCATGCAGATAGCCATGAAGGCATTCTATCCAAGGGAGTGTTTTAATGTGTGCTTATTTATATCGGTAATACTCGATCAGTAGAGTTTACAAATCGTCAAATCCGTTATCGTCGCCAACTTTACCGTAGTTACGGGATTTAGCTTCGAAAAAGTCTGTTTTTGTTGCATTCAGTGCTTCATCAGAGAATGGTTTGATCCAAGGCATGCAGTTTACATCCACACCTTCATACGCTTTTTCCATGCCCATCAGACGCAGACGTTTGTTGGCGATGTACTTGATATAGTCTTCCAACTCGTTCAGGTCAATGCCGCGTACGTTGCTGAGCGTGTAGTGCGCCCAGTTAGTTTCGAGCTCAACAGCACGATGGATGGTTTTGTATACATAGTCCATGTTCTCAGGTGTGTTAAGTTCAGGGAAGTCTACCAGCAACTGTTTGTACACTTCGGCGAAGAAGTAACAGTGTTGGTTTTCATCACGCTGGATATACGAGATCATCTGGCTGGTTGCCATCATTTTCTGGTCACGGGCCAGATTGTAGAAGAAGGCAAACGTACTATAGAAGAAGATTCCTTCGAGTACCAGATCGGCTACCATGGCCTGGAAGAATGTCTGTGGAGACGGCTCGTCCCGGAAGTTTTGATAGATATCAGCGATGAAACGGTTGCGGTCAAGCAGTACCGGATCATGTTTCCAGTATTCAAAAATTTCCTTTTGCTCCCGATCCGATACGATCGAAGACAGAACGTAGGAGTACGATTGGTTATGAACGACTTCCTGTTGTCCGATAATGGCCGAGATCGCTTCGAGTGAAGAATCGGTAAAGTAACGTTTTACGTCACCAACAAACATCGTCTGCATGGAATCAAGTACCGCGAGCAGGGAGATATTGATTTTGAACGTACGTTGTTCTTCCTCGTCCAGTTGGGCAAACTGGGAAGCATCTTTGGACATTGGAATCTCGTCTGCGATCCAGTGGTTGAGCAGCAGTACTTTGTATAATTTGTACATATGAGGCATGCGAATATCGTTCCAGTTCAGGATACCGGAGCATTCACCTTCAATAATACGGGTCGATTGGTTAGGGGCTTCGGTGTTGAAAATTTTCTGTACTTGCATTGTTCCGTTCACTCCTTGAATTTCATAATGTTCTGCCGACAGAACTTTGGAAAAGCATCTATATCAACATCTTGCGATGCTGTGATCGTGTTTTAGGCAAAAAAGAACCAGGGCAACGCCATTTTGCAATCAAAACAGGATGCCCTGGTGGTCACCTTGAATCTAGTAAATCTTCTCTATCGTGGATAAAACGTAACTTGCGATAAAATCAAGCTTCTTCAATCGTTAATGCCCGGCTACGAACATAATAAGTTGATTTCATGCCGGCTCTCCAGGCGTGCAAATGCAATTCCAGGAATTCGGTTGCTTTGATATCCGGTCGAACGTAGAAGTTGAAGCTTTGTCCCTGATCGACGTGACGCTGACGGGCAGCTGCCATATTAATGGAAGCATGTTGATCCACCATAAACGCCGTTTGGTAATAAGGGCTTGTTTTTTCGGACAGATCCGGAGCCGGATTGGCAATTTTGTACGTTGTTTTCTCTTCATAAGATAACAGCTCATAGAGCGGATCAATACTAGCCGTTGAACCGGCAATGATGGACGTGGAACCGTTAGGTGCGATGGCGAACAACCAAGCATTGCGTACACCGTTTTGTTGTACTTCAGCTTGCAGTTCTTTCCACTGTTCGGTTGTCACGAACTCGCCTACACGCTCACCTGACGTGTACTCGCGTTGGTCAAAGTAGTGACCACTTTCCCAATCGGAACCTTTGAATTTCGGATAATGTCCTTTTTCTTTGGACAGCTCCATACTGGATTTCACGAGCAGGTAGTTAATTTTTTCATACAGATTATCGTTATATGTTACCGCTTCTTCAGACTCCCAATGAATGCCTTCGAGAGCAAGCAGGTGGTGAAGTCCAAACGTTCCCAGACCGACTGCGCGATATTGGCTGTTGGTATATTGGGCTTGCAACACTTCAATGTTGTTAATGTCGATAACGTTGTCCAGCATGCGCACCTGAATCGGAACGAGACGCTCCAATACATTATGAGGTATAGCACGTGCCAGATGGATGGAGTTCAGGTTGCAGACAACAAAGTCGCCAGGCACTTTGGAAATCACGATGCGAGTTTGTCCATCTTTGGTTACGAGTTCTTCCTTTTCAATCACAGTGGCAGACTGGTTCTGCATGATTTCGGTACACAGGTTGGAGGAGTATACCATACCGTGCGCACGGTTAGGATTCGAGCGGTTAACCGTATCCCGGTAGAACATGTATGGCGTACCTGTCTCCAGTTGGGATTTCAGTACACGCTTCATGATATCGATCGCCTGTACTGTAATCCGGGACAGCAGGGGGTGATTCACCGCTTCTTCGTATTTATCACGGAACGCACCTTCGCCAAAGGACTCATCGTAGAAATCTTCCAATCCGAGTGCACGACCATTTTCGTCTTTCCAGCCCATCACTTTCTTCGTTTCGTGCGGACAGAACAGGCTCCATTCGCCGCGAGTGGATACCCGCTCCATGAACAAGTCAGGCAGACAGATGCCGTGGAATACGTCATGCGCACGCATCCGCTCGTCGCCGTTGTTCAGCTTCAGATCGAGGAAGGCCAGGATGTCTTTGTGGAAAACGTCCAGGTAGACGGCAATGGCACCTTTACGCGTACCGAGCTGGTCTACGCTGACCGCTGTATTGTTCAGTTGGCGAATCCAAGGGATTACACCGGAACTTGTATTTTGGTGTCCACGGATATCCGAACCACGAGCTCTGACTTTGCCGAGGTAAACGCCGATGCCGCCACCCATTTTGCTCAGACGTGCTACATCCGTGTTGGAATCGAAGATACCTTCGAGTGAGTCGTCCACCGTATCAATGAAGCAGCTGGAGAGCTGACCGGCTACTTTTTTACCTGCATTGGACATCGTAGGAGTAGCTGCAGTCATGTACATGTTGCTCATTGCCCAGTAAGCTTCCTTGACGAGATCCATACGTTTCTCGGCAGGCTCCTGATGCATTAGGAACATGGCGATAACCATATAACGTTCTTGCGGCAATTCCATTACTTTTCCATCAAAATCGTGAGCGAGGTAACGTTCTGCCAGTGTGAGCAAGCCGATGTAATCGAAGAGCAGATCGTTGCGATAGTCAATGCACTCAGCAAGTTCATCAATCTGCTCTTTGGTGTAACATTCCAGCAATTCTTCACGGTAGATACCTTTCTTCACGAGATCTACAAGAAGGGGATGGAATGCGCCATAAGGCTCGTCCGCGTAAGACTTATATCTACGGTTGGTAGCCGCTTTTTTGTACAGGGAAGTGAGCAGGGAGCGTGCCGCTGCAAATTTCCAGTTAGGCTCCTCTTTGGTTACCAGTTCCAGTGCGCTCATGATAAAAGCGTTGCTGATTTCGTCTCCGGTAACTTCATCACGGCGGAGCTTGCTGTTTACCCCACGTACCAGACGTTCCTTGTCCAGCATTTCCAGTCCTTCCAGAGTACGGTCGGCATATACCGAGATGCGCATATCATCAAAGGCAAGCTGGCGGTTGTTCGGCTTGGTCACAACTTGTGGCATGAATATTCCTCGCTTTCGCATGTTTAAGAGATAAATTGGAGAAATTCTTTATATAAAGAATTGAGTGTCTTCTTACGGTGAGAAAAAGGTAAATGTTGCGTTTTGCGGACTGAAACGGCGGTGACAGGTCATGTCTTAAATCGCTCAACTTGAGGAGCACAAAACAGCACAATGCAGAACATGCTCATATAAAAAGCATTCTCCCCGCCTCGCGGCTGAAAATGCCCATGGATGCTCTGGCTTCCTTACTGTCTTGGAGGTTCGGAATATCGACAGAAAAGGGTGCTTATGTAAGCTTTTGTCTATTGCAGATGTGCCTGTAGTTTGAGGATACCGGTTGCAGTCCAAACAGCCCCGTTAACCTCTGTGTCAACTCTGTTTCGAGAAAGCGATTTACACCTACAGGGACGTGCCTTTGGAGGTGATTTCATCCTGTTTTTCGCGAGAATGCAGAAGGTGACTAATAGAAGCGGAGAAATCTAGTGTTACTACATTTTGTAGCTGTCAACATACTGTAACCCAACATATTGTGTTTGTAAAGTGGGCCGATACAGTAAAACGTAATTCCGAGTATACCATTTAAGCCAGGAATCCGCAAAGGAAAAGGACTGGAAGATTTGAAGATTTATCAAAAAAAAAATTTGACCAATTTGAATGACGTCTTCACGTCAGTTTGAATTGTAACGTATTCAACTGGTAGAATAAAAACAGTCAAAAATCGACTAAAAATAAGTGGCATCGGTTGTTCACGGGCCCAGAGGAGGCGGAGCAAAATGGCAATAGCAGAAGTGACTGTAATTCCAATCGGAACGGGTACGACCAGTCTGAGCAGTTATGTGGCAGACATGCAGAAGGTATTGGAACATCAACGGGGCATTACATATCAGTTAACTTCCATGAGCACCATTATTGAGGGGCCGCTTAACGAGGTCTTTACAGCAATTGCGGCTCTGCATGAAGCACCGTTTTTGTCAGGAGCTCAGCGTGTATCCACATCCGTCAAGATCGACGACCGTCGGGATAAACCGGATGCCTCAAGCATACAGAAGTTACAATCGGTTCAGGACAAATTGACATCACTTCAGACAAGACCTAATTAACAGAACACAACGTCAGCGAAAAAAATAGTCTGATATCACTACTGCAAGTCCCAGTCCGGGGCTTGCAGTTTTTGCTCTTTATTGTGGTTTTCAAAGTTAGGCGATTCTTGCAAAGCTTCGTTCAGAAATTCGCAGATTCTGCCGTGTCTTTCAACGAGAGATCACATATTTTATAGTATACTGTCAAGCTTTGTCGACGGTGGTATAAGAGGAAAGGAGCGATGAAAATGCCCTATAGTACAGGTCTCCTCTTTAACTCTCCAAACGGGGGTGATCGTGCCACACAATTAATTGTGACCTGTTTGAATGATTCGGTTAACATCCCGTCCAACATTGAGCTTCAGGTCTTTCGCTGGGACACTTCACAGAACGCCAGAATTCCAATAGGTCATGATCTGTTCCAGCTGCCAGCTCAAGTGTCCAAAACTTTATTGTACACCCTGAACGCTGCTGATTATTTTGAGGTGCAGAGTGACTTTTTCAGCGCAACCAGCACGATTATTCAGGCTTATAGTTTGGACTCCGTAGGCAATATCACGCAGCGTGTGCTGCAATCGGAGATGATGTGGATAGACCGCTTTACCAATATTCCATAATTTCAATAGATGGAGGTAGATGCAGATGCCGGTTGTAAATATTACAGGAGCACTGGGTGGCAGTCAGTTCGAACCGTCCATTGCGGTTAATGTATTACTTCCCAATATTATGTGCGTTGTTGCGGTCGATACAAGTGCGGGACCGACACGGACCGGATTCTATCGTTCCATTGACGGGGGGCAGACCTGGACGACAGCAATCTTGCCACAGCCTGCGGGATACGAAGGTGCGGAAGCGCCTACGATTGATTATACCTTTCCGAGTACATTCATTGTGACGGTGCATGTGTTCAATGGGGAGAATGACGGAACGATTATCAGCTATACGTCACTTGACGATGGGGTGACCTGGACTCCGCCTGTATTTATAAACAGAGGTTACGGACTCGTTGTCCACAATGATGAACCGTTTATTGCCTGTGACCGCACACCAGGCAGTCCGTATCGAGGGAATGTTTATGTCGGCTATACCCCGCTGGCAACGGCAGCGTCTTCAATCTTTTTACAACGATCTGAGGATGTGGCGTCAACCTGGCAGATTCCGAGTCGGATTTCCAATCCAAGAGGTTTCCATGATCGGGCGACCATCGGGATTGGATTCACAGGGGAAGTCTACGCCGGTTATATCCTCACGGGTCCTGGGAGTGCGTATGCGTTACTTCGGACTTCCTATGACGGGGGTGCCACATTCCAGCCACCTATAAGTAATCAGTCCACGCTAATTGCCTCTGTTGTACCTTCGCCACAGGTTCTGCCTGTACCGAATTATGCATTTCGTGTTCAAACCAACCTGAACCTGGCTGCAGATATCTCCAACAGTATCTATAGTGGTAGGGTCTACGCCGTTTGGAACGATGCCCGGAATGGTTACACGGATGTATTCATGTGCAGCTCACCAGACGGATTGCTCTGGAGTGAGCCGGTCAGTATAACAGGAGCACCCGTGGGAACACAGAATTTCTTTCCTTCCCTTACTGTATCTCCATTTACCGGTACAATAAGGGTTATTTATTATACCAACCAGTTAAATGGATTTTTGCTGGATGTATATGTGGCGGAGTCGTTTAACGGAGGGACAACCTTTACGAATCGGAGACTCACTACAACATCGTTCAACCCGAATGGGAACTCGCCTACACCGACCGTGCTCATTGGCGACTATATCACTGCTTACACCCAGGCACCTGACAATCTGGCTGCGGTATGGATGGCAACAACCCCGCCCACAGGGAAGCTGGATGTATATTTCGGGTCATAAAACAGAGATGTGTCTATAAATTAAAGGACAAAAGGACCAGCTTAACGTTCATTAAACTGGTCCTTTTGTATATGCATATAACATTTTAATCTGCAATTACCATTGAGGCACCAATCAAAGTGGCATTGGTGTAACCACCGCCAACATTTTCAAAAGAGAATTTGGTAATTGGAGCACCGAAGAACTAACCCTTTATGTATATGCAATTAGAGAATAGTCGGTAGAAAAAACAGCCCATTTTCGACCTGAGCCCGGTCCCATGTGTGATTGGTGCATATAGTGAACTGTACCTCAAATCAAAGGAGGGGTTTACATGAGTGGAGTAGTAGGTGGATACGGCGGCGCATGGACATCGACTGGCGCGATCTTGGTTCTCTTTATCTTGTTGGTCATCATCTCTAAAGCATTCTTGATCTAATAAACCGTTTGGACCCTAATATATTGGTAAAGGAGGGTTCTACATGAGCAAAGTAGTTGAAGGCGTAGGATACGGCGGCTGGACATCGACTGGAGCAATCCTGGTTCTGTTCATTCTTCTCGTAATCATCACTAAATCATTCTGGGTATAATATGGCGAGCTCTGCCGGGCAACCGGTGGGGTTTTTTTTCTAGAGGACAAGCATGGGAAGGGCACCCAACGGCTAAACGCCCATTTTGTCAAAATGAGGGCAATAGCCCGGTCCAGAGGTAGGCTAAATACATAGGTTAGGGATGTAGGCAAATGTTAAGGAGGAATGAACAATGAGCGAAGTAAAACCAAACTCACCGAACGGACAGGGGCATGTATACGGACATATGGGAGGAAATGGACACATGTATGGATATCAATACACAGGTCACGAGATGCACGGATATGGCTGCGGCACAATGCCGATGGGCTACGGTTACGGACACCAGCCTAATCAGGCTCCAATGATGCATGGTTATCACCACGGTTGTGGAGTATCCTATGGTCATGGCGGCGGAAGCTGGGGCTCCATGGGTACGATCCTCGTACTGTTCATCTTGCTGGTCATTATCTCCAAAACCATGTTTATCTAATTAGTTGTCAGTGCAACGCGGCTTTGCTGAATGTGGATCTTTACGATAGGGGCTCTAAATAAACTCCGAGTTTGAGTTCCATGTTGAGGCCATAACGTACCTATGATTCAGAGCGGGACAGCGTAGGATTTTATCCTGCGGTGTCCCTTTTTTATAAGAATTAAGTGAAGGAGCGTGGGGATGAAAATGGGAAAAGGGGAGGTCTGCTCGAATTAGCAAACTCCACAGACTCTATTCCATGAATATCTGCAAAAATTGACGGCTTAACCAATCGTAGACATCTTATTATCTGAATTTGGGCATATTTAAAGCCTATATTGATGAATTGACATCGATTAACGTGGCTGAGATTCGTTAGATTTTACATAGCACAGAAATTCTCAATATAAGGTGTGCAGGATTCGTTAGCGTCTGGTGAGCGTAAGGAGAGACTTTTTTAGGAACGGTGTCCAACAATATGTAGAGGATGCTGAAATGTGTATGTAGACATGGATAAACACCCGGAACCCAATTCCGGGTGCTTGTGTATGTTTTCAATCTTCTCAAGAATAAGTGATATCCAAAACAACAAAAGCCCTACCTCTCTTTTGTCCTTGCGGCTCCGATGACCGCGCCAGTGTGAATGGGAACATCTTGTGAAACTCTGTACTACCGGGTTATTGTTATGCAGGTTCTTCAATCTTCATAGGTTGATTGTGCTTATTCGCTGCGGTCGCAGCATGAAGAAAATATTCCGGGGTTTAAAGAAGACAGAAATCATATGAGGTTGTTTGATACAACTCTTATACTATACCACAGGCTGTAATTTTTTGCAATAAAAAGGAAAGCGCGAACAGAGCAATATGTTTTTGTACTGTTTTAAGTTAGAAGGTGAAAGGTTGGTTTGAAAAGATACAGAAAATTTTTCAAACTTTTTCTCCATAGTGGTAATCCTCTTCAAAAGTTTCTGCGTAGGTTATAATAAGAGGGAAGAAACAGAAAGGGGCCCTCGCATGACTGAATCGATGGAGGACAGCAGGTTAATGCGGCAGATTGCGGAACGTGATGCTTCCGCACTGGAGCTTTTATATGACCGTTATGAGCGAGCGGTATATTCTTTTGCCTACCGGATTGTTGGTGATCCCATGACGGCAGAGGAGACCGTTCAGGAACTTTTCCTGCGGGTCTGGAATAATGCTGAACGATACGATGCCTCACAGGGGAAGCTGACCACATGGATGTTTGCGATTACGCGTAACATTGCAGTGGACATGCTGAGGCGGAAATCAAAAGGGGCAGCGGCTACTTCAGTTGAACACGAGACACTGGCGGCCTATGCCGATGAAGATACGAACACGGAAGAAGAAGTACAACGTAAATGGGAAGGCACCCGGATTAAAGAGGCGTTGTCCCAGTTGAACGGTGATCAGCAACAAGTTATCGAATCGATTTATTATGCGGGATTAACCCAGCAGGAAGTATCCAGCCGATTCGGGATTCCGCTGGGTACAGTAAAGAGCCGTGTCAGGCTTGCCATGCGGCAGCTCCAAAAGTTGCTGGCCGATGCTGAATTGCATCCGGACGCGGGAAGGGAGGGCATACATCCATGATAGAACGACATGAGGAGTGGTCTGATCTGGCACCGATGTATGTGCTGGGCGGACTGGAAGCAGAGGAAGTGGCGGCGTTTGAAGCGCATATGGCCAATTGCGAACCTTGTCGCCAGGAGGTGAGGGAATTGCAGGAAGTGACTGGCTTCCTGCCACTCGCGGCGGAACCTGTAGCACCGCCGCCTGGCATGCGAGCACGTGTGCTGGGAAACGTGCTCGGACATGTGCAGGAGAGCGCCGAGGCGAAGCCAGCGGCTGCTCCTGCAGAGCCTGAAGCACCTGTGGTGCTTCAGGAGGAACTTGCGCCGCAGCACGAACGTGCGGCGCAGCCCGGGCCAGGCCTGCCGCCGGTAACGGCGGAGCCTGCGGCCCGGGTGGAAGAGGCTGCCCAGGCACAGCCATGGCAGCCACAAGCACGCGCGCGTGCGCGCAGCAGCAGCGCCTGGCGCATAGCCAGTGCCGCCCTTGCGGCAGCGGCACTGTTGCTGGGCGTGTACACGGCGCAGCTACAGAGCCAGATTGACTCGCTGACGCAACAAGCGGCGGGCTCGTCGGCTACGCAAGAGCAACTGGTGCAGGCACAGGCGCAGAATGCGCAGCTGCAAGAGCAGCTGGCATCAGCTCTGGAGCCTGCACAGGGCATGCAGACTGGCGAGGCAGTGAAGCTTAATCCTGCAACGCAGGATATTGTAGCTCAGGGTCTTGCAACCATCGTTATTGACAGCAAGGGCACTCACCTGGTTGTGCAGGCTGAGAACCTGCCGAACCTGGAGGGCAACGAAGCGTTTCAGGTCTGGTTGATCAAGGGAGATACCCCTCAGAATGCGGGTACTTTCCTTAGTCGTGACGGCACGGGAGCTGTGTACTACACATTGGATTCGGCGAACGACTATGATACGGTTGCGATCACGCTTGAACCAGATGCCATGGGAGATGAGCCGCGCGGTACGATGATTCTGGCTGCCAAGATCAAAGGATAAATATAGGACATATCACAAAAGGCTACTCCTTCGTGGAGCAGCCTTTTGTGATATGTCCAGATTGCTACGAAATTACTGGGGAAAGGGTCAAATGTTTTGAAACGTTTCGATAGATGGAGTTTCGGTGTCTAATCAGCAGATTTTATTAATTTTTTTGGTTTGAATAACCGATAAACAAATAGGAGGCTATACCCTTAATCTCCCCGTGACATCAAGGGAGAACTGGTTGCACATAGAGAGCGAGGGGTTCAGTTGGAAGTATACCGTTCATTTATTTTTCGTCTGCTACGCAATTATCTGATCGGTTCACTGGCAGCTGTTTTTGTTGTCGGTACAATGGTTATGGTATCTACCTTGCAAATACCCAATATTCAATTTGTCCGACTCATCTTCATTGTGTTGATATCACTCTTGTTCATGCTTGTTGCAGAATTAATTACACTGTGGGCGCAGCTTGGACCCATAAGGCAATTTTTCGCTTCCGAGCATCACGAGAAAGATGAACTGAACCGCATGTATGAGAGTGTTCATCGTTTCCCCGGACAGACCATATATCGGATTATGGGTCCGCACATGCTTGGTTTTTCAATTCCGGCAGCCGGATTAACAATATGGATGATATCTACAGGGTGGCTTGAGTTCCCTTATGGGTATGTTGTAGTGGCAGCTGCATGTGCGATTCTGATCGCCGTCATGCATGCGCTGATTGAGTATTACCTGACGGTGCGGGCAGTTAGGCCTTTGCTGCTTGAGATTCGTCATCGAGGCAAAGTCCAGTATGGGATGGAACCTTCACTGGGAGGACGCATCCTGGTATCCATTCAGCGTAAATTTCAACTAAGTACTGCACTGATCGGATTATTTCCTTTATTTCTGTTTTTCCTGGCTACATATATTCGGCTTCAGTATATGGATAGTGAATTTGCAAAAGAGTATATCCTGTGGGGCGTATTTATCGTCATTCTAGGCGCTGGGTTTGCACTGGTTGGCAGCTGGCTGTTGATTCGGGATGTTCGTGATCCGGTTGCTGAACTGACACATGAGATGAACCGGATTCAAGGGGGAGATCTTGGCAGAAGAGCCCCGGATCTGTATGCGGATGAATTCTCAGCGTTGATCTCCGGCTTCAATATGATGATCAATCGGCTTGAGATGAGACAGGAACGTAATCGGCAGTTGCTACAAAGTTATTTTTCTACATTGGCGGCTGCATTGGACGCCCGAGATAAATATACGGCAGGGCATTCCATGCGTGTGGCAGAGTATTCACTGATGATCGGTAAGCTGAGCGGAATGGATGAAGAACAGGCAGATTTATTGTACAAATCAGCCCTGCTCCATGATATCGGGAAAATCGGCATACCTGATGAGGTGCTGCTGAAGGATGGAAAACTAAGCGATGAAGAATTTGCAATTATTCGGACACATCCCGTGCAGGGAGAGAGCATTCTGCTCCAGATAGAACCCATTGATGCCATGGCTGACTTTCTGCCTGGTGTACGATCTCACCATGAGAGATATGATGGCAAAGGGTATCCGGATGGGATGGCTGGCGATGAGATTCCGCTATTTGGCCGCATCATTGCGGTAGCGGATGCCTTTGATGCCATGACGTCCGATCGACCATACCGGAATGGGATGAGTCACGAGAAAGCGCTAACGATTTTGGAAGAAGGAAAAGGGACCCAATGGGACCCCTATTTTGCAGGTTTGTTTATTGATGAATGGAGACGACAACAGCATATTCAGAAACCGTCGAAGTGAGGGATCAGCTGATTCCCTCTGTCCACTTCGATTCTTTTCTGCGTCTCCGGTATTGAGAGAGGCCGGTTATGATGGTGAGAACGCATTCGCCGAGTATGACTGCACCCAGGGCATCGTATATCACATGTTGTTTGATCATTAGCGTGGATACGATAATGGTTGCTGCCCCGGCCGCCACCAAAATCTTGATGGGTTTGCGGATGCTTGGAACCGAGAGAACGGCACGCATAACGAGATAAGAATGAAGAGAATGAATACTTGGAAAACAATTATACGGGCGATCCTGGCTATAGAGCCATCCGAGAACAGATGCTCCCAGGCCTGTACCCGTTAGTTCCGGGCGCGGTACCATGGTCTGAAAGTTGAAGTAGATCAGATAACAGATCCAGACACAGATATTCATGGATAACAAAACGCGGTAATACGTCAGCCGATCCTTGGCACACAGGTAAGCGAGCACACCGAATACAAATGGGTACCAGCCCAAATATGGAATGGACATGGCAGGCACATAGGGAATGATCCGGTCAAGCGAGGAATCAAGCACTACGAACCCACGTTCCGGACTATTTAGAATATCATAGAACAGCCCCATGACGGCCAAAGACAGCATTAAACTCAATGACAGCCAATAGGATTTGCTTTTTAACAATTGCACAACATCTTTCTCCTTTCATTCATGTTCCGACGAACATGACCCCAGCAAATAACTATATAAGTTGCACTATACATTCATTTACACGAGAACGGAGAGGACAGAAATAACCTGAAGAAGCGGAGCTAAAAGCTTTCTGAAAAGAAAGCTGCATCGGAAGCATGCGCTTCGCCTTTATCCACGGATTTTCCCTTTCAGAAAAGGGAATCGAAAAAATTTGAGGATAACAGCGATCAGAAGGTTGTTCTGTCATCGGAGTGGCAAGTGTAATTATTCTTTAGTTCAATCTATATAGTAGTTCAAATTTGAACAACAATATATTCTACTACGTCCAGCGCACAAATTGAATCCTGATTTGTGTATTTTTGTGTATTTTTTTGACGAAGAAGGAATGCGTAAGCTTCAATGGGCATGATATGATAGAGACACATACGGACGAAAGCAATTTGGCCAGTAAAGTCGGTACAACAGGAGTGAGTGAATGCAATTTTCAAAAATGTTCGTATTGAATATGGGGATGCTTATTACCATTGCATATCTTGCTAGTGTGTTCTATAAATATGTCGTAATACGTACCTCTTCCCGAGTGAAGCAGGTCAGTTCCGTGCTTGTCCTTATATTTGCAGGTTGGATCAGTACGGTTTTTGGCTTTCAACTCACCGATGAAGTGGTCTTTGATCTTCGATATGTTCCTTTAATTGTTGCCGTTCTAACGTATAGACAACCCTATAGCGTAATCATCGTGGGTATTGGAATTGGGCTGTCGAGGCTGACTTTTGGCATCACGGATGCTACATTGGCGGCAGTACTTAACATGTCTATTCTGGGCGTGATCTGTGCAGGTCTGAATATATGGATGAGACGCAGCAACTACAGGCTGATTATTAAAGGCATACTTGTTACAGTTATCGTCAATGTGGTCAACAGTATAAACATCGCTATTGTTGGTGTTATCCCGGCTACATATTTCTTTTCACATATTATGCCATACACACTCCCTACAGGCATTTTTCTGAGTCTTATTTTTGCATTTATTTTACGTGATTTTCAGAATGAACAGAATCGTATTTTGCTTATCCAGAGTACGAACCGGCTATTGTCTGTGCAAAAGGAAGAGTTACAGAAAGCCCAGATTGTACTAGAGGATCGAGCGAAACAATTGATGATTGCCTCACAGTACAAGTCCGAGTTTCTCGCCAATATGTCCCATGAACTGCGTACACCGCTCAATAGTGTCATTAACTTTGCTCAGATGATCAGCGAGAATGCAGACACGATGGATCAAGAGGATATTGTACGTTTTGCCAATATGATCGACCACTCCGGGCAGGAACTGCTTACGCTCATTAACGATATTCTGGATCTTTCCAAAGTAGAAGCGGGGCGGCTGGATATTGTACTGGAGGATATCAGTGTCGCACAACTTACAGAAGATGCCATGAGTCACTTTCAGCTCGTTGCCGAGAAAAAAGGTATTCAGTTGGTTCTGGATAAGAAACAGGGACTGCCTGATACGCTCTGGTCTGATCCCCAGCGGGTTCAACAGATTTTGCGGAATCTGATGTCGAATGCCATCAAATTCACTCACCGAGGGAAGGTCACGCTGACCGTAAGCACCAAGCAGATTAAGAATGCAGGTATTCAGAATCGATGGCTCGTTTTCTCTGTTCAGGACACAGGCATTGGTATTTCTGAGGACAAGCATCATTCCATATTTGAAGCATTTCAGCAAGCAGATGGATCGATTAGCCGCAAGTTTGGCGGAACTGGACTCGGTCTTTCGATCAGTCGGGATCTGGCCAGATTACTGGGAGGATCGATTGAACTTGAGAGCGTTGAAGGCAAGGGAAGTACCTTCCATCTCTATCTTCCGTTGAACCGTGAAAAAATGAGTTGACAACCTTCGCGCCGTGAGTAGAATTTGGGGTGACAACTAGCATCGACCGGCTTTCGAGACCCGGTCTAAGGAGTGTATCCCCATACAGAAGACGGTCAACGTTAACCCTCCCCCGTTAGCAAGCAAACCACGGCGCAAGGGTTCGACACAACGCACGAATTTATCGATTGCAACATGGGAGGGTGTACCGGCAATTATTTTACAGACATTGCTGGGAGGCCCGTTTTTAACCGGGTTTCTGCTGTACCTTGGGGCCGGGTCGAGACATATCGGCTTTGTGCTCGCGATTACCACGTTCGTGAACATTGCCCAGATCGGAGCAGCTTACTGGATGCAGCGTATTCGTAGCCGAAAACGCATGCTGCTACTATTTGTGGGCACACATCGTATCTTGTGGAGTGCGACGGGACTGATCCCGTTTATATTTCCCAAAGAGTGGTGGGTAAGCGTATATATTGGCGTGTATACGGTTGCTTTTATATCAAATACCATCGGCGGCATGATCTGGACTTCACTGATTGGCGATATTGTACCTGCCAAGGTGAGAGGGCGTTATTTTGGAATTCGAAATACGATTCTTAATGCTCTTGGAAGCGTATGCTTATTCGCAGGCGGTATTGTTTTGGACCGTTACCCCGGAGAAATGGGCTTTCTAATCCTGTTTATTCCGGTTTGGATCTGTGCCATTGCCAATACAGTCATCTATTTCTTCTATCCGGACGTGCCTTTTGAACGTTCTACCGAAAAGGTTTTCTGGCGGATGCTTATCAAGCCGTTCCAAGATCGTTCTTTTCTTAAAGCAACGCTGTTCCTGGCTGTCTGGTTATTGATCCAGACCTTGATTGTTCCGCTCTATTCCTATGTTATGCTCGATTTATTGAACATCAATTATCAGACTGTATCCCTGATCACGGTAGTCCAGACGCTGGTTATGATGGCCGGTTTCTATGTCTGGGGAAATCTGAATGCCAGATTCAGCAACAAGACTCTTTTATTTTGGACATTGCCAGTCATTGCACTCTCCTGTTTGTCGTGGGGGTTAATGTCGTTCATGCCTGTATTGATCGCACTCTTTCTATCTCATATTTTCCTCGGGATCGGTGTAGGTGGATTCAATCAGCTGGCATTTAACTTTACGATCGGAGATACACCGAAAAGCGAAAGACCGATGTTTGTCGCCGTGTATTCGGCTTTGACGGGAGTGACCTCGTTTCTTGGACCTCTGATGGGCGGCTGGCTGTATGAAAAGATGGAAACCTGGTCTGATGCACTGGCCTGGATCTCTGCCTACGGATTTCAAGTGGGCGTTGGTGTCGTGATGCTGATTCTTACATTTACCCTTGGACGTCGTGTACTGTTAAAATAGATATTGAATATTTACACTGGCACTTCGATGACAGAACAACCTTGTAAATGTTTCGATTGATCATATGTATCTGGTATGACTTCAAAAAAGATGGCGAAGTGGAGGGATGTAATTGAATCGTCTCGAACGGAAAGCCATGGTGATTGGAGCCACCGGGCTTGTAGGCGAATTACTGGTTCATAATCTGCTGGAGCACTCGGCATACAGCCTGGTTCGCGTTCTGGTTAGACGTCCGCTTGAGTTGCAACATCCCAAACTGGAACAGCATGTGGTGGATTGGGAACAGCTGGAGAGCCAAGGCCACTTATTCGATGGAATCGATGACCTGTACTGTTGTTTGGGTACAACGATCAAAAAAGCAGGCAGTCAAGAGAGTTTCCGTCAGGTGGATTACCATTACCCGGTTCGTGCAGCTACGATTGCGAAGCAGCATGGAGTATTACAGATGCTTGTGATCTCCTCCATGGGAGCGAGTGCAGGTTCCCGTGTCTTTTACAGTCGGACCAAAGGGGAAATGGAGGATGCATTGTCCGATATCGGTTTTCCGTCATTGCATATCTTCCGCCCTTCCTTAATCCTGGGAGATCGAAACGAGAAACGGTTCGGTGAACAGATGGCTGCTCATGCCATGAAGTTTCTGGATCGCTGGATGAAAGGCAGAGTGGACAAATATCGGGCAGTCCACGCTGCAACCATTGCACAGGCCATGACGAATATTGCGCTGGTGCAAACCAAGGGAAACCATGTGTATCCGAATGATGTCATTCATGTCCTTGGTGTGGACGGAGGTTAGGAAACCTTTAAACTAGCTGTTTGCTTCATGTGGCTAGGGAGGGGCGTTTCTCGCTTGAGGTAGATCGTGGTATAATAGGCAACAAAAATGAGTTCGAACCCTGACTCCTTGTGGAAGCAGGATAACGAACATGAAGGAGAACTCGTCCATGAAAAAACCAATCTCTACCGATCAGGCGCCAGGCGCCATTGGTCCATACAGTCAAGCTGTTGAAGCAGGCGATTTCATCTACACTTCCGGACAACTTGGTCTGAATCCTCAAACGGGAGAGTTCGGCGCAGATGTACAGGAGCAGACACGTCTGTCCTTGAGCAATGTGAAGGCTATCCTTGAAGCAGCAGGCACAAGTATGGATAAAATCGTGAAAACGACGGTGTTCCTGAAAGACATGAACGACTTCGTTCCTGTGAATGAAGTGTATAGCACGTTCTTCGAACAGCCTTATCCTGCACGTAGTGCAGTGGAAGTTGCTCGTTTGCCAAAAGATGCACTGGTGGAGATTGAAGTTATTGCCTTGAAATAGGACAACCTTCATTCGCTCGGGTATACATAAAAAGCCGATTTCAGGTCGAATGACCAGAATCGGCTTTTTGCATTTTTGAGTTACATGTAAGCGCCTTATAGAAGGGGGGGAATCTTAATCACGATCCTGATTACGGGCGAAGAACAGCCATACCGCGTAGATGGCCAGTACGATCGCAATGATGATTGCCGTATAATATACGGAAGTGACATCCTTTTGTTTAAGTGCAATAGCGATATACGCCCATGTGAATACAAGTGGGTACACACTGTCCCGATAACGGAAGCTAACGAGAACAGCTAGCACCATACCGACAATCAGCATAATTATAGTCCAGGTCGGTTCGCTGATACCAAAACCATCCCAGCCTATTTTATATAGTAGCACCGCTGCATTGACAATGGTTGCCACGCTAATCCATCCCAGATAGATGCTGAATGGCAGCTTCACAAGCCAGATCTCAGCAGTGGTCGGAACAGTAATGGTACGTGTTTTTACATACAGTACGATCAGAGACAACAGAAGCAGTACAATGATTAGTAAAGCGAGACCGGTCTGCAAGTTTTGAAAAGCAAAAATCCATGCTACATTGAAGGCACAGCTTGCCAGAAACCAATACCCGAGACGGGTAATTGAATTCCTTTTCCAGGAAGCGGGCACGAACTGATAGATCACGAACCCTGCTAATAGCAGGTAGATCAGACCCCATATAGAGAAGGCATAGCCTGAAGGTGTGAGCAACACAGGGTACATATCCGATACTTCTTTGTTGGTCTTGCCTCCGATTGGCAGAGCGTTGGAAAGGTAGTTCACGATAATTACAGCGATAAAACCAATGGCGTTTAACCACTTGTACGGATTGTTACGTGACATTGTGTTTCCTCCTTGGTTTAACGAAATGAATGAACCACGGGTCAGTCTACAATGAATATACCCAGTTCTCGCACATTCTAATAACAGCCGCAAAAAAATTCACAAGTTGATCTTTCAGATCCTTGTGCTGCCGCTACGTTGGAATGGTACTCTGTCCCAATGTACGCGAAGCGAAGCAGGAATATGTCCACATGATATTATGCCCCAAATGCCCAACGGAGGAGGAGAAGAATGCTTTCGAGAGAAACGATGGAGAAACAGCAGACTTGGTTCTATGTAGTTGCACTGTTCGTAGGAGCAGCGATAGGGCTGAGTAATCCGGCATGGGGGAATATTTTGGGCTACACCTTGTCTCCGATACTTGCCATTCTGTTATATAGCATGTTCGTACAGATTCCCTTTCTACAGTTAAAAGAATCCTGGTCCAACCTGCGATTTATGGGCGCGTTACTGGTAGCTAATTTTATCGTTGTACCTGTAGTCGTATGGTTGCTTACACAGGTCTTTCCACAATCACCTGGCGTTCTGATTGGAGTCTATCTCGTACTGTTAACACCGTGCATTGATTACGTCATTGTGTTCACACAGCTCGGCAGGGGCAATGAGAAACTGATGCTCGCGGCAACACCCCTTTTATTTGTTATACAAATGATCCTGTTGCCGTTTTATTTATGGCTATTGATGGGTGCTGAGGTAGCACAGGTCATGCAGGTTGGGCCGTTCGTGGAGGCTTTTCTGTTCCTAATCGTTATTCCACTGCTGCTGGCTGTCGTTACACAAGTCTTCTCAACAGGTACAGCGAACGGGGAGCGTGTCATGAACGCCACGGCATGGCTCCCGGTTCCGATGATGGCACTTGCGCTGATCGTGGTTGTGGCCTCCCAGATTGGAAAAGTCTCCAATGATATGGCGATCATCGTGAACGTAATCCCGATCTATGTTGCTTTTATGATCATTATGCCTTGGATATCTCGGATCATTGCCAAGCAGTTTCGATTGAATACAGGTGCGGGGCGGGCGTTGATTTTCAGTTCAGCCACACGGAATTCGCTGGTCGTTCTGCCGCTGGCGCTCGCACTGCCGCCAGAATGGGCAACTATAGCTGCGGCTGTTATCGTTACACAGACGATGGTGGAGCTTGCAGGGGAGCTAATCTACATTCGACTTGTACCTGCGGTGATTTTGCGCGAACGATGAGCGGACTAGGATATATCTATGTTATGATTTAATACAATTAATAAAACCATTTTTGGTAAATAAAAGGGGGAGATGAGAGTTCTTACTTATCGGAAGATCATGTTCTACCTGGATCTTGCACTGGTACCATTCATCGTAGTCTTTTTTCCCATAGCAGCGCATACAACGGGAAATAAAGTTTATTATCTCTACCTGGGTATAGCTGTAGCCGCAATCTTTCGGATGGTATCCTATCTTAGAAAAGAAAGAGCCAACAAGTCGTCATAACCTATGCTATTTTTCGGGTTACAAATAAAATTGCGAAAAAAGGACTCCATTAGGGGTCCTTTTTTTTGTTTGAAGCCGCTACATTCAAGCCTCCACTACAGTTTTACGATATTCCGCTGGCGTGATGCCCTCCATTTTTTTGAACACTTTGCTGAAATACTTTTCATCCTGGAATCCAACCATCTCCGAAATTTTGGCGACTCGCAGGGAAGGATTTTGCAGTAGTAGCTTGGCGTTGTTGATTCGCAATTTACCCAGATATTCAGACCAGTTCAGACCAAATTGCTGTTTGAATTTGCGTGAGATATACTCCCGGCTCAGGTAGAAACGCGCGGCAATCTGCTGCAAGGAAAGGTCTTCCTGATAGTGGGCGTCCATATAACGTGCAATCTCACTCATGGGATCAGGATTGGCGGGGTGATGGGCAGTGAGCGCCTTTCCGGCCGCAAGTAGCCGTTGTTCCAACAAGGAACGAAGCAGGGGGAAAGATAACAGTCCTTCAAAATCAAAAGGTAACTCGGCAAAGGGAATAGACTGCTCCTCCGTTACTTCTTCCTCTTTGGATGGCAAACCTGCCGTATCATCAAGCCAGCGGCTCAGCATCCATTCCAGCTCATCGATCCATTGCTGGATCTGCTCGGCACTGACAACCTCAAGGTCAGTAATCGGGTCAAGCCATTCGGCGACCGCAGCAGATACACTGGAAGCCCGGCAACTCATGGCTGCCATACGCATGGGCTCTTCATGGGCGGTTAAACGCCGACTTTTATTCCCATTCGATGATTCAACAGAAGCATGGATTCGCTGCTTGGTCTGCAAAGCATTACGTCGCCACAACCTTGAACTTGCCTCCAGATAGGCTGCTGCGATTCCGCCAGGGTAAGACTCACAGGTGGAGATGCCAAAATGAAGCTGGCGCTGAATCGTCTGCTCCAATCCATGATTGACCTTGTCCAGAATATGTTCCAATGAAGTGGATGGACCCCAATGTAGCAAAACAACCTCATCGGGCTGATCCAACTGGCGAAACATTACGCCTTCGTCTGGTGTGGATAACATCTCGGCACAGATATTGAGCACCGAGAACACAAGCAGATCTGGTTGACTACGGTATTTTGCCAGACAATCTGCATCCAGATGGGACAGGCTGGTGACAGCGACACGACAGACAGGGATTAGACAGGGGAGATTCAACTCATCCTGCAATCGCTGCATGTGTGATGGACTGCTGCCTCTTCCGACGGCAAGTTCGGTAAGCAGACGATCCTGATAATGGGGGCGCATTCGATTAAACACAATGGATTGCCGGGTAGATTGTATCCGAATGGCGTCCTCCTCTGACCAAGCAGTAACGGCTTTTAATAGAGAGGCGTTCAGCTCATCCGCTTCCACAGGTTTCAGTAGGTAGTCCATACCACCATGCCTGATTGCATGTCTCACGAGTTCAAAATCATCATATCCACTAATAACCAGCACTTTGCTGTGTGGGGCATGTGCGGATATCCATTCAAGTAATGCCATGCCGTCCTTGCCCGGCATACGCATATCACTGAGAATGATTTGAGGCTGATGTGCCGTGATGTAAGCTATGGCTTCGTCCCCGTCTGCCGCTTCAAGTAACGTATCAATACCAAAGTCTTCCCAATGACCAAGCAACCTTATGGCATCGCGGACATGTTTTTCATCATCTACAAGCAGTGCCTTCATGTTGTTCACTCTCCCGCGTATAGTTTAACCTTGATCTTCACACCATTTGGTTCCCGATTGCTGATCTCAAGTCTGGCTGAGTGACCGGGATGTGAGTTCAATTGAAGTCTGCGTATCACATTTCGTAGACCGATGGACTCGGACTCGTCGGATTCCTGCGTGACTAACCCGGTTACTGTGTGATTCTGGTGCACCCATCCCCGGATTTCCAGTAATTTATCTTCAGGTATGGAGGGTCCGTTATTATTCAGTTCGATTTCAATCCAATGCTCATCAATCCGGCGACTGGATAGGGATATGTGGCCTTTGCCTGGCTGAATATCTGCCCCATGTTTGAAATAGTTCTCAATTAAAGGTTGTAACGTCATTCTTGGCATTTCGACAGACAGAGTATCTTCAGCAAAATGCAATTCCACCTCAAGGCGATCACCGAACCGCTCCTGTTGCAGTTCCAGATATAATCGTGCATGCTCCGCCTCTTCGCGTAAAGTCACGCAGGTCTGATCCCGCATGCTGTAGCGCAGCATTTTGGACAGGCTAGAGAGTAGTGTATACGCCCGTTGTCCTTGCTGTTGAAGGGCAAGTGTACCGATGGATTGCAGTGTATTATACAGAAAATGCGGATGAATCTGCGCTTGCAACGCTTTGAGTTGATTTGTTTTATTGGCGATTTCGAGCCGATATTCCCGCAAAATAAGATTATTTACCGTATCCATCATATCCCGGAAATGACGAGCGAGCACCCCGAATTCGTCACGGCTGGATAGATGGATATCCACATGCAGACGCCCCGCTTGTATCTGGTTCATATACCGCATGAGTTGCTTGAGCGGACCGGTGATTCGGATGGAGATGAACAAGGTTGCGACAATGACCAATACAAGTGCCGCAATGGCAATCATGGCGTTATTCCACGTGAGTGTGGTCGCTCTGGCGTATAACGTCTCATTCGGGATCTGTTTGACGATGGTCCAATCGGCGTATGTGCTGCCGAGCTGCTGGTATACATACATGGAACGATCCTGTTCAAAATGTTCTGCGACATTCTGGGCTGAACCAGCGCTAGATCGTGCAATATTCAGTTTGCTAGCCGTTTCATCTCGTAATGAATCCGTATGATTGACCTCGGACCGTCCCTGGTAAATGATCTGATTCTGTCCATCCACAACATAGATCTGTTCCTTAGCCGGATCATACAACCTGCCGGTTATCGCTGCAATGGTATTCATATTCAGATCAATAGCGAGCACACCCAGACGCTCGGTGGATGGAATATCCTTGATCACTCGATGCAAGGTAATGACCGTTCTGGCAGGATCATCTGGGGAGGCAGCCTTGAATCCGTACGTGTGACTCATATGGGCCGATTCCACCCAGATATCCGAGCTACCACCGCCCATTTTTCCATGAAGCGAGTCGGAATAGGCCTGTTTGCGTTCTTCCCGCTTCGGAAAGGGGTTCGTAATTAAAGTGGATTGATCAGCGGCAAAAGAGTGCAAATACAGCTGGAATACATCAGGCACCGCAGCGCGGATCGTCTGCAAAGTGGTGTACACCTCTGCCACCGCACGATAATCCCCAGGAATCTTCGCGAGGTTACGCAGAAAGTTCGGGTCGTTATACACAGCGAGCGACGCTCTAGCCACGTTATCCACATAGTTATTGAGATTCGTGGATGCTTGGTAGATCAGGCGTTTGTTCTCTTCAACAGCCTGTTCCCGCAGGGCCGTCTTGGTCTGGATAAACGTCATGCTGATCGACGCGAGAAGTGGAAGTGTGGTAGCAATGAGCATAAAGGCAATTAATTTCGTGCGTATACTGTAGTATCTCGACATCGGAACACCCCTTCTGGTTGCAGGTTAAGAGAGGACAATATTTTACCCCCAACTGTTCACAAGGGTCGGTTTCCCCCTTAGCGATATTGGAGTTTAATAGAAAAAGAGACCAATTTCATCCATCTATAGAAGGGGAGAACGATATGAAGCATCGCAAATCTTCACAGCTGTTACAGCAGCTCGTGTTCGTGGGTCCCTCCATCGTGTTTTTTATTCTCATCATTGTGGTCCCTTTCCTGCTTGGCATGGTGTATTCCTTCACGGATTGGAACGGGGTATCCGAGAACATTAATTGGGTAGGGTTCGATAACTTCGTGCATGTTTTTGCGAATGATCCCAAGTTCCAAACGGCATTTTGGTTTACGGTGCGCTTCACCGTGGTTGGTGTGGTACTGACCAATGTGATTGGATTTTTCCTGGCGTATTTCCTGACCAAACCGCTGAAGACGAGAAACATTCTGCGTACGATCTTTTTTATGCCTAACGTGATCGGTGGGTTGTTGCTCGGCTTTATCTGGCAGTTCATATTTGTGAAAGGGTTTTCAGCAGTAGGCGATGTAACCGGCTGGTCCTTCTTCAACCTTCCTTGGCTAGGAGATGAACCGACCGCCTTCTGGGGAATCGTGATTGTGTTTGTATGGCAGACCGCAGGTTATTTGATGGTCATCTACATCTCATCTCTGACAAATGTATCCCCTGATCTGCTGGAAGCTGCCGAGATTGATGGCGCAAGTCGCTGGCAGGTACTGCGGAGCATCATTCTTCCGCTCATTATGCCGGGTGTAACGATCTGTCTGTTCCTGGCGATCTCCTGGTCGTTCAAAATGTTCGATCTCAATCTGTCGCTGACCAAAGGTGGACCATTCGGATCGACAGAGTCGGTCGCACTCAATATTTACAATGAAGCCTTTGTGAATAACAGATATGGCATCGGAACCGCCAAAGCGCTCGTGTTCTTCGTAATCGTTGCCATCATCACCATGATTCAGGTACGTCTGACGAAGAGCAAGGAGGTAGAAGCCTAATGGAGACGACGAAAAATTACCGCTTCAGTACCATTCTAACCGAGATTGTCATGGTACTCATTGGACTATTATTCCTGGTTCCGTTTTACTTCCTGTTCGTGAATTCGGTCAAAACCTTCGGTGATCTGCTCACCAATTCGGCTGCATGGCCGGAAGTATTCCAGTGGGGCAATTATGCGAATGCTTGGGAGAAAATTAACTTCCCGTCTGCGCTGATGAACTCGCTTATAGTTACCGTAATCAGCAACCTGTTGCTTGTGCTGATCAGTTCCATGGCCGCGTATCGAATGGTCCGCAGCAATACCCGGTTCAACCGGATTTTGTTCGGCATGTTCATTGCCGCTATGGTGATTCCGTTCCAGTCTATCATGATTCCCCTCGTTACTGTAACCAGTAATCTCGGGCTGATCGATAGCCTTGGCGGACTCATCATCTGTTATCTCGGTTTCGGGGCACCGATGTCTGTCTTCCTGTTCCACGGATTTGTGAAATCCGTCCCACTGGAGATTGAGGAGGCGGCTCGTGTGGATGGAAGCTCTGCCTACGGAGTGTTCTTCCGGATCGTATTTCCACTTATGAAACCGATGTATGTAACCGTCATTATTTTGAACACACTCTGGATTTGGAATGATTATCTGCTTCCATCCCTGATCCTGCAAAGCTCTAACCTGCGTACGATCCCCATTGCGACCTTTGCGCTCTTCGGACAATATACGAAGCAGTGGGATCTGGCTTTGCCTGCACTTGTGCTCGGTATCATGCCGATCATTATTTTCTTCCTGCTAATGCAGAAGTATATCATTCAGGGGATTACCGCTGGATCAGTAAAAGGGTGAGTGCAAGGCAGGGTCGCTGGCGGGCTCAAGTTGCGCTTTCGATCGCTGTTGCTCCTCGGTGGCCTGAATGGATTAGGGCAAGGAAGCCACCGAGGTTCAAAGGCGAGCGCTCCGCTCCTGCATCGCATCCTGATCCCTTTGCTCCCACCTCGCATGGAGGTGGGCAAAGGGAGTCATGCCCGCATAGCTTGGGCATGACTCCTGAAGAGAAAGCATCGATAAAGAGAAAAGACCAAGAAAGAAGCTTGTATAGCCAGGAACTTCTTTTACAGAGTGATGCTACGCTCCCTGTTCAAAGCGCTAACGAACCCACCGCATCTTAATAGGTGGATAATCAAGGAATCCAAATTATAACGAATCTCAGCAACGTTATTCGGGTACAAAATGGCTTCAGAGCCTTGAAAATCGACCAAATCGACGAAATATCGTCTCTGTGATTCGTTAGGCTGGAGATTTGCGCAAATAGGAGCGAATAACGTGCGCTCGGTTCGTTAGAATGAAAACACGCTTCAAGGGAAGGTTATTCTGTCATCGGAGTGCCAGTGTAAATATTTATTAGTGGAACTGTTATACTGAAACTACTATAGGGAGAGTGTATGTATGAAAAGAATGACAAAGTTGACGTTGCTTATGCTGATTGCTTTTTCGGTAATGCTTGCGGGTTGTGGCAACGGGGACAAGAGTGGTAGTCCGGTCAACACGGATACTCAAGGTGGTGGCGAAGCTGCTGCCGGTGACAAAACCATTAAAATCTTTCAATTCAAAGTCGAAATTGCGGAAGCGCTTAATCGTCTCAAAGCGGAATATGAATCATCCCATCCAGGCGTCAAACTGGACATTCAAACCGTGGGTGGCGGCAGTGACTACGGTGCTGCACTGAAAGCCAAGTTTGCCGCAGGCGAACAACCGGACATTTTCAACGTAGGTGGTTATCGTGAGCTGGATACATGGCTTGAATATTTGGAAGATCTGTCTGGAGAATCATGGGCCAAAGATGCGCTCGAAGTAGCCAAAGAGCCAATGACTAAAGACGGCAAGCTCTATGGACAGCCACTCGCGCTGGAGGGTTATGGTTTCATTTATAACAAAGACCTCTTCCAAAAAGCGGGTATTACCGAAATTCCAACCACACTGGAACAATTGGACCAGGCTGCACAGAAACTTCAGGCCGCAGGCATAACGCCTTTCTCGAATGGATATCAGGAGTGGTGGGTGCTGGGCAATCATAATGTAAACGTAGCATTTGCAAATCAGGCAGATCCGGTGAAATTCATCCAGGGACTCAACGAAAGCACGGAAAAAATTCCTGGCAATCAGGTGTTCACCGACTGGATTAACCTGCTCGACTTAACGTTGAAATACAGCAACAAAAACCCGCTGACAACCGACTACAATACACAGGTAACCCTATTTGCAAGTGGAGAAGCGGCGATGATGCAGCAAGGGAACTGGACTCAAGTTCAGATCGATGGAATCGATCCGAATCTGAATCTGGGTATCCTGCCAATGCCAATTAACAATGAACCCAATGACAAATTGTTTGTCGGCGTGCCGAACTACTGGGTTGTGAACAAGAATTCCCAAGTGAAAACGGAAGCAAAAGAGTTTTTGGAATGGCTTGTAACTTCGGATATCGGGAAACAATATATGACCAAAGAATTCAAATTCATTCCGGCGTTCAGTTCTATCACGGCATCCGAAGAGGATCTGGGTGACCTCGCCACAGATATTATGAAGTATAGCCAGGAGAATAAAACACTGAGCTGGAACTTTAACCGTTTCCCTGAAGGTGTTCCACAGGAGTATGGTAGCACGATCCAAGCTTACGTTGCAGGCAAGTCGGATAAAGCCGGATTACTCGACGCATTGCAACAGAACTGGGATAGTCTGAAAAAATAAACTGAATCTTGTACCGTATCATATCTAGTCATATTGATTAAATAGAGTTATCCTGTCGATGCTTTAAGCTAATGTGGTTATCCACATTAATTAGTATCCACAGGTTAACGTAAGCTGTTCAGAAGTCTTCGGATAGAAAAGTTAGTCTATCGGATGAATAAGTCAATTGAAACAGGCCAACCAGAATGACATTTCTGGTTGGCCTGTTTTTGTTTTTCCCATGAGCCAATAGCGCTCGCTAAAAAGTTCAAAGTCAGCAATATCCCCGAAATGTGGATAACCTGAAAGCAGTTTAATGATCCCATGACGTATTTTACACAGTGTTGATACTATATGTGGATATCCTGTGTGTATAATGCTCTAAATGTGGACAAGTAAGGAGGAGTTGGAGCATAAGAGCCTCTTTTGTTAACAGAAAAACTTGTTTTTATATAACTAGTACTGTATAGTTCTAATTATGACAAATCAAATATCGAACACAGGCCCTGCCAAATCCAAGAGTACCAATCCGGTGAACCGGACCAAGGCAGTTGAAGTGGCTGCACAGTTATTTCTGCGTCAGGGGTACAGCTACGTCAGCATGGATGAGGTCGTGCGGGTGAGCGGAGTCTCCAAGTCCAACATTTATTATCATTTTAAAAATAAGGAGGAATTGCTTCAGGCTGTGGTGCAATATTGGATTGCCCAGTATGAATCGGAGCTGTACCTGCTGCTCAGTCAGCGTGAGCGAGGGGTGGAAGAACGCATTTACTCATTCATGGCATTGCTGTCGGCAGGCATTGAAGGCCGAAATTACGAAGGGAGCTGTCCGTTTGTCACACTATACATGCAGACACCCGACAGTGCCCCCCAAGTGAAGGAGAGCATATCCAGATTCTTTCGTGAGCTTAGACCTATGGTGGAAAAGCTGTTTCAGCAAGGTTTGGATCGTGGTGAATTTCGCAAGGAAATTGAACCGGGACCAGCTGCTTTGTTGTTTATTGCAGCCTTGGAAGGCTCACTTATTCTTGCGGGAACTGCCCGTGATGTAGGAATTATAGAACAATCGGCACGTACGTTTTGTCAGATGCTTCGTTAATCGAAGCTCTTTTTTTGAATATAACTAGTACTGTATGGTACTAAAAGGGGTTGTGACAGAATGAGTGTACATACGATCCATGTATCCAATGAAAAAAACACAGTAGCAAATTCAACAAACATGAATCAGGTAATGAGCAAGTCTGATATTGCAACAACAATTATCCTCATGACAGGTAGTACGGGTTTTATCGGCAAAGAAACGGTCAAACAACTCACACAGGGAGACGCACAATTGCTCTTGTTGGTTCGTTCGGAACAGCGAGCCAGAAATGTGCTGAAGGCTTATGGAGTGAAGGATTTCGACCGAATTACCTTTATTACAGGTGATTTGTCCATTTCGGGTCTTGGCCTTACCGCAGCGGATCGGGAGCGTGCTCTTGAAGCGAATGTCATCATTCATGCGGGGGGAACGATGGACGTCACTTTGGAACGAAAGGTAGCCGAGCAGATATTTATGAACGGGGCAAGAGAAGTGGCTCAGCTTGCACAAGAAATTCACCGTACCCGCGGACTGCGGCACTTTATCCACGTTGTCGGTTTCATGAGCCCCTATGGGCAACGGAACGAACAGGGAGGTTATCTTCAGGTTGACCATGGGGGCGATCAGGAAAGTGCATATGAAGAGATGAAATTTCATGCCGATCTATATATTCGCCAGCATGCAGAACAGCATAACTATCCCTTATCCGTTGTGAATCCGAGTACAGTGGTTGGACCGCGTCCAACCGGTGAAACGGAGCAAACAGGTGGGATTGGGTTGCTCATCCAGGCCATACAGAGAGGGCTTATGCCCGTAGTGCCTGGAGGTTCGTCCTATTGGTTACCTCTTGTGGAGAATGATATTGTTGCACAGACGCTTGTTTTTCTATCCAGGGAAAATGCTCCAGCCGGAGGAACCTATCCGCTGTTGGCGCGGAAGGAAGACAGTCCCAATATGAAGGAACTGCTACATCTTCTGGCACAGCAATTGGACGTATCCAAACCCATAGGGGCCGTACCACTATCATGGATTCAATGGGCTATGAAATCAGGTGGTACGCGTATCAGTGGTGTTCCAGCGGAGTCGGTTGCTTTTATTACCAACAGGTTATTCCCGGTTGAAGAGACGGAGGCTCTGTTCACTCGTATGGGGCAATCCTGGCCGGACATCCGGGAACAGCTTCCGCTGGTTACAGCCGATCTGGATTATCGTCTTCGTTATACGCCGTTACCTGAGGGTTTTCCGACAGATTATATCCGGTCACGGAGCGGGGATATGGCTATGATTGGTTGGGAGGGGGAAGGGGAGCCTTGGATCATTGTGCATGGTTTGCTTCAATCTGCCGATGAGATGTTACCGTTGGGACAACAGCTTAGGGAACGGACAGGGAACCCGGTATGGTTAATCGATCTCGCTGGATTTGGACGGTCTCCTGTGCATCAGGGAGATGAAGCATTTGAAGGTCAGGTGAATGCACTACTTAAGGCGCTTGGTGAGTTCGAAGGTCCTGTGAAGCTGGTGGGTCATTCGATCGGTGCAGCTATTGCAGCTGCGGCACAGATGCGTAGTGGGCGGACAGACATTCGGCTGGGTTTGCTTCAGCCAGTCGCTAACAATTCGAATCCGAATGTACTGAGATGGATTTCCCGTTTGCCAAGAGGTGTGATGCGCTCCATGCTGCGTGGCAGATCGGAAAAAAGTTGGAACCGAATGTTCATGGAACACAGCGGTGGAGAAGAGAATAGTGTTAGAGTTCATACGATGGCGAAGAGAATACGCTCCAGCCTCCAATCTCCTCGAATTGCGGGAGCACATGCAGATTTGTTGCGGTGGATCCACTCCGGTCAGCGAAAAGGCGCCAGATCAACGTTGTGGGCGAAATTAGAAAGTCAGCAACACGTCAAGAATGCATTAGTCATATGGGGCAAGGAAGATCGAGAATATCATTATCCCCGGGATATGAACCCACAGATCAAACACATAGAAGTGCCTTATGGACATTACTTTCCGACGTTTCAGTATAAGGAAACAGCTGCAATCCTCGCTGACTGGTCCGATACCGTGAGATGAGTTCAGATTCGGAGATGCAGGAATCCCATGCCAATTGTCGAAAGGGTCAAGTCAAGTTGTGAAGAGATGCACTATAGACAGGAGAGATAAATGTATGAGCCAGCAACGTGTGGAAATCAGTAAAAATGTGCTAACCGAGTGTCTGGGACTGCGCAGCGGAGAGAATCTGGTGGTTGTCGCAGACGATATGAAACGGGATTTAGCCGAATCTATCTATGAGGCAGGCAAAGCACTTGGAGCAGAGTCGGTCCTGCTAATTATGGAGGAACGCAGCAGATCTGGAGAAGAGCCGCCTACGCCAATTGCAAAGGCCATGATTCAGGCGGATGTAGCCGTGTGTGTAACGCGATATTCATTAACCCATACCCAGGCACGCAAACAAGCCGCTGCATCAGGGACCCGAGTGGCAACGATGCCTGGTATGACAGAGGATATGTTTATGCACGGGGCAATTACGGCTGAATACGCACAAGTAAAGGCATTAACCGAGAAGGTAACGGATCTATTAACGGCAGGTCGTCATGTACGAATAGAGAAGCAGGGCCATAGTCTTTCCTTCTCCATTGAAAATCGTGACGGTGTACCAAGCACGGGGATGTACTTGAATCCCGGTGAATCGGGCAATTTACCATCTGGAGAAGCCTATATTGCTCCGGTTGAGGGTAAAGGTGAAGGCAGTATTGTTGTAGATGGTTCCGTTGCTGGAATAGGTGCACTCCGTGAACCGGTGCTTTTAACCGTCAAGGAGGGACGTCTGGTGTCAGCTGAAGGCCCGGATGGGGCTCAATTACTGGCAACACTTGGCGAGGGGGATGGTCGCTTTCTTGGTGAATTCGGGATTGGGACCAATAACAAAGCGCGAATCACGGGTGTGGTGCTGGAAGATGAGAAAGTGTATGGCACAATTCATGTAGCCTTTGGCAGCAATAATACATTCGGTGGAACGATTGCCGCAGGTGTGCATATTGATGCAGTTGTGCAAAAGCCGGATGTGTATATCGATGACAAGCTGATCATGCGTAAGGGGGAATTGGTCGAATAAATGAACAACTGCATTGAAGAAAATGGGGCATGTCCACAACGTGTCCACAGTGATGGATAACTGAAGCGAAAATTCAGATTTTACGTCAGATTTACAAACAAATACACAACATGTCCACATTAAAATAATGAATATCCACATGAAATGCTAAACATATCCACAGCATGTGTGCAATATGTGCACAACTTATCCACAAATCAGGGATAACTCATGTTTTCACTCCATAAAACAGTCCTTTTGGAGTAAAAAAAAGAGTTATCCACAGAAATTCGGATTTTTTGTTCCAAGTATTTGAAAACATAGAAACAGATCCATAAATATGGGGATAAAAAAAGACCAAAGATCGGCATGAAGCTGATCTTTGGTCTTTTTTACGTGTAAAATAATGAGATCTAATGTTAGGTTACTTACTCTCCGTATTGAAACGACTAACTTCCAAGAGCAACTGATCCGCATGATCCGATAATGATTTGGCGGCTTCTGCGATATTACCAATGGATTCGGATTGCTCCATGGTCGAGGAGGCAGCTTCTTCGGTCGAAGCGGCACTTTCCTCGGCAACAGCAGCGAGCCCTGTGATGACGTCAGAGACCTGAGCTGCACCTGATTTGATGCTGTTCATGCCCGAAGTCATGGAATTGATCTGATGAATAATCTCCTCAATGGACTGACGGATATTCTCAAAAGATGCCGACGTCTCTGCCATAGAGTCGGATTGGGCTGCGCTATTCAATCTAAATTGCTCCAGCTCTGCTGCACTTTGCTGACCTGCAGTATTCAGATCATGCAACAACTGATCGATACCCGCTACAGACTGTGAGGACTGTTCTGCCAGTTTCCGAACTTCACCCGCAACCACTGCGAATCCTCTGCCGTGCTCTCCAGCACGGGCAGCTTCAATTGATGCATTCAAGGCCAGCAGATTGGTTTGGGCCGCAATATTCTGAATACTGCCTGTAATTTCGGAGATTGCTCCAATTTTGCTAAGGAGTAGTTCATTGGATGTTTCGACCCGAGTAGTGGATTGTTGCCCGACTTCAGAAAGATCCATCTGGCGGCTGATAGCACTTGTACCACTTTCCATGGCCTGAGTAACATTCAGTATCGTTTGCGAAGCTTGATGAGCCTCATCTGTAATTTGATCAATCACCTGATTAATGCCAGATACCATTTCTGCACCGGATTGGATGGATTCAGCCTGTTCGCCTGCACCCTTGGCAATCTCTTCAATGACTGTGGAGATCTGACCTGCAATTTCATTGCTACCGGAAGCTTCCTTGTACATCGTTTGAGAAGAGGCCTGTACTTGTTGTGCGGAATGATCCACCTGTTGAATCAACTGACGCAGAGAAGCGGACATGGCGTTGAAAGAATTACCCAATTGGGCAATTTCATCTTTACCTTTGACGGCAACTTGTACCGTAAGATCTCCTGAGGCCAATTGTTGCGCGCTATTCTTCATATTCAGCAGGGGTTTGATCGTTCTGATCGCGAAGAAGTAGGCCAGAGCCGCCAGCACCACGGTGAAAATAACGATAAACGCCACATACAGCTGTCTTGTCTTGGTGAATTCCGCCAAGGCGGCAGCTTTGGAGATGGAGGTTGCCACAATCCAGTTGGTATTCGGAATTTTCTCGTAATAGATTAACTGGCGATCATTATTATACGTATATTCGGATAACCCGCTAGGTTGGTTAAGCATCGTACCCACAATATCGGTATAGTCACTTTGTTCGACGAGAGGTGTGTTCAACAGGTCTTGATTCGGATGTGAGAGCACAACACCCTTCTGGTCCAGCAAAAAGGTGAATCCGTTGTCTGTGTGGATCGAGTTGATCTCATCCTTAATGGAATCGAGTGATATATTTTCCGAGATGGCCCCTTGGAAGTTCCCATTCTCGTCATGTAGCGGCACGCCGATGAAAATGGACTGTATACCGGCTTTGGTTACATAGGCATCACTGAACGTAAGTTCGTTCGAAGCTTTGATTGCCACGTACCATGGACGCTCGCGTGCATCGAAGGTGGCATCGGGTATGAATCCTGCTCCGTCTAAATATGTACCGTCTTCGAGGCCGAAGTAAATGGTGGCGATATCCTCTTTGTTAGAGGCCAGTTGGAATGCTTGTAGATGCTCCATGCTGATCTCATTGAGTGGTACCGTATCATCAATCACTTTGCCCAGTGTTTCAATGACTTTGGCTTGGGTCAGAGCCCATCCATTGACTTCTGTTACTGCTTTTTGGACTGTGCTTTGCAGCTCATTATCCACGGATTCTGTCGCTTGCTTCTCAATCACGTACAGCGCGATATAGCTAAGTGGCGCAGCGAGCAGCATGCAGATGGTGGTGACGATGACAATAACTTTGGTTTTGAGCGTCATGGTTTTCCTCTTTTCTGAACCTGTATATACTATTTATATCGGCAGTTGATGCAGTAATTTTATATGGCATTTAATAGGGGGAGTGAACGGAATCAAGAGCAGATTTCTTCACGGGCACAAACAGCTACACAAGCGGCTCTTTCATCCGGCGTGATCCAAGGAAATGGAACTTTGTTGAATCCAGCAGGGCAAATGAGCAGAGCGGAGACGGCAACCGTAATGCAACGTCTGTTGAAGTTAGCAAAATTGATCTGAAGCCTAAACATTTGCTTGAAAATAACCGATACACCAAAGTAACATCTAATAGGACGAAAGTACCTGTGGTGACTTGGTGAATGCGAACTACAAGCAGGTCACTTTGCCAAGAAAAGTGCTCTTCTTGTGGTTTTGTTTTAATATTTATAGTGATCTGATTATACGGAATGAGAGGGTATGGGGATAATTATGGATGAGGGCATGCAATATATTAATTTTTCGGTAGGAGACCAGATCTTTGCACTACGAATTGATGAAGTTCATGAGATCATCAGAATGGTTCAGGTGACAACGGTCCCATTTGGAAGTCCGGAGATCAGAGGTTTTGCTTCGTTGTATGGTAAGGTGGTTTCGGTGGTGAGTCTTCGTGTACTGTTAGGCATGCCAGACCAGGAGGATACCTCTTCTACACGTATTATTGTGGTGCCTTACAAAGGAGGATTTGTACCGCTGATCGTAGATATGGTCGATTCTGTGGTAAGTTACGATCGTTTCGAGGAACCTGCTGAGGAACACCGCCGTTTCATGCTTGGCGTTTTTGACAAAATCGGGTTCTGTGAAGATCATCGTGCAGGCATTTTGAACCTGGATGTATTGCTGGGTAGCTTGATCAGATCATAGTGATATAACGATCCGTAATTCTTTGAATATTCAGTATTATCCTTCGGTTGACCCAAATGTTCCTCATCCGCTTTTCGGGAGAAGGGACATTTTTTTGTGCTGCTAGGGCGTGTCTGAAAACTCCGAAGGATGCAGATTTCCCCAAATTTTCGTTCCAAGCAAGAAAGTTTTCCGCAGGCGTGCCGGGGCACGTCAAGGGAAAGTGACGCAGCAGGGGGCGAAAAGGGGGTAAAAGATGCACTTCAGTGAGTTTTGAGACACGCCCTAATCATCGAAATATCCACTTTTTGTGGGTAAAGGTTTTTAAATCCGGTCATTTTCGTATATGATGGAGAGTAACAATGCGAAGGGATGACGGGAGACTTTAATGATGCAATCGCTGTATGGAGTATGGCTTGGTGACGTATTTTTTTGTTTTTCCGGTGAAACATCGGAACCACGTGTGGATGCATGGAGCCACGTGGTAAGAAGGTTGAATTTTGGCGACGGGGGTCGTCTGTTTCAGCCTGCCGCTCTGCGTCTTGCGGAGCTGCGCTGGCCGAATCCGCTGAGGAACACGGCTGAAGCGAAGAACACGAAGCGGCGTCAACTGCTGGGACGCACATTGGAAGGATTGGCAGTCTCGCCCAAGGATGCCTTCAGGCTACTGCTGCAATGGGATGACCGTTTGTTAAATGCAGCGGGAATTCAGGTGGGAGAAGAGATGCGTTACTGGATCAAAGCGGCGCAGTTCACACAGGAGCTGCTGTTGCGGGGAGCAATTGCTCCATCGGCTGAATTCGCAGCAAAGACCGGCGCACGGCGACGTACCGGGCAAGAGACATTGACGGGAGTATGGCGGCCGCGCTTGGAGCAGGAGGAGGACATCGAACGATTCCGCGATCTTGCTGAAGCGATGCCTCCCATTGGATTAGCTGCTCCGGGAGCCTATGCTTCATTGGAACCGGAAACGCGTGAAGAAGCAGGAGCGGCGGTATTATTTTCATTCATGAGTGGAATGATTCATGCTGTAGTGACAAGTGAGTTGGAGGGTATGGACAGTGAACTGTCTCGTTACCGCACGCCATATCGACGCGGATCTTCGCCAGTAGCTGAGCTCTGGTGGAACAGTCTGATCTCGATGTTCCGTCCTGTAACAGTGCAAGGGCCGACGGACGACATGACAGCATTTATTCATACGTTGCAAGAAGCTGGTGGAACGAAGATGCCGATTGTGGGAGCAGAAGAAATGGCACCTGCTGAAGGCCAACTGAAGTTAGTGCTCCGCTTGGAGCCGCCACTGGGCGAACATGAGACGATCTGGGGAATTAGCTTTTGGGTAGACAGTGAGCAGGAAACGAGTCTGAGGTTGCCTGTACGCACCATCTGGGCACATCCGGAGAGAGATCTGGACCGGGGGAAAGTATTATATACCTCGGCGGCAGAGCAGCTGTTGATGGCACTCGGGCATGCAGCAGAACTGGCACCTGAACTGGAGACGGCGCTGCTCACCGCTCGTCCGGAGGGAATTAAGCTGGAGCAGCAGGGTTTCTTTGAATTTCTCACGCATGCGGTTCCGCGTTTGCAAAAGGCCGGGATAACCGTACTCATGCCTTCAAGGTGGAGTCGTGCCGGGAAACGTCGGGCGGGACTACGTCTGCAGATGTTAAATCGGGGAAATGAGCGGTTGCCTGGAGCCGCATCTGCACTCGGCATGGAACAATTGGTTGCTTTCAAGGCGGAGCCTATGCTGGATGGTAAACCGGTCACGGCCGAGGAACTGGCAGCACTGGCTGAATCCACAGTACCATATGTCATGTTCCGCGGTGAATGGATTGAAGTGGATACGAAAGAGATCCGCCAAGTCCTGCGTTATATGAAAAAAGAAGAAGAACAATATATGCCTCTTTCCGAATGGTTGCATCTGGCTGCGGATGAAGGGGAAGATTCGGCATGGAAGGGGCTTTCCGTCTTCGGTGCGGAATCTGATGGGCTGCTCGCTTTCCTGCTCGATGGACAGGTGCTTCGCAGCATTGAACCTCGTCAGGTTCCGGCAGAATTGCATGGTGAACTGCGTCCTTATCAGGAACGAGGTTACCAATGGTTATCCGCCATGCGCGAGCTGGGCTTCGGCGTATGTCTCGCGGACGATATGGGACTTGGGAAGACCATACAGGTAATTACCTGTCTGCTGGACCGAAAACATGAGGAACGCCAAGCAGCCGAAGAGGAAGCGCGCGAGAATGACATGTTGAACGAATCAGATGATTCATTCACGGTGGATCAGCACACGAATGTTCAGCCTGTTCATCTGCCTGCGCTTATCGTGTGTCCTACCTCGTTGCTTGGAAACTGGCAACGTGAGCTGAAGCGGTTTGCTCCGGATCTGTCGCTGTACATTCATCATGGCGGACAACGGTTGCACGGGAATGATTTTCAGGCAGAAGCGCAGACACATGACATTGTACTCACGACCTATCATCTGGCAGGCAGAGATGGGCCGGATCTGGCTTCGTTGCACTGGTCCACCATTGTGCTGGATGAGGCTCAATATATTAAGAACTATCGTACCAAACAAGCGCAAAGCGTGATGCGACTGTCTACACTTCATCGTATTGCGATGACAGGAACACCTGTGGAGAACCGACTGAGCGAACTCTGGTCCATTTTCCAGTTCCTCAATCCGGGGTATCTGGGCACAGCTTCATCGTTCCGCCAGCGGTATACGGGACTCGGCCCATCCGAAGAAAATGCGGCATCCTTGCGCGAGCTTCATCGATTGGTATCTCCATTTATGCTCCGCAGGTTGAAAAGTGATCCGGATATTCGCAAGGATCTGCCAGAGAAGCTTGAACTGAAATCCTATTGTTCTCTAACGCCAGAGCAGGCGGTGTTGTACCAGCGTGTGGTGGACGATCTGATGGGTGGTCTGGATGGCAGAAATGGCATTGCCCGCAAGGGGATTGTTCTGTCATCTCTGACCAAGCTCAAACAGATCTGTGATCATCCGGTGCTGGCGGACAGCAATCGGAAAGACCACGGCAAGGCTGAGGCATCCGGTAAGATGGAACGTTTGCTTGAACTGCTGGATGCCATCCGTGACAACGGGGAATCTGCCCTGATCTTCACGCAGTATGTTGCCATGGGAGATCTGCTGGTGTCGAGGCTGAAACAGCGCTATGAGGAAGAACCGTATTTTCTGCATGGTGGTGTATCGAAGGCGCAAAGGGACGATATGGTGGATACTTTCCAAAAAGGAGAGGGGCCGTCCATGTTTGTTCTATCTCTTCGTGCCGGAGGTGTAGGTTTGAATCTGACCCGCGCGAGTCATGTCGTTCACTATGATCGGTGGTGGAATCCCGCGGTCGAGAATCAGGCGACGGACCGGGTATTCCGAATCGGGCAGAATCGCAACGTGCAGGTGCACAAGCTGATCTGTCAGGGCACACTGGAGGAACGGATTGATGAGCTGATTGAGAGCAAGAAGGCACTTTCCGAGCAAGTCGTCGGTTCAGGCGAGAACTGGCTGACCGAGATGTCGGATGATGAGCTGCGTGGCCTGATCTCGCTGCAGGGTGAAACGTGGCTGTGACCTTAAAATCTCATGAGAATATAGATGTTGAGAAAGGGGGATTGTTGTGAGTGAAAAATGGAAGATCGAGCTGCATATGTCCCCCGGTGGATGGACAGCAGAAGTAAATACAGCAGCGGATGCAGAACAGGAGATTTCTGCCTCCGTTGCTGAGGGCAAGACCGGATCAGCTGCAGGCGTGTTCACGGTCACGGGAACGCCAGCGCCACTGAGCGAAGCCCAGCGCGAGGCTATGTTGGCTCAGCTGCGCAAGCGCCCGCTGACGCTGTACGCCCTGCTGCGCGGCGGACCGGCGCCTGACGAGCTTGCCGGGCTACTGCCGGCTGCACAAGCGCCAGAGGGCTCGCCAAGCGCAGCAACGGCCAGCACGGCCGTGGCGTGCACCTGCGGCCGCCCGAGCTGCGCGCATGCCGCGGCCGCTGAGCGCGCCGTAGCCGCGCGCCTCGCGGCTGAGCCGCTGCTGCAGCTGGCGCATGCCGGCCTGCTGCGCGAAGCGTTGCTCGCCGGCGTGCTGGGGGCATGGGCGGAGGAACTCGCCCATGATCCCAGCGGCCCCGGCCGCGCAGCGGAAACGGCTGGCCGCCCGCAGGTGCGGGGCGGCGAAGGCGGCGCAGCCGTCGGCGAGTGGATCGCCGAGGCAGCCGCAGACGGCGCCATGCACCAGCCTGGGCCGGGCTTTGGCGCCGTTGAGGTGCGCCTCGCGCAGCCGGGCAAGCCGCCGGCCTTGCCGGAGCTGACGGCGCTCATGCCGGGCGTGCCGGCCACCGCAGGGCTGGATTTGATCCGCGAGCGTGTAGCCGCGCGGATGTGGCAGGCTGTCCAGAAGAAGACGGACAGCCCGGCAACCAAATGATGCACTCATCAGAGCGGGGGAGATCTTAGATCACCCCTGCTTGTTTTTATTGCATAATCACTTTTGGATATATGAAGGCATATTCCCATTTCACTGCTATTGTGTACAGCATTGGGATGTTGCTCTAAAAGTCCAAAAAACGATCATACAGGCTGTACTGCCTGTAAATGTTCATTCTGATCTCGTCTAAAGGAGGTCTTTACCGGTGGAGCTTCGCTCCCAATTAAGGTATACTGTCGCAGGGAACATTGCACGCAGACAACTAGACAGCAACATTTATATTATGGCGATAGGAGTTTTAACATGAAATCACATACAGGAAGACAGCGCCGCATGGTGGTTATGCTGTCCTCATTGATGATATGCGGAGCATTGCTTGCTGCGTGCCAGAATGGCACAGAGGAGAGCCAGGATCCGAGTGGAGCAGGTAACACACAACAAGAGTCGGACGGCACAACGGTTCATTTTACGGAGGATAAGGGAACGGACGGCGACAATGCTGGTGGCGATGATGCGTCAGCTTCAGGCAACGGCGGTGAAGGGACGGATAGCGAGTCAGGCAATGCTTCAGCTGGGGAAGAACAGGGTTCTTCAGACGATGGTAACGGGGCAACAGCGGAAGATCCATTGATGGAGAAACGCAGCATCAGCGCACTGCAAACGACGATTGATGCACAATCCGTGGTGACCAATGCCGAGTCTATGACCGTTATTGTGAACAAGCAGCGCAGTCTGCCTGAAGGGTACGAGCCGGCCGATCTGGTAGAGCCGAATGTACCGTTCTCCTTCGACGAACCGCACGAGAAGCGGCATATGCGCAAGGAAGCTGCCGAGGCTCTGGAGAAGCTGTTTGCAGGTGCAAAAGCGGATGGCATTGAGCTTCGTGCGGTGTCCGGCTATCGTTCGTATCAGCGTCAGGTATCCATTTACAACAACAATGTCAAAACCAAAGGTCAAGAATACACGGATCGTGTGAGCTCTGTACCAGGCAGAAGCGAACATCAGACGGGTCTTGCCATCGATGTATCGAGTCCGAGTGTAGGCAATGTGCTGGAAGAGGTATTTGGCACATCGAAGGAAGGCCAGTGGCTGGCTGAACACGCTGCTGAATATGGATACGTCATCCGTTATCTGAAAGGTGAAGAAGACACAACAGGTTACGTCTACGAGCCTTGGCATATCCGATACATCGGTACGGATTTGGCGTCAGATGTAGTGAAGAGTGGTTTAACTCTGGAAGAATACTTTGATGAGGCGAATATCAAGTTGTAATCCGAATGCTATCCCTGAATGAACGGCCCTTGATCTAAACAATGGGCAGCCATTCAGGGATTTTTTTAGTGCAAAAATGATGTTGCAATCAAGATGAAATTAAACTCCATTCTATTGTCTGAGATGATGGTGTACTGATATAATTCATGTTTAATCCAATTTGATATATATAAATACAACCAAAGCGAGGGACGAGAGAATGAGTAGACAACAGGTATTTACCGGTTCCCCATGGGAACCGTTGGTGGGATATTGCCGAGCTATCCGTGTAGGGAACCGAATCGAAGTGGCGGGTACAACCGCGATGCAAGATGGTGTAGTCGTTGGGGCAGGTGATCCGTATGCACAGACGAGGTTCGTTTTGCAGACGATCGAGAATGCACTGAAAGAATTGGGAGCTGACATGTCGCATGTGGTGAGAACCCGAATGTTTGTGACCGATATCTCCAGGTGGGAGGAAGTGGGCAAGGCCCACGGTGAATTTTTTGGACAGATCCAGCCTGTAGCCACCATGGTTGAAGTTAGCGCACTCATTGATCCCTTGTTAATGGTTGAGATTGAAGTGGAAGCGATTGTTGAAGATGAAGTCCAGTCCGGCTAACCCTGGCGAATGGTCTGAAGACTTTCTAAGGAACACAGGACGTCTTATTTGGCCCTCAGGTCCTCTTCTTAAAATGTAAAGAACATCAGACACGTTATTTCCCGAATTTACCGGATTAAAACGCTACAAACGGCTGTTTATTTGATATAACGTGCCTCAGATTCCTTAGGTTTTTACAGGCACTTCAAATCCTTGAATAAGACGCCTCAGATTCGTTAGCGCTACCTCCGCGTGCTCATGCATTCAGCACGCAACGTAATCTCTATGCATCCCACATCGCACATGTCTGCTCGGGATAAGTTTCAGGTACGCTTCGGTTTGAAGCAAGTTTGTAGACACGCTTTAAAAACCTAAAAACCTAAAAACCTAAAAACCTAAAAACCTAAAAACCTAAAAACAACCTTACCCGTGCTTGTCAGAAGACAAGCGGATAAGGTTGTTTTTTGGATTGACTTCGCCGACTGGCCGCACGGCTGAGCTCTTGATGCGCCAAACTCATGACACCGCGCGCCAGGAGATACACACTGATGGCTGATCATTATGATACTCCATACTCATGACACCGCGCTAAGAGATGCACGCGGTCGTCTGCAACAACATATAACATGTATCTCAGCCAAACGCTTTTCCAATCGTATTATTTCGCTTCAAGCTCTGCTGCTGGTGCTTCAACAACCACTTTCCAAGCTGTTCCGATCGGAGGCAGGCTGCGTGTCAGTACAGGACTGTAGAAACCAATGACTTTAGTTCCTTTAGTCAATTCTTCAGCTTTCACCGTTTCGCCTTCGTGGTTCACGAGTAGCGTGTCTTTAGCGATATTCAGCACGACATGGTCAGGAGCCGTCTCAGTTAATCGTGTACCTGTGATCTCAATTTGTGAGATGTTGCCTTCAGCTGTTATTACATTTTCAATCGTACCAGCCGTCCCCAGAACCTCTTTCAATTGTGTTTCAGATTCCGTAGCGTCATCCAGTACAGTGACTTTATAGGTCGGCGTTTGTGGTGGCAGACTGCGAGTTGTGATCTGGGAATGTTCAGCCTCCACGTTCATGCCAATAGTCAGATCGGTTAGTGCAATTTCTTTCCCGTCTGCTGAGATGAAGCTCGTATCTTCATTCAGATTGAGCACGATACCGTCCAACCCTGCACCGCCAATCTGGATGGACTTATAATCATCTTGGTTCGAGATTCGGGTAATTACACCACGCTCAGTAACCGTCTTCACGTCCTCTTCACTAGAGATCGTCACCTGATTTCCTGTTGTGTTCACTTGTCCATGCAGTACCTTTTCGGCAAAAGAAGCCGGTACATACAATGTGCCACCAGTGATTTCAGGTGCTGTACCCAGCGTGAGCAACATTTTATTTACGGAATATTGATCCTTGCCTGTGATTACCTGTGTCCAGAGAACACCTCGTGTCAGCTCTGCGGTTTTGTTCTCTTTATTCCATTTCAGTTCAATACCCAGTGCTTCGGTAAGATCACGTAGCGGGATCATGGCTACTTTGCCATCCTTGTTCCAATAACCATCGGAGATGGATGCACCATTCACGGATACGTTTACTGCATCAGTTGCCTTACTATCGGCTGAAACGGATGTTTGATGGACTGGTTGTGTGTTGTCCAGTGTTGCTGCATAAGCGGCTCCACCACCCAATGCCATGGATAGGGCCATCAGGGCACTTACTTTTTTCATGTTGTTGTTCATCAATATTCATCCCTTCTAATCTTTGTACTGTCGCGGTAGAATCTTCCTTAGGGCCGCGCCTCAAGTTAATAGACGGGACAAAACGTCTCAGTGTTGCAGTTGATATGCAATGAATGTAAACGGTATGTTAGTTTAGATTTGAAATATCGCTTGAATTGCAGGTTATCGGTAGCAGGATCAGGTTAATTTCAGGTAAGTGGCCAAACCTTTATCTTATTTCACATTCAAGTACGAGGAGGAACGGATTAGATGAGTGATATGTTGGTAGCGCTCTATCGTTTGCCGGAGCAAGAGAGTGGACTGAGAACGCTGGAGGAATCCTCCATTGTGATTCGAAGAGCCATTGCCCCAGAGAAGCAGCTTGTACTGGATTGGGTGAGGTCACATTTTAGCCAGGCTTGGGTGGATGAATGCGAGGTCGCTTTTGCGCGTCAGCCCGTGTCTTGTTATATTGCGGTTGAGCATGGGAAAATGATTGGATTTGCCTGTTACGAAGCGACATGTCGCAATTTCTTCGGACCGACAGGCGTGAGCCAGGATGCACGGGGCAAAGGTGTAGGCACAGCCCTGTTACTGGCCTGTATGCATGCGATGAAGGCAGATGGTTACGGGTATGCCATTATTGGGTCAGCGGGACCTGTGGATTTCTATGCCCGAACGCTGGGTGCTGTGAAGATCGAAAATTCGACGCCGGGTATTTACCAAGGCATGCTACGGGCAGACTAGACGATAATGATGTTCTGGAAGTTGTGGAAAAGGAAGGGAGGATGATGATGAGCACGAAACAAATGCTACACATCGGAATGATTGGTACAGGATCTATCTCGGATCTTCATATGAGGTGTTATGCCAAAAACGAGGATGCCGTAATCTATGCCATCTGCGATCTGAACGAGGAGCGGGCTAAAGCTGCGGCACAGAAGTATGATGCCCAATCCGTCTATACCGATTATCGGGAGATGCTGGAGGACCCGCATGTGGATGCCGTCAGTATCTGTACCTGGAACAATACACACGCGGAATTCGCCATTGCTGCGCTGGAGGCAGGCAAGCATGTGTTGCTGGAGAAACCGGTGGCAACCAATGTGGAAGATGCACTGCGGATTGAAGAAGCGGTGAAGAAGAGTGGACGTACCTTTATCGTTGGGTTTGTGCGTCGGTATGATAACAATATGCAGATGATGCGCAGATTCATTGATGCTGGAGAGTTCGGTGAACTGTATTATGCCAAAGCTTCCATTCTGCGGCGGCATGGCAATCCGGGTGGTTGGTTCGCTGACAAAAGCCGTTCCGGCGGCGGTCCTCTGATTGACCTAGGCGTACATATCATTGACCAATGCTGGTATCTGATGGGCAGGCCCAAGCCTGTTTCGGTCAGTGGTAATACGTATCGGAAGCTGGGCAATCGTGCCCATATCGAACATCTTTCTTTTTACAAAGCAGCCGACTACAGCGCAGCTGTGAATGACGTAGAAGATATGGCGAATGCGCTCATTCGGTTTGAAAACGGGGCTTCGCTGGCGGTGGATGTGAGCTTTACCCTTCATGCACGCGGAGATGAATCTTCCGTGAAGTTATACGGTGAGCGCGGTGGATTTGAACTGGAGCCAGAGACACTGATCGTCACGGAGAAAAATAACACCATCTTGAATATTGAACCCCAGACGGATAATACGGGTCTCCATATTCATAGTGCATTCCAGAACCAGATTGACCACTTTGTGGATTGTTGCCTGAACGGCACAGAGCCGATTAGCCCCATTGCGGATGGTGTGGCTTCCACACGCATGTTGTGCGGAATCTACGAATCCGCTGATAAAGGGCAGGAGATTCGTCTGGATTAATTACGATATAAAATATTAAGTTTAAGTGTATTGTTTATGTTTAGGCATGCCAATCGGTGTATTCCGACTGAAGCATGTCTTTTTTTATTCCATATATGATAAAACTGTGAATTCACACTTCTATATTACATATAGTGACATTTGTCACCTGTATTTACATATAGATGGAATATAATAACATATGACAAACATATACTACTCATTCAAATTAATGGTAACGTTTACCTTTATGAAATTTGATTCCGTAAGAAAATCAAAGTATGAGGTGATATTGTGAGTTCTGTTTTAGATGATCGGTACCAATTACACAAGGACATTAGACAGTTTGAAATTGATGGAATACGCATGATTGGTAATATTGGTAATGGATCAATTATTGGTTTGGATGCCAAAGGTGTGCATTTGATTGAACAGATCAACAGTGGAGTAGGACTTGTTCAGCTTGATAAAGAAGAACAACAGTTACTAGAATGTATGATAGAGAATCAATTTTTTGTAGAAGAAAAGAAAGGACTCAAAGCGGCTTATGTTCATCTTACAGATCGGTGCAATTTGCATTGCGTGGGGTGTTATTCCTTTGTGGAGGAGCGAAATCTAAAGGATGCACTGCCTTTTGAAAAGATATGTCATGTATTATCTGAATTGAAAGCAAATGGTGCGGAACAAATCGTCTTTTCTGGAGGAGAGCCATTTATTCGCAAAGATATTGTGGAAATATGCAAGTTTGCAAAAGAGACTCTGGGCATTATGAATCTGCATGTCATTAGTAATGGAACGATGAACTATCGACGCTATGAAGAGGCATTTCAATATATAGATGCACTTAGTATTTCCGTTGATGGATATAATGAAGAAACACGATTTATTCGTGATCAGGGTATTATGCCAAAGATTATTAGCAATGTGGCTTATTTAAGAGAAAAGGCTCCTGTAACTTTGATTGCAACCATTCATGCTCAAAACATTAATCACATTGACGAGTACTTAAACTTCGCTAAACAACTTGATGTCAAACTTTCTTTTAGTATTTTCACAGTGAATCCAGAAGACGAATATTTTCGTCCATACATATTTGATCATCACTCCCTAGTGCAGTTTTCCAAGAAAATATCGAATCTGGATCAAAGTGTTCCTATCTATGACATGCCCGCAGGGGAAATTGAACTGACTTGTCGAGGGAACTGTGAAGTTGGTAAAGAGATGGTTAGTATTGGAGCAGATGGTACGATATATCCTTGTCATATGCTACACGACTCATCTTTAAGTTTGGGCAATATACTGGAGCAAGAATTGGATGAAGTATTGGAGCATCCGGATAATCCCTTCCTGAAACTTAATGTTGACAACATTGAAGAATGCAAACATTGCAAATATAGATATCTATGTGGTGGTGGATGCAGAGGTAGAAGTTGGTTGTACAACAATACACTGAATAACAGAGATGCCTTTTGTCCGTTTATTAAAAATTTCTACAAGGATTCGATTCAAAGATTAAAAGAGTCTATTGGATACATTGAATCCTCAGTTTGAAATTTTTGATAATATATTACTTTTAAGGAAGGGAAGGTGATAATATGTTGTTTTCGACACGTAAGACGGTATCCAAACCTAACTGTGTTAGTGTAGGTGTATTTGTGTGTGTGAGTTATGGAAATAAATGGTGATAAATAAAAATGAATAATCATACTTATAAAAAGGAGATGTATCTCAATGTTGTTTTCGACGCGTAAAGCATTGTCCAAATCAAACTGTGTCAGTGTGGGTGTATATGTCTGTGTTAGTTTTGGTAACAAGTGGTAGTGTGTTATAACTTATAATTTCGGGAGACTCAGATAAAAATTTGTGTTCTGAGTCTCTCCATTCTATCAAGAGGATATAGGGGTAGATTTATGATTCTCGAATTGAAAGATGTGACGAAGTTTTACGGTAAACATTTGGCCCTTCATAATTTTTCAGCTAGTATTCAATCCGGTGAAATTGTAGGTTTGATCGGAAAGAACGGTTCGGGTAAAACTACGCTTATGAATTGCATTGTGAACCATATACAAACCACTTCAGGTACAATTCTCGTCGATTCGCATGATGTCCAAGAACAACCATCTTTAATCTCTCGATTCGGGGTTCTGATTGAGAGTAGCTTTTTAGATTATATGAACGCATACGATAATTTGAAACTGCTTATGCTTGCTGACGGTGTCACAGATATGAACAAAATAGAGTATCAATTAAACGAAGTACTCGAACTTGTAGGGCTGACCAAGAGAAAAAAAGAGTATGTAAAAAAATTCTCATTTGGTATGAAACAAAGGTTGGGTCTCGCACAGGCTCTGCTGAATGATAAGCCCTTCCTAATTTTAGACGAACCCTTGGTGGGACTAGACGTTATGGGTCGAGAATTGGTCAAAAATATCATAATTAAAAAGGCAAAACAGGAGAATAAGGCCGTTATTTTCTCTGATCACAACCTGAATGAAGTCAAGGATGTATGTGACCGAATTATCTACATTGAAGATGGAGAGAAAAAATACGATGGTGTGTTTGACGACGGACGCAAATATGAAATCATTTTGGAAGAGTCATCCTCAAATATTTCTGCTTTACTGGATAAGATACACGTAATTGAAAATGTTAGGGTAGTAGCGAACAGAATTCAAGTTGCTGATGTGGAGACACTCAACCAAGTGATAGAAGAAATTGTAACACATCAAGTGAAATTACAAGATTTGAACGTCATTGAAGGTTCGCTCATTAGACTGTTTGAAGGAGATAACGAGCATGTTGAGCTTCAGAAACATATGCAACATTGAACTACGGAAATTGATGTATCGTAAGGATATGTGGATTATGCTTACGATGCTCGCAATCCCTGCTCTGTATAGCATCGGTATTTTTCTCAATTCCTCTGTTATTGTATTCACCGGAGAAGAGAAAGAATATGGCATGAGTTTCTTTGTGAATATGTTCAGCTTCGTGAATGCAGTATACATCTATTATTTTATTCTATCTTTAGTGTCTGTCCGATCGTTGGGAGGTGAAATTGAGAACAAGAGTATTTTGTTATATACACAACGGATCAATAACCGTCCCAAAATGTACTTTGCAAAAGTCGGTTCACTGATATTGGCCTTTTTTGTGATATGCCTAGCTTTTTTAATCGTGACTTTGGTGATGTATTATTTATTTGCTGTTCAACGTGAAGATTTGGTGACGAGACAATTATTAAAATCGGAAGAATTGACAGGCTTATTCCTGTTTTTTTTGTGCATTGTACTGGTTTATATTTTCACAATTACATTCAGTGTTATGTTAAGTGTGTATTTTAAAATCAATACTGCGGTCATTATTTTTAGCATTGTCCTTATTGCATTTATGTTTGTTTCAGAGTTTCCAACCATTCAATATCTGTCCATCACGTATTATATTTCTAGGTTTGGAGAGTTGGATCTAACCCAAACGTCTGAGGCTGTGAAATTGTTTTTAGCAAATGCAGCATTAGTCGCAGTGTACAGTACTATTTTCAGTGTAATAGGAATAAGGAAGTTTGAAAGAAGGGATCTCTGAATGGAGAGCTTTTAGTGTCAAAAGACAGAAAGAGAACATTATAGAAGTTATTGGACACTTTCTCATCCTATTGATTTTGCCTACACTTATGGTCTCTATAAGTGGAATTGTCATGAGTTTTTTAGTACCAGGAAACAGTGAGTGGGTTTCATTATTTCTGATAATTGGAGTCAGTATGACCGTAGGATTTATTTTATTCCCTTATGCGTATCTGAAGAAGTTATATCAGGTGAAACGAGAGGAGTTGGGAGTTCGATCAGTCCAATACCTTGAAATCATTATAGGATGCATAACCTTAATTTTCCTCTATTCTTATTTATTTAGTAAAGGGATTGATTTTCAGGTTTTAATTTTAAGCACAGTTCAGATGTGCATTGTTGCTGTTACAGAAGAATTCTGGGCACGTGGGGCAATGTGCTATATCATCAGAAAGCTATCTAACAGGGCATGGTTCGTTGTCTTGTTAAGCAGTATATGTTTTGCGTTTGTTACACATATGAATGAGCCCTTTATGGATAATGTACTGTATCGTTTACCTGGTTCGATTGTGATGGGTGTAATCTATGTAAAGACAAACAACTTGCGCTACACGGTACTCTTTCATTTCACATATAATCTATTGAATATTTAGGGAGGGTGCATATGAAAACAAAACTACTATTTATCCTGTCGTGTGTTATTCATATCCTTTTGTTATATGTTCTGATGACGTTTCAGCGTCAAGTCGATATCATTCAGATCTTTGCTTTGGTTTTTCTTCCCATTGTAGCCAGTGTAGGTATTGGGCTGATTGCACAGATGTTTTGGATTAAAGAGAAGCAAGGGCATGCCAGGAATGTGGGAATCGTGTTTAGTATTCCAAGCTTGATATATACTTCTGTTGCTTCATTTATCATAAGCAGAAATATTGAAAGTATTTTTAATGCTAGCCAGAAGTATCAATCGGACTACGTAAACATCTCGACTAGCAGTTCACCCTGGTTTGCATACATCATTATTATGGTGATCACACTGACACTGCATTACATAATTGCAGGAGCGGGGCTTAAACGTAAAATGAAACTCAATTAGCTGAATGTTCTGTGCTGTTCTGGAAGAAACCGGAGGGCCAATCATGAAATATATTCAGAAGGATTTAAAGTTTATCTTGTTAATTAGTGCCAATTTTCTATTATCGATCGTCTCTGTCTTATTTCCGCTGGCATTAATGAAGGTCACAGATTTCCTGATTGCGAATGAGATGAATTTATTCAGGTTCTATTTGTTTTTGGCACTTATAATTATCGTTATTCAAATGGCGATGACATATGTGACAGGAAGAATGAACAATACCTATGTCATGCATAGGACAATTGAGATTAGAAATCGTGTAATGAAAGCTTTATTAAAATCAGAGTACGGACAGTTCAAATCTCAAAAGAATGATGAATATGCATCCTTGTTATTAACCAATATTCCTGTTCTGGAAAATGACTATTTCAAAACTGTGATTCATTTGATCTCGAAGTCGTTGCTGTTGGTAGTATCCATATGTACTCTGATTGTGTTGAACCCGTTGTTAACCTTGAGTTTGATTATAGTTATTGCTGCACTTGGCATATTTCCTCTTCTATTCACTAAACGGATTCTCTTGTTAAAAGAGGAATTGATCAAAAAAACAGAAGAATACACTAAATCTACAAGTGAAGCTTTATATGGATATGAAACAATCAAAATTTATAAGGTTGCGAATTATATACTGAACCGTCATGTCATTAAAATAAAAAACATGGAACGGAAGAGCAAACAGTTTGGAGATATACTTATTCTGGCCAATGTTACATTCGGAAGTTCGTCTATGGTATTATTGCTACTGATTTTCTTGATTGGTGGTTACTCCGTGAGTACCGGTGCTCTCACAGTAGGTTCTCTTATTGCATGTACTCAATTAATCATGTATGTTTTTGAACCTGCTATCAGTATCACTCAGGATCTTAATATTGTTCGTTCCACTAAGCCGATACGCCAACAGATCGATAAGATTATTGAGCGTTCGGAAGATGGTGAAGAGAATAATAAAGTTTTCATTGATCAATTTGAAAAGATACATCTGGAGAATATAAGTTATGTATATCCGGATGAAGAGAAGGCGGCAGTTCGTCAGGTTTCTATCACATTAGAAGCCGGAAAAAAATATGCAATTGTTGGTGGGAACGGAAGTGGGAAGTCCACATTATTAAAGATGATTGCAGGATTAATTACGGATTACACAGGATCTATCCGACTAGACAACAGAGATATGAAACAAGTGAGCTATGAGAATTTGGCTTATATTGATCAGCAAACCTATTTGTTTAACACGACGATTCGAGAAAACATCCTTATGGGACAATCGGATGTTTCTTCCGACTTTGAGGAACTCCAATCGCTCATTGAAAGACTGCAACTTCGTGAATGTGTCAACAAGCATCCTGATCAGCTGGATTTTGTGGTAGGGGATCATGGAGAGTATTTATCAGGTGGGGAACGACAGAAGGTCTGTATTGCTAGAGCATTGTATAAAAGGCCTGAAATATTATTATTAGATGAGCCAGACTCCGCATTAGACCCTGAGACCCGTGATCAGATCAAGGATATACTGGGGCAGATGAAAGATGTGCTTTGTTTGATGATCACTCATGAGTATGATGAAAATTTAAAAGGATTTGATGAGATCATCGTCATGGAGCAGGGGGAAATCATCCGAACAGGAAGGTATGAAGAGATTCTCATGAAACATGAAACGACTTACAAAGCTTTCGTATAATCGAAAAGATTAAAGACTTCCATTTCTCCTTAACCCGGCTTTGTTGCCCGAATCCATCGGAGAGGAAGTCTTTTTGGCATCCTGTCATTTATTCAGTGGTGAATTCTCGTACCCTGGGTCATCGTAATCCGTATCCTGCAGTCTTGGAAGCACGTTCATGCTCTCAATTGCTTGTCGGGTATCCGGCGTGCCATGGTCATACAGAAAGGTGTACAGCAAGGTCATACCATCCGAAAATTGCTCTGTCGCCTCATCGTGGTCTGCCGACTTGTAGGGTACCGGTGCCCGTTGCAAAGTATAGGCATCGTCATCCTCCAGCACCTTCATCAGATCCTTCAATCGTCCCAACTGCCCGTCATCCACCAACACTTCAAAGGGTGTAGATTCGTTCTTTGTTCGTTCAATAAGATTATGAGTTACCGATACATACAGATGTTGTTTGCCGTCCTGCATAATCCAACCTCCATTCTGAAATGGAAAAAAGACACTTCTACTGTTAATAAACAGCAAAAAGCGCCTTGAAACGAGCGACTATGCTCGTGTTATTTACTCATCAACATGTTCAGTCACATATGACCAGCCATTGCCTTTACCTTCTAATCGACTTTGTTCAAAAAAATCGATTCCATCTACTGTAATACTGACTGACACGAGTGATGGTTCATCCTTAACGGGATGAACAACGATGAACCCTTTATCCAATAGATAAGTAATGGTCCTGAGTCTCTCAATATGTGCTTGTGGAAAAAGTTTTTCTTTGGGAGCGATGTAAGCCGGATTTTCGGTAAACCACATATCGTACAATTCCTGTAGGATGTCGAATCTTTCTTGAATCCGCTCTTTAATAATCATGTCTAACTCCATAAAGGACCTCTTCCTTTGAGTTATTTCCCAAATCTCCCCGTTACGGGAACCTGGCGGGTGCTGGCTTCCATCGATCCTGAACACAGGGGACAGGCGGGAGGGCCAGATGATGCCTTCTTGGTTGCTTTTGCAGAAGGCACAGCCGGTTTCTGTCTTAGCCACGCTTTACAGGTGGATGAACTGCACTTCCACACCGCAACGGTCTCCATACGCTCAGCATTACCTGAACCTGAAGTGTGCGAATGTGAACTGGAGGAGTTCGCAGCTGTCGGACTTACACCTGTGGTGCTGAATGCCTTATGATTGCGAATTTCACCACTGCCACGTCGTTCACCGAGGCGATCCTCATCTCGTTCGTTGTGAACCTCGAAGTCACGACGATCACTGTGGCTGATAGCACGCCGCTGTGCCACATCCCGACCTTCCGAACGGGCACCCGAGCCCGAGCGGGTATACGGTCCATTACCTTTGCCATATGAAGTCTGACTGCTCGTCCGGCTCTCCTCACGCGGTTTGCGTTTGTCCGGAACTTCCATGCCGAAGGCTTCAAGCAGGAAGCGGGACACATCCGCTGGCTTTCCGTGATGGCTTGCCGGCGAGGTAACATACAAGTACTGCTTGGCCCGTGTGATGGCAACATAGGCGAGCCTGCGTTCTTCCTCCAGCGCCATGTCCAGCTCGGCGTCTGTCTGTTGCACAGCAAGCGCAGCTTTCTGATCCTCCGGGATATCCTGGCGTAGTGCGGTACTGTGGGGCACAATGCCTTCACTGGCTCCAATCCAGTATACACAAGGGAACTCCAAACCTTTGGCTCGGTGAATGGTCATCAGTTGCACTGCGTCACTGTCCTGTGCGCGGCGTAGAGATTCCATCTCACGGTGTCTGCGGGAGAGCTCATCCGCGAATTGGATGAACTCTTCCACGGTTTCGAATTTTTTGACGGCAGCTTCGAATTCATCCAGGGTTTCCAGCATCGTTTCCTTATAATGGGTGAAGATGCTGGGATCACCACTTTCCATGTACTTATCGTAGAACTGCCTACGCATCTCCTGAATGGCGATGATGGGCTTCAGCTTGTGCAGTGATTTGATCAGCTTGATGCGTTCCTTGACCTGTTCCTGCTGGAACGGTTTCAGCTTGTCCCATTTTACCAGATGAATGAGTGGATATTTTTTCGCCTGTTGTTGTTCACAGCGCTGAATCCAATCCAGCCCTGCATCACGTGATACGTAGAGCGGTCCCAGCGCACTAGGAAGAGCATCCATGGCACGTGGATCAAGAGACAGACGCAAATGATCCATCAGGGGTCTGATGAGAGACTGATCATAGAACACCGGAGAAGCACCATGCTGTACAAAAGGTACGTCTTTCAACACAAGTTGCTCGAAGACAGCCCGGCTACTGCTGGCTGTCCGGTGCAGAATCGCAATATCACGATAGGTGTGTTGCCCTTCTTCAACCTGCTGGCACAGCTGGTTTACGACCCACGCCGCTTCTTCCTCCGCATTGGAAGGTGTAGCGAAGCGCGGCGCATCTCCGCGATTTCCGGCGGCACGAAGCCGTTTGTCACGTCTACGTTTATTACGGGCGACCAGTTCGCTTCCGAGCCCCAGAATGCGTGCATCACTGCGATAATTGATATCCAGCGTCACGATGCGTGCACCGGGGTATACTTTATCGAATTCCAAAATCGATTCTTGGCGTGCGCCATTAAAGGTATAGATCGTCTGGTCATCGTCTCCCACAACCATCAGGTTGCGGTGAGCGGAAGCCAGTTTTTGCACAATTTCATACTGTAGGTGGTTGGTATCCTGGAACTCATCGACCATAATGTACTGAAAACGCTTCTGAAGCGGCCCCAGAACAGCAGGGTCACGAAGCAGGGCGGCTGCCCGCAGTAAAATATCATCAAAATCCATTTTGCCCCGATCCTGTTTCCAGGCTTCGTAACCTAGCAGGACACGCTTGGCGTCGCGTTCTTCCTGTGACTTTTCAGGCAGGTCGGTTGTTTCCGATCCTTGCATCTTCCATGCAGACAGCATGGCCAGCAGACTTTCAGGCTGGAAGGCTTCACTCATGCCATTTTGGCGAAGAAGCATCTTCAGAACCGTGTGCTGAGCCCGCGACTCGCCAAAGATCTCTTCCTGTACACCGTAATGACGCAGCAATGTCAGTGCAAAAGAGTGGAAGGTGCGAGCCTGTACGGCTCTCGCGGCTGCCGGACGTATACCTGGCAATGCGGCGATCCGGTCTTTCATCTCGGTGGCGGCCTTGTTCGTGAACGTCACCAGCAGGATACTGCCTGCATGTACACCACTGACCTCTATGAGATAGCCGGCTCTTGCAGCCAGCACAGTCGTTTTGCCGCAACCGGCTCCGGCGAGCGTCAGAATAGGTCCTCTGCCGTGACGGACTGCCGAGATTTGTGGTGCATTTAGCTTGATGCCCGCCTCTTCCAGAGAACGAAAATAAAAGGCATCCTGTTGCTCATTGCCCACGAGTTGCCGACTGGTCTCCAGCGGAGCAGACGGGGACTGGGGCAGGGACGCCGCCGGGGTAACCCCGAGCGGACGGGGGTAGAACGTTGAGTTCGGACTTAACATGTTTCATCCACCTCTGTATGCATTCAGGGATAGGACTATCCCGGTTAAAAGTAAACCATTTGCCCTTTTCACAATCGCATTGTAAATTGGTATGATAGAGTTAGTCGCCTAAACAGGCGGTTAAGTATGGCCAAAGCTTCATTATACCCGAACATATGGTCTTGACGAAAGCCCCCGATTTCATCCAGTATCGGTATAAAACGGGCACCAGCACGAGATTACGCAACTTTTTGGCATGATATCGTATAAGTTATATGCCTGAGCATTTTGCATGAAGGATGTAATATGCTAATTTACTACTAAATAGAAATGATAATATTGGTTTTGACGGGACAGAGGAGGAATGGTCATGAAACTGCTTCAGCGCATCAAAGACGGAGCGAACAAAGCAACAGAGCGTGCCCAGCACGCCGTTGAAATTGGGAAATTGAACAACCAGATTGTGGGCTTGCAACAGGAACAGGAAGTCCATTTTACAGATATGGGTCGCATCTTCTATGAGGGTTATCGGGCACAGGATATGACGCGTGCAGAAAAAGAAATGGTGGATCTGTCGCAGCTGTGCGACGAATTACAGGATGAGATTGATGGCCTGCGCAACAAGATTGCACAGCTTAAGAACGAACGGTTGTGCGAGTGTGGACACGTCGCTTCTCTGGATGCCAACTTCTGTCCTAAATGCGGACGCAAGTTGGGTGAGTTCAAGACACCAGCATCTACAGTAGGAGCTACAGGAGTCGCAGGAGCCACTACAGCCGCGAGACAGGAGGCAGCTGTAGCTCAGACCCAAACTCCGGAGCCGGACTTCTACAATGCGCCACCTGAATTGGAACTGGAGGAAGACGAGCCGTATCACACGGTCATTCCGTCCATAGCCGATCTGGAGACCGAATCCGAATATAACAGTACCGAGTTTACCCAAGAAGAAAAGGAAGCGTTCGATGCGGAATGGGAACGTCGCAGAGATGAAGAGATGCAACGGGAACGTGAGCGTCAGCAGGAGCTGGACGAACGCATCCGCTACTGGAAAGAAAATAACCCGATCGTGAACACGGTGGACGTACAGACCGAAGTTTCACGCGAAATGGTGAATTGTCAGATTTGTGCAGCTGAGCTGCCCAAAGGTTCAAAATGGTGCCCGCGATGTGGTGCCGAACAGATCTGATCTGATGCAGTAGAAGCTCTGCCGCATCAGTGTGAGGCAGCGCGGGTTGCTGACAGCATGGGGGGACGGGAATATGGACCAACTGCTGCATCATTTGCGTCATCTCGGGTTTACCGAGATGGAATCTAAAATTATGGTGGAACTCGCTCGTCAGGGATCAGCCTCAGGATATGAGGTTGCGAAGCGGCTGGGCGTGTCCCGTTCCAATGTATATGCGACCCTGCAACGGCTGGAACAGCGTGGGTTCTTGCGGTGTAGTCCGGGGGAGCCAGCGAAGTATAGTGTGCTGAAGCCTGAGGAGATGACACGCATGATCTCTGATCAAATGCGTACCTCTCTGGATTATGTCCAAAGCAGCATGCCCAAGAGTGAACCGGAGAAGCCTGTCTTCTATAACATTGAAGGTGACAAAAATGTGTTTGAGAATCTGAGCCGTGAATTGGCTGAGGCTCAGCATGAGATTGTCGTAGACGTTTGGCGTGAAGAGGCAGAGCTGCTACGTAATGACTTACAGCAGGCTGAAGCTCGCGGTGTGCGGCTGTTATGGTCGTGTGATGGCGGCGAAGGCATGCTCGATCAGCCTGTTCCTTTGCCGGGCTTGCCTTTGTATGGCACAGGTAATGGTCGGAAATTTTCCCTGGTGGTGGATCGCCGCTGGTGCATGCTGGGCATGCGCGGTGAATCATGTGCCACACAGGCAGTGGTGACGGAGCATCCGGTAATGACCGGACTGCTGCTGAATCATTTTGCTCAAGAGCTGGTGTTGTACGAACTGGAACAGGATATGGGTGAGGAACTGGAGTCTCGATATGGGCACCGGTACGAAGATCTCTCTGCACGTTACTGGTCTTCTCCTTCAGGAGAGGATGACAAGAACTAAGCAGATCGGCGACTTAACCACTTCTGATGAAGTGAACACGCCAGCGTAGGATATCTTTCTTTGATGAAATGAATATGTGTGTACATAAAGCAGGCGCTGCCCCGAGGCAGACGCCTGTTTGTGTTGATTTGAGATATGACAGTGATGTTCGTCACAGCATCTGTTTCCAGTCAAGTCGATAGTAAAGGTATGAAGTTATGCTATTTTTGAGAAAATGAAGCTATGAACATTCGATTGAACGGGATCGGGTTAAACAGGATTGTACATGATCAGTCTTTGGGCACGTGATACAGAGCTTCCAGCACGTCCGTATAATAAGCTGTGCCATGGGGCACAAATTCCGTTGCCCGAATCTCGCGAACGATACGTTCCGGTTCATAAGCTACATGATCACTTAACGGGTCCTTATGACCGATGGAATGTGGCGGTGATGTAAGCGGCTGAGTCTGAACTCCGGTAGCTTGAATGACGTCGATCTCACTACGGAACAAAGCGAGCAGATCATCCAGCGGCACTTCATACAGGCTATCTACCTCGCTGGGTTGTAGAACGTAGGCTTCGAGCGGCTGGTTCAGACATAATCCATAGACTGCGCTGAATTCCCGATCTACAAATGGCACACCACGAACCTCTCCTTGGAGCTGCTGTGTAGCCGTGAGTAGATAGGTTAGTGCTTCGAATGGAGCATTCACACCCAATTCCTCCTCCAGCTCACGACTGGCGTCTTGCAGTTGCTCACCAGCGGTGAGATGACCTGCTGCTGTAATGTCATAACATCCGGGGAAGGTATCCTTAATATCACGCCGCCGCTGAAAAAGAACGAGTCGCTGCTCGCCTTCGTCACGCACGATCCAGCAGTGGAATGAACGGTGCCAATATCCTTTGGCATGGACCTCACTGCGTAGTGAAGTGCCGATCCATTGTTGCTTATCGTCATAAATGTCGAAACGTTCTGGGGTCATGAAACGTATCTCCTTATATAGCAGTTTTTAAAGTTCAAAATTTCACAAAGTATATTTTAAACGAAAGGGGAACGATCGTATGGAATGTATTGTACACTTTCAGGTGATTTATCCGCAACCTCAGGAGCGTAAAAGTCTTAGAGGACTTATATTTGTAGGGCAAGGTCAGGAACCGGCTAACAGTCAGTTAACCACCATGTTTAAGGATATGGGATTCAATGTACGTTTGGAAGATGAGGCCCAATTGTTGTTCAAGCCAGTGGATGCATCGGCTAACTTTGAATATATTCGCGTAACGGAGCTGGATACCGGGGAAGAAGTCTACAAGGAAGATAAGGATCTGAAGTCGATCCTGGAGCATTTGCTGCCACGTCGTTTCTAGTTCAAGAGCATGGGTGCAAATGAAATTCATGGGGGAGCACATATAATACATGTATGTTAGGCATAAAAAAAGGCCCCACCTTTACGGTGGAACCTTCAAACCTTTAAGCTACGCAACGAATTGTTAATGAAGCCCATATGGCTAGCTTTTCATACATAAACCCTAGCAATTGAGAGGTTGTCCCCCGCATCAGGATTTATATCCGTAATTCAACTCGGTGAGTCTTTTAAACGCTCATTGTGGTTAAGCCGGTGCCCCGCTACCTTCTGCTTCCAGCTCTGAAGTACAGTGCGAGCAGCGGGTAGCTGCAGCCGGAATTTCAGATAGGCAATACTTGCAAGCCTTGGTCGTTTTTTTCGGCTCAGGCTTTTTGTGTTCTTTGCTTTTTAGATAGTTGATACCCTTCACGAGCATGAAGATACAGAACGCAACGATGAGAAAATCAATCATGACGTTGATGAACTGTCCGTAAGCAATCACCGTAGCCCCAGCTTCATTCGCTTGAGCAAGTGTGGTGATGTCCTGTCCGTTTGCTGTTTTGATATCCCCGTCCAGGTTGATGATTTTCTGGCTGAAGTCAATTCCGCCCATCAGTTTTCCAACAGGAGGCATAATGATATCATTCACAAGGGACGTGACGATTTTACCAAAAGCAGCCCCAATAATGACACCAACCGCCAGATCGATGACGTTGCCGCGGACGGCAAACTCTTTGAATTCTTTAAGTACGCCTTTCATGTCTGCATATCTCCTTTGATCATTTCATAATATAGGCCGCGTCTCCATGCATTCTCCGTTCAGATCCGCGCTTCCGTTCTCATATTGTACATAAAAAACACATTCCAATCACCCCTTGTTTGCAAATTAAGACAAGTTTCCGCAACTTCCATGAAAATACTTCTTTATTTCACGCCGCCGATTGGGTATACTTCTAACATTGTCAGTTATGTTTAACCATTTACATTCAGGTTCGCGATCATACATTGTAACGAATCATGGAGCCAAAAATTAAATATGCCGTTACTCGTATATGTGCAGGAATAGGCCTGCATGTCTCTACCCGATCACCGGAATGATCGGACTACGGGAAAGATGTTGCAATATTTTGTGTGGTTGGAATGAGATCATCCTTAGACAGTTTGACTGAAGAGCAGGTTCAGATAGCTTCGATCTGTTTCTGATGAGACTGTTAGGACTTTCTCGAGTCAGGAGTGATCTCCTGTCTTTCTGTTCTTCCATTACACATGCAACGTCCATACGGCTTGTCCATATACGTACAAGTCCGTCTTTCCCGTCTCCGGTTATTCCGCAGCGTGTGAAAAGGCGGGCTTTTTGTTTTTTTACTGTGATACTGGAGGGGCATGTAGGCTTCTGTGCGGAGGGCATTCAGGGGGAAGAATTGCAATGCAACTGTTAAAAGACAAGGTAAGACAGGAAGGTATTGTCCTGTCCGAGCAAGTACTCAAAGTGGATTCATTCCTGAACCACCAGATGGACCCGGTTCTGATGAAAGAAGTGGGTAAGGAATTCATTCGCCGCTTTGAAGGAGAGAACATCACACGTGTATTGACGATTGAATCGTCAGGGATCGCACCGGGCATCATGACCGCTTTGGAACTGAACGTGCCGCTGATTTTTGCACGGAAGCAGAAGTCCCTTACACTGACGGAAGACATTCTGGTGGAGAAAGTATATTCCTTCACGAAGCAAGAGACGAATGAAATTACTGTTGCCAAGAAGTTCATGAAGCCTGGGGATCGCGTGCTGATCATTGATGATTTTCTGGCAAATGGTGAAGCAGCATTTGGTTTGGCTCGCATTGTGGAGCAGGTTGGAGCAGAAGTGGTTGGTATCGGTATCGTGATTGAAAAAGCATTCCAGCCGGGAGGTCGCTTGCTGAAAGAAGCGGGATACCGTGTGGAATCGCTGGTTCGCATCGGGGCGCTGTCGGATGGACAGGTTACCTTTGCGGACGAGGAGGGCACGAACTAATATGGCACGCGAACGTATTTTTCAGCGGCATCGGCACCCGATCAAAACCTTCTCACTTGGACTACAGCACGTGCTTGCGATGTATGCAGGAGCCGTCGTTGTTCCACTGATCGTCAGTAAAGCATTGGGCTTTACACAGGAACAACTAACGTATCTGATCGCTATTGACTTGCTCGCTTGCGGTGTGGCTACACTGCTTCAGGTATGGGGAAATAAATACTTCGGCGTAGGGCTACCTGTCATGCTCGGTTGTGCATTCCAGGCTGTGTCTCCGATGATCCTTATCGGGATGAACAGTGGGGTATCTGCCATTTACGGAGCAATTATTGCCTCAGGGCTGTTCGTGTTGATCTTCTCTGGTCTATTCGGGAAGCTCATTCGGCTTTTCCCTCCAGTAGTAACGGGTTCCGTTGTGACCATTATTGGGTTGACTCTGATTCCGGTTGCTTTCCACGATCTTGGTGGCGGCCAAGGCCAACCGGGCTTTGGTAGCGGAACGAATCTGTTGCTTGGATTCGGTGTACTGCTCTTTATCATTCTGATGACACGTTTCACAACTGGATTCATTCGTTCCATCTCGGTACTGATCGGTTTACTCGTAGGTACGTTGGCGGCAGGATTTATGGGCGAGGTTAATTTTGCTCCTATTCGCGATGCAAGCTGGTTCCATGTTGTTCAGCCGTTTTATTTTGGTAGACCGACATTTGAGATTGTACCAATCCTGACGATGATCCTGGTGGCGATTGTCAGCGTAGCTGAGTCCACAGGTGTATTTATGGCTCTGGGCAAAATCCTGGACAAGGACCTGTCTTCCAAGGATCTGGCCCGTGGTTATCGTGCGGAAGGTTTGGCTATTGTATTAGGCGGTATTTTCAACTCGTTCCCATATACAACGTATTCGCAAAATGTAGGACTTGTACAGATGACACGTGTGAAGACGCGTGATGTCATTGTTGTAGCTGGTGGAATCCTGGTGGTCATCGGATTTGTACCGAAGATTGCGGCACTGGCACAGCTCGTTCCAACAGCAGTTCTTGGCGGAGCCATGGTGGCCTTGTTCGGCATGGTGGTATCATCCGGTATTCGAATCATCGGTAGTCAGGTCGATCTGAATCGTCATGAAAATCTGTTTGTCATCGCTTGTTCTGTAGGTATGGGCCTGGGTGTTACTGTTGTGCCTGAGTTGTTCGCTGGTGCACCGGACTGGGCTCAGATTATGCTCGGTAACGGCATCATTGCAGGTAGCTTCACGGCGATCTTCATGAACTTGCTGTTTAATGGTCTTGGCACCAAGGAAACGGCTGCCAAGATGGCTGAACAACAAGCAGATGCCATCCTTGGAGAGACGGGCAAATCGGCTTAATTAGCCAACTTAGGCTAGATTTATCATCCAGCATGATTGTTATGTTAACTCTTCTGAATAGATGCTTAACAGGATGAATATTCAAGCAGGTTAATACATGATGATATACAGCATGAATGGTTTATGACATACATCATTTATATTATGAATATTCAATCACATGAAGCAAGTCAACTTTACATTGCGAAACACCGAAGATACAGGCTCAGCAGAGTCGTGTTTTCGGTGTTTTTTTTGTTTTGTTTATCATCAGCATAGCGTCCGATGTGCCGCTGTACAGGAACAATACAGGAACAAGACCTTATGCCGGATGTAAGAAGCTATTCACCTAATTCGATGGCAAGGCAAGTTGGATGAAGGAGAGACTGTTATCATGCACGGGGCATACGGCCAAAGGCCAACTCAAGTTGCTTCTCTATATCCGCAGGATGCTGATTTTGTTAGCGTTGGGGTATATTCATCAACAGTATCAGTCTGGAGAAGCTTTATTTCTATATACCATCATAGGGCTAGTTGTTATTCCGTTATATTGGGCACCTCGAACTGTGAATTTAGTGGTCCTTATATCTCGGTCTCCTCTTAATAATCCAAAGACGATCCACACCCGGTTGAAAGGGAATGGACCGTCTTTTCTTTTGAAACAATTATACCTTTTGTTGAAGTTACAGATGACGCATCTGTTTCTCTGCAAAATCGCCAACCCACGGCAGCTTCAACCATTTCCCCTGCAGGCTGGTGACGACCATGATGAGCCAGACCACTACACCGAGCAGGGATAACAGCGATGCCACCAGGGGTCCAAACAACGGAAGAAACGCCGACAAGACATGCCCGACCATAATGATGCCAAAGACCGTTACGGATTGAAGCGCATGGAATAACACGAACCGACTCCGCTTCTCTACAGCGAGAAAGACAATCCCGCCTACAAAGGTAAACAGATAACAGAGCATACCGGCAATATTTTCATCCAGACCGCTAGACGATTTCATGGGGGACATCCGGTCCAGCCTCCTTTGTCCTTTTTAACTAGGCTATGAAGGAGATGGACAGAACTGAACCGGTTTGACCAAGGAATGTTCCAGACGAACAAAAGAAAAGGTAAGACACAATATAGGCAAACAAGTGAGACTATAGATTCATTTCAAAATTTAAGTGCGTATACACACATACAATTTGAGACTTTCTACATATTCAAAATATTCCATAAAATTCCGATTGATATAAATACATTTATAAAGTTTAAACCATGAATTCATTCGAGATGCAAGGAGGCTAATCATGAATATATCCGCAACAACATACGGTCAGGTTCGGGTAACACCTTACGAAATCGTTCGTCTTCAGACCCTTGAAGTAAACAAAACGATGAACGGACATGCGCGAATGAAATTGACGGCAGTGATTCCGGAAGCCCGAAAAGACAGCTATGTTCAGGCAACAACATCCCAAACCGATATTAACGTGAAAATTATCAATGATGATGGACATGAGAAGGTCTTTTTCTCTGGTGTGGTACTACATGTGAAAGTGAACGTCATTAACGATGTGCATACACTTATGGTTGACGCTGTATCCCATACGTATTTGCTGGATGTAAAGCTGCACAAGCGTTCCTTCCAAAATCCCAATCTGTCCTACAAGAATTTGGTACGCAAGATTATTTCTACCTATGAAGGTTCAGATATCATTGACTTTGCTACAGATGGCCGTAAAATCGGAGATTTTGTGATGCAGTATGAGGAAACAGATTGGCAATTTATCAAAAGGATGGCCTCCCATTTCTACACTGGAGTTGTACCGGATACAGCGTCAGGCAAACCTAAGTTTTATTTTGGCTTACCCGAAGGCCAGTATAAGGGAGAATTGCAAGCAACCCATTACACAGCAACCAAACGAATTGCCGACTATCGTTCTGCCAAGGAAAATAAAGTGCCGGGTGCCAAAGATCCGGATTATATCGTATACGAAGCGGACAGCAGGCAATGGTTCGAAGTAGGGAATGAAGTAGAATTCAAATCCAAAAAGTGGATTGTAGGAGAGGCAAAGACCCGATTCATCGATAGTTTGCTAACTCATACATATTCCTTATTTCCAGCGGAGGGGCTTCGTTATAAGAAGAGCTACAATACTTCCATTATTGGCGCTTCTATTCAGGCTTCGGTTCTTCAAGTTAAGGGAGACAAAGTTCGTGCCAAGCTGGATATGGATGAGCAGCAGGATGAGAGCACGGCCTATTTCTTTCCCTATTCAACGATTTATGCTTCCGAGAACAATACGGGTTGGTATTGCATGCCTGAAGTGAATGATAACATCCGTATTTATTTTCCAAGCAAAAAAGAGGAAGACGGCATTGCCATAAGCTCTGTAAAAAGGCAAGACCCCGAGATTGTACCGTCTGCACCAAAACAGGCTTCAACCGCATCACCAGCGGCTGGAAAGGGTAGTTCTTCAGGACAGTCTGGGAGGAGTTCAAGTGGGAGCAATCGTAATAGTTCAGGCGCGGCTACAGGCGGAGGATCATCAAGTGCGGTTAGCCGAGTAGCTCCACCCCCGGTGCCCGAAGATCGTATGGGCAATCCAGATATCAAGACATTTCGAACCAAGTATGGGAAAGAGATCATGCTTGCTCCAGACAAAATTGTGATCTCAGCGGGCGGGATGTATATCACAGTCAGTGACGAGAATGGCATTGAGATTGTAAGTGATCAGAATGTCAGTATTACAGCTGGTCAAGATGTCGTCATGTCTGGACATACCATTCGGATTGCAGGCGAGAAGATTGAGTTAACTGGAAAGGGCAATACCATCACTCTGGAAGAAGAGCTGAAGATGCATGGAGCAGAGATCAAGATGAATTAGCATGGATGATAGAAAGGAAGAGAAATGAACAAAGCGGAAGCGATCGTACATTTGCAACAGGAAATTTTGGAACCTGCACTTCAGGATCATCTCTCAAGCCTGAGGACGTATATCAAGCAACATCAGAACACGTTAATCCAATCATTCGTGGAGTCTATGCGGCAACTCTGTTTAAAAGCAGCGTTGGCACAACAGGAACTTGGAAAAGAACCAATCTCAATCCTTCATTGTTCCATGTTGAGAACATCTATTTTGGAAGGAAGCTACACATGCCTATTGGAAGCCTACTCCAATCAATGGTATTGGGATGAGGTAGAGTGCCTGCATACATATGACGCGACGTGGGCGTTCCAGCCATTGTCTTCGTTACAAGAGCTTCTTCATATCGAAATGAGACGTTATGGAGGTGTGCTTAATGCTTCTGACGTGGAACGGATGATGCTGCAGTCTGCGGGTAGATTCCATGCCTATGTCACTGCGCTAGCACGTATGGCCGTTCCTCATATTGTGAACTTGAAAGAGATGGAACATATGGAACGTGGGGATCAGTTTCAGATCAGGGTAGGTGAATATAAGGACTGGAGTGAACCCGTATATATCAGGGACTATGGGTATAAGGACATTCAGAACATTCGCAATAAATTGACAGTAGCGGAAGGGCTGGAATGTGCTTATGGAGATTACACATCACTTTCCTTGTCAGAGGGGTCATTTGATCACGTGGATATCAGGTATTCCGATTTCAGTCATTCCGATCTGAGCAAGAGTGACTTAAGGGGTGCGGTGATGATTGGAACAAGATGGGAACAAAGTGAGCTGAGTGGAGCTGACCTTAGAGGGGCACTACTCATGGATGCTGTGTTCCGGGAATGCAGTCTGAGTGGAGCTAACCTGTCTGATGTCAGTGACGGAGCGAGTATGGAATTCCAGGAAGGTGCTCTTGGGATTCAGGGAATCTGTTTTGCCGGAGCCAATCTGGAAGGCGCTGACCTCAAGGGAGCACAGTTATTCCAGGCTGATTTCCAGGGGGCTAGGCTGAGTCAGGCACAGATATGGCTTCATGACCGTGAACAGTATACACATGTTTTGAATGAAGAGCAGATTGAATCGATACTCTGGGTTGTCTCTCATGAGGAGGAAGAGGAGCTATGGTCCCACGATTTTATGAACTGACCGAAGATCATCGGATATTGAATCCCTTCAAGCCTCCTGTACTAAAAGCCAGTTTTGAGGAGTTGCCCATTTCATCTGTCATGATGATTGAACGCAACCCGAATGAAGAGCCGACCGATTGGATAAGTAGACCATCATATTTTGTCAGTGATCGCATGAAGCGGCTGATGGAAATGGTCGATGAAGCACTGATATTTAAATCCGTCACCTTCATCGATCATGGTAGCGGGGAACAGTTGAGCTACTGGGCATGTCATATCCCTGCTGTGTTGGCTTTGTCTGACAGGAGCCTGTTTTATCCGAATGGTTCAATACAACAACTGTTATTACAGAACGAGGGAGTTAAAGATCAACGCATATTTACAGTGGAGGGGGTAAGAGGGAGCGGTGTAATCGTTCGTCTTGATGTAGCGGAAAGTATGCTTCGCAGAGGGTTGAGTGGCTTTATTTTGCGAAAGGTGGATCTGGAATGAACCGATATGGTGATGAGATACTGCTGAAAATGGATCGGGATTTCCGTTTGGCGAAGCGCATCCAGGAAGCTGAAGCATCAAGTGGGCAGCTGATGACGCAGGAAGAGGTTACATACGGAGTACGCCAGGGATTGATAGAGACCGAAGAAGAAAGCATCATGTTGAACAATCAACGGATCTGGGATAGGCTCCTAACGCTTCCTATACCGGATCATCTAGTCCAGGTTCCCCGTGGCAAACTGCAGGATGGCCGAAACAGCCATGAACGAGATGAGGTCATGTGGATCGATGCGCAAAAGGGGATCAGCTTAGGCCTATCCAGATCGTCTCATCCATTGCACGTCAGCCAGATTGAGAGAATGGGCAGTGTCATCACAGATCAGATACGAATGCTCAAAAAGGATGCGCAATGGTTAAATGAGGAAACGGTACAAGGAGATAGCCTGATTGTCTTCTATGGAGAATCCATTCAACCCTCCACCTTGGGAATGGCGTACGACATCGTGTTCGTTACATCTGTAAGAGGAAGAGCGGTCACAGGAAATGTCCGTTTTCCGATTGAACAGCTTCATCCATGGCGGCTTCTAACAAGGGCGATATTCACATGTGCGCAAATGAGTGAAAAACTGAACTGAACCAATCCATTAATTAGCATAGGGGGGATTAGAAATGCTGCTACCCATGCTGTTCAAAGCTTTGATGTCAGGAGGCTTCGGTGGTGAATTCACCTATGTGGTCAGAGGTGCCGAGATTTCCTGTAGTCAGGGATCAGATCCGGGTGTACTGAACCTACCTCTTTCCCACGGCATCTATATCAAGGAACAGCCTGTATTGAATGTTGCGGACGTGATTCCGCTGGCTAACGTTGGACGATGCGGGTTTTGCAAAATGGACGGAGCATTGTGTGATCCGGATACGTTCTTCAACAAATGGAGCCAGGGCAAGGAGGACGTGCTGGTGGAAGGAGAGGCTGCTTTGCTCAGTCGATCTGAACTGATATGTCGAAAAGGCGGGATTATCAAGATTGAGGTTGATGGTCAACTGTAAGATAAATACAGATAAGAAAGGGGGAACATTGTGCAGACCTTGGAAAAATCAACGCTAACCTATGGGGATATCCATGTTCATTGGCCATATGGCAAGATACGCCTGGACAAGCTGGAATTGAACCAGCAAGCGGGGAGACATGCTCGGTTATTCTTCAGTGGATGGGTAGATGAAGAATGGGAAGAGACCATGATCCAGAAGGCTGGAAGTCATGATCGAGTCGGATTCATCCAGAAGGATGAATCCGGGAGGGAGTTACCCCTGTTCAAAGGACAACTGCATGAGATTAAAGTCGAAGCCGCCAGAGGGGTTGTGTATGTGAAGGCTTCCGTCATCTCACATACCTATGAACTGGATACCTTGCAGAGAACGAAATCTTATCAGAACGAGAAGTTGCGTTATTTGGACATTGTTAATCGTGTTATGAAGGGTTATCCTGAAGGAGACTATATTGATTTTGCCTTTGATGACACGAAGACGGGCGCTTTTATTATGCAGTATCAGGAGACAGACTGGTGCTTTCTGAAACGGCTGGCTTCTCATCTAGGAGCAGAACTGGTGCCGGATGTGACTGCACACAAGCCCCGGTTCTGGATTGGATATCCTGAAGGCAGAGGGGCATTTGAGCTGAAATCCATCCCTTTTGAGAAGAGTCGTAATATTGAGCGTTTTTTACATACTGAAGCCCAAGGGAAACATGCAGTAAGCGAGGAAAAATATACAACGTATAGTTTTAATCTGGGGCAGGAGCTTCAATTGGGGGATGAAGTATCCTCAGATGGCCATATCTACAACATAACCTCTCGACAGGCGATGCTGGAACGGAGTTTGCTACAGTGGAAATATACATGTGCATTGCCCGCATCGCATCCCCTGCCCAGACAGCTTCAGACAATGATTACGGGTGCTGCTATCGAAGGGAAAATCATTGATGTGAAACGTAACCAGGTGAAGGTTCATCTGGATATGGATGAGGGTCAACAGGCTGGAGAGGCACGCTGGTTCCCGTATGCCGCGGAAGGCAGCCAAGTATGGTACATGATGCCTGAACCGGGCGCGAAGGTGAAACTGTATTTCCCAAGTGCAGAAGAAGACGAAGCCATGGTGATGCAGTCGGTTCGTCAGGAACCAACGGAAACGGAACATGTGGAGAAGAGCAGCAAAGCGATGCAAGACCCCGGTGTCAAGTCCTTTGGCAACCCGCAGGGCAAATCGTTCACCCTTGGCGACAGCGAACTTGTCATGAACGCCCAAGAGGGCGCCTTATTTATCTCGATGGCTACGGCTAATGGAGTTACCTTGAATAGCACAACCCACGTACAGATTCAATGCAAGGGTGACCTGAACATCAGCGGAGCCAGCGTCAGTCTGGAGGGTACAGAGGGCTTGTATATTCAGACGATGACAGATCATGTGGAGCTCGTGGAAGAGGTCAACGGCAAGAGTGAGAATGTAGTACTGGAAGCCGAGATCCATCGTTCCTTCGACATGATTCAGTCTGCATTCGATCAGAGTCTTGCCATGATGGGAGAGAGCGCACTGAAGGAATCCCGGCTGAAGCGAAATCGGGATGCGCGAGAAAAGGGCAAATTGGACGGTGTGATCGAAGAAGGCAAAAGCCTGCTCAGTATGGTAGGCGATGTGGCTGATCTGGCCTTTACGGGTGTCATGGGAGATGACAATGCTCGGGAAGTCTACGGCTGGGTGAAGGGAGAAGCAGTCGGAACGTTAACGGAGCGGAATGCCACCGTGCAAGGAACGATCACGGGCGTAAGTAACGTCATCGATTATACGGGGGACCTGGTCACGGGTCAGAAATCTAGGGATCAGGTGAAGCAGGACGGAGCCAGTGCAGCAGAAGCGTATGCCAAACCGTTCATGGATTTGAAAGGCGAAGACTACCGCACCATGCTGACGATGACGGAGCAAGAGAGCCACGACGCTGGACTAAACGATGTTGGGGCTACGATGCGAGTCGTGGATACGGCGGGGGCTTTATTTGGTGGGGCATCCTTGGTCAAAAATGGCGTCAAGGTGCTCAAGGGTGGTGGCAAGAAGTCTGGTCATGGAGATGGAGCCAAGGGCGGCGTTCCGCATGGTCATGGAGATGGGCCAGATGGAAGCTCAGGCGGGGTGATGAAGGATGGTAAGCTCAAGACCAATGCGGCATTAATGCCTTCATCTCTCGCAGAACTGGGAGAACGAATCAGCCAGGCCTTGGGCAAAATGACCGCAGGTGCAGCAGCCAGTGTTCTATGGCGAGTTCGGCTTATGCAGTCAGTAGACGGCAGGCCGTTCATGGTGATTGTGAAGAAGGACAATCACATGTTCTCAGATACAGGTGGGAATCGTGGGAAAGGCAGTGATTCTGGAAATTCGAAGGGATCGCCAAACACATCTCATGTGGATTCGAAAGAGAGTATTGTGTCATCGAAAGATGGAACTAAGGCGAGGGATGGGAATGCTGAGGGGACGGGAAAAGATCTACTTTCCCCTAATGGTAAATTTATAGATTCTAAGTTAGAATCGGATTATCAAAAGTATCTTGCCCGTAAAGCTAAAGAGGGTAAACCACCACGAGATCGGTTGGAGTGGAAAAAGGCCAGAGATTACTGGTTAAATGATTCACCAATGGCTAGAGGCAATGCATTCAATAAAAAGTCAGTTGTGGAAGAATGGTATCCATGTAATGAAGTACATTTAAGTAATGGAAAACGTTTGGATTCATACGATCCTATAAAAGGCGAGATAGTATCAAGAAAAGCGACTGATTTAGCAGATATTGAGTTATCTACATTTGAGAGTTATTTAAAGGAAATGAAGATAAAGTACGAGCCGGGAACAATAATTAGAACAGATAAATACGCTGATTTTAAACCTCCAATTGACGGTCAACCACTTAAGGGAAAACAAATACTTGAGATTCCTGCGTCAAATAAGAACTTTTCAGAGATACAAGATTACATTGATTTGGCAAAGAATAAATATGGGATCGAAATCAGATTTAGGGAGGAGTAAATATGATAGATAAACATAATAAATACACTTTTGAGAAGATAAAATTTATTGAAAGGTATAAGAATCTAGCCACAAAGTATCAATTTAATGTTAGTGAAAGTTTCGAAGACTATGAAAGTAACCAAGTAGTAAAAATTATTAGTGAATTAGGGTACGAGTCCTCGTTTAATAAGAAGGAAAAGTTCTTTAAGATTACAGAAACGCAGAATGATTATAAGTTTCAATATGTTATCTCTTTAAAATATGGTGTAGCTGAATTTATATGGTCTGTATGGGAAAATTCCGAACTTAGGATTGGTGGGACATGGGGAATATTAAAAGAACAACTAGATGGTCTGGAAAATGATAAAGTGAGGAAGCCAGTATTCCGTAATTACGAAGAATTGAAAGAATTATTAGCTGATGCATTTTTAATTTATGAAGATTTTAAACGAGAGTATATGAACTAATGAAAAACGATTGCGAGGTTTGTTCATGGCGATTTCAATATATTACTCAGCAAAACGAAAGGAATCATTAACAGATGTCGAAAGAGACCTTATAAAGAAATTGATTTCTGAGTATTCGGTACAACAAGAAATTGAAAAATTCAACAATACAGGAGAAGGATACAATTGGACTGAATTTGATGTATATGATCTGAAAGATTCGTCCAATCCAGATATTATTTTTGAAGGTTCTACACAGTTACCTGATAATATGGATGATGCAATCTGGGAAGGTGTTCAGCATTGGACTGCTTTACTGTCACAAATACGATGTGCTGTTTTAAATACTGAATGGTATGTGGCGGTAGAAGATCATGTTCTCAAATGGGATGAGGAATATTTAGAATACGATTTATCCCCACCCAGTGCCGAATAAGTCGGGCGGCTGATTTCAAGTAGACTTAACCCATGTAATACCCGTATAAAGATTTCTCCATTCCGTTGGTACGCACATCAAATGCTTTAATCTCATAACCTAATTAACGCTAGTCCGTTACATTGAGCAGGTCGATTATGGTCAGATACTACCATGATCGATCTGCTTTTTGTTATCTTCTTCACTCAAGAACCAACTTCATCAGCAGTTGAGCTATCACTACCCGTCCTACAAGAAGTTCTTCTGTGACATTGACGGTAAAGCGGCTTTAGCCTTTTGGGAGAAGTACCCTGCTCCATATTACTTAGAATCGGTGGGGGCGGAGGAACTAACGGTTTATCTCCGCAAAGCAAGTCACAACACCTGTTCGACACGTAAGGCAGAGGAAATCTTGGAACTGGTGAAGAAGGACGGGGAGACAAAGCGGAACTATCAAGACTCCAGAGACTTTCTAGTTGTCAATATGGTACAAGACATGAAGCGAAGCCGAGAATTGATTAAGCAGACGGAAGAACAGCTTCGTCAGCTGTTAGCTGAAACTGACTTTAAGTTGCAGTCGATGGACGGAATCAGTACGGTTACAGAGGCAGAACTGATTGCCGAAATTGGAGACATTCATCGCTTCTCCAATGCTGATAAGCTAGCCCGATTTGCAGGAATCGCCCCTGTCCGCTTTAGTTCGGGCGGTAAAGGCAAAGATGAAGCAAGCGGACAAGGTAATCGGGTACTAAACGCCATCTTCCACAACCTAGCCGTTCAGCAAATCCAAGTCGCAAAAGGTGACAACAAGAAGCAACGGAATCCCGTCTTCTACGAGTTCTACCAACGGAAGCTAGCCGAAGGCAAGACCAAGAAGCAAGCCCTGATATGCGTCATGAGAAGGCTTGTAAACATCATCTACAGCATGATGAAGCACAAGACAGAGTATCGGGCGGCAACTCTAACAGAGCGTCAAGCAAGCTGATATAATGGTGGTAATTGGAAGAACCAGTTGCCACCTTATTTATTCCCAAGTTTAAGATTACAACTTAGGGGACGGGTAATGGTGTAGCTTCCGTAAGTAAAATAGAACTACACGAAAGATTTAGTGAATCGCATATTATCAGTGGTGATGGGATTAAAAAAGGCAAGGGCGTTAGTGGAGCGCACAATCAGGATCATTTCTATAGTACTCTGGATCAATCAGGTGTAGATTCAAAAGATTTAATTATTGCTAAGAGAGAGAGTAATAAGTTTCCTGGTCTTTATGAAATTGATTATCAGATACCCACGTATAAGTATGGTCCAGATGGTAATCTAGTACCTACAGGGCAGTTTAAACCTGTGAAAGACCCTAAAACTGTATACGACCCTAAAGTATATTCTGATCAACAAATAATACAATGGGGTAAAGATGCAATGCAGGAAGCAATAAGTGCAAATAGGGTTACTGGAAGAGTGGTTATAGGATATGCACCAAACGGAATGCGATTTACAGGATATATCGAGGACGGGAAAATAACAAACTTCTTCCCTTCATTTGATTAGCAAATTTAGTAAAGAGGAGAGTATTATATGGACAGGAAAATGGAAACTATAGAGGAAAAAATAGAATTTATGGTCTCGTTTTTTGGAATTGTAGGTGAAGAGAAGTTTTACAATGCGTTGAACGAATTTAAGGATATGACAGGGTTCGGAGTTGACTGTATAAGGATATTATTCCACGGGGATTTTGAAGAATGGGAGGAATATCACTGTAAAGAAAATGAAGTAGCATTAATTATGGATTATCCTGCAGCTGAAGAAGATACAATTGGGTATCTCGACTTTTCACAATTTTATAGTTTTTTAGTGAATGAAAGTCAAAAATATATCGAACAATACCCTGAAAAGCGTGATAATATTAATGATCTCTTAAAAGTGATAAATATTAAGTTTGGTTTGAATTAAGATATCACTGATATTAATACAGTATGCATAAGGTTTCTTTTTGGTGGGGCTACCCAGTGCCGAATGAACTCATCATTCAATCAAAAACACATATAACCCATGTAATACCCGTATAAAGATTTCGTCATTTCATTTGTACGCACAACAATGCTTGAATTTTATAACCTAAATAACGCAGAAGCGTTACGTTAAACAGGTCGATTATGGTCAGATACCACCATGATTGACCTGTTTTTTGTTACCTTTGTTATCTTGCGGTTTTTTCAAAATTACTCGCAACTGTAGAATACCATATAACGATAGTGATACTGAGAAAAAAAACGCACCTTTCAAGATAGATAGCACGACAACTATAGTAAGGGAGGTAAAAAGAAGATTATTTATCCGCAACATAACTAACCATTACAACGATGATTACTTTGTCGAGAACAATCTGGTAACGTGCCAGTCAACATATACAGGTAAGGATACGTTCTAGGCTAGCCGCCTTGCCCTCTAATATAGTCCGAAATTCGTTAAAAAATTTCGGTTGGGGGTTGAACATGGGAGGAGTACAAGTTTCAATTGATCGTATTGTAGTAGAGTTTACGGATGTGTATTGGGATTTCTTTAATTCCTTTCAATTACGTCTTCGAGAGTATTTAAATGCTAACCTTCGTTTGAAAGAAAAGGGGTTTAAGTATCATTTACATGTCAGAGATCGAGGGCATTACCTACACATCTCCTATCAACTTACCTTTGTTCCTAAGTCAAGAAAGAATACGCTAAGAATCGAGTGCCATCCCGATAGTTTAGTTCATTTCTATTCATGGCTAAAGCCAATAAAGGATTACGCCAGAGAAATCCTATTTATACGATGTGATGTGGCGTTTGACATTCCGTTACCTATATCAGAATTGTTCACTTTATCACTTACAGGGCGGAATATGCACACTTGGCAAGGTACTCACTACTCCAATAAGAAGCATCAAAGGCAAGTAGCCGGATACAGTCGAGTTTACGACAAGAAGCGTCAACTGATACAAAGGTATGGAAAGGTTATAGAGGGAGAGTTAACGAGGTTTGAAATTGTTTATGTACCTGACGAGAAGATACCACTTGAAGCTATCGTACAATTTCCACCCAAGTTCAATAGACTTTATCTTTGTACCCATCTGACTCATCCAGAACATTTAAAGCCCAAACAACGGGAAAGAGTATATGGGATGATGAGCGGTGAACTGCAACAAAAGGATGTAACAGGGTATTATCGAAGGCAGATTGTAAAGGAAATGAGAACTCAACGTACATTGGACTTCGATAAGTTAGCGTCGGAGCAGTGGGAAGAAGCTATAACAATACCGTGTGCAACCTTGAGTGGCATGATTAATAAAGTAGCTTAAACTACTTAACTCTATGTTATCTCAATCAATTCATCGATGCTTATTTCAAGTTTCTTGCATATAAGTTCCAGAGTTTCGAGGTATACTCTGTCTACTCGTTCTGAGCAGAGATGATTTATTGTACTAGGTCGCAATCCCGTTAATCGTGCTAGTTCACGTTGCGGCATGTCTTTTTTGTCTAGGATTTCTTGAAGCCGAACCTTGATAGGCATATTGTTTCCTCCAAACCATAAAGTAACGCTTGAGCGTACTGCTTGAAGTATAACATCGTTCATGAACAATTTCATTGAATGTTTCGGTTAAGCGTTATATAATCAAGTGATAGTTCGGTTAAGCGTTACAATAATCTCGATTTCTGTAACGATGGGGGAGGACACAGCATGAATGTTATCGGTTACGTCAGAGTTTCGACACAAGGACAAGCCAAGGATGGCTACAGTTTAGCGTACCAACAGGATGAAATCCGCTCCTATTGTCAAGAGCAAGGATGGAATCTGATTACCATATACAGCGATGAAGGTATCAGTGGGGCGAAGGTTAATGAAGATGCTCTTGAAGTGGATAGAATTGGATTTCAGAGCATGTTATCAGCACTATCCACTCAATCCGTTGATGCAGTTGTTGTCCTCAATACAAGCCGTTTATGGCGGTCTGATATCGTGAAAGTATTGGTGCATCGAGAGTTTAAGAAGCATGGAGTTGATGTTCGGAGTATTGAACAACCGACATACAGCATCCACAAGAAAGACCCGAATGACTTTCTGATAAATGGTCTGATGGAATTGCTTGACCAGTACCAACGATTGGAGATTGCGTTGAAACTAGGCAGAGGTCGTAACCAGAAAGCCCAAGAGGGTGGCTATGCAGGTGGAAGAGCAACATTTGGCTACAAGGCAAAGAAAGGTCAGAAGTGCATCCAAATAGATGAGAAGCAAGCACAAATTGTCCGTAGAGTGTTTGAGTTAAAAGAACAGCATCCAACATGGACTTTGACTCGAATAGCAGAATTATTGAATGAAGAAGGCTTTACAACTGGGCAAGGCAGTTTATTTACGAAAGTACAAGTGAAACGAATCTTAGACAAACGAGATTTTTATAGCGGAACATACCGCTATGGAGATATAGAAGCCATTGTTTTACATGAAGCTATATTGTGACAATTAGGCATGGAATAGAGAGGCTTGCGTCCCATTGCGAACCGAAAGGTTAACGCTCGAACTGAGGTTGCCCCTATTCTTTACCCAAGTCACGACAGAATCCGTATACAGAGGTGAATCCTTTTGACACACTACAAGCAGAATCATATTTATGTCGGTTTGGATTTACATAAAGCCCACCATACAGCGGTTATTGTTAACTGTTGGAACGAAAAACTAGGCGAAATTCAAATTGATAATAAGCCCACAGCGTTCGATGAGTTAATGAAGTTCGTCAAGAAGCAATGTACAAAAGGCTTGACCCCTGTGTATGGGTTAGAAGATACGGGTGGCAATGGTAGAGCCTTAGCCGTTCATCTTGTTGAAAACAAGCAAGTCGTAAAAGAAGTCAACTCTGCCCTCTCGTACAACGAACGTATGAGCAATGCATCTACACAGAAAAGTGATAGTTGGGATGCTTATTTGCATCGCCAAAGTATTGCTTGCCAGACTGGATGAACTGCCTGATGCGAATCCACAAGACATTTACTGGACAATCGGGCATTTGGTAGCAAGACGTAATTCCATCGTCAAACATGCTAGTGGTTTGAAAAATCAGATGCATCAACAACTAAGCTATCACTATCCGTCTTATAAGAAGTTCTTTTGTGACATTGATGGTAAAGCCGCTCTTGCCTTTTGGGAGAAGTATCCTTCACCGCATCTAGCACTAACGGTGAGAGTCGAGGAACTTGCAGAGTATCTACGCAAAGCTAGTCACAACACTTGTTCTACCCGTAAGGCAGAAGAAATACTTGAACTGGTCAGGCAGGATGGGGAGACGAAGCGAAACTTCCAAGAATATAGAGACTTCCTAGTCGTTAACATGGTTCATGACATGAGGAGAAGCAGAGAACTAATCAAGCAGACAGAGGAACAGATTCGTCTGGTATTAGCCCAAACCGATTACAAGCTAGAATCGATGGACGGTATTAATGTGGTTACAGCGTCAGAACTGGTTGCTGAAATTGGAGATATTCATCGCTTCTCTAGTGCAGACAAGTTAGCACGTTTCGCCGGAATTGCACCAGTATGCTTTAGTTCGGGCGGCAAGGGCAAAGACCATGCAAGTGGACAAGGAAATCGGGTACTGAATAGTATCTTCCACAACCTAGCCGTACAACAAATACAAGTAGCCAAAGGGAAGAACAAGAGACAACGTAATCCCTTGTTCTACGAGTTCTATCAACGGAAGCTAGCAGAAGGCACGACAAAGAAGCAAGCCCTTATATGCGTCATGAGAAGGCTTGTGAACATCATATACAGCATGATGAAGAACAAAACAGAATACAGGGCGGCGAGTCCTCTAACGGAACTCAAAGCCGGATGATACAATGGTGGTAATTGGTAAAACAGTTATCACCTTTCCTTTAGTAGAGTTTAAGATTACTACTTAGGGGACGGGTGATGGTAGAGACTGGTTTCCAACAAGACAAATCGATCCAGATGCTGAAGGTCATATCATTCAAAGGGTGTCAGAGTTAAAGAGTAGATTATCTAATGGAGCTTTGAATAAGAGTGGATCAAACTTTGCATATGCGGAAGTTGATATTTCAGGGATAAAAAAAGAATTCTATGCACACAGTCAAGTAGATGGACCACCGCCACCACACCAAACTGAAATGAATTACGATGGTTTTTCATTCAAACCACAAGGTGAGATTAGATATCCAGCAGAAGATGCTCCTAATAGTATTGGTAAACTTATACCGAGAAATGGTGATACGGAGCATAAAATTATAAATGATTTGGCAAATCAACTTGGTGAACCAAATCCAAATATAACAGGAAAAATAAAACTATTCACAGAAAATGATACTTGCGCGAGCTGTAATAAAAATATTAGAGATTTTAAAAAGGATTATCCTGGTATTATAATTGAGATAATTCATAATGATGGAAATAAAATTCCTAAAAAATAAGAGGTGTTTTTTATGACATGGCAGTATCAGGATTTAATAGATGAATTCTATTTGGATGTAGAAAAGTACAAAAATGAATATTATAGTCACGATGAAGCAATCAACATTACTTTCAATGAATTTTATTCTGAAAATATTGTTGATGAAATGGAAAGAGCGCTAATATATATTCTATATGCAGAGCTTTCATTGCAAAATCCAAGGATTTACAATAAAACAAAACAAGTTCTTTTACATGAATTAGAGTCAATAGATCTAAATAGAATTAGAAGTCAAATAATAGATGGACAACTAAATCAAGAGCAATTTGAAGAAATATCAATTCGTAAAGATGAGGTAATAAAGAAGCTAAAACTGATGCCTATCGATTCGTGTAATCAGGCGAGATGGTACTATACGGAACTTAGGAATGCAGTTAGTAATTTCTATTTAGAGCTCGTTGCCCAAAATATGGATAGTGATGAGATCATAGATCAGGTGCTGTCAAGATATAAGAGGGGGTGCGATCGAACTCCTAGTGTAAAAATTACAGTGTATATTACTTTGGCTGAAATACTATTGAAGAATAATCAAACTATTTCTAAAGAAATTATTGATGAAATAAGTGGTTTTAAAATGGATTCAATTAATGAGGAACTTAGCTTAGATGAATTAACAGATTTATCAAGAGCCGTTAAGAATGTATTAGAATAATATTCTGGTTCTGATAAAAACAATCTACTCACAATATTACTAATATCACCACAATGTGAGCTAACCGCCGTATTGTGGTTTCTTTTTTTTTCGCCGCTCCATTCTAAAAAATATAATCATTTAAGTGGCGGCTTTTCAAAAACACCCCACCCAGTCCCGAATGAATCCATCATTCAACTAATAACACATATAACCCATGTAATACCCGTATAAAGATTTCTTCATTTCGGTTGTACGCACATCAAATGCTTTAATTTTATAACCTAAATAACGCTATTCCGTTACGTTGAACAGGTTGATTATGGTTAGATACCATCATAATTGACCTGTTTTTTGTTATCTTCGTTTTCTTGCGTTTTTTTCAAATTTACTTGCAACTGTAGAATACGCCGCCCCGATAGATAAGCTGTCTAAACCGTCGCACCTTCTTGGATGGATAGATCGACTATTCACATTGTCATGGGTCAGAAATCTAGGGATCAGGTGAAGCAGGACGGAGCCAGTGCAGCAGAAGCGTATGCCAAACCGTTCATGGATTTGAAAGGCGAAGACTACCGCACCATGCTGACGATGACGGAGCAAGAGAGCCACGACGCTGGACTAAACGATGTTGGGGCTACGATGCGAGTCGTGGATACGGCGGGGGCTTTATTTGGTGGGGCATCCTTGGTCAAAAATGGCGTCAAGGTGCTCAAGGGTGGTGGCAAGAAGTCTGGTCATGGAGATGGAGCCAAGGGCGGCGTTCCGCATGGTCATGGAGATGGGCCAGATGGAAGCTCAGGCGGGGTGATGAAGGATGGCAAGCTCAAGACCAATGCGGCATTAATGCCTTCATCTCTCGCAGAACTGGGAGAACGAATCAGCCAGGCCTTGGGCAAAATGACCGCAGGTGCAGCAGCCAGTGTTCCATGGCGAGTTCGGCTTATGCAGTCAGTAGACGGCAGGCCGTTCATGGTGATTGTGAAGAAGGACAATCACATGTTCTCGGATACAGGTGGGAATCGTGGGAAAGGCGGTGGCTCTGGCAGTTCGAAGGGGACAAGTAATGATGCATATGGAGGATATTACGAAAGAAAAGAATTTAGATCAAAGATTTATACTGCTGAATATACGCCTCATGGTTATAAACATTTAAAAGCAAAGACTCCTGAAGAAGCGAAAAGGTTTAGTGAAACAGGCGACAAAAATGCACAATATTTACCTAATGCTAACAATAAGGCAATTGAAAAAGAGGCGTTATCAAATGGACATATAATTGATAATGGAAATAATAACTACTACTTCATTTATGATACAGGTAAAGTTATTGGTTATGACAATGGTCTACCTACTCAATGGATTAGGGCAGAATTAACTAATGGTAATATATATCACGGACATCCAATAGCAGGATCTAGGTTAGATAAGTACCTCAGGAAATTAGGGGTTAAATAATAAACTGGAGGTTTTATTATGAGAAAGTTTGTAAAATTGGACGTACCTAAAGTAAATGTTCATGCTTTGAGAATTCCTACAGGTTGGTCGATCGATAAAAATAACTTTTGGGAAATTGACCCAATTAATTTAGGGGAAGATGATGATACTTGGTTTATGTTTACAGATAGTTTGTTACAATTACATCATCAAAAAAAATCAGTAATTTTGGATATGGGCTGGAAACCAGATATTTCTCCAGAAGGCAACTTTGTGGTTGTTATTTTGATAAATGAGGACTGGGACAAACCAATTGAGAGGTTTGAATCGAAAAATTATACAGAAGTAATAGATTATATAGAAACTAAATTATTTGAAATCACAACTACTGATTGAATAGATGAAATAAGTGTGTTATTGTACCATCATTTCTAATCTCATTTCCTCGAAACGGGCGCGTGTATTTACTTTTGATATTTGGTGTTCAGATGAAATTAGAGCGAAAAAGCAGAATTGCTGGCAAGGCAAGTGTATTGGACCTTTGCATAGGCTAATCTACTAAAGGCTACGATATGTACACTCGGTTGCTCAGAAGGTTTTGCTTTGTTTCGCTTGAATTTGTGATACCATCTTCAGCCAAACTGGCAAGTTATTTTTGAGTAATGATTACCCATCACTCGAAACGTAGCAACGGGTCCAGACCCCGAATGGGGCTAGTCCCTGAATTATTCTGATGGTCGTACACAATTTTTGTGGTTTGCCGATAAAGTCAATGAAATGCTACCGGAGGGTTGGGGGAGTTTTATTTGTATGCTCAAATTTCTGATAATGGTGGAGGTGCGTATTTTTTCTACCAACTAGAAATGAATAAGGAGAGGTATGAATATAGTCTTGAGATTCCTTTTAAATATCAAGTGAACGAGAGGGAAATTTAAACTAAATTAAAGAAAACCTCTGTCATTAGCAAAAATAAGAAATCTAAAGATGAGGGTCAAGATTTATGTATTCTTTTACTTTGTATTTAGATAATTTCTGAAATTAAAAGTTTACTTTGATTATACAAATTGGTTTGAAACCAATTATAGTTTTAGTGACCAACTTATCATTTGGAAATACAAGTACTTAAACGTTACTCCTCAAGATACGGCTCTACAAAATTTGATGAATAGGTAATCTGAAGAATTTCCTGATATCCAATCTAAGTGAACAAAAAGCAAAATATTTCAGTGGAGGTTATCCGGTGTCGGATGGCCTTATCATTTAACTAATAACACATACTATCTAACCAAAGATGTAGACTGAGTTTCAATCTTAGTTGTGAGATCGTACAATACAATCAACAAATCAACATTAAATTATTCAAAAAAATTGATAAAAGTTAAACTTTCAAGCGGGTTCTCAAGCACATCACCTTGTGCCCGTAATCAAGGGGGACTCCGAGAGTTAATTGAGAAGTACGGAATTAACATTAACTCTTCAGCGAACGGAGCGATTCTTCCTCAGAAAGCAATGTCGGACTGGCCAGGGCAAGTGACACATTTCCCGTTCAACAACATAGATAAAAAAGGGAATCCGATGTTCAGGCATGGTCAGGAGTATATTGAATATATAGGAGAAAATTTTAAAAAAATAGACAAGTTACCTCTAAGTTCTCAAGTCAAGAAGGAGCGTATACTATCATTTCTAGAAGAGACAAGAGAAGGCTTGTTAACTGGTAAACTGGAGATTTTATATCAAGATTAATGAAATGAGGGGAATGTCGTTGAAAATATGGAAAATGACTAATGCAGTTGATACTAAAGAGCTCGATGTTGTCAAAGAAAGAGGGTTAATGGATAATATCGGTAAAGGTATCTCTCTCGGTAATCAATGGACAACACTAGAAATGAAGCATACATATGGAGAAGACAACACTGATATTTACGGAATCACTAGTCAGCTAGCAGATATGGTTATCAACGCTCGGGCAATAGAAGTTTTAAAAGATTATCTAGTAAATAAGGTAGAGCTTTTACCAGTAAAATATAATAACGAAGAATATTATGTAATGAATGTTATAAATATTCTAGATTGTATTGATAAAAACAGTTCTATTGCCGACAAGTACGGGGGATTTAAAAATTATATTTTTATAGAAGAAGAAATTAACAACGAACATATATTCAAGACAATATCATACGATTATGAGCTAACGGAGCTCCCGATTATTTCGAGTCAAACTTTTGTTTCCGAGAAATTCAAACAACGCGTCGAAGAGGCAGGGTTAGAGGGATTTCGCTTCCGGTTAGCGTGGTCAAGCGAACCCGAAGCATACGTGGAACGCAATCCACGGATTCGAGTAACGGATCGTCAGGATGCGGAGACACATATCAGTACATTCTATGGACCTATTCAGCATATGATTCCAGCCGATTCAAACGATGCAGGCGACCCGGAAATCTATATAACCGAACCGACTGTTGCTGTACCATATCAAACGCTAGTTTCATTTGGGAACAGTTACTTCCGGGGGATGACGCCAGCTTCACTGGATACCGGATATGCAGAAATAGTCATGCATCTGCCGGCGAATGCGCAGTTGACGAAAGAAAACTGGGAGAATCGCCCTCTTGGGTGGGTCGTACCTATGATGCGACACTTTGTGAAAGAGATCATGCAACGTGGATATTTTATAGGGCAGTGGCTTGTCTTCCCTAACCAAAGTGAAGAGGATTTGGCGGACACCTATCAGGAGATGTTTAGTGAGACAGGAGTACCGGCACATACACAAATACTGGCGTACGACGATAGTACCTCCTATTGTGGAGTGATGATTGTCCCGCCGCTGCCGCAATGTGCGGAAGCGCTAACCATGCCTTACCGGGATGCAGGCAAGGAGATGGAGGGCGAATGGCCGATTTACTTCCATACGTTGTTGCCATTGTATCGGGAGGAGATCATACATTTTTTTGAGCAGGGCCGGGATGCGCTGATCAGCAAGCTAATGGTCAATGGTGTGGAGGCAGTATATCAGTGGGATCGGAAAAATAGTTGCCTGTAGGTAAGTGAACGTCTGGAAATATAAGCTAAGTAGCTATAGGCAACAATAAAACAGATCGATCCTGGTCAAAGGGGCCAATGGGATCGATCTGTTTTATTATAATATCCCGTATACTGCGAAAAGAAAATTACAGAAGATTTACATACGGATGATGACAGATCATGTGGAGCTCGTGGAAGAGGTCAACGGCAAGAGTGAGAATGTAGTACTGGAAGCCGAGATCCATCGTTCCTTCGACATGATTCAGTCTGCATTCGATCAGAGTCTTGCCATGATGGGAGAGAGCGCACTGAAGGAATCCCGGCTGAAGCGAAATCGGGATGCGCGAGAAAAGGGCAAATTGGACGGTGTGATCGAAGAAGGCAAAAGCCTGCTCAGTATGGTAGGCGATGTGGCTGATCTGGCCTTTACGGGTGTCATGGGAGATGACAATGCTCGGGAAGTCTACGGCTGGGTGAAGGGAGAAGCAGTCGGAACGTTAACGGAGCGGAATGCCACCGTGCAAGGAACGATCACGGGCGTAAGTAACGTCATCGATTATACGGGGGACCTGGTCACGGGTCAGAAATCTAGGGATCAGGTGAAGCAGGACGGAGCCAGTGCAGCAGAAGCGTATGCCAAACCGTTCATGGATTTGAAAGGCGAAGACTACCGCACCATGCTGACGATGACGGAGCAAGAGAGCCACGACGCTGGACTAAACGATGTTGGGGCTACGATGCGAGTCGTGGATACGGCGGGGGCTTTATTTGGTGGGGCATCCTTGGTCAAAAATGGCGTCAAGGTGCTCAAGGGTGGTGGCAAGAAGTCTGGTCATGGAGATGGAGCCAAGGGCGGCGTTCCGCATGGTCATGGAGATGGGCCAGATGGAAGCTCAGGCGGGGTGATGAAGGATGGCAAGCTCAAGACCAATGCGGCATTAATGCCTTCATCTCTCGCAGAACTGGGAGAACGAATCAGCCAGGCCTTGGGCAAAATGACCGCAGGTGCAGCAGCCAGTGTTCCATGGCGAGTTCGGCTTATGCAGTCAGTAGACGGCAGGCCGTTCATGGTGATTGTGAAGAAGGACAATCACATGTTCTCGGATACAGGTGGGAATCGTGGGAAAGGCGGTGGCTCTGGAAGTTCGAAGGGATCGCCGAACACATCTCATGTGGATTCGAAAGAGAACTCCAAAGGAACCGTTTCTAAAGAGTCGTCTACGACTTCAAATGTTACGTCTACTAATCTGAAGGATGCATCTAAACCTGCTACTCCTTCTCCTCCAGATTATGAAAAAGTAATGTATGGAGAACACTTTACAAAGAAAGGTAGAAAAAAGGTTTTAAAACCGAATGTGGAATACACATCACCCGATGGTTATACTTATCGTACGGATAGTCAAGGGCGTATTATTGAATGTGAAGGAACCATTGTACTTGGTAAAGGAGACCGAAGTGAATATGCACAGAGGACGGTTGGAAAAGGGCAAGGCAGATTACCTGATGACGATGGTGGACACTTAATAGGAGCACAATTTAAAGGGCCGAAGGATATTGATAACCTAGTCCCACAAAATAGTCAAATCAATAGAAGTGACGGAGTATGGTATGAAATGGAAACAGATTTGGTGAATGCTCTTAAAGAAGTACCGCCTAAAAAAGTTACAGTGAAAATTGAGCCAATCTATTCTGGTAAATCAATGAGACCAGATGCTTTCGAAGTAGTTTACGAAATTGAAGGCAAAGGAATTTTTGAGAAAATAATAAAAAACCAATCAGGAGGCTGAAATAATTGGAGCAAATGCTAAATGATTTATACCGGCAGATAGCCGAAACAGTCAATGAAATGATACCGGAGGGTTGGGGAGAGTTTTATTTTTATGCTCAAATTTCTGATAATGGTGGAGGTACGTATTTTTTCTACCAACCAGAAAATAATCCGGAGAGGTATGAATATAGTCTTGAAATTCCTTTTAAATATCAAGTGAACGAGAGGGAATTTAAATTAAATAAAAGAAAACTTCTATCATTAGCAGAAAAAATGAAAGAAATATTTAAAGATGAGGTTCGAGATTTGTGGTATTCTTTTACTTTAAGTTTAGATAGGACTGGAAAATTAAAAGTTCACTTTGATTATACAAATTGGTTTGAAACCAATTATAGTTTTAGTGACCAACTTATCATTTGGAAATACAAGTACTTAAACGATACTCCTCAGGATACGGCTCTACAAAATTTGATAAATAGGTACTCTGAAGAATTCCCAGATAATCCAATCTAAGTGATCAAAAAGTAAACTATTTCAGTGGAGGTTATCCGGTGTCGGATGGCCTTATCATTTAACTAATAACAAGAGGTAGACTGAGCTTCAATCTTAGTTGTGAGATCCTACAATACAATCAATAAATCAACATTAAATTATTCAAAAAAAATTGATAAAAGTTAAAATTTCAGGCTCATTTCCACTTGAACTATGGAGTAGGAATGAGCTTCTTTGCGTGCAGAAAACACAAGAAGTGCTAATGCAAGGTGAATAATGAATGATGGAGGTGAAGCAGGACGGAGCCAGTGCGGCAGAGGCGTATGCCAAACCGTTCATGGACCTGAAAGGCGAAGACTACCGCACCATGCTGACGATGACGGAGCAAGAAAGCCACGACGCTGGACTAAACGATGTTGGGGCTACGATGAGAGTCGTGGATACGGCGGGGGCTATATTTGGTGGGGCATCCTTGGTCAAAAATGGCGTCAAGGTGCTCAAGGGTGGTGGCAAGAAGTCAGTCTGGTCATGGAGATGGAGCCAAGGGCGGCGTTCCGCATGGTCATGGAGAAGGGCCAGATGGAAGCTCAGGCGGGGTGATGAAGGATGGTAAGCTTAAGACCAATGCGGCATTAATGCCTTCATCTCTCGCAGAACTGGGAGAACGAATCAGCCAGGCCTTGGGCAAAATGACCGCAGGTGCAGCAGTCAGTGTTCCATGGCGAGTTCGGCTTATGCAGTCGGTAGACGGCAGGACGTACATGGTGATTGTGAAGAAGGACAATCACATGTTCTCGGATACAGGTGGGAATCGTGGGAAAGGCAGTGATTCTGGCAGTTCGAAGGGATCGCCAAACACATCTCATGTGGATTCGAAAGAGAGTAGTGTGTCATCGAAGGATGGAACAAAGGCGAGGGATGGGAATGCTGAGGGGACGGGGGATACCGTACCAGTAATAAAGAATAATTTCGAGTATTTAGATGGTTTTGACGATCACTTAATTAATGCACAAAGTATTATAAGAAAAGGGAACAAAGGAGTTGTGGGAGGTCACAATTTAGAAAGTTTTGAAAAAATATTAACAGATCAAGGATGGAATCTTGAAGACCTTATCGTTTCCAAAACCCCACATCCTACAACCCCTGGAATCTATCAAATCCAATATAGACTTCCAGCTCTTGATAGGGAATTGAAAGTAATACCCGGTCAGTATAAAAATATTCCACATCCAAAAACTGTGTACGATCCAAAAGTAATCTCGAATGATCAAATTATACAGTGGGGAAAAGAAGCGATGGCGAATGGCGAAATTGTAGGTAGGGAAGTTCGAGGAACAGCATCGAATGGTTTGAAGTTCACGGGGTATCTTGATCAAAATGGAAAAGTGACGAACTTCTTTCCGACCATATCAGAATAATTTCTAGGAGGATGATTTGATGAGTGTCAAATTAACAGAGAAAGAATTATTGGGAATGTATTATCGACACCTTGAAGGGAAATATTTTTTAGATGCACTTAAAAACTATTGCAATGGAAATGGGTTTGGCGGTAGTGAGAGTGTTTGGTGTGTTTTTGCAGGTGAGTTAGATGAGTGGGAGGAAGGGTATTTCGGAGATGCGGGAGTGTGCTATTTTTTTGACTACTCCGCAGTAGAGGAAGATCAGACAATTGTATTGGATTATTCCACTTTCTATAAGTATCTAAATGAAGCAAGTATGGACTATTTAATTCGGAATCCAAGTGTTAAGGGCGAGGTTGAAGCTCGATTAGAGGAAATAAAACAAAAGTTCAATATTGGATAATGGATTTTTGACAAGAAAGTCGAAAGGGTTTATTTATCCTGATGTTGAGTAGATTGCATAAGTTAGTGCGCGAATTTTGAGCAAAACTTTATTGGGGTTTGTCACGATTTTTGAGTATCCATCATTCTGTATAGCGCCACAATGCGAGTTAACCGCCGTGTTGTGGTCTTCTTTGTTTCTGTCACTGTCTCAGCGGCTGATGAGTAGAACATAGCCAGTGCGGCAGAGGCGTATGCGAAACCCTTCATGGAGCTGAAAGGCGAAGACTACCGCACCATGCTGACGATGACGGAGCAAGAGAGCCACGACGCTGGACTAAACGATGTTGGGGCTACGATGAGAGTCGTGGATACGGCGGGGGCTATATTTGGTGGGGCATCCTTGGTCAAAAATGGCGTCAAGGTGCTCAAGGGTGGTGGCAAGAAGTCTGGTCATGGAGATGGAGCTAAGGGTGGTGTTCCGCATGGTCATGGAGATGGGCCAGATGGAAGCTCAGGCGGGGTGATGAAGGATGGCAAGCTCAAGACCAATGCCGCATTAATGCCTTCATCTCTCGCAGAACTGGGAGAACGAATCAGCCAGGCCTTGGGCAAAATGACCGCAGGTGCAGCAACCAGTGTTCCATGGCGAGTTCGGCTTATGCAGTCAGTAGACGGCAGGACGTTCATGGTGATTGTGAAGAAGGACAATCACATGTTCTCGGATACAGGTGGGAATCGTGGCAAAGACGGTGGCTCTGGCAGTTCGAAGGGATCGCCAAACACATCTCATGTGGATTCGAAAGAGAGCTCCAAAGGAACCGTTTCTAAAGAGTCGTCTACGACGTCTTCAAACGTTACGCCAGTCAAGTCTAAGGATATATCAAAACCTAAAGATGGGGCCAAGGGTGGGAAAGCTGAGGCGACGGGTGAAGTTAAATACAAGGAAGGATATTATGTTGAACATTTAACTGGAAAGGTAGAAAAAGTAACAGATTGGAAGGGAGTTAGTGGTGGTCATAATTATGATGAATTTAAGAAGTTTTTTGACGAAAATGGGAAGTACTCATTAGTAGAAGTGAATAAATTAGAACATCCCGATATTCCTGGTATTTATGATTTAGAATATAGAATGAAAGTTGAAATAAAAGATTATAAAGGAAAAGGTACTGGTGAATATAAGTATATACCCAAGGAAGATAAACCACCGCATAAAAAAACTATATACGATACTAATGTATTTTCTAATGAAGATATTATTCGATTAGGAAAAGAGGCAATGGAGGAAGGGTTAAGATCGCAAAGAATAAGTCAATTGAAAAGTCAAAATAATAAGCAAATAATCCGAGGAGTTTCAGATAATGGGTTGAAGTTTGAGGGAATAAAAAATATTGATACTGGAGAAATTGAAAACTTTTATCCGGTATTGAAGTTTGGAGAAAACTGAGGGGGTACCAGGATGACCACTGTTTACGATGATAAGAATAAGTTTATTCTCAAGTACGAAGAAAAGGGACTTGAAAAGGGATCAGTTATTGATGTTCTTGGCGATTTTGTAATAGAGCATGACCTTGTTAAGGTATTAGATGGATTTTTAAACGAATATGTTGAGAGACGAGATTATATGGGAGTTATATATTCAGATGAATTCGATGTTGGGGATGAAGGTTACTTTGGCGAGAATAGTGTTTTGTTTTATTATGGTGTAGATGATGATTATGATATTGTTAGTTACAAAGAACTGTATGATTACTTGCAGGTAGCATGTAATTTCTATATTGAAAAGAATGCAGATCAGAAAGATTTAATAGATAAATATTTATTAAGAATAAAAGATAAATATAGTATTGAAGAATAATGATTCTAATCGGTGAATTAGTTGTATAATGTAAAAAAAATTAGGCTATACAACCAACGAAGCCACAATATGAGAAAAAACGTCCGTGTTGTGGTCTTTTTCGCTCCTTGGTATGAATAAGGTGGTTGGTGAAGTGGAACTACGACCGAGTGTTGAATGAAACCATTATTCAACAAATAACACATATACCCATATAATGCTAGTATAGATATTACATCATTCACATTAAAAGCTCTATGAGTTTATAGCCCAATATAACGCTACTCCGATACATCAAACAGGTTGATTATGGTTAGACATCACCATGATTGGCCTGTTTTTTGTGCCTGAACCGGGCGCGAAGGTGAAACTGTATTTCCCAAGTGCAGAAGAAGACGAAGCCATGGTGATGCAGTCGGTTCGTCAGGAACCAACGGAAACGGAACATGTGGAGAAGAGCAGCAAAGCGATGCAAGACCCCGGTGTCAAGTCCTTTGGCAACCCGCAGGGCAAATCGTTCACCCTTGGCGACAGCGAACTTGTCATGAACGCCCAAGAGGGCGCCTTATTTATCTCGATGGCTACGGCTAATGGAGTTACCTTGAATAGCACAACCCACGTACAGATTCAATGCAAGGGTGACCTGAACATCAGCGGAGCCAGCGTCAGTCTGGAGGGTACAGAGGGCTTGTATATTCAGACGATGACAGATCATGTGGAGCTCGTGGAAGAGGTCAACGGCAAGAGTGAGAATGTAGTACTGGAAGCCGAGATCCATCGTTCCTTCGACATGATTCAGTCTGCATTCGATCAGAGTCTTGCCATGATG